>Ga0180436_10004319_pt1 | contig 12808 bp, 16 predicted proteins | sample SS_ome_2_FD_132434 | JGI IMG/M metagenome (GOLD analysis project Ga0180436, IMG submission 132434) | Hypersaline lake sediment archaeal communities from the Salton Sea, California, USA - SS_3_S_2 metaG | ecosystem: Environmental > Aquatic > Non-marine Saline and Alkaline > Hypersaline >...
CAAGCCTGGTAGCTGTTTAACTATGAGTGTATTTAACCGACTTAGCTTTTTGACAATACTTATCCTGTTTGTGTTTTCACAGCAGCTCATGGCAAGTGTCTCTGCCCAGGTTGATCGCAAAACAGCTTACGAAGGGGAATCCATTACCCTGAGTGTGAAAGCTGATAATCTTGCTGGAATGAATAAACCGGATTTTTCTCCTTTAACAAAAGATTTTGAATTATCCGGTACCAGTCAGAGCTCTTCGATCAGTATTGTCAACGGACGCAGCACCGCTTCCCAAAAATGGTCGGTACGCCTTCGTCCACTGAAAACAGGAAAAATCCAGATCCCTGCACTGCAGGTCGGGCAACTGCAAACATTGCCCATCGATATCGAAATCAAACCCATACCTGTACAAAGTGGTGCTCCACAACCCGGTCAACCACTGTTCATCACCATGAATGTTGACTCTGAGGCCGAACACTTTTACGTACAGCAGCATATCCCGCTAGTCGTAAAGCTTTATTACAAACATGAAATACGCGAGGGACGCATCAATGACCCGCAACTGGACAGCGCCTCCCTGGAAAAACTGGGTGACGATACCAGCTACGAAAGCCAGTACAACGGACAAAACTATAAAGTGTTTGAGCGGCGCTACTCATTACTGGTCGAAAAAAGTGGCCAGCTGACGATTCCAGGCGTCAGTTTTCAGGGTTACATGCAAAATCCCCAATCCTATGGCATGCAAAAAGGCTATGACCCTTTCTCCTCTTTTATGCTGCGTTCTCCACTGGCAAACCAGGGCCAACCAGTAAGTGTCAGAAGCGAACCGCTGAAACTGGAAATCGAATCACACCCTCCAGAATTTGATGGCAACCAATGGCTGCCGGCTGAAGAGCTTAAACTGGAAGACAGCTGGACCAGTAATCCTCCAACTTTCAGGGTCGGTGAACCGGTGAGCCGCACCATCACCATGATGGCCAAGGGACTGCTTGCCTCACAAATCAAACCTCTCGAGCTACCCAATATCTCATCATTCAGGCGCTATGCGGAACCGGCTGAGACAGAAACCCGCACGGATGGACATACTGTCTATGGCGTAAGCCGGCGAACCTTTACTTACATTCCTGCCTACGCCGGTGATCAAAAAATTCCTGAGCTCGACATCAAGTGGTGGAACGTCGTCACAGGCAAACAGGAAGTAACAAGCCTGCCTGCCTGGGAAATCCGTGTAGAGGCCAATCCGGCAGCACAACAGGGTCTATCTGCAACAAAGCCGGTCTCTCCTGCACCGGACGCTGCAGATGCATCCCGGCAGTCAACAGTATCCAGAGGTCAGGTTGAAACAGGCACTGAATTCAATGAGACCAGTGATTCATTCGATATCAAGGCCTTATTCGATGACTATCGCTACTGGCTGGCTGGATTTGTTCTACTTGTCATCGCGCTTTATTTCATGCGCCCCAAAAACAGCAGGAAAATATCGCCTCCAGTGACTGAGCAAAAGCCAGCCAGTGAACAACCAACGGCGGATACGGGCTCAAAAACACACTTGCTGGATAAATTACAGCAGGCCTGCGATCGCAATGATATCAATGAAACTGCAAAAATCCTGCTGGAACTGGCCCGCTTTACCTGGCCTGACACACCACCGATGAGTATTGGAGCTCTGGCTAAAAATGTTTCAGAAGGCAAAGAGGCGCTGCTTGAAATGGACCGTTGCCTCTATTCAGGACAAACGGACAACTGGAACGGACAAAAAATATGTAACCTGTTTGGAAAGGGTTTTAGCTCCGTTGAAAAAACGCACGAACAAGCGCCCGCACTAAAGCCCTTGTACCCGCAATAAAGAAAACTAAATACGCACCTTCATCACCTGACAGGCATCAGGAACGATTTCCAGTCTTTGCCGGGATTGCCACGACAGTGAGGACAGGTTTTATCCAGTTTCTTTTTTTCCAGGTCTTCCATTAAAAAAACCATCAAAAAATAGAAAACACCAAAAAATGCCGCTATTGAAAACAGCGTGTAAAATATTTCAGCGATCATCATACCATTCCCCCTTTCCCCCTGTTTCGAGTATAGCAACTCAGATAACAGGCTATGCGCTTGTAAGCGGATGTCTTCTGGAAACTTCAAACTAATTGATATATCTCAATTAGCATTTGGTAATAGTATGATTTTTAATGAAATTATTCTTTATGAGTTGTCAGCTTTACTTATGAGAACAATGACTTCATCACTCACTGGCCAGTCGTTTTCACGCAGAGCCCGCGCTAACTGCAACGCTGTCATGTTGCCATAGGCTTTGGCATACCAGACTGCATCACTCGCGGTTAAAGCCCTAACATCTGCGCCCTCTTCGATGAGAAAACGGATCAAAGAAACATCACCCTTTATCACTGCACCATGGAGCAGGCTGAACCTGTTTTCACCATGAGCATCAATGGATTCACCATACTGTATACCGTGTAACACCAGGCGCTTGATTCGCTGTAAATTCTCAGCATAACCCGACTGCCCCGGCTCACAAATCAGGGCATCAAATGCAGCAGCAACAAAGCTGTTTCCTTTTTCAAGATAGGCTTGGCTGACACCCGGCAGGTTAAAATACCACCAGATAAAATCACCAACGCCCTTTACCTTGGAACTGCCGCCGATACCGCAGTCGTCCTCATTACCGACACTGGCTGATATGGTGGCCAGTTCCCTGTCAGGAAACTGCTTGAGGAAAAGAAAAGCACCTGAAAAAACAAGCAGGACAATAAACAGAAGTCCCAGGATAATGGCTTTTTTCATGAGAAATTGATCAACCCTGCAGGGCTGCTTTTACACGCTGCAAACGCTCATTGGCCTCTTTGGCAACACTGGCAACATCGGCATTATCAGAAAGATTGATAACCGCCATAGGGTCCATAAAAACCACATCGCAACTACCATTTTCATTGTCACGCACTACCACGTTACAGGGCAATAAAACGCCGGCGTTGTTATCCGCTGTGACCGCCTGGTTGGCAAGTGGTGGATTACAGGCACCCAGAATCTTGTAGGCAGGCCGATCGATATCCAGTTTCTTTTTGATGGTTCCGGCGAAATCGATTTCGGTCAATATACCGAAGCCTTCTTTCATCAGTTCAGCTGTGACATTTTCTACAGCATCGTCAAATGGTTGATTTAGGGTTACTGAAAATGAATACATAGTTACTCCAGAAAAAAACTAATTGTTACTCTTTAATATTGTCAATTCGTCCGATAGCACAGCTTACAAAAGACTTGGCCTTCGCTGTTGCGGCTTTAATGCCTTCAGCCGTACCGGTTTCAGGATAGCCAAGCCTGAGCAATTCAGCGGCCACATCAGCCCGACCTGATTCATCGCCATCTACGCTTACAATGCCTTCCTCAATGGCAACATCCGCTGAATTAACGACATCAAGTTCAACCAGTTTGTTTTTAATGGTTGCTGCACAACCGCCGCATTTAATATTTTCTACAGAAATCTGATAACTCATTGGCAAACCCTCACTGATTATTTCCAGCTGCGACGATTAATGACGTAGCCGTTCATTTTAGCCTTAAATGGCAACAACAACATGCCATCGATCCGGTTTACTTCATTTTTCTCTTCAAAGCCATTAATCCCTATAGTCATGGCATCATGGCCTGCCCTGGGCTGGTCGACATAGGTACCAAACAGGCGATCCCAGATTGACAGGTTGAAACCGAAATTACTGTTAGCCTCGTCATCTTCAACAGAATGATGCACACGATGCATGTCGGGGGTTACAAACAAAATGCGTAGCACCTTATCCAGCGGCAAAGGTAACCTGACATTGCCATGGTTAAACATCGCCATGCCATTAAGTATGACCTCGAACAGGATAACGGCCACAACCGGTGGACCCAGGGCAATTATTACGATGAACTTGATGACCATTGAAAGCAGGATTTCCAGTGGATGAAACCTTAAACCGGTCGTTGTGTCATAGTCCCTGTCAGCATGATGGACCCTGTGCAGACGCCAGAAAGCCGGAATGGCATGAACCGCTACATGTTGTAACCAGATCATGAAATCCAGCACGATAATGCTGAAGATGATGATCAATAGCGGATTCCAATCGAGTATTGAAACCAGACCCCATCCATTCTGCTGTGCCATGACGGCCATACCAACAGCTGCTGCAGGGAAGATAATTCTTAACAGGATTGTATTTAAGACAACAAGCCCTAAATTGTTGATCCAGCGGAACAGGCGCGAGACAGACAGCGTCCTGCGCGGAGACAAGGTCTCCCACAGCCACATCAGCATGAGAATACCCAGGAAAAACCCCACACGGATGGTTGATTCGTTGTTTTCAATAAACTCAAGCATTCAAACTGTCACCAAATTCATGTATAAATTCATTTTAGGCCATGATGAACTACAATTTAACCATTTAAAAACGGGTGAGATAAGAATGACAATACCAGCCATTTCAGGTCGCAGTCTGGCCATCATGTTTACATTCATTATTCTATTATTTATTGCTACTGAACCAGCCTTGGCTCAAAAATTTGAAAAAATTGGAGCGGGAGTGGTTGGCGATCAACGGGCAAAGATGCGCATGGTAAGGGAATACATGTTTTATTTCGGTATTTTCTTTATCATCCTGGGTGCAATAACCACAGCTTTCAGAAAACATAAATTTGCCCTGCAAAAACGCAGTGATACTCATGCCGCGATGGGGCCATTTGTCATGGTTGTTGGAGTACTATTGCTGTTGCCCCACTTATTTTTCTAGAACAGGTTTATAAACAATGAAAAAATACAATGCCCTTTTTATCGCCTTGATGACTACAGTTTCCCTGACAGCCTGCGGTGATAGTGAACCGGTAGTGGAAGAAAATACAGGCTCCCATGTGTGGAAATCACAGACGGATAATTTGCAGTCTGCAAAGGATGCGGCAGCTGATATATCAGACTCTTTGCAAATGCGCGAAGACTTGTCAAAACCGCAGGATTAAAAATTCTCCCGACAATTATGTGTCGGGAGTTTTGGATTATACATTTAAGGTTTTTTCTGTTTACTTTCTAAACAATTTAAGTGAAAAGTAAACGGCGCCAGCAATAGCCACCAACAGCACAGCATGCTCAAAACCGGACGAAGGGTGAACTTCCCCAGCGGCGTAGATGGCCGAGTGATCATGAAAGCCATGCGCAATTGCCAATGAAGAAAGCGTCGACAAAGACATAAATGAAATTAGCTTTTTCATGATTAAACTACCTTAACCTTGATCAGTTCCTCACCTTCAGGGTCCGTTACATGAACCGCACAGGCAATACATGGATCATAACTATGAATGGTTCTGAGGATTTCAACAGGTTGCTTGGGATCGTGCAACTGGTGATTATCCGTTAATGCAGCTTCATAAGGTCCGTCCTGCCCCTGCGCATCACGAGGACCTGCATTCCAGGTTGATGGCACCACCGCCTGGTAGTTATCAATCTTCTCATCCTTGATAACAATCCAGTGCGCCAGGGCTCCACGTGGAGCTTCCATGAAGCCAACACCACGTGCCTCTTTTGGCCAGGTGGATGGATCAAACAAAGCATCATTATGAACAGAAAGGTCACCCGCCTTGATGTTGCCAATGAGGTTATTCAGCCAGATATTCATTTGATCACCAATCAGCTTGGTTTCCAGCGTTCGGGCAGCAGTACGACCCAATGTTGAGAACAAGGCATCAATCGGTACATCAAGCTGTTTCAACACGGCACCAGCCAGCTCAACCGTAGGCTCATGCCCACTGGCATAAAGCGTCAGTACACGCGCCAATGGCCCCACTTCCATGGGCTGGCCTTTCCAGCGTGGCGACTTCAACCAGGAATAGCTGTTCTCGATATCAAGGAAATCATAAGGTGGTTTTGGACCTGTATAGTTTAGGTTGGTCTCCCCGTCATAAGGGTGCAGCCCCTGGTCCTTGCCGACACTGTAGTCGTAGTAGGAATGGGCAATGAATTCCTGAATCTGGTTTGGATCATTCAGGTCAATCGGATGAATCTCGTTGAGATTACGATCCAGGATCGCTCCGCCGGGAATAAAGTAGGATGAAGGATCATCCATACCTTTTTCAGGCATATCACCAAATGTCAGGAAGTTACGTACCCCTGATCCTTTCTTGAACCAGTCCTTGTAAAAACTGGCAATGGCCAGCGTGTCCGGGATGTAAACATCATTCACAAAAGTCATCATTTTAGTGATGATGTTCTGGACCTGCTGCAGACCGGTAATGTTCAGGGCTGTAGCACTGGCACCGCCCGTTGAACCGGTAGGATCGATGCTGATGGGTGATGGTGCTCCGCCGACCAGGAAGTTGGGATGCGGATTTTTACCGCCAAAAATCGTATGAATCTGTACAACATCACGCTGCCATGACAGAGCTTCCAGATAGTGGGCTACCGCCATCAGGTTGGCTTCTGCCGGCAGCTTGTAAGCTGGATGCCCCCAGTAACCATTGGAAAAGATACCTAGCTGGCCGGATTCAACAAAACCTTTAAGCTTTTTCTTCACATCGGCGAAATACCCCGGTGAAGATTTTGGCCACTTGGAAATGGACTGCGCCAGTTCCGATGTCTGTTTTGGATCAGCATCCAGTGCAGAGACCACATCAACCCAGTCCAGTGCATGCAAATGATAAAAGTGCATGACGTGGTCGTGTACATACTGCGCACCAATCATCAGGTTACGAATCAGCTGCGCATTGGCAGGAATGGGATAATTCAGTGCATTCTCTACTGAACGCACCGCGGCGATACCATGTACCAGCGTGCATACACCGCAGATACGTTGTGTGAATGCCCAGGCATCGCGAGGATCACGACCTTTGAGGATAGTTTCGATACCGCGAACCATGGTACCTGCACTGGAAGCGCCAACAATATTACCGTTGGCATCAGTTTCGGCCTCGATGCGCAGATGACCTTCAATACGAGTAATGGGATCTACGACAACTCGGTTACTCATTATTTTTCTCCTTCAACAGGTGATTAGCAACAACCTCGGTGAGTCCGAGTACCTCCACTTCCATGCCATTATCTTCGATGCCTTCTTCCAGGGTATTACGGCAGGTGGCACACATGGTAACGACTGTTGTAACGTCAAGCTCTTCAATCTGCATGCGCTTGCGATGGAATATTTTCTGCCGCAGTGGTTCTGTCTTTTCCATGGTGTTAACACCACCGCCACCACCACAACACCAGTTACAGGCCTTGTTCTGGGTCATTTCAACAAAGTTGGAGGATACCATGTTTAGCAGATTACGCTGTGGCTGGTTAACACCGCCACGACGAGCGGCCTGGCAAGGATCGTGGAAAGTTATACGCTCGTTTCCGCAACAATCATCACCGGTTGTTTTCAACTTGCCCTGCTCACGCAATTCATCCAGTACCTCGATGATGTGATAAACCTCGAATGGATAAGGACGGCCAATAACATTGGGACCCTCCCAGCGGATTGCCATGTAGGCATGGCCACATTCGGGACTGATCACTTTCTTGATGTTCAGTTCTTCGGCGGCCTCAACAATCCGGTTGATCATCATGGCTTCAATCTCGGAGGCTCCCATGTGCATGCCCGGGTTTCCTGCCTCATGAGCCTTGCTGCTGAAAGTCCAGGTAACACCTGCTTGCTGGAAAATCTGGGCCAGTGCACCAATGATTTCGTTGAATTGCATAACCTCGGCAGATGACAACAGCACCAGGTAATCGACGTTTGGCTCATCGACATTAATCTTGATACCGGTTTCTTCCTCTGCCGCTTCAATCATGGCTTCCAGGGTATTCATGGGAAATCCCATGACACTGCCCTTTTCCATGGTTCTTACGGCCGCTTCCTTCAACTCTACAGGAGCAAGCCCTGCAGCGGTGAGACCTTCTCTCATACGTCTGATCATGTAAACGATATCGTTGCCGACCGGACACATCATCGAACAGCGACCACAGGTGGTACAACTCTCGAAGGCCAGTTCGACATTATCCTGAAGTTCCTGTTCGGTTACCGCCTTGGAAAGACCTATCAGTTTCTTGAGTTTGCCTATGATGGTGTATTCCTGTTCCCAGATACGACGCATAGGTTCTACGCGACGAATCGGTGTGTACTTGGCATCACCCGTCTCGGTGAAGAAAACACAGGCCTGGGAACAAATACCGCAATTGGTACAACTGGAAAAATACGATGCAATGGGGCCATCGATGACTCTTTTCAGCGTGTTGATACCCTGTTCAAAAGAAGTAGTCATGCTTTTATCCCCCTGCGGCCCATGCTGGAACCGGTATAGTAACGAGATATGGCAAAGGTTACGGCGTGAGTCAGCTTGGTAACAGGTAACAACACCATCAACAGTTCAACTGACAAAATATGTAATGCCAGCATCAGGGTATAGTCAGGTCCCAGTCGATGAAAGGCCATGTAACCTGTCACAAAGGGTATAAAGGTCACCACCCAGACAACATAGTCCGAAAACCTTGTGAGGATGCGCCGCGCCGGGTCAATGCGCCGCTGCACAAGTACATACATCATTGCGGCAATACTAAGAACAGTAAAAAAGTCGATGATGTAGTTTGGCCAGCCACCCCAGAACCAGCCAAATACGTCTCGGAACAACTGGGTATGTGGAATAAAAAAGAAGATAACCACCAGCAAGCCAACATGAAAAATGTAGGAAGCAGTGATGTATCTCCAGTTGCGGGGTTCTGGTAATGAACGTTTTACGATCAGTTTTACACCGTCCGCTGTACCACTGGAGCGCACTTCAGCCAGTTCTTTTGGCCTGCCTAATGACAGGATTTCAATCACCCTGAGGGTCAGCCCGAAGACCATAATAACGGTGGCATAGGCCAGCCCCGGCCCCCTCGCCCAGTTTAAAAGTTCTACTTCGTTCATTTTTTGCCTCCCATGTCTTCGAGGGTCACAGGTTTATGATCTTTTTCAGCCTTGGATTTACTGGCCTTGTTCAATATGCCGGAAGCCACGCCCACCGCAGCACCAGCCAGCAGCGCATCAGTAGCCCATTCACCGGGATTAATACTGCCTGTGGAAAGCGCTTTATAAAAACTGCCGGCATCCCAGAAATCAGGTTCCGAACAGCCGATACAGCCATGACCGGACTGTATCGGGAATGAGGCGCCATTGTTCCATTTCACGGTTGCACAGGCATTATGGGTAACTGGTCCTTTACAACCGACTTCGAACAGGCACCAGCCTTTACGGGCACCTTCATCATCAAAACTTTTGGCAAACAGGCCACGATCATAGAAAGGTCTACGGTAGCAACGGTCGTGAATAGAATCACCATAAAAGGCAACAGGCCGGCCATGCTTGTCAAGTTCAGGAATACCAAATGTCAGCACATGCGCCAGTACACCTGTCATCACAACAGGGATAGGCGGGCAACCTGGTATGTTAATGATCGGCTTGTCTTTAATGATGTCCTGTACTGCAACTGCGCCGGTAGGGTTTGGATCAGCCTTGGGTAGACCTCCATAAGCGGCACAGGTACCCACGGAAACAATAGCGGCTGCATCGGCGGCGACATCCTTGAGCATTTGCAGGTTGGTAATACCGGCAATGGTGGAATAAACCCCGTCATCTTTTAACGGGATGGAGCCATCGACGATGAGGATATATTTCCCTTTGTGCGCCTTCTGAGCTTCTTCGCGGGCATGCTCAGCGGCATCTCCGGATGCTGCCTGCAGTGTATGATGATAATCCAGTGAGACGAAATCGAAAATCAAGCTTTCCAGGGTCGGCTTGTGGGAGCGGGTAATCGACTCTGTGCATCCTGTGCACTCCTGGAATGACAACCAGATAACAGACTGGCGCGTCGCTTTGGACAGGGTTTCGGCCATTGCCGTCGCAGCCGTTGGCGGCAACGCCATCGCCGATGCAACCGTGGAACAGAATTTGAGAAACGTTCTTCTCGAAACTCCGTTACCTATCAGGTTCTGACCTAGCGTTTCAGTTGTTTCGTTGTTTTCTTCAGGAGTCATCTCCGGTTCCTCTTGTATTAAGGGTTCTTTCAATTCACTGCTGCTATGGACTGTGCCGAATGTCTGATTTCGTCGATATGCGTAACCAGGATTTCCGGTACCTGGGTAATTTCAATGAGCTCACTGAGTACCTTTTCATCATCACCGTAATGCGTCACCCACCAGATACCGCGATAAGCTGTTTCGCGGATGCTGCTGGTACCGATACTGGAAATGGTCGCCTTGACCTCACCCACTCCAAGCATGTCGGCAAGTTCGTTTATATCGGCTTCGGTCATCGGCAGACTCTGCAGATCAACGATGTTGGTTTCACCCTCATCAGCCAGACGTTTGAGATGATCCGACAGCTCATTCATGATGGCACTCGCCATGCCTGTCGGTTTGTCCAGCGTTTTGACAGGAATATCAATCAGGTTCATCAGACCACCTCTCGAGTAAAGATTCTATTTCAGCAATTGCCACAGGAATGGCAGCAGAAACCGGTTCGGTAGGCTTTTCGCCCCAATCCAGGTCTTTGGGCTGAATACCCACCAAGGCACGCTTTTCAGGCAAATTTCCGCTGAGCATGGTAATCGACATGACATCGGCAAGACTGACCTCGTGGACACTCTTCTTGTTGCCACTGGTGATGTATTCATCCATGGCGTGGTTTTCGAAAACCCTGACAGTGCCAGGAGCAGATTTTAATTCTGCGGCATCAATAACGATAAACCGCTCGCAATTTTCGATAGGACCTGCAAGGGTAAAACTGAGCGTGCCACCATCCATGGTGGTGACATGTTCCAGAACGGGTGAGGAGCTATTTTCAAGATCACTCAGCACGTGGATACCAATACCTTCATCAGTAAGAAGTGTATTCCCAATTCCAAGTATCAGCGTATTGGTCTGTCCAGCGTTTCCGCTTATCGACACCAGAGCGCCTCCAGGTAGGTTTGCATTAACTCAATATAGACTACATATTAGACCTTGCTATTTGGAATCGTATTGACCCAAATCAAAATAAATATCAGTATCTGCGGTTAAATTAAATAACAACGTAAGTTATTCAAATTATTACACTATTTGTAGGGTTATTATTCATGTGTTTAGGCATACCAATGACCGTCGTCGAGATCGATGGCTACAACGCACGCTGTGAAGCAAAAGGCGTTGAACGTATCGTCAGCCTGTTCATGATGCAGGATGAAGAAGTCAATGTCGGCGACATTGTCATGATTCATATCGGGTATGCGATACAGAAAATGACCGAAGAAGAAGCCCGCTCGGCATGGGAGCTTTACGACGAGATACTGGCGGCGGAGAATGCATGAACTCGCCGTATGCCAGGACATCATAGCCCAGGTCGAACAACTCGCTATTGAACACAAGGCCAGGGCTATACACAGCATCAGCCTGGAGATAGGTCCCTTGTCCGGTGTTGAAGCGGCTTTACTGGAAGCTGCTTTTCCAATTGCCAGTGCTGGCACCGTGGCTGAGCATGCAAAGCTTGAAATTGCAGCTATCCCTGTCACAGTAAGTTGTAATGAGTGCCATCAACAATCAGAGGCTGTCCCAAATAAACTGATTTGTGGACATTGTGGAAGCTGGAAAACCCGTCTCGTCAGCGGTGACGAGATGTTATTAAAAAGGGTTGAACTGGATACTTAACTTAGACTATTAAAAATTCGTTCATGTGAGCGCAAGACAAGGCTAAAACTTTTGAAAGAGCGGAGTTTACAAATAGTAAATGAGCAACTTGAAAAAGTTTTTAACGCAGTATTGTGCCGCATGAGTAGAATTTGGAGACGAAGATGTGTGATACCTGTGGCTGCAATATAACACCTGGTAACAAAGATACCGAAAGCGGCAAAGCGGCCGTTGAAGTGCTACACAGCCTGCTGCATGAAAACGACCACCAGGCGGCACACAACCGCCAGCATTTTGACCAGCATCAGACCCTGGCCATCAACCTCATGTCTTCACCTGGCTCAGGTAAAACCACTCTTTTGGAATACACCCTGGACAAACTCGGCGATGAACTGAACATCGCCGTGATTGAAGGCGATCTGGAAACTGAAAATGATGCCAACCGAATTCGTGACAAAGGCGCCCCTGCGGTACAGATTACCACCGGCTCTGCCTGTCATCTTGATGCACACATGGTGCATGATGGACTGCATCAACTGGATCTTAAGGGCGTTGACATCCTGTTCATTGAAAATGTCGGCAACCTGGTGTGCCCGGCCAGTTTCGATCTTGGCCATCATAAAAATGTCACCCTGTTATCTTCCACCGAAGGTGATGACAAGCCATCCAAGTATCCTGTGATGTTTCGTGCAGCCGACCTCTTGTTGATAACCAAGGCTGACTTGCTGGCAGTGCTGGATGACTTTGATACTGACAAGGCCACCGAAAACTTCCGCCAGCTTGCTAAACAGGATCCCGTGATAACAGTTTCCTCCAAAAAAGACAGCGGTATGGATGAATGGATCAACTGGCTGAAAAGCAGCCTGGTTGAATACCGGGAAGATCTTGCCGATGGTAAAACCCAACAACCCGCTATCCAGCCAGACGGTGTTGCCATGCATGCCCATACCCACGATCATGATCATCACCATCATCATGACCACGGACATAGCCACGGACATAGCCACAGACACAGCCACACACACAGCCATGAAAGCTGATGCCAGCACCTGGCTGAAACGCATCGAGAACCTGGCATTGCCGGATAATATCCGGCTGATGAATGTCTGTGGCGGGCATGAGCGCTCCATCTCCATGGCAGGACTTCGCACTGCCCTGCCCGACAATATCGAA
>Ga0180436_10004320_pt1 | contig 12806 bp, 8 predicted proteins | sample SS_ome_2_FD_132434 | JGI IMG/M metagenome (GOLD analysis project Ga0180436, IMG submission 132434) | Hypersaline lake sediment archaeal communities from the Salton Sea, California, USA - SS_3_S_2 metaG | ecosystem: Environmental > Aquatic > Non-marine Saline and Alkaline > Hypersaline > Sediment...
GCTGTTTTCTATACAGCCGGCACTTCAACCCCACCGTGGATATTTTATCCCGCTATATGGCCGCCATGGAAGCGGCGGAAGCGGCCATCTGCACGGCCAGCGGCATGTCCGCCATCGCCTGCACCATTTTACAGATCTGCAACAGCGGTGATCACATCGTCGCCAGCGAAACCATTTACGGGGGGACCCATGCGCTGTTGGAGTCGCTCCTGCCCCAGATGGATATCACCACCACCTTTGTGGACATCACCGACCTGGCCGCCGTCAAGGCCGCCATGCGCCCCGCTACCCGCATAGTGTATACGGAAACCATGGGCAATCCCACCCTCAAGGTCGCCGATGTCCCGGCCCTTGCCGGCGAAACCCGCCGCCGGGGTATTAAGCTGGTGGTGGACAATACCTTCTCGCCCATTATTTTCACCCCCCGCGAACTGGGGGCCGATGTAGTGGTCTATTCCCTGACCAAGTACATCAACGGCGCCAGCGACCTCATTGCCGGCGCTATCTGCGCGGACAAGGCCTTCATTGCCGAACTGATGGACCTGCATAAGGGGCGGGTGATGCTGCTGGGACCGACCATGGATCCGCGGGTGGCCTTCGACGTTGTCCAGCGTATTCCCCACCTGCCCATCCGTATGCGCGAGCACAGCCGCCGGGGCCTGGCCATGGCGCAGATGCTTAAGGAACTGGGCGTGCAGGTGACCTATCCGGGATTGCCCGACCATCCCCAGCACCGGACGGCCCTGGATTTGAGCAATGCGGGCTATGGATTGGGGGGCATGCTGGCCATCGACTGCGGCCGCCGGGAGAAGGCCGAAGCCCTGCTGGACGTGCTGCAGAACGAGGAGAGGTTCGGTCTGATCGCCGTCTCTTTGGGGTATTTCGATACTTTGATCAGTTGTTCCGGGTCTTCCACATCATCGGAGATCGATGCAGCGGACCAATTGAAAATGGGACTGTCCCCGGGCCTTCTGCGCATTTCCGTGGGGTATACCGGCAGCCTGGCTGAACGACTGGAGCAGATGAAGCGCGCCGTGCGGAAGGTGTTGCCGGTTTGAAAGGGCCTTAGGGCCCGCTCAAAAATAACTTCACATTGTAAGCAAACATGCATCCCGCTCAGCGGCGTTGCGAAAATTCGGAATATTTCCGATATTCCTGCATTTTCGCGCCTTGCTGGGCGGGCGCCTGAACTAAAGAAAACCTGCGAACTTATTTTTTCGCAAGCCCTTAGGGAATTACCGGTGAGCCACTTCAGCGTTGGCGGGTAGCTACCCTGCCAGCACCCTTGCGGCGTCCAGGGCAAAGTAGGTGATGATCATCTTGGCACCGGCCCGTTTAATGCACAGCAGGCTTTCCAGCATGATATTGGTTTCATCCACCAGACCGGCCCGGGCCGCGCACTTGATCTGGGCGTATTCGCCGGAGACCTGGTAGGCGGCCAGGGGCAGGGGGAACTGGCCGTGGAGATCACGGATGATGTCCAGGTAGGGCAGGGCGGGTTTGACCATGATGATATCCGCGCCCTCTTCAATGTCCAGGGCGGCTTCCTTGAGGGCTTCCCGGCGGTTGGCGGCATCCATCTGGTAGGTTTTGCGGTCCCCGAAGCTGGGGGCGCACTCGGCAGCTTCCCGAAAAGGACCGTAGAAGCTGGAGGCGTACTTGACGGCGTAGGCCATGATGAGGGTGTCCTGGAAGCCCTTCTGGTCCAGGGCGCTGCGCATGGCCGCCACGCGGCCGTCCATCATGTCCGAAGGCGCCACCATGTCGGCGCCGGCCTGCGCCTGGCTCACCGCGGTGCGGGCCAGCAGTTCCAGGGTGGGGTCGTTGTCCACCGTATCGGACTTGATGATGCCGCAGTGGCCGTGATCGGTGTATTCGCACAGGCAGGTGTCGCAGATCACGATCATCTCCGGCATCTTGGCTTTGATCTCCCGGGTGGCGGTCTGCACGGCGCCGTCGGCGGCCCAGGCGCCGGAACCCGTGGGGTCCTTCCGGGCGGGCAGGCCGAACAGGATCACCGCCGGAACACCGGCTGTATAAGCCTCCTCAGCGCTTTTAACAGCCATATCGGGACTCTGCTGAAAACAGCCGGGCATGGCTGTGATGGGCGTGGCCGTGCCGGCCGGCGCATTCTCCAGCACGAACAGGGGCAGGATCAGGTCGTCGGGGGCCAGGGCGGTCTCCCGCACCATCTTCCTGAGCAAGGCGCTGCGGCGCAGCCGGCGGGGGCGGTGAATGGGGAAGGACATGGTTTTGCACTCCTTTGCAGGGAACTGTGCCCCATGGGCACAGGTGGATGTTTGGCATCTGGTTTGGCGGCACTGCCCGGGGACTGGCGCCCAGTGTTGGCAAGCTCAATACCGGCCCCCCGGCCGCTCTGCAGCCGGACTTGCGGACAGTGTACCCCATGGGCTAAAACTCCACTGAAAAATGGCAGAATCCCCCGGGGGTGTCAAGGCCGGGGTGGGGGGTGTAATTACCTTGTAAAGCGGCTGCCGGAAATATGTTCCGTTGCTATGGTCTTATTTCCCTGCGGATGCCCAGGCAAAGGGAATAAAATGATGACAAGCGGTACAAACCGATGGGGGCTTCATGGCCGAAACATACGATCTGATTGTCGTGGGCGGCGGGGTTACGGGTCTCTGCACAGCCTATTATGCGGCTCTAAAGGGGGCTTCGGTGGCCGTTGTGGAGCGCACCGGCCCGGGGCGGGACTGTGCTTCGGCCAGTGCCGGCTGGCTGGTGCCCAGCTACTGCACGCCGTTGACCAGTCCCCACAATTTAAAGCGGGGCCTGGCCTCTTTTATCAACCGGGATTCAGCGGTGCGGATGAGCCTGCGCCCGGATCCCCGTTTCGGGGCGTGGCTGGGGCGGTTTCTCGTCAAGAGTCTTCAGGGATCCTGGGTCCGCCAGGCCGAAGATATTCTCGCCCGGCTCCACCGGGAGAGTTTTCAGCTCCATGGCGAGTTGGCCCGGCAGGCCGGGGATGCCTATCAATACCGGACCGAAGGTATACTGTTCCCCTATCTGGCCAAGGCGGCCTGGCGCGGCGGCCGCCGGGATGCCCGGCACCTGGCCCGCCATGGAATTGAAACCACGGCGCTGGATTGCGCACAGATCCGTCGTCAGGAGCCGGCCCTGGGCAGCCGTGTTGTCGGCGGGGTGCACTATCCGGGGGACGCCTGGCTGGAACCCCAGGCTTTTATGGCCTGGCTGGCCCGGGAGGCCCGGTCCCTGGGTGTAAAGATCCACTACCATTGTGAAGTGTTCGGTTTTTCGCGCCGGGGGGCCGGGGTTAGCGCCCTTGATACCACCGGGGGACGCCTGACGGCCGGCCAGGTGGTGCTGGCCGCAGGCGCCTGGCTGCCCAGGCTGAGCGGCCTGTTGGGCCGGCGGCTGCCCCTGGAAGCCGCCAAGGGCTATAGTGTGACCTACCAGCCTGCGGGGGCTGTGCCCCGGCTGCCGCTGGATTTTGAAGAACGGGGGGGCGTGATGGCGCCCTATGCGGACCGGGTGCGCTTGATCTTCGGCCTGGAGTTCAGGGGATTGGATATGGGCTTTGACGGCCGCCGGCTGGCCCAGTTGCCCGGTTTGGCCAGCACCTACCTGCCCGCCACGGATTGGGGCCAACCCGTTGAGATCCGCCAGGGCCTGCGTCCGGTGAGCGCCGACGGCCTGCCCGTGGTGGGACGCCTGGCCCAGGGCGGCAATGTCTTTGTGGCCGGCGGCCATGACCAGAAGGGCCTCAGCCTGGGGCCGGTCAGCGGCTATCGCCTGGCGCGGCTGCTGGCCGGGGAAGCCCCGGATGAGCTGGACCGGCAACTCTCGCCCGGCCGGTTTTTCAGAACCGGGTAATATTAATCCGGCAACTCAATACATCACGTCCGTCATTCCGGCGAAGGCCGGCATCCAGCGCTACTACTGGATGCCGGATCGGGCCTGCCCTCAACTCGATTGAGGGGTCCGGCATGACCAAGATTATGGTATTTAACTGCCGGGTTAATATCTTTGCCCGCTCAGTTATCGATTTGTGATTTTCTTAAAAATGAATTGTATCCACAAATCACAAATCATAATTCACCAATGGCCTTAGTTCCTGAACACCTTCATCCCGTCCTTGGAATCCTGCACGGTATAGCCCAGGGCCACCAGTTCATCCCGCAACTGGTCGGAGAGCGCCCAGTTCTTGTCGGCCCGGGCCTGCTGGCGGGCGTCGGCCTTGGCCTGTATTTCCGGGGGCAGGGCATCCTCGGTGCTGACCTGATCCAGATTCAGACCCAGAATCCGGTCGCAATCCAGGACCGTGGCCAGTTTGTCCGCGGCAGGCAGGTCTGCCTTTAATATTTTTTGCACTACAGCCAGGGCCCGGGGCATGTTGAGGTCGTCGTTGATTTCCCGGTTAAACTCCGCCTGCAATTCCCTGTTCAGCCGGCCTGGCGCGCCAGCGGCGGCGGTGAGCAGGGTGCGCACCTGGTTTTTCAGGTGGGACAGGCCGTTTCCGGCTCCGCTGAGGGCTTCGTCGCTGTACTCCATGGGTTTGCGGTAATGGGTCAGGAAAGCGGCGAAGCGGTAGGCCAAAGGATCGATACCCTGGTCCAGCAGGGCATATTGCAGGGTCAGGAAGTTGCCTTCGCTCTTGGCCATTTTCTTGCCGCCGCCTATGATCAGAAAGGCCCCGTGCATCCAGAAATTGAAAAAGGGCTTGCCGGTGGCGGCTTCGGACTGGGCGATCTCGTTGGTATGGTGGACATCGATGTGGTCGGTGCCCCCGCAGTGAATGTCCAACCGGTCCGCCAGGTATTTCATGCTCATGGCCGAGCATTCGATGTGCCACCCGGGAAAACCGATCCCCCAGGGCGAATCCCACTCCATCTGGCGCTGCACATCGGGGGGGGAGAATTTCCACAGGGCGAAATCCGTGGCATTGCGTTTTTCGGGATTGGCCTCCACCCGGGCGCCCTCCTGAAGGGCCTCTAAGTCCTGGTGGGAGAGCTTGGTGTAATTGTCGAAGCGGGCCGTGTCGAAGTAGATGCCGTCGCTGGTGGCGTATGTATAGCCTTTGGCCTCCAGGGTCTGGATCAGGGCGATCTGCTCCGGGATAGTGTCGGTGGCCTTGCACCAGATATCGGGGTCGAGGACGTTGAGGTGTTGGAGATCCTGCTGAAAGGCCCGGGTGTAGGCGGCGGCGATGTCCCAGGCGCTTTTGCCTTCCCGCTGGGCGCCCTTTTCGAGCTTGTCCTCGCCCATGTCCCGGTCGCCGGTCAGATGGCCCACATCGGTGATGTTCATCACATGGCGGACCTCAAACCCGTTATAGGCCAGGACCCGCTTGAGGATATCCTCAAAAAGATAGGTGCGCAGGTTGCCGATATGGGCGTAGTTGTAAACCGTGGGCCCGCAGGTATAAAGGCCCACCCGGGGTGGATCAATGGGGACGAAAACTTCTTTTTTACGGGTCAGGGTGTTATACAGGTGAAGGTCCATAGGGCAGTTGTTCCTTTAATTTGGGCGCATGCCTCCTGGGTAAAACGGGCAACGGGGATAACAGGCGGAAGTCCCCTTTGCGGATGCTTTTCGGCCCAAATTAAATAATTAATTTTATAATTGGATGCAATGGTTTGTTTTGGGGGGCTGGAGGTTCAGGGGTTCAGGGTTCAGAGGTTGAGAGGTTTCGGGGGGTAGATGGCGATGATGGGCTAAACTGCAGGGGAGGGGCATGGAATCGACGCTGATTGTGAATTGCCGGATCGTCAACGAGGGCGAAATCGTTGCGGGCGATGTGCTCATTGAGCAGGGGCGGATTGCCGCGGTTGGCGGTGATTTGAGCCACCGGCCGGCCCGGCGGGTGGTGGATGGGCAGGGGCGCCATCTGTTGCCGGGTATGATCGACGACCATGTTCATTTCCGTGAACCGGGCATGACCCATAAAGGGGATATCTATTCCGAATCCCGGGCTGCCGTGGCCGGGGGCATCACCAGCACCATGGAGATGCCCAACACCTCGCCGCCCGTGGTGGACCTTGCGGGATGGGCGGCCAAGCGGGAGATTGCCGCCCGCAACTCCTTTACCAACTACGCGTTTTACCTGGGGGCCACGGCGGACAACCTGGATGTGATCGAAGCCCTGGACCCCGGGCAGGTCTGCGGGGTGAAGCTCTTCATGGGCGCTTCCACGGGAAGCCTGCTGGTGGACAGTGCCGAGGCCCTGGACGCCTGGTTTGCGCGTTGTCCGGTTTTGCTGGCGGCGCACTGCGAGGACAATGACATTATTGCCGCCAATACCCGGAAATATACGGAACAACACGGCAAGGAGTTGCCGGCCGGTTTTCATCCCCTGATCCGCAATGCGGAAGCGTGCTACCGTTCCACGGCCCGGGCTGTGGAACTGGCCCGCCGCCACGGCAGCCGGCTGCATGTGCTGCATCTCAGTTCGGCCGACGAACTGGATCTGTTCGGCACCGGCCCGGTGGAGAAAAAACGCATCACCGCCGAGGTGAGTGTGCACCACCTCTGGTTCAGTTCCGGGGATTATGCGGCCCTGGGCAATGACCTGAAGTGCAATCCGGCAGTAAAAAGCGCCGAGGACCGGCAGGCCCTGCGGCAGGCCCTGATGGCCGACCGGATAGATGTCATCGGCACCGACCATGCGCCCCATACCCGTGACGAGAAGGCGCGTCCCTATCTGCAGGCGCCCTCGGGGCTGCCCATGGTGCAGCACGCCCTGCCGGCGCTGCTGGAACTGCACCGCCAGGGCCTGTTTTCCCTGCCCCAATTGGTGCTAAAAACCAGCCATGCCCCGGCCAGGCTCTTTGGGGTCAAGGAGCGCGGATTCATCCGCCCGGGATACTGGGCGGACCTGGTGCTGGTGGATTTGGCGCGTCCCACTCCCCTTGGCCGGGATGATATCCTGTATAAATGCGGGTGGTCGCCCTTTTCCCGGGCAGCCCTGAGCGCTTCCATCCGGGCGACCTGGGTGTCGGGCCGCCTGGCCTATGCGGCGGACAAGGGAACCTACCGGCCCAAAGGGATGCCGCTCGCATTTTTGCCTCACTAAAGCCCCGGGGACAAAAAATAAATTACTATTTTGTTTTCCTTGTAAAAATAGCTTAAACTCCGTTCGCACTTTGTTTGTGGGCAATCCCTAGGGGGTGCGCCGCCATAAGCGCAACCCCGTTGCCGTATTCCCGACCGGTGCGGCTTGACACCCATCCCGGGTTGTTTCATATTTCTAAAGATACTTTTATTCCTTGAGCCATTAGCCCCATAGTTGCGACCCGCTGTGCGGTAATCCGGCGGGTGCGTTGAAGCGATCCCCCGCTTAACGGGCGGGTCTTTGCGTATACCTTGCAGCAAACCGTTACAAGGAGGTTTTCGATGGGATTATTTGACTTTGTCAAGGACATGGGCAGCAAACTGTTCAATAGAGAGGCCGAGGCGGCCGAGGTAATCCAGGGCCATATTGAAGAGGCCAATCCGGGGATAGAAGGGCTGCAGGTGGAGTACAAGGACGGCACCGTTTCCCTGGGGGGCACCGCCCAAAGCGCCGAGGCCATGGAAAAAGCGGTGCTCATGGCGGGCAATGTAAAGGGCGTGGATAATGTCACCGTGGACGGCCTGAGCACTCCGCCGGCAGCGGAAAAGGTGGAATATTACACCATTGTCAGTGGTGATACCCTGTCGGGAATAGCCCAGCGCTATTATGGCAAGGCCAGCCTCTATCCGCAGATTTTCGAAGCCAACCGGGAAGTGATCAAGGACCCGGATAAAATCTACGTGGGCCAGAAGATTCGTATCCCCCTTAAATGAAAATTTGTTTTACGATCCACGCTAGTGGTATAAACTATCCGGCACGGGCGGGTTGCCCATCCGCCCTGCTGCGGATCCCAATGGAATTTCAGACTTGGGAAGCCGTGCTGTAAAAAAGAGCGTCATTATTGCGTGTTCCGGAACCCGGGCCTGACCCGGTCCGCCGGGGCCACTTTTCCCTGCCACCTTTAGCCCACAAGGAACCGATTATGAGTGCCACGGATATCATCGTCAATCCCCTGAAACAATTGGATAAAGCCGTTACCGTACTGCGGGACCTGGGTGTGATGCCGGAAAAACCCGAGGAGGCGCCGGTGGTGGCCCTCATCGACCAGATCAGTGATCTGGCGCCCGATAATGCGGTGGCCATTGCGCGCACCCTGAGCCACACCATGGTATTCAACGAAGTGGTGCGGGAGCAGATCACCTCCATGCGCGTGGGTGAGCGCTATGAAAAGATCACCGAATCCTTCAACAGTATCCGCGACGACGCCAAGTCCATGGTGGACCAGCTGGAGGACGGCAAGATCAGCACCATGGAGCGCATGCAAAATGCCTGGATGAAAGTCACCCGGGGGGATATTCCCAGCCGTTTCGACGATATCAAGGAGGTCTACCTGGAAGTGGCGGCGGACTCCAAGGACCAGATCGCCCGGGAAAATCGGATCATCGAGGCCTACCGTGATTTCCGGGGCGCCTTAAAGGAGTCCCAGGTCTTGGCCTACGAGATCCTCAATAAAGCCGAGGGCGTGCTGGAAGAGGCCAAGGGCAGGCTGGAAGCAGCCACCGCCGCCCTGGAAAGCAATGCCAGCGAGGACCTGGAGGTGATTGCCAAACTGGAGCTGGCCCGGGATCAGCGCCTGCGGGAACTGCAGGATGAAGACAAGCGCTACCAGATCGCCAAGGATCTGGCCGAGAACCTTTCGGTGAGCTACAATACCACGGAAGTGATTATGGCCCGCCTGGTGCAGACCACGGAGGTCAAAGAGCGGGTCTACTCCCAGGCGGTGAGTTTTTTCGCCACCAACGAGACGGTATTTACGGCCCTCAACGCCTCTTTTACCAGCCTGCAGGGGCTCCATGAAAGCACCCGCACCCTGGACGCCATGAAGGACGGGGTCAACGAGAGCCTGGAGACCCTGGCCGAGGTGGGCGGCAAGGTTCAGGAGGATGCCCTGCGGGCTGGCTACGGCCCCACCCTCAAGGCGGCTTCGGTGAAGAAGCTGGTGGAATCGGTGATTAATTTCCAGGAGAAATCCCGCGGCCTGATCAATGAGATGCGGGAACTGAGCACCCGCAACGAAGCTGAAATCCGCCATGCCGTGGAAGACGGCAAGCGGCGCCTGGCGAAACTGACGGCGACCTCTTTTACGGATGTGTAGATTCAGCAGCCAGCCTGGAAAAAGGGAAAAAATAAGTGCCCGTGGCGGTTGATGATTTCAGGATTGATAGATGAAGTTTTTCCCGGATCACCCATCGCTATAACCTGAGCCGCAAACCGGATAGGAGCAATGGCCGACACCCCATCCCCAAAATCCTCGCAAACTCCCAAACTGGACGACGTCATGCTGGCCATGGACGTGGTGGACACCCTGCGCTACCACCAAACCGTGGTGGAGCGGGAACTGGGCGCCGCGGATTATGATGAAGCCCTGGCCGCCAAGGTCCGTAAAATTTACGCCGACCAGGGGCTGGCGGTCTCCCCGGAGGTGGTGGCCGAAGCCGTGGCCGCGCTGCGCGAAGAGCGTTTCGCATACCAGCCCCCTAAAAAGGGATTTTCCACTCTCCTGGCCCGGCTCTATGTGGCCCGGGGCCGCTGGTTCAAGACCATTGCCGCCACCCTACTGCTTTTGGTGGGTGTTTTTTGTGCCTATCAATGGTTTTGGGTGCGGCCTGTCAAACAGGAGCGGATTCAGCAGGCCCAGCGGCTGGAACAGGCCTGGAGCGACTTTCAGCAGAGCAGGCCCGATGTCGAATTGGGTCAGATCGGCGCCCGCATCCATGAAGCCGGCAAACATGCCCTGAAAACGGGTGAAACGAAAAAATTCCAGGCCCAGGTCGTGCTGTTGGAGGGTATGGCCAGCCTGCCCGGTCGTTTGGCGGGTTTGTGGGAGCGCATCGCTGCAGCGGCCAAGGATGAGGGCGCCCGCTTAAAGGCCCAGACCCTCTATGGGGACGCCCTGCGATCCTTAAAGGCCGGTGATGTGCGCACCGCGGCTCAAGCCGTGCAGACCCTGGAATTAATGGAGCACCTCCTTAAACAGGCCTATACCCTGCGCATTGTTTCCCGTCCCGGAACACCCAGCGGGGTTTGGCGCATTCCGCCCAATAATCCGGGGGGGCGCAACTATTATCTCATTGTTGAAGCGGTTGCCGAAGACGGCCAGCCGCTGATGCTGCCCATCACCAGCGAAGAGGATCAGGAAACCCGCAGAGTAAATATCTGGGGATTGCGGGTGGCACCGGAAACCTTTGAGCAGGTGCGCCGGGATAAAAGCGACGACGGCATCATTCAAAACAATCGCATGGGGATTAAGCGTCGGGGGTATCTGGCGCCGGAGTATCTGATCCCCACTTCCGGCGGGGCCATCACCCATTGGGATGAGCGGACCTGAAGGTCTGGCATGCATCAGCCCGCCCATCTGGCGGCCGACGGTTTCAGCAGGTTGCCGGCCGGGCTGCGCGGCAGTTAAAACGTGGGCGAAATGCGCTACCCAGCCTTAGGGCAGCAGCGCGGTAGCCTTGCCCTGCAATGTATCTCAACCAAAGGACTATTCCCGTATGTTGGACGGCCGCCAATCACTCAACATTTTTGATCAACACCTGGTAAATGCCAAAGAAGCGTTGAGCGGACTGCACAGCCGTATGGCCACGCTCAACCAGCAGCTGGATAGCCTGCGCCGGGACTTGGCCGGGCAATACCGGGATCTTTCCCGGGCGCGGCTGGACGAATTGACCTCCAGCAAGTTCATCGGCCGGCTGGACCAGGCCGATACCTCCGTGCTGAAACTGCTGGAACAGAAAGAGGCCGCCCGGGCTGAACTGGTCCGGAAGCTGGAAAATTGCGCTACCCGTCTGGCGGGGTTTGAAGGGCGGCGGGAGACCTTGCAGGAACAGCGCGACCAGGCCCTTGACGCCGTGGATGCCAAACTGGCCGAGGTTGATAAGCTCCTGGAAGGGCAATCCGCCTACCAGGATCTTCAAACGCGTTGGGAGCGGACGGTGTCCCAGGCCGACCACGCCCGGGAAAAGGCGGAACAATCCCAGACGGACCGGGAAGCCAAGGGCAGGCCCTATGAGGAGGACCGCCTGTTCATGTATCTGTGGCGCCGGCGCTACCAAACCCCCGATTATGAGGGGCGGGGATTGACCCGTTCCCTGGACGCCTGGGTGGCGCGGCTGGTCCATTACGAGGAGAACCGGGCCAATTACCACATGCTGACGCTGCTGCCGGTGCATCTCAAGCAGCATGCCGAGGGGGTGCAGCAGAAGGCCGAGCAACTGCGCCGGGAACTCAGTGCCATGGAAACCGCCGCTGCCCGGGAAGCCGGTGTGGAGGCCCTGCAGACGGTCCACAGGGAGGCGGAACAGGCCCTGGCTCAACTGAGCGAACGGCTGGACGCCGAAGAGAAACACCAGGATGAGCTCCTGGCGCACCAGGAGAAGTTTGCCGCGGGCAAGGATGAGAATACCCAGAAGGCGGTGGAGATCCAGGTGCGCCAGCTGAAGCGCCAGGATCTGTCCGAGCTTTACCAGGCCGCCCGGCGTACCCCCAGCCCGGAGGATGATGTCATTGTGGCGCGCATCGGGGAACTGGATGGGGAGATCCGGCGCAGGGAAGATGAGTTGCGGGAAATGCAGCGCACCGTGCGCAAGCAGCACCGTTCCTATTCGGAACTGGAAGACCTGCGCGGCTGGTTTCGGCGCAAAACCTATGATTCCCGGTACTATGGGCTGCCCGGCGGATTTGATCTGGGCATGCTCCTGGGGCAACTGCTCAACGGGGCGCTGTCCGGGCGGGAAATCCGCGACCAGATAGGCCGCCAGGGCCGTTTCCGGCGGCGCTGCAAACCGCGCTACCGTAAACCTTACCGGGGCGGCCGGATCAGCTTCCCCCGGGGCGGCGGCTTTGGCGGCGGACGATCTCGGGGCGGCCGCAGCGGCGGGTTCCGCACCGGGGGCAGTTTTTGATGCCAATATTGATTTACGGACCGCAATGACCGTGCTCATTGGGTGGAACGTTTCATCCAAATGCCACCATGGCAATCTCCAATCAGATTGCATCGCCGGACAGAACAATTGGTGTGTCTTGAATATCGTGAATTCAAATATCCCACCCTCCCAATAGATCCGTATTGCGCTAGTGAGAATAAATTAGTGGTATTATACAGATTCCAGATAATACCGTATATAAGACAAAATATAGAATAATCCTGAACCAAAATTATGGAAAATTGCTGAAGATTTAATAGACAAAGGAGTGAGAAGAGGTTTATACAAGGATCAGTAAAATAGCTGAATATTTTTTAACCAGTGGATGCAGCGGATGGCTAAACGCCACCGCTGATCCTTTCGTTATGTGAAAAAGAAAAAATGGTTTTCTATGAATAATATTGGAGTTGTTGTATATAAAAAAGGTAATGAGCCTGGAACTTTGGAAGCAGAATTTTGTCACACAGATGATGGTATAGGGAACGGCATTGCTACTGGAGGACCAACTCATGGTTTTGAGGGTAAATATAAAATTCGATACTTCGATGAAAAAGGCAAATTGCAGGCTGAACGTGACCTGGAAATAAAAAAAGATGGTGATCGATTCAATCTACCCTTCAGTTGCATAAGAAAGTACGAAAAGAAGAAGTAAAAAACTTGCGGATCCCCATGGAATAAGGGTATAATGAGATTATCTACCAAATAATCCTACCCAACCAGGAGGCCACCGCAAGTGAAATCCAGCAAAGCACAAATTACGGCAAAATACCACAAAATTCCGCAGGTAA
>Ga0180436_10004322_pt1 | contig 12805 bp, 11 predicted proteins | sample SS_ome_2_FD_132434 | JGI IMG/M metagenome (GOLD analysis project Ga0180436, IMG submission 132434) | Hypersaline lake sediment archaeal communities from the Salton Sea, California, USA - SS_3_S_2 metaG | ecosystem: Environmental > Aquatic > Non-marine Saline and Alkaline > Hypersaline >...
CGGGTAGTTCTTGTAGACCATGATGTGGAAGGTCGGCTGGCTGAACTCCTCCACCGCGTAGATGTATCCCTTCCCGCGGATCGAGTGGAGAACACGGCGCATCCAGGCGATCTCGGCGCCTCTCATCCCCTTCTTGGAGATGTCCAGGGTGGCGCCGGTGAGGTGGGAGGAGCGCCGCGGCCCATAGGCTGACGCCGCGTTCCGATTCCTCTTCCGGAGTGCGTTCTGATAGGCAACCGTTCGGATCGTGCTCGTCACCCGCAGCTTCTTCTTGAACCGCCGGTAGTACTGGCTGCTCAGGCGGTCCAGGAACAGCTTGCTCCACGGCCTTAGGTAACGATACTTCGCCGGAATGTACCGGGTGTAGTAGTACTTCGTCCGGCTCGGCACCCGGACCAGCAACCCGGCGTTCGCGAAGCGCTTCACCATGGCCACGTCCTTCATCCGCGACAGATCGTCCTGGTCGGCCCGCTTGTTCTGCACAATCTGTGAGGAGTAGTTGGCGCGAAGTAGTTTGGCGCTCGCCGCGCCGGAAGTGAGCGGACATGCCAGACCGATCACGATGCCGAATACTGCCATCTGCAACGTGCGCATCGTCAATAGGTTAACAGATCAAAGTTAAAACATAAAGTGGAATTTTCGTGGAGTTCCGTTGGAGACCTTCCAGTTCCCCCCTTCGGCGGCCGGGCCGAACCGGCGGCCCCGGTTGCTTGGATTCGATGGATTCGCGGTAGTATAGTTGGTTCGAGCGCTCTATGATCCGCTCCCTAAGAGAAACCGCAATGATGACAAGAAAGAACCTCTTCCCTATTTGTGCCTTGGTTGCCTCGCTGGCGTTGATTTCCATGATGTTCACCGGTTGCACGACGGAACCGGAACCGGCCCCGGCGCCTGCCGAGGAGGCCAAGGAACCCGCGGAAGCGCCCCCGCCTCCCGAGCCGGAACCGGCTAAGGAGCCTGAGGAACCCAAGCCCGCCGCCGCCAAGAAGCCCCCTTCAAAGAAAGCCCTGATGAATCCATCCGCGCTGAAGGAACAGGCTCCGGAGAATTACCGGGTCCAGTTTGACACGAGCAAGGGCGACATCATCATCGAGGTCACCCGCTCGTGGGCGCCGAAAGGGGCGGACCGCTTCTACAATCTTGCCGCGAACGGATTCTTCGACGGATGCCGGTTCTTCCGCGTTGTCCCCAACTTCATCGTCCAGTTCGGGCTTGGGCCCGACCCGGCGGTGAACCGCATGTGGGAGCAGGCCAGGATCACCGACGACCCGGTCACGAAGACCAACCGCCGGGGCAGCGTCACCTTCGCCACGGCCGGTCCGAACACGCGCACGACGCAGCTCTTCATTAACTTCAAAGCAAACGCGTTCCTGGACAACCAGGGCTTCGCGCCGTTTGGCCGCGTCGTGGAGGGCATGGATGTTGTCGACAGCCTGAACGCCGAGTACGGCGAGGCGCCGGACCAGTCAATGATCCGGAACCAGGGTCAGAAGTACCTGGACGGCAAGTTCCCGAACCTGGACTATATCGAGGCGGCCACGATCCTGCCGTAGGGAAGAACCGCATCAGTCTCCGCCGAGGTCATTCCTAAGGGTCCCGGGAATGACTTCGGTCACTGATGCTTTGGCTTCGAGGCGCCACAATGGAGTCACATATGGCGGACAACTACACCTTTCTACCCAACCTCCTGGATGAGGTCCAAGTGCCGGAAAACGGCATCCTCAGCCGCACCCTCCAGAATGACGAAAAGAGCAAGATCGTCGCTTTCGGATTCGCGCCCGGTCAAGAACTCTCAGCCCACACGGCGCCCATGCCGGCGGTGCTCTATTTCGTGCAGGGCGAAGCGGAATTGACGCTCGGGGAAGACCGCATGGAGGCCCAGGCCGGGGCTGTCGTCCACATGAAACCGCAGCTTGAGCACGGCATCCGCGCGAAATCCCCGGTGATCATGCTCCTCGTCCTGATTAAGCAGACTTGAGTTCGAAACCGCCGGAACAACCCGCTTTTTCGTCACGGTTCGATTGGGAACAGAACCAGAACCGCCTCAGCCGGTTGCTCCAGCGAAAGCGGTCCGCCGGAGCCGAACTCCTCGATCTCACCGAATCGAATCCAACGCGGGCGGGGCTAACTTATCCCAACAAGGAAATCCTCGCTGCCTTGGCGGACCCGGCCGCCATGGTCTATGAACCGGCGGCGGCGGGTATGAAGCGGGCCCGGCAAGCGGTTTCCGGTTATTACGCCTCAAAGGGAATCGACGTGGCGCCAGACCGGATTCTGCTGACGGCAAGCACAAGTGAGGCGTACAGCTATTTGTTCAAGCTGCTGACTGACCCGGGAGACGAGGTCCTGGCGCCTCGTCCCTCCTACCCGCTCTTCGACTTCCTGGCGCGGATGGACGCCGTCCGGCTCCAGCACTATTCGCTGCGCTACGACGAGGGCTGGTGGATCGACCTGGCCTCGGTGGAGGCCGCCGTCAGCGACCGAACGCGCGCCATCTTGATCGTCAACCCCAACAACCCGACCGGCAGCTTCCTGAAACGGAAGGAACTGGACGGCCTCCTCGAGATTTGCCGGCGGCGGGGCCTGGCATTGATTTCCGATGAGGTCTTCTCCGACTACCCGCTCCGGTCCGATCCGAATCGTGTTGACTCTGTTGCGGCAAACCGCAGCGCACTTCTCTTTTCTCTGAATGGATTCTCGAAGATCCTGGGCCTGCCCCAGATGAAGCTGGGTTGGATCGTGGTCTCGGGACCGGGCGAATTCCGGCGGGCCGCGGTTGATCGCCTTGAGACAATCGCAGACACTTACCTTTCGGTCGCGGCGCCGGTTCAAATAGCGGCTGAGCGCTGGTTTGCGTTCCGGAAGCCCTTTCAACAGGCTCTCCGTAATCGGCTGGCGTCGAATCGGCAGCTCGTTGAAGACGCCGTTCGCGGCTCAAGTTGCCGGCTCCTGGAGACGGAGGGCGGATGGTACGCTGTCCTTCAACTGCCCCGAACCCGTGACGAGGAGGACTGGGCGTTGACCTTCCTGCAGGATGACAATGTGGTTGTCCAGCCGGGGTTCTTCTTCGATTTCCCCACGCAAGCCCACGCCGTGCTCAGTCTGTTGACGCCCGCAGGGATTCTCAGGGATGGCATGCAGCGGTTGCTGCGCCGGGTCGCCGCCGATTGTTGATTGTCGTTGATCGAGATGGCTCGCGGATCCCCGCCAGGGAGATCCGCGAAACCCGGCCGGCTACTGGCCGAAGGTGAACGTGCTGGACGCTATACCGGTGGCGAAACTGCCGAAGGTGTTCAGCAGCGTGCCCGCGGTTGTCGCGTCGGCGCCGGCAGGGAGACCGGCGGTCGACAGCGGTATCCCGATAATCTGGATTCGGTAGGTGTGCGTTTCACCGGGGGGCGGGCAGGGTCCGAAATAGCCGACTGTCCCGGCGCTGTTCGTTCCTGGAACGCCCGCGGCCGCCAACCCGCCTTCGGGGATCGATGTCGTAGTTGGCGGTATGTCCCACACGGCAGCATGCACGAAACCCCCCGCGTCGGGATCATCAATGAGAATACCGAGGCTCAGCGTATTGGCCGGAATGTTCTCGATGGTCAGCGGCGGTGATACGTTGGTGCCGCCGCATCCTGTCGCCGCGTACTTCGTCGCGATGGGGCCTCCGGGAGTGAATGCTGTGCTGCCAAAAACGAAGGCTCCCCCGCCCCCGTTGCCGTTTCCGCCGCCCGGATCACCGCCTCCGCCTGGCGGCGTCACGGCGTCGCCGTGGAACATGATGCCGCCCTTCATGTCGTTGCTGTTGAGGCTCAGGCGGCAACTGTCCAGACCCGGCGCGGAGCAGGTCTCCGACCGGAACGTCCCCATGCCAACGAATCCCATCGGAACGCCCTCTTGCAGACTGCTCTTCGGCATGGCGCGAACAACATATCCGGGAAGCGTAAAGGCGGTTCCTGTCGCGCGGCACATGAACCCGCCGCCGATGCCTCCGTCAAGATCGAGCGAGGTGCCGTAGATCATGACCGTATCGCCGCCGACATCGCTCCACTCGAGCCTGTTCGGCGTCGCCGTCGTGATGTTGTTGATGTCGTTCTTGTTGAGCCAATCGATCAGCCCGGGGAAAGTGCCGTTGGCTGAGAATGGGCCCACATCGGCGCCGCCCGTTCCGTTAACGGTGTGGCCGCCAGGCACGAGATACAGGGGCGAACTGCCCGGCAATGGCAGACTCGAGCCGAAAGTCGACGAATAGAGACCCTTGCTGATCCTCTCGATCGCCTTCATTCCGTTCGAGTTCGTGACGCTGAGGTTGCCCGCGTCGAGGTACGCCGGCAGGACCGGGTCGATGTCGCTGGGATCGTCGGGATTGTCCTCGGAATCGTCCGCCCGAAATGTGAACACCAGGCATGAATTGCCGCCGAAGAAACCCGGCATTCCGGCCATTGCGTTTACCTGCGCGCTCTCGAAACGCTCGAAGGACGCAAATCCGGAATCCGTGGTCGAGTTAAAGGTCCCGATCGACGACGGTATGGTCATCGTCTGCCGCGTCAGCGAGATTTCCCCGATGGAGGCGCCGCCCTGCTGGGTGAGGATGTTCGGCGGGATGCCGCCCGGATCCGAGCAGACGGGGCCGGAGTTGTTGATGGACATCGTCACGAAGTTGCTCGGGACGCCGTCGATCACAACCACGACCGGGACATAACAGCCGGTGAGGCCGTCGGGAATCACAATCCGGATCTGGTCGATCGCGGCGCAGCAGCCGGATCGTCCGGCGTAAATGACCGTCACCTCGATCCCGCCGACATACACCTTGATCCTGTCCAAAGGGAACGGACCCGGTTGGGGGCCTGAGTTCTCCTCGCCTTCCACGGCGCCTAGTCCAGTGCCCCAGATGTCCCACTGTTGACCTGCCGCGGCGCTATTCGTGAGAAGGTTGGCCTGACTCCCATCGGTCGTCAGAATCACGCCGGGCCCGCTGCCGGCTTGATTGATGGCAAAGATCCCGAAGGAGTTCTGCACAATGCGCACGCTCAACCCGTTGCTGCGTTGCCCGTTGTACGTCAGGACCATCGTCCCGTCACCGACCGGTGTGTTTGACGGGATCATGATCGTGATCTGACCGCTCGAGGCGATGATCATCGGGATCGCGTCGACCGTGGTCCCGCCGACGGTGATCTCGACGCTCACGCCCTGGAACTCGGTCTGCAAGGGCCAAGCGCTGACCTTGGCAAACTGGTTGGGCCCCATGCCGACTCCGAACAGGGTCGCCATCGAGCCTTGGGCGAGGCTACCGTTTGGTGAGCCCATCAGGGCGAAGCTTGAAGCATTGACTGCCGCATTCAGTTGCGGCTGAGCCAGCGCCGGCGCGCACACCGACACCATCAGCACGAGCAGAATCGAAAGGATTCTCATTGGTGTATTTCCCTCCTTGGACGGCCATCCCCAGCGCCATCCCGTGGAGACAAATATACCATGCCCGCAGAGGATTGTGAGACTATTCCGCGGCTCCTCCCAGGAGGATCAGTCGGCCCGCCCCTTTCGGCCGGAGTACTTGTTGAGCAGGGTCACTAGTCCCCTGCCGGCATCGGTGGGATCGAGGTCGAGTTCGACGATGTCGCGGTTGTTGTACCTCGTGCCGTAAATGTGCTCGTTGACGCTCAAGTCATGCCGCAACGTCGCTCCGTCGAGCGCCACTCCGGCGAAGGCTCCCCGCGAGCGGGACCAGGACAGAATCTCGGCGCCCAGCAGAGCGTCGGTCTTCGCGGTGACCGTGCGGCCTACCGGACCCGCCGCCGCGGATGCGTCTCCCCCGAGCGTGAACCGGCTCTTCAGGAGACGCTTCACGCCCTTCCGGTTCATGATGAGCATCACGATGTCGGTTTCCGAGCCGCCCGCCTGCAGTCCGAAGTTGAAGCCTTCCATCCGGACCGCCCCGGGCCCCGTCCACCCGACCCCATCGCTCTTCCGGCACGAAAGATAGCCCCGGCCGTACTTCCCTCCGAAAATGAAGGCTCCCTTTTTCGCCCCCGGTACGATAACTACGCACTCGGACTTGTGCAGCAGGTCCTGCGGAATCGATTGGTCCGGAGTCGCCATGATTTCAGTGAATACGCGGGTGGTCCGCTCAAGACGCTTCTCGAACTTGGCCTGGCCCCAGAGCGCCCCGCCGCAGACACAGAGAACGGCAAGAAAGCGTAGCAGCATATTTGCACCTCTCAAAACATTTTGCCAGAAAAATGTTGCATATACAAAAGTCGATTACAATATTGGGCATGAGGAGCACTTCTCTGGCCCTGTTGTTATTGACGGCTCTGGCGCTGGCCGGTTCCGATGGGATGTACGAAAGCGCCAAACAGAAGATCGAGAGGATAGCGAGCGATCAGGCGGAGCGCGGTTCAACGGTCACCCTCAGCACGGCGGAGGTGAACGCTCTGGTCAACGGAAAGATCCGGGAAGAGGGGATCGAAGGCGTCCGTAATCCCAAGGTCGTGCTCGCCGGCGGCAAGGGCACATGGTCTGGTATTGTCGATTTCGAGAAGCTGCCTCAACTGGAGAGCCTGCGGAACAACTTCCTGCTGAGCAGCTTGTTGAAAGGGGAGAGCCCGATTGCCGCAACGCTCACGATGACTTCCGGCGCGGGCCAGGCGACTGTGGACGTCGAGAGTGTCACCATCGGGGAAACGACTTTCGAGGGGAGCACGTTGGGCTACTTAGTGCAGGCGGTGATTCTGGACGACTACCCGGAGGTGGAACTCGGGAAGCCCTTCGAGTTGGAACACAATGTCGAGCGGATCGACCTGAAGCCCTCCGGTATCGCGGTCAAAATAAGGAACTGACGGATCTACCCATCAGAGCGCCCCGCGATCCGGTCCGCCGCCTGCTTGCCCATGCGGATACAGTCCGGGATGCCGATGCCGTAGTAGGCGTTCCCGGCGAGGTCAAGACCCGGGATGGCGGCTAGGCGCTCCTCAATTCGGCGTACTCGAGCTTCGTGTCCCACTGTGTACTGCGCCATGGATCGGGGCCAGCGCGTCACTCTCTGAAAACACGGCTCCTCGGTGACGCCCATGATGCTCTCTAGTTCCGCCCTCACGATTCCGAACACGGTCTCGTCGGACTCCGCCAGTATCCCGGGATCGTCGGCGCCGCCCAGGAAGCAGCGCAGCACGACCTTCGAGTCGGGAATGCGATGAGAGAACTTCGTGCCGACCCAGGTGCAAGCCACCAGGCGGTCCCGTTCCGCCTTGGGCACGAGAAACCCGAAGCCATTCAGCGGATGTCCGAATCCCTCCCGCTCATAGCCGAACGCCACTGTCATGGAAGAACTGTAGTCCACTGATTCGAGGAGAGTCCCGAGTTCCGTGTCGAAGCTTTCGCAAAGGGCGCCTGCCTGGTAGGCCTGGCACGCCAAGACGACATTCTCCGCTTCCACCGTCTCCTGGCCAACCCGGATTCGAAAGCCCCCCTCGATCGGCTCGACTTCCTCCGCGTCGCCCTGGATCACTTCCGTACTCGTCGCGATGCGGCTCTCCAGCGCTTCCGTCAGTTGCCCGAGGCCGCCCTTCAGCGTCCGGAACAGCGGAGCGCCCTTGGACGCCGAGGCGGCTTTCCTCATCGCCGCCAGGACTCCGCGCGTCAAACTTCCATACTGAGATTCCAACTCGACGAATCGCGGCAAGACGCTGTTGACGCTAAGCTTCGCCGGACTCCCGCCATAAACCCCCGCAAGCAGCGGCTCGGCCAAGTAGTCGACGGCTTCCGCGCCGTAGTGGTCCTCAACGAACTCGGCCACGCTGCGATCTCTCGCCACGCTTCCGCCGCCGCTCCTGAGCAATTCCATCCCCATGCGGAGCTTCGTCGCCCAACTGAGCAGCGAGGTCGTTACGAGGGGCATGATCTTTGTCGGCACCATCATCATGAGGCCGTCTGGCAACGGAACGAGTTTGCCTCGCTTCTTGACATAGGTCACGCGGAGATGATCATTGGAGCTGATGACCTCATCCTCCAGGCCCAGATCACGGATCAGATCCATCGCCCACGGTTTTGCCGCCAGGAAGCTGTCGGGGCCGCCTTCAATGACGCATCCCTGTACTACGTCTGTCGTAATAACTCCGCCAAGGCGCTGGCGGCGTTCGATGAGAGCTGAGGAAATCCCTGCTTTGTTAAGGTAGTACGCGGTGGAGAGCCCTGAGATTCCACCCCCGACTATCGCCACGCGCCGCATCGTCAGTCAACCTTTGCGGCAGCAGTCGATGCTGTCCCCGCGGTTCGCCGATTCGTTTGCGCGGCTCGCCTCAGAGCTTGAACTCCCTCACCATCTGCACCACCGCTTTGACGTTCTCGACCGGCGTCTCCGGCAGGATGCCATGTCCGAGGTTGAAGATGTGGCCAGGCCGGGACCCGGTTCGCTTGAGGAGTTCATTCACCTTGTCCTTGAGTTCGGGCAGGGGCGCGAAGAGCGCTGCTGGGTCGAGATTGCCTTGGATTGCGGCGCGATAGCTGATGTCCATCCAAGCTTGGTCGATGTTCAGACGCCAATCGACGCCGAGCACGTCGCCGCCTGCGGCGTGAAGCTCCCGGAAGAAACCGCCGGTTCCGGTGCCGAAGTGAATGACGGGTACGCTGCCGGATCGAATCCGGTCGATGAGCGCACGGGAGTAGGGCGCTACGTAGCGGACATAGTCGTCGGCGCCCAGAGCGCCAGCCCAACTGTCGAAGACCTGAATGGCCCGGGCTCCGGCAGCAACTTGCATCAGCGCGAAGGATCCGAGGACATCGACGAGTTTGCCCATCAGGCGCCTCCAGAGGGTCTCGTCGTTATACATGAGCTTCTTGGTCTTGAGGAAAGTCCGGGAAGCCCCGCCCTCCACCATATAGCTGGCCAGCGTAAACGGAGCGCCAACGAATCCAATCACGGGCACCCGCCCCGCGAGCGCTCTCGTCACGCTTTGAATGGCTTCGCCCACATAGCCCAGGTCATCCGAATTGGAAATCGAGAGAGAGTCCACGTCTTCGGAAGTAGCAACCGGGTTGTCAATTACTGGTCCTTCTCCGCTGACGAACCGCAGTTTCAGGCCCATGGGCTCAACCGGCAGCAGCAAATCGGCGAAGATGATCGCCGCATCCACGTCCAGCACCTCCACTGGCTGCAGGGTCACCGCCGCCGCTAGGTCCGGGCGTTTGCAGATCTCGAGAATCCCGTGTTTAGCACGGATGTCCCGGTACTGCCTCATGTAACGGCCCGCCTGCCGCATAAACCAAACCGGCCGCACATCGGTCGGCCGTCTTCGGCAAGCTTCGAGGAATCGACTACTCATTGGAGCCACGCGCATGCTACTCCCATTCTCTCTTCACACAGGAAGACTTGGAAACCGTCTTGCCGATTAGCGGCCGCCCACTCGCGTCCTCGCACGAAGTACGGTTTCGTCCACGCCTCACTGTCCAACGTCAGAGGCGCCACTACGGACACCGACAGAACACCCTCCGCCGGATATCCGGTGCGGGGATCGAAGATGTGACTATACATCTTGCCGCCCGCATAGAAGAACTTCTCATAGTTGCCCGAAGTCGACATGGATTCGTCACGCAGCAACACTTCTTCGATCGTCTTAGCCGGTGACTTCGGGTCTTTAACCGTCACCTTCCAACCCGGCTTCCCCGGGGGGGCGCCCAATCCATAGATGCTGCTGCCGCCACCCGAAATCAGGGCCGATCCGATGCCGGCCTTCTTCAACACGGAGACCATACGGTCCACGGCATACCCTTTGCCGATTCCGCCCGGGTCAATAACGACGCCGTCGACTCGAAAGCGAACAGTCTGGCTGTCAGGATCTAGCACAATGTTCTCGTAACCCGTTACAGCTAAGGCACTTCTTATCTCCGCCCGATGCGGAAGCCGCCCCGAACCCTTGTAAAACCCCCAAACCTTTAGCAGAGGGCCAACCGTGATATCGAATGCGCCGCCGCTCGCGCGACTGTACTCAGCACACGCCGCCAACAACCGGAACACCTCGCCGCTGACCGGCACGGGGTTGCCCGCCGCTTCGCGGTTTATCCGGCTCCATTCGCTGTCCTTCCGGTAGATTGACAGCACGGAGTTTACCCGCCGCACTTCCTCGAAGGCCTGATCCACCGCGGATTCCAGCCGGCTGCGACTCTCGTCGTAGGCGATGACCGTAAAGGTCGTGCCCATCGCATCCAGACTGGAGGAGATCCGGAGTTGGTCCGCCGCGCGTACCGCGAGCGGCGCCAACAACAAAACTAGCACACAGAGTCTCATCACAGGGGACTTTTTTGCGCCTGGGAACTCCATCCCGCCCAGGTTGGCCCTAGCCTCCGCTTCAATCCTGTCAATCTCTTGGACGTCCTTTTCGCACGCGGCGTAACAGGTGTCTGGCCTTCTGTGTCGATTGCGGGTCCAGGGCGGCCTCAAACTCAATGTCGGGAGTTCGATAGAGGTCCAACCGTTCCGCCAGCATCTGCCGGATATGCCGCCGGGCCCCAGACAGAGCGTCCATCGCGGATCGCTGTTCCTCGGGATCGCCGTTCGGGGAGACACGCACCACCGCGCGGCGGCCATTTGGCGTCACAATGACTTCCGTAACCGAAATCGCGCCGACCCTCGGATCCTCAAGTTCGTAGTTGAGAATCTCTTCCAGTTCCTCCCGGATCGCTCCGGACAATCGTTCGCTGCGGCGTGAGTCCATGGCGGGTCAGTCTATCCATTCGATCGTTGCGTCCACCAGACAGGGGCCCAAGGTGTGGACGGCCTCTTTTTCCACAGCCTGCAACACTCTCTCGGCTCCGGACCGGTCAGTGGCGACGGTGACGGCGGCCACCAGGCCACGCTGCCAAAGGTCCTGGTAGCCGATCTCGGCCACGGCTACGTTGAGCCGCGTGCTGAGGCGGTCCTTTAGCCCCTTCACGAAATGACGTTTGTCCTTCAGCGAGTGCGATTCATCAAACCGCATCTCAAGGGTGATCACGCCGATGGTGGGCATGAAACCGTACCGGACCCCGGGCCGCTTTCGCCTCCTACGCGAACGCCTCTGAGGCGACCCGCTCCATTTCGAATGCCTCAATCACGTCGTTTGGCTTGATGTCGTTGAAGCCCTCGATGCCGATGCCGCATTCGAATCCGGCTTTCACCTCGGAGGCGTCGTCCTTGAAGCGCTTCAGCGATCCGACCTTGCCTGTGTGGATGACGATGTTGTCCCGGAGCAAACGAACCTCGCTGGCGCGCGCGATGGAGCCTTCCTGGACCTGGCAACCCGCGATGGTGCCGACCTTGGTGACCTTGAACACCTGCCGGACTTCCGCGCGCCCCTTGAAGGTCTCCTTGAAGACCGGCTCCAACAGGCCGGTCATCGCCTTCTTGATCTCGTCGGTCAACTCATAGATGATCGTGTGCAGGCGAATGTCGATCTTTTCCTGCTCGGCCAGATGAGTCGCGCTTCGTTCGGGCCTGACATTGAAGCCCACGATGACGGCGTTGGACGCCGTGGCGAGCAATACGTCGCTCTCGGTGACGGCTCCGACGCCGGACCGGATGACTCGAACCCCGACCTTGTCGGTGCTGAGTTTCTGCAGTGTGTCAGCGACAACTTCGGCCGAACCGCCAACGTCGGCCTTGACGATGACGTTGAGTTCCTTGGTTTCGCCTTCCCGCAACTGCTCATGCAGCTTGTCCAGGCTCAAGCGCGCGCCCTTGGCCATCGCCGCATCCCGGGCCTTCGCCTCACGGTAAAGAACGATCTGTTTCGCCTTCACAGTATCAGTGACGACCTGGTATGTATCGCCGACTTCGGGAAGGGTGTCGAGCCCCAGGACCTCCACCGGCATCGACGGACCGGCCGTCTTGATGGCTTCGCCGCGATCATCGAACATCGCGCGGACGCGGCCGAAAACAGCGCCGCAAATGAAGTGGTCGCCGGTGTTCAGCGTTCCGTTGCGCACGAGCACCGTGGCGACGGGGCCGCGGCCGCGGTCCAACTGCGCCTCCAGCACCGTGCCGATGGCCGGCCGCGCAGGATTGGCCTTCAGGTCCTGTATATCCGAGACGAGCGTGATCATCTCGAGCAAGAGCTCGATGTTCTCCTGGGTGTGCGCTGACACCGGAACCATGACGACGTCGCCGCCCCAATCCTCGGCCAGCAGGTCCCGGTCGGCGAGCTGCTGCTTCACCCGGTCGGGATTAGAATCCGGCCGGTCAATCTTGTTGATGGCGACGATGATCGGCGCCTCGGCGGCCTTGGCATGGTCGATCGCCTCCAGTGTTTGTGGCATTACACCGTCGTCGGCGGCAACCACGAGGATGACTATGTCCGTCACCTTGGCGCCCCGGGCGCGCATCCGCGTAAACGCCTCGTGTCCGGGCGTGTCGATGAAGACGATCTTGTGACCGCCATGTTCGACATGATAGGCGCCGATGTGCTGGGTGATGCCGCCGGCCTCGCGCTCCGCAACGCTGGCGGACCGGATGGCGTCGAGCAAGGAGGTCTTACCGTGATCGACGTGTCCCATGACCGTAACCACCGGGGGCCGCTTTTCGAGATCCTGAGCGTCTTCGGCCTGTTCGAGCTCCTGAGTCGACTCCTCTTCGTAGCTCATCTTCGTGGTCTTGGCGCCGCAAACAGCGGCCAGCTCGCCAGCGAGCTTGGCGTCAAGCGCCTGGTTGATCGTGGCAAAGATCTTTCGTTCGACCAGCTTCTTGATCACCAGACTGGCTTTGATTCCGAGCTTCTCGGATAGCTCCTTGACAGTGATGCCCTCGGAAATCGTGATCTCTTTGTTGACCGCGACGATCTCGGTGACG
>Ga0180436_10004324_pt1 | contig 12801 bp, 14 predicted proteins | sample SS_ome_2_FD_132434 | JGI IMG/M metagenome (GOLD analysis project Ga0180436, IMG submission 132434) | Hypersaline lake sediment archaeal communities from the Salton Sea, California, USA - SS_3_S_2 metaG | ecosystem: Environmental > Aquatic > Non-marine Saline and Alkaline > Hypersaline >...
ATCGACCGCCGGATGGGCGAAAACATCTGGGGCCGCCCGAAATCCCCCGTCAACCGCCGCGAATACGGCCCCGGCCAGCACGGCCAGCGCCGCAAGGCCAAGATGTCGGACTTCGGCCTCCAGCTGCGCGCCAAGCAAAAGCTCAAGGGCTACTACGGCGATTTGACCGAGAAGCAGTTCCGCCGCATCTTCGCCGAGGCCGAACGCCGCCGCGGCGACACCGGTGAGATTCTCATCGGCCTCCTGGAGCGCCGCCTCGATGCCGTGGTCTACCGCGCCAAGTTCGTGCCGACCGTTTTCGCCGCCCGCCAGTTCGTGAACCACGGCCACGTCAAGGTGAACGGTAAGCGCGTCAACATCCCGTCCTACCGCGTGAAGGAAGGCGACGTGATCGAGGTGCGCGACAAGTCCAAGCAGATGGCAATGGTGCTCGAAGCCAGCCAGCTCGCCGAGCGCGACGTGCCCGACTACATCGAGGCCGACCACTCGAAGATGACCGCCACCTTCGTGCGCACCCCGGGCCTCGGCGACGTGCCGTACCCGGTGCACATGGAGCCGAACCTCGTCATCGAATACTACGCGCAGAACTAAGCGTTCTTCGCTTTGTCGTTTCGAAGGGCCGCCTGCATAGGCGGCCCTTTTTTTGAGCTATCGAGCGTTCACCGCGCCAATGAAGGCCTTGGCGGCCGAGAATACCTCCGTATCGGGCACACCCATCATGTTCAGAGTGTCCGAGTGGAATTCGTCTTGCAGGATGAGTGTGGTCACACCGATTCCGGCGGTCTCACCGGCGGCGGCGAGGTCGTCGAGATTGCCGCGCTCGACGTTACCATCGCGCGTCCCCCAGACGAGGAGCATCGCGGGATCGTCCGGGTCGACAAAGCTTGGTATGGCCCAATCTGCCTCTGTGCCGGGCGGGAAGGTGTTTGGACATTGTGAGCCGCCGCAGAGCCCGCCCCAGTAAGGCCCGGACAGGCCGATGAACCCCATTATCGCATCGCCGGGGAGGCCCTCTGCGGCAAGGTAGCGCTCATCATAACTGAGCAGGCCGGTGATATAGGCCCCCGACGACCAGCCGCTTAGGAACATCGACCGCGGATCTCCACTGCTGGTTCGCAGTGTTTTCCATGCGTGGGCTACCCCCTTGGCGGCAAGCCGGACGAATTCGGGAAATGGTTCAGCGAAAGTCAGATCTGGCGCGACAACGATGACACCTTCCGCCGCAAATTCTGGCCCGATCCGGTAGGCTTGCTCACCACTGCCACGGCCAAAGCCGCTGCCAAACAGGTAGACGAGCACCGGGGTTTCGTCAGAAACCTCGGGTGGGTGGTAAATGTCGAGTGAAAGCGCCGGTGAGGCACTGTATGGGACATCTTTCGTCACGTTGACTCCGGTCTCGCCGCCGACGGCAGCGGTTGACAGCAGAGCCAGCGCAAGCACTGATCTGAAACAAGTTCTCATCATCTTGTTTCCTCCAAAACGTGATCGAACGATAACGAGGTCGGTTCGTCGGTGCGTTGACACCTGTCAAGCCCAAGGTAAAAATCGCTGCGATCGTGTGATGTTGGGCGGGTGAGTGCACCAATCACGGTGGCGTGCCCGTTACGCGATGGCCTGGCGGGGCCGTGTCCGAAAGTGTCAGCCGGAGAGGCCAACATGTCGTCAAACAACCCCATCGAGCGCGGGATCGAGCGCACTATCTTTGCCGCGCGCTGGCTGATGGCGCCGATGTATCTCGGCCTTGCCGTGGCGCTGGCGATGCTGGTGATCGTGTTCCTCGGCGAAGTTGTCTACTACCTGCCGCAGGTGCTGGCGATGTCGGCCGACAGTTCGATCCTCGCGGCGCTCACGCTGATCGACCTCACGCTGGCGGCCAACCTGCTGCTGATCGTGCTGTTCTCGGGCTACGAGAGCTTCGTCTCGCGGCTCGACACCGGCGACAGTGCAGACCGGCCGACCTGGATGGGGACGGTGGATTTCGGCGGGCTGAAACTCAAGCTGATCGCCTCGATCGTGGCGATCTCGGGGATTCACCTGCTCAAGCGCTTCATGGAGATCGGCAAGGGCGACAACGCCCTCGACGAGCGCGAACTCCTCTGGCTCGTGATCATCCACCTCGTCTTCGTCATTTCAGGGGTGTTCATGGCGGCGATGGACTGGATCTCGGCCCGGGCGAAGAAGGGCTGAGCCGCACCAAGCCGCTGCGCGATCCGGGGCCGGGGCGGGCGATGCCGCATCAATCACATTCATTTTATTGAATGGGTCTTTTCATTCGCCGGCGTGGCCCCTAGGTGTGATTCAAATTGGAATGGGCTGCGGCCCGCGCGAACAGGAGACACACCATGCAGACCGAGACGATCAACGGCAAGACGCTCGAAACCTGGACCCCGGACGAAGTCCGTCGCGGGCTTGAAAACAAGGAGATCGTGCTGATCGACGTCCGCACCCCGGCGGAATACATGTTCGAAAGCATTGAGGACGCGCTGCTTGCCCCGCTCAGCCACTTCAGCCAGAAGGCATTGCCGGCCGGGCTCGGCAAGCACGTGGTTCTCTACTGCGGCTCGGGCATCCGCTCGCGCAAGGCGGCCGAACACTGCCTGAACGGCGGTTTCGAGAAGATCGCCCACATGGAAGGCGGCTTCGCGGGCTGGAAACAGTCGGGCGCCACTTACCTCGGCACCAACATGGGCACCGGCGCGCCGGAGCGCATGGCCCAGAAGCCGGCGCTCGCCGCCTGATCCTTCCGCTGCATCTGTTGCATCGAAAACCCCGCCACGCGCGGGGTTTTCTCGTTTTCCCGGTTGTCTCTAGCCCTTTGGTCGCCGCCCCGCTAATACGAGCGCATTGTAACGAGGACGACCATGCCAAAGGCACCGAAGCCGCAGCCCGGCATCATGGATATCGAACTGTATGTCGGCGGCGCGTCGACGGTGGACGGCGTGGCCAACGTCATCAAGCTGTCGTCGAACGAGAACCCGTGGGGGCCGTCGGAGAAAGCCGTCGAGGCGTTCCAGCGCGCGGCGCACGAGCTGCACCGCTATCCGGGCACCGACCACGCCAGCCTGCGCGCCGCGATCGGCGAGGTGCACGGGCTTGACCCGGAGCGCATCATCTGCGGCGTGGGGTCGGACGAGATCATCACCTTCCTGTGCCAGGCCTATGCCGGGCCGGGCGACGAGGTGATCCACACCGAACACGGCTTTTCGATGTATCGCATCTCGGCGCTTGCGGCCGGGGCCAAACCGGTCGAGGTGCCGGAACGTGACCGCGTGGTGGATGTCGACGCGATCCTTGCGGGTGTGACCAGGAAGACCCGCCTCGTGTTCATCGCCAACCCGGCCAACCCGACCGGCACGATGGTCGGCAAGAAAGAGCTTGGCCGGCTGGCCGAGGCTTTGCCGAGCCACGTTGTGCTGGTGCTTGACGGCGCCTATGCCGAGTTCGTCGACGGGTTTGACGGCGGCGTGGCGCTTGTCGACAAGTACCCCAACGTGGTGATGACGCGGACGTTTTCGAAGATCTACGGTCTTGGTGGCCTGCGCATCGGCTGGGGCTATGCCCAGCGCGAGGTGATCGACGTGCTGAACCGCCTGCGCGGGCCGTTCAACCTGTCGACCGCCCAGCTCGCCGCCGCCGAGGCCGCGGTGCGCGACCGCGCGCATGTCGAGCGCTGCCGCAGCGAAAACAGCCGGCTGCGGGCCTGGCTCGCGGGCGCCCTGGCCGGTCACGGCGTGCCGTCGGACACCTCCAGCGCCAACTTCGTACTCGCGCGGTTCGGCACGCCGGAAGAGGCGGGGGCCTGCGATGAGTACCTGCGCAGCGAAGGCGTGATCGTGCGCCGGGTGGCCGGCTACAAGCTGCCCGATTGCCTCCGGATCACGGTGGGCGACGAGGCGTCCTGCCGCCGGGTGGCGCATCTCATCGGGCTGTTCAAGGGCGCAGGCAGCGAGAAGGACAAGAACGATGGCTGACACAGCGCCGCTCTACGACCGCGTCGCCCTGATCGGGCTTGGCCTGATCGCCGGGTCGATGTCGCACGCGATGCGCCGCGCAGGGCTCGCCGGCGAGATCGTCGGCACCGCGCGCTCGGCCGAGACGCGCGACGTGGCCCGCGAAATCGGACTGGTCGACCGGGTCGTCGACACTGCCAAAGAGGCCGCCGAGGGTGCCGATCTCGTGGTGCTCGCCGTGCCCGTGGGCGCGATGGGCGCGGTGGCCGAGGAGATCGCCCCGACGCTGAAACCCGGGGCCACCGTCACCGATGTCGGCTCGGTCAAACGCGCGGTGATCGACGCGGTCGCGCCGCACATCCCCGCGGGCGTGCATTTCGTCCCGGCGCACCCGCTGGCGGGCACCGAGCATTCCGGCCCGCGCGCGGGATTTGCCGAGTTGTTCGACAACCGCTGGTGCCTGATCGTGCCGGCCGAAGGCTCCGACCGTGCCGCGGTGGAGAGGCTGGAAGCGCTCTGGCAGGGCATGGGTTCCAACACCGACGAGATGGACGCCGATCACCATGATCTGGTGCTCGCCGTCACCAGCCACGCGCCGCACCTGATCGCCTACACGATGGTGGGCGTGGCCGACCACCTGCGCCGGGTGACCGACAGCGAGGTGATCCAGTTCTCCGCCGCCGGGTTTCGCGATTTCACCCGGATCGCGGCGAGCGACCCGACGATGTGGCGCGACGTGTTTCTGCACAACAAGGACGCGACGCTCGACATCCTCGGCCGCTTCACCGAGGAGCTGTTCGTGCTTCAGCGCGCGATCCGCATGGGCGACGGCGACATGCTGCACGAATATTTCAGCCGGACGCGGGCGATTCGACGTGGTATCATCGAGGCGGGGCAGGATACCGATGCCCCGGATTTCGGCCGGAGTGGCGTGAAGAAATGAAACTGACGGGCTGGGTGATCGGGCTGTGTCTGGTGGTTGCGCCGGTCGTGGCCCTTGCCGAGGCCCCGACCACTTCGCTTCGGCCCGTGCCCCGCGCCGCCATCAACGCCATCGTCGACGACGTGGTCGTCGATGTGATCGTGTCACAGGTCGCGCCGCTGCGATCCCTGCGCCCCGCTGCCCGGCCCGGCACACAGACAACGCCGGCCCCAGCGGCTACCGCCCGGCGCGATGTGGTCGAGGATGCCGTCAACGCGGTGTTGCGTTCAGTGTCTGTGGTGAGTCCGGCCTCTGCGGCCACCGCGCCTACATTCACTGCGCTTGCCGTCGCCCGGTCGCTGCGCCCCGCGCCGCGTCCCCGCGACCTCACCACCCGGGTGGTTGCCGCGCCGCGCGCGACCTCGCGCCGCGGCTCGGTCTGTGGCGTGGCCGAGATCAAGGGTGAAGCCATCGCGCCGGTTAACGGCCGCGGTGCCTGCGGGATCGACGCGCCGGTGCGGGTGACGTCGGTGTCGGGGGTGTCGCTGCGCCAGGCGCCGACGATCGACTGCCAGACCGCGAAGGCGCTCAATACCTGGGTGCGCACCGGCGTGATCCCGGCGGTCGGGCGCACAGGGGGCGGCTTGGCGCAGATCAACGTGGTCGCGCATTATGCCTGCCGCACCCGGAACCACAAATCCGGCGCGCGGCTGTCGGAGCATTCCTTCGGGCACGCGGTGGACGTCTCCGGGGTGACGCTGCGCGACGGCACCAGGCTCACCGTGCTCGATCACTGGCGCAGCGGCCGCTACGGCAAGATCATCAAGGCGATGCATGCCTCGGCCTGCGGCCCGTTCGGCACCGTGCTGGGACCGAACAGCGACCGCTATCACAAGGATCACCTGCATATCGACACCGCGCGCTATCGCAGCGGCCCCTATTGCCGATAGCTCGGATCGCTGCCGCATCTTGCGCCGCACCGGGCCGCCGCTAAGGTGCTGCGAAAGTGCAAGGAGTTCATCATGTGGAATGATCGGTTTTCCGGCCCCGATTACCTTTTCGGCAAAGAGCCCGCCGCGTTCATCATCGATCACGCGGCCTACCTGAAAGCCGGTGCAAAAGGGCTGGCTGTGGCTGACGGCGAGGGCCGCAACTCCGTTTTCATGGCACAGCAGGGCGTCGAGACGGTCGCCATGGATGCCAGTGCCAACGCGTTGGACAAGGCGCGGGCGCTCGCCAAGGACCGCGGCGTGTCGGTCGACTTTCACGAAGCCAGCATCCACGACTGGGCCTGGGAGCCCGAGGCGTTCGATCTTGTCGTGGCGATCTTCATCCAGTTCCTCTCGCCGGCGGAGCGCATCGAGGTGTTCAAAGGCATGGTGACAACCCTCAAACCGGGCGGGCATCTGCTGCTCCACGGCTACACACCGAAGCAGCTGGAGTATGGCACCGGCGGGCCGTCGGCGCGTGAACTTCTCTACACCGAGGAGCTGTTGCGGGACCTGTTCGACGGGCTCGAGCTCGTCGAGCTGCGCAGCTACGAGCGCGAGATCAACGAGGGCAAGGGACATGCCGGCATGTCGGCCCTGATCGATCTGGTGGCGCGCAAACCCGGCTGAGATCTTGCCCGCCCGGTCGCCCCGTGGCACAGGGAGGGATGACGACGGCCCTCCGATTTCGCGACCATATGCGCACCCATCTTGTGCTGGGCCTGCCGCTGATCGGCAGCCACCTGGCGCAGATGGCGATCGGCACCACCGACACGGTGATGCTGGGGTGGTACGACGTCGAGGCGCTGGCCGGGCTGGTGCTGGCCTCGACGCTGTTCATGGTGATGTTCCTGTTCGGCTCGGGGTTCGCCTTTGCGATCATGCCCCTCGTGGCCGCCGCCGCCGAGATGGAGGACGAAACCCGCATCCGCCGCGTCACCCGTATGGGGATCTGGATCTCGGGGGGGTTTGCGCTCCTGGTGATGCCGGTGTTCTGGTTCTCCGCGCCCCTGCTGCGGGCGCTCGGGCAGGCGCCGGAACTTGCACAGGCGGCGCAGGACTACCTGCGGATCATGGGCTGGGGCATCATCCCCGCGCTCGCGGTGATGGTGCTGAAAAGCTACCTCTCGGCGCTGGAACGCACCCGGGTGCAGCTTCTGGTCACCGTCGGCGCGGCTTGCGCCAACGTGGCGTTCAACTATGCCTTCATCTTCGGCAATTGGGGGGCGCCCGAACTGGGCATCCGCGGTGCGGCGATCGCCTCGCTCGGTGTGCAGTCGATCTCGGTGGTGGCCCTTGTGATCTACTCGGTGCGCAGTTTTCCCGAGCACACGCTGTTCCAGAGGATCTGGCGGCCGGATTGGGTCGCCCTGCGTGAAGTCGCGTCGATGGGGTGGCATGTCGGCCTGACCGTCCTCGCCGAGGTCGGCATGTTCGCGGCGTCTAGCCTGCTCGTCGGCCTGCTCGGCACCGTGCAACTCGCGGCGCATGGCATCGTCGTGCAGCTTGCCTCGATCTCGTTCATGGTGCCGCTGGGACTGTCGAACGCGGCAACGGTGCGGGCGGGCCGGGCATACGGGCGCGGCGACGCCGAGTCGCTGCGGCGTGGCGCGGGGGCGGCGTTGGTGCTGAGCCTTGGCTGGGCCACCATCGCCATGATCGCCTTTGTGACGATGGCAGACCTGCTCGTCGGGCTCTACATCGACCCCGACGAACCGCTGCGCGGCGAGATCCTCGCCGCCGGCCGGGTGCTGCTCTACGTCGCCGCGTTGTTCCAGCTCGCCGACGCCACCCAGGTGATCGCCGTGGCGCTGCTCCGGGGGATGCGCGACACGCGGGTGCCGATGTTCATCGCCGCGGCCAGCTACTGGGTGGTGGGCATGACGGCAAGCTACCTGCTGGGGTTCCAGGCCGGTCTCGGTGCGCCCGGTGTGTGGCTCGGTCTTGTCGTTGGGCTGGCGACGGCGGCCGTGCTTCTGTCGACACGGTTCCTGCGCCGCTCGACCCGGATCTGACGGGGCAAATCCCTTTGCATCGGCCGGGGTGACGTCTAGTCTGAGACCATGTGGGGTGCAGAAGTCAGACGAGCGGGACTTTTCACGGTCTTTTCCGTCCTCTTGGCGGCGTGCAATCCCGACACCGGTCCCGACCCCACCACCCGCGACGTCGCGCCCGGTGGGCCCGCCGGGATCTGCACCGCAGAGCCCGCCTTCGAGGCCGCACCGCTGAATGCCTGCGCCGGGCCGACGGCGCGGCTTGCCATCGTCGGCGACGTGCTCCTGCACGTGCAACTCGCCGAACTGGGCTACCGGATCGGTTTCGACAATGTCTGGCACCAACCGGCGAAATACCTTCGTGCGGCCGACATCGCGATTGCCAACCTCGAGGGCCCGGTCGCCCCCGGCGTTACGGCGAACGGCGCCCGCGTTGCCGATCCGGGCCCGGTCGTGGATGGCCGGGTCTACACCGGGTATCCGCGGTTCAACTACCATCCGGCCGTCCTGCGCGATCTGAAAGCGGCGGGCGTCGATCTCGTCACCACCGCGAACAACCATGCGCTGGACCGCGGGAGCGTCGGCGTCGATCTCACGCTCGGCGAAGTGGCGAAGTCCGGTCTCACCGCCGTCGGCTCCGTGCCGCGCGGCGGGCCGGGCCAATTCGTCCAACGGCGCGGCAGCGCGGCCGGCACGCTCTCGTTCATCGCCTGCACCTTCTCGACGAACGGGCACCCCGACCCGCACGGGCAGGTGCTGCATTGCTATCGCCAACGCGACAAGCTGCTGTCGCTGGTGCGTCGGGAAGCCTCCGACCCGGGCGTTGCCGGCGTGATCGTGCTGCCGCATTGGGGCCAGGAAGGCCAGACGCGCGCGGCGACGAAGGAGCGGGCGCTCGCGCGAGACCTTGCGGCTGCCGGGGCGACGGCCATCGTGGGCACCCATCCCCACGCGGTACAGCCGTTCGAGGCCATACCGGGCCAAGGCGGCGCCACGGCCCTTGTGGCCTATTCCACCGGCAATTTCGTAGCCGTCATGGGCGTCGATCCCAGCCGCTACGAGGCCATGGCGCTGGTCGACGTCTGCCGGGGGAGCAGTGGCCGCGCCGTCGTGCATCGGGCCGGGTGGATCGCGATGGAGATGAAACTGACCTCGCGCGGCTACTGGGTCGATATCGCCCCGCGCGGGGCCGAGGGGGATGCTGGCAAGGGGGCGGCCTTTGTCCGGCAGATCTCGCCGGGCTTCTCGGCACAACCGGCTGCCTGCACGCCATAGACTGGCGTCGGGGCCGGTCAGCCCTTCTTCATCAACCGGTCGGCCTTTTTGCGCACGAGCACGGTGCGCAGATCATGCATCGCCAGCAACAGCGCATCTGTCACCGCCTCCAGATCGTCCGCCGAGGCGCGCGACTGGGCCCAGTGCGCCGTCAGGTTGAGATGGTCGACGGTGCGCAGGATGTCGTCGATGTCGCGCGCCGCGAGCGTGGCCTTGCGCTCGGCCATCCAGGTGCTGATCGCCGCGCTGTCTTCTTCCGAAAGCTCCCGGTCCCCGTGCGGCTTGATCTCGCCGTTCTTGATGTTGACCACGGCGATCTGGTCCATCTCGATGCGGCGATGGCGGTTTTCCGTGTCGACGCGGAACACGAAGGCCCCGTTTTCGCGGACCCTGAAGTAATACTCGGGCAATTCGGTGGTCATGGCTTGGCTCAAATGCTCTCTGGTAACGCGCCGGGCAGGGGCGTGGCCCCAGTTAACGCGAGCGGCCGCCTCACATCAACCCGAACGGGTGTCAGCCTAGATCGGCGCAAAACGCCTGGATTCGTTCACAGGCGCTCTTCAACTGGGCGTCGGAGGTGGCATAGCTCACCCGGAAGTTCGGGCTGAGGCCGAAGGCCGCGCCAAATACCACGGCCACGCCGGTTTCCTCCAGAAGCGCGTGCGAGAAATCCTCGTCGGTCTCGATCTTCGTGCCGCCCTTCGAGGTCTTGCCGATGCAGCCCGAAATCGAGGGGTAGACGTAGAACGCGCCTTCCGGTGTCGGGCAGGTGAGGCCCTCCGCCGCGTTCAGCATGCCGACGACGAGATCGCGGCGGCGCTGGAACAGGGCCTTGTTGTCGTCGAGAAAGCCTTGCGGGCCGGTGAGCGCCTCGACGGCGGCCCATTGCGAGATGGTGCAGGGGTTCGAGGTGCTTTGCGACTGGATCTTGCGCATCGCGGCGATCAGCTCTTCCGGGCCACCGGCATAGCCGATCCGCCAGCCGGTCATCGCGTAGGCTTTCGACACGCCGTTGCAGGTGAGCGTGCGCTCGTAGAGCCCGGGCTCGACCTGCGCCGGGGTGCAGAACTCGAACCCGTCGAACACGAGGTGCTCGTACATGTCGTCCGACATCACCCAGACATGCGGGTGGCGCATCAGGACGTCGGTGAGCGCCTTCAACTCGTCGCGCGAGTAGCCCGCGCCGGTCGGGTTCGAGGGCGAGTTGAAGATCAGCCACTTGGTGCGCGGGGTAATTGCGGCCTCGAGCGCGTCCGGCGTCATCTTGAACCCGGTCTCGATCCCGCATTCCACCACCACCGGCTCGCCGCCCGCGAGCAGCACCATGTCGGGATAGCTCACCCAGTAGGGTGCGGGAATGATCACCTCGTCGCCGGGGTTCAGCGTGGCCATCAGCGCGTTGTAGAGGATCTGCTTGCCGCCGGTCCCGACGCTGATCTGTGCAGGCCGATAGCTGAGCCCGTTCTCGCGGGCGAACTTGTCGCAGATCGCCTGTTTCAGCTCCGGGATGCCGTCAGGCGCGGTGTATTTCGTCTTGCCCGCGTCGATTGCGGCCTTGCCTGCCGCCTTGATGTTGTCGGGCGTATCGAAATCCGGTTCCCCCGCGCCGAGCCCGATCACGTCGCGCCCGGCAGCCTTGAGTTCGGCGGCGAGCGTGCTGACGGCGATGGTGGGCGATGGTTTGACGCGGTCGAGCGTCGCGGAGAGAATAGACATGGTCGGTCCCGGATTTGTGCTTCTGGTGCAATTCTCTTAGGTTGGCGCCGATGGGCGATCAAGCCCGAAGGGAGTGAGCACGATGACCGACACGGCGACGGATGACTGGTTCTCGGAAGAACGCGCGACCTTTGGCGACCGGCTGGCGGCGGCGCGGGAATCCACCGGGTTGAGCCAGAAGGAACTGGCCAAGCGGCTCGGGGTGAAATCGAAAACCGTTGCGGCTTGGGAAAATGATCTCTCCGAGCCGCGCGCGAACCGGTTGCAGATGCTCGCGGGGCTGTTGAACGTCTCGCTGATGTGGCTCCTGAACGGCGAGGGCGAGGGCGTCGAGCCGCCGGGCACCGAACCCGCGCTGACCCACGACGCACGCCAGGTTCTGCTCGAAATGCGCGAGCTGCGCGGCGATATCGACGACGCGGCCACGCGTCTTGCACGGCTCGAAAAGCACCTCAAGCGCCTGATGGAAGCCTCGCTGGTATGAGCGAGGCGCGCGAGAACCGCCTGAAACGTCTTGCCATGCGATCGGCGCGGCGCGGCACCAAGGAGATGGACATCATCCTCGGGCGCTACGCCGAGGCCCATCTCGGGGCGATGTCGGAGCCGGCGCTCGATCTCTACGAGGCCCTGCTCGAGGAAAACGATCAGGACCTTTACCAATGGGTCACCGGCCAGGTCGCCGCGCCCGCCGGGCTTGCACCGTTGATCGAGTTGATTGCGGCTCATGCCGACGCGGCGGCGCGCGGTTAACCAAGCTCACGGATAGATCGAGGTTTTTCGGTTGGTTTAACCGAATGTTCGATGTTTGCGCCGAGGGTCTTCGCCAAGACGGATTTGGTGGAGAATTGGATGAGTATGCATTCACCGATCGGGCAGACCTTGCGGCCGGGCTATCTCGGCCAGTATCTCGATACGCTCTCGCTGGTGGAACGGCTCCACCGGCTTGTGCTCGACGTGATCAAGGACGAGTTCGAACGCCTCGGCGTGCTCGAGATCAACCCGGTGCAGGCGCTCCTTCTGTTCAATGTCGGCGACAACGAGGTGACGGCGGGCGAACTCAAATCGCGCGGCTACTACCAGGGCTCGAACGTGTCCTACAATCTCAAGAAGCTCGTGGAGATGGGCTACATGCACCATCAACGCTCCGAGATCGACCGGCGCTCGGTCCGCGTGCGGCTGACACAGAAGGGCCGCGTGGTGCGCGACACGGTGACGGCGCTGTTCGAACGTCACGCGGAATCGCTGGAGCACCGCAACATCCTCGACCCGAGCCAGCTGGAGGATGTGAACGGGGCGCTGAAACGGGTCGAGCGGTTCTGGACCGATCAGATCCGCTACATCTACTGACCACCGGGCCGGTCCAGGGCCCCGACCACGACGCCGCCAAGCTCACGCAGAAGCTTGCGCGTCATCGCGGCGCGATAGGCGGGGAAGCCCTCCGCATGTTCCACGAAGGCGCCGGGGCCGCGGATGACCAGCCGTTCGAAGTACTTGCCGAGATCTGAGGCCGAGGCCAGCGTGCCGCCCTCGCCCCGGCCGATCGCCAGGGCGTTCACCGTGATCTCGGAGAGCTCCGAGACGTGGTCGAGGTCTTGCGGCCGGGGGCCGGTGTTGGACATGCCGTCGCCCGAAATATCGAGCGTGCGGGTCCAGCAATCGCGCTGTTCGGCGAGAAAGGTGGCGCCGGTGACGAGCGCGGCGCCGAGCGCCGTCGAGGGCGAAGCGGCCCGGCGCCGGGTGGTATGCAAGCCGTCGGCGAAGGCCTCGAGCGCGGCGGCATCGGTGATTTCGCGCCACCCGGCCAGGAGGCGCTGGTCGGTCGGCCCGCTCCATTCGTAGACCAGCAAGCGCACCGGGGTGGCGGGCGTTGCAAGGATCGCGCGCGCGACGTCGGGGTCGGTGAGCGCCGCCGCCAGCCCGTCGAGTTGCAGGCGGTATTCGTCCTCGTCGACCGA
>Ga0180436_10004329_pt1 | contig 12797 bp, 12 predicted proteins | sample SS_ome_2_FD_132434 | JGI IMG/M metagenome (GOLD analysis project Ga0180436, IMG submission 132434) | Hypersaline lake sediment archaeal communities from the Salton Sea, California, USA - SS_3_S_2 metaG | ecosystem: Environmental > Aquatic > Non-marine Saline and Alkaline > Hypersaline >...
GCATCACACAGATCCAGAGTCTTTGGATCAAGATTATTGCCAGCGGAACTCTCTAACTCAAATAGCTTGGATACTTCAGGGTAATAGTTCAGAGGATCTGTCCGTGTATCTTCAAGTTGATCCTCTCTTTGGGTCTCGCGCGGTAGGACAAAACGGCCCAGAAAAATAAAATAAATGATACCGGTCAGGACAATAGCTATGCCTGCCGGCGTTACACTGAACAGCCTGAAAGGTGTGATGTTATATGGTTTTAAAAGATCATTAATAAATAGAAAGATGGTGACCAGGACAAGTCCTAAGACCATGGCTATTTGCACTGTGAATACAGGAGATTCCAATTTTTTTTCTGCTCCCTTCTAATCAGTCGACGACCACCAACCTGGTCGGTGGCTTATGATTAGAGTTAAGCAATGAAAACATTTGCAATCGTTAAGAGGAATGCATTGTGAAGATACGCAAAATAACATCGCTGACTGCAATGTTAGCCTTTATTGGCATGGCTGTTACCAGCCTTATTCTATTTATTGTGCCACAGGGTCGCGTGGCCTATTGGGCAGACTGGCGCCTGTTGGGATTATCGAAAACAGACTGGGGAAACATTCATATCAACTTGGGTCTGCTTTTTTTAGCTGCCATCGGCCTTCATCTCTACTACAATTGGAAACCATTGATATCCTATCTGAAGAATAGATTGAAACACATAAAGGTTTTCACACCAGAATTCAATATATCCTTAATAATTACGGTCGCTTTTGTTTTTGGCTCATATTTTTCTTTGCCGCCATTTAATTTTGTCATGTCGTTAAATGAACATTTCAAAGATGTTGGTGCGGAGAAATACGGTGAGCCGCCGTACGGACATGCCGAATTATCTTCGTTGAAAACATTTGCCAAGAAAATGAATCTTGATCTTACAAAGAGCATTGAGTTGCTTAATGGGGCAGGTTATCGCGTTGAAACAAGTGAAACAACCTTGGAATCAATAAGTCGTCAATACAAAATCCCACCCCAACATATTTATAACACGATAAAGTCGGCATCCATGAATACAAGTTATCATTCAGAAAGCAGCGCTTTACTGCCGGATTCACCACCACCTGGAACTGGCAATTTAACACTCGCGGATTTTTGTTCGCGATTTGACCTAAATGTGAAATTGGTTGCCCGCGAATTGACAAAACAGAATGTCACAGCATCTGCGGAACTGACGTTGAAAGATATTGCCGCAAAAAATAACACCAGTTCGATTGATCTCTACGAAAGAATCAAGATTATAGTCCAGAATTGAGAAGCTGTGCCATTGAATTCACATCTCTTGATTCAGAAATACAAATCGATGATCAAAGACCCATATGAAACATCGGCATTGGTTTTATCCTCTTCTGATTCGGGATCCGGAATATAACCCTCATTAAAAATTATATATAGCGTTCGATAAACGCCTTGACCGCCGCGGGATAGCCGGGCGTGCGGCTCGACTCGCTGTGATCGACACCGGGGCCGATATACATGTCCACTTGATCGTGAACAAACCCCTGGCGTAGGGTATGGGCGAATGTAAGCGGGAAACGTTGATCCTTCTCCCCATGGATAATCATGACGGGCATTTTCAGATCGGGCGCTAAATTGACGGGGCTGTAACGGTCCATGGCCCCGCGATAAAATAGATCCCACCAGCATATGATCATGGGACCAAAAAAGGTGCCGAAAAACCAGTTGGCCCACTTGTATAGACTCAAAAGGCCGGTCTTGGTATCGGCATAGCTGGCTTCCAGGAAAAGCAGTCTAATCTTGGCTTGATTTTCATGGGCGGCAATGATGGCCCCGGCCGCACCGGCCGAGTGGCCATACAGAAGCACAGGCTCAGCGACCCAATCAATTACGGATTCAATATCCTGGGCAAACATAACGGCGTTCACCAGGCGTGCGGGACTGGAGCCGCCATGGTCGCGGGCACTGTGCATCACCGTTGTAAAGCCCAGTGCAGCGAATATGCGGGCTCTGGGAACCATGCGGTCACGATTACGTCCCCAACCATGGGCCAAGACAATCGTACCGCGCGATTCTCCGTCCGGCTCCACACGCCAGACTTCCAGATGACCACCGTCCCGGGCCGGTATTTTGGTATCGCTTACGCGTCCCCAGTCAGGTTTATCCACCACCGGGTTGCGCGGAAAGCGCTGCACGGCAAAGGAGAGCAATAGCGTTATAAGCAAGTACCCTACGATAATGTTAATTAGGATAATTATATATAGTGTCAATGTGTATATCTCTTAATATAAGTATTCCAAGATGTAAGGGGTAAAGGATTCAAGTGTTGCTTTCAGTTGAAGTCCTGAATCCTATCTTTTCATCAAATCCCTCCGCAACATATCCAGGGCTGCCATCGCAAAGATGGTTTTGTTCATGCTGCGCTGGCCAAAGGGAAAAAAGAGTTGCCGACCCACGACATGCTCTGGCGTGGCCAAGGCAATACAGACGGTTCCCACAGGCTTATCCGGGGTGCCACCGCCTGGGCCTGCTATTCCGGTGGTTGCCAAACCATATGTTGTTCCGGCCACACGACGTGTGCCGGTCGCCATGGCTTTGGCTGTTTCTTCATGCACAGCGCCGTATTGGGCTATCAGGTCTGGAGAAACATCTAGAATGGCACGCTTGGCGCTATTGGCATAAGTTACGCCGGAAAAAACAAAATAATCGGAACTTCCGGCGACATCCGTAAGCCAATTGGCGATACGTCCCCCCGTACAGCTCTCGGCCACTGCCAGGGTCGCCTGGTTCTGCCGCAACAGTTCGCCGACCACCGTCTGCATGGAAGCCCCTTGGGACGATAGCACATGCTTTTCCAACCGTCTTTGAACCCACTGCGCAGCAGCTGCCAGCCTGCCCTGCATCAATGCCAGGTCTTCTCCGTTTAAATACAGCTTCACATGAATCTCGGGAAACTTGGCCCGTAAACCCAGCTTGATTTCCGGGAAGTCGTGAATTAAATCGGCCACGCGTTCACCCGTAACCGATTCCGTCAGGCCAAAGGTTGAAATCGATCTGACCAGACAGTGTCCCTGGGCGGCACCCGGCATTTTCTGGATTCTGGGCAATGCCTCCTGGGAAAGCATGCGCTTCATTTCAGGGGGCACTCCCGGCAAAAAGAAAAAGCGGCATTTTTTAATCTGCAAACTGAATCCCGGTGCTGTTCCGATGGGATTATACATGGCCTGCGCCGTCCGTGGCAACATGGCCTGCTTTTTATTGGAATCGGTCATCTTGCGCTGGCGTTCCTTGAAAAACCGCTCAATATCGGACAACGCGCGATGATCTAGAACTTGGGGCTGCCCTGAGGCCTTGGCGGCTGCTTCGGCTGTCAAGTCATCACTGGTAGGTCCCAGCCCCCCGGTAGCCACACAAATATCGGCCCGCCCGGCAATCTCCATAAATGTTGACACCAGGGTGTCCATATGATCGCCGACACTCGTGTGACGCGTCACCGCGATCCCGATGGCCTCCAATCTCTCGGCAATATGGGCTGAATTGGAGTCCACCAAAGCGCCTGATCGTATCTCATCACCGGTTGCCAGTATCTCGGCCTGCATTACTATTCCTCCCAGATCCATTCATATGTCACCGCTTAACCGTGTGAAAGCTGATAAGGTTCTATCGATCCGGGGATATGAATACGAATTCACGTATTTTGATCAATAGAACCGGTGCCAATGAAGTGAGTGATCACCAGTTGTATCAGATACCCGCGAGGAGTCATCCACCTACGAACAGCACAGCTGGTGGTCACTGATTGTATTGATTTGACACCATGTGTCAAAATTTCGTCGGAATATCCCCGAATTCCGGAAAGACATAAACGCAAAACACCAAAAAGACAACCATTAGATTAAAATAAAAATGGCCGCAGGGCCCAGAGACCCTTGAAAAATCAAATCCTTGTGTGGGCCCTGGGCGGTCCTTGTTTTCATGCCATATGGTTGGCATGATACCTGCTTTAAACCCTTGTGTTACAGGTGATGATAGAGGGATAGAGGTGAAACCATGCTCCCGGTAAAATAAGCGACTTATGATTAGAGTTAAAATTTATGCTCAAAACACAAAACAATCATCTGGCCACGACCAGGCAATCGACCGGACGCGACCCTGATAGCCAATCATCGGCCCACCAGGTTATGGTCGCATTCAACAGTACCTTTAAAAAAATTCTGCTTTATCCGCAAGATCATGTCATTTTCCAGACCGCCATGCATAAGCTGATCCAGGAGTTGGATCAGTTTCTGCATCAACACGGAGCGCTCCGACTACGGATCGATCAGCAAAGGATTTATCATCAGGAGGAAGTGGTTCATGAAGGCCCGTTGAGTGAGGAAAACCTGGCCTTTATCTTGTTCCGTGATGGTATCTATCTCCTGGAGCTTGCACCGGCTATCGAACAATGGGAAGTGCATCAGTTTTTAGAAGTCCTACAAAAGCATCAAATCCTCACCGAAGATTCTGAGAATGATATTGTCACCGCTTTATGGGAGATGGAGCTACCCCATTTGCGCTATGAAGCCGATGATGTTGGCTTTGATACAGCTTCAAATTTTTCCATACCCGAATTGGGTGGTGGTGATTGTGGCCAGACATATGATGGCGATCGAGATGGAAAGATTGCCGGTGAGAATGATGCGGATTCAGCAGGCACAACCGCAGGTCACGGCACTTCCCCACTCCCGGTTGATTTGAATCTCCGACCGGCCTTTGAGTGGGATCTGGTGAAAATCACCGCAGCAGACCGTGAATATATCCAAAATCTGCTGGCTGAAGAAGAGAAATGGGAACGCATCGAATATGTGCTGTATATTCTGTTTTATATCCTCCACCAGCAAAAACAGCCCGATGATTTTAGCCAGGTTATGGCCTTTCTGATCCAAGAGCTTAAAGATGCTTTAAAGAATTATGCATATGAAAGCGTTTACAACACACTGCAAATATTAAACAATTCTTTGTATTCGCCCAAATCAGAAGGCCATTGGTCCGCGCCCATGCTTGAAGACCTTTTTGGATCGCTTTCTAAAAATGGCTTTCTGGGTGTATTGGCACACGATTGGCACAATATCGCTGCCTGCGATGTCGAGAATCTTGGCCATTTGAAACGGGCCCTCTTGCTGCTCAATGCAGATATTGTGGTGGCGCTGGGACCGATGCTCCTGGAACCGCAATCAAAAAATACCCGTAAATTATTGATGACGGTCATCGGCATACAGGCTGAACGGGATTACCAACCTTTCAAGGATTTACTGCAATCGAGTGACACCGAATTGACAGTTTGGCTGGCCCATGTCATGGGATTTATGCAAAATGAAATGTCCTTGGCGGATTTGCGAGGTCTGATCAGCCATACTTCCGCTGCTATTCGTGAAACCGCCCTGAAATCTCTATTTCGTCGCTGCCCTGAGGCCATTTCTGAGATGGGCGATCTACTTACGGATCCCAGTGAGTCCATTCGGCAGCTTTTTCTGAGGTATGCCGGTACCCACCGCGATCGTAATACGGAAAAAGTACTACGGGACTATCTTAAAACCCAACGCATTCGATCCGGCAACAAAGAATTTCTCTTTACGGTCTACCAGACCCTGGGCCGGTGCGGCTCCGATGAGTCCATTCCCTTTCTTAAAAAACATATGTATATTTTGCCGGGCTTTAGCCTGCTAAGGTCCCAAAACGCATTGAATCGCCAGGCAGCTCTACGGGCACTCAAAGAACTGAAAACAGTCAAAGCTGAAACTCTGATCAAGAAAACCTCCAAACAGGAAAAATCCTATATCAACCCGGCCTATTTTTCCGAAACAGATGACAGGTATCAGAATGAAACCGCCAACCGCTAATAGGCGTGTAAACAAAACACTGCGATCCGCCGGCGACATCCTCCAAGCGCTATCCAAGCTGATTCAAATTGCCAAGCTATATGACGATAATAACAAATTGGTCGCCGGTGCGGTTGCCGCCTTTAAGCAGAGTATCAAAAAATCAAGCACCGCTAATGGCCATATCTCTCTTCAAATTCAAAACGGGCGCTTCTACTTTCAGGAAGAGAAAGTACCCCTGGTTCGAAAAGATGCCCAACTTTTTAACCGCGTCCTCAGATATCTCGAAACGCGGCAGATTTACGGATTTCATTTTGACAGCGACTTAGAATCAATTGCCATCCCTGAAGTGACGACCTTCGCCCGGCTCCTTCATCAGAGCGCTAAACAGGCGACGCCATTTGACTGGTTTACCCTCGAGTTGGACAAACAGAACATTCACTGGCTGGTTGCAGTTAAGGAATCCGATCATAGCCGACAGCAAGAACCACCGCTAAACAAAATCGGGACGACGAATTCAGCCCAGCATAAAAAAGAAGTTGCCAAAAAGACCTATCACTTTGCCCTGGGTTCTGTAAAAGAAGTCGCCGACAAACTGCTCACCAACAAGGAAGCCAGTATACGAAAATCGCTTCGCATGGTGCAACGTATGGTCGATATCATTACCGAAGACGATACCACCTTTTTTGCTCTCAGTACCATCCGGATGTACGATGATTATACCTACACGCATTCATTGAACGTGGCGCTTCTGGCCATGGCGCTGGGAAAACGGATCGGCATGCAGCGACAAACTCTCGAAAAATTAGGTCTTTGCGGACTGTTTCACGATCTGGGCAAGATTGAAGTTCCCAAACAAATCCTCAATAAGCGCGGTAAACTGAACGATGCCGAATTTGAAGAAATCAAAAAGCACTCCATGAACAGTGCCCTGCTCATTCTGAAATTAAAAACCGAAAAATATCGCAAAGTTCATTTGCTGGTTTCACCGTTTGAACACCACATCCGCTTCGATCATTCCGGCTATCCCAATCTTGATCGTAAACGGCCCATCAGCCTGTTCGGGCGCATCCTGACCATCGTGGACGTTTATGATGCCATTACCTCACCCCGTATCTACCGTCCCACTTCCATGAGTCCGGACAAGGCCCTGGGTATTATGCTGGAAGATTCCGGTAAGCACTTTGATCCGGTGCTACTCAAAATGTTTGTTAACATGTTGGGTGTCTACCCCGTTGGTACTGTTTTGCAATTAGATAGTGGTGAGATGGGGCTTGCCGTGCATAGCCCCGAAGAAGACGATCCGGCCAGGCCGATGGTACAATTGCTGCTGGCCGGCTCAGAAGAAAAATATACCAAAGGCGATCTGATTAACCTGACCGATCGCAATCCCCAAAGCGGAGGGTATAAGAGAAATATCATTAAAACCCAGCACCCCGCCGCACTTGGCATCCAACCGGCGAAATATATTTTATAGGATTCGAGGATCCAAGGGGCCGAGGATTCAAGTTTAAGTATCTGGTCGAAAGCTTTTCGCTGATGGTGACTTACACCTCTGAGCTATCTGCCGATCTTCTCACTTGACCCCTTGAATCCTTGAATCCTCAGGTGAGGCATTACAAATATAATGTAGCACCAAATGAAATACTACACAAGGCCCGGAAGGTATAAATGTTTATCCAACCCCATCACAACAGACATTAAAATAAAATGTCTGCGCCTCTTCGACGGTGTCGAATAGGATCCAATCACGTTTAATGATATTTCCCAACTCACTGCGGGTCACTTCCACGCTGGTGTTGCCGTGGTACTCGTACCTTTCCACATAATCATGGGTCAGGGTTTGTACGGTCATGTTGCCTCCTCTGGTTGCTCGTTCAACCAAATTACATTTACGACCTTGATCAATCGATACTCTTGCTTCTAAAAGATCTTAATCCATCATTTAAATTCCTCCGGCGCTGTCCGGCTTGAATCGTGCCATGAACCGGGCTTCAAACAGGCTTCAAACGCGTTGCGTTGATGAATTCAAATGTAAATTAGCATATTGGTTTGACAGATCCGGTCACACCAAATAAATAAATTGATCAGCCGCACATTTTAGCTTCGATATTTAATAATAAGACCCATAAATAGTCAGCTTCATTGCCAGGAGGTCAGCGTGACGCATCGCCCCAATCGGCGCAGTTCAGAGCGCATCCAATTACCCATTCGAAAAAAAATAATGATCAACCGAAAAGAATGTGTGCTAATCAATATCAGCCAAGAGGGAATCGGTGTGTTGGTGACAGATGGCCAGACCTTTTTCATCGGCCAGCGCATTGGCGATATATTACTGGAACGTGAGACTGTATCCATGTCCTTGAAAGGCATCGTGAGCCATATGTCCGAAAATGATTCTGGAACGATCTGTGGCATACGATTCGAATTCCAAAACGGCAGGGATTTTGAATATGTTCAAAAGTTAAGCCGAGATCTGGGTACGGGCTGATCTCAACCGCGGTGTGTAAATATGGGCTAGTTGTGACAATTATCAAATGAATCAATAAAGGCCGAACTGTATTCGGCAGCCTCTCTACCCGTAAAATCTATGCTGATAAACCCAGTCTACCTTCATATACGTTCCACCTTACTTTGTACCCGAAGCGGGGCGACAATTCCTATCTCAAATGCACTGTTCCTGTCTTCAATATCGGCACACCAGGCACATAGCTTTAATGAAAAATGACCGACGCCGTGTAGTCATCAAAACTGGTTTATGGTACTGCAGGTGTGTAGATTCTTCGCGTATAGGGGGTGTAAGAGGAGTAGACATCATTATCGTCGACGACGATCCCATCGTTTGCAAAAGCCTTTCTATGGCCATCAAGACTTTCTACACGTGGGGTGAAATTCGCTCATTTACCGATGTCGATATGTGTATCGCTGCCGACATCACCTATTTGCTCGAAAAACCAGTCAAGCCCTTTAGCTTGCAGTTGGCTGTTCGGGCCATCGTTTCCAAATTTATCAAATTTGCCCGCAGACTGTTGAATGACCCCTCGCTCATCGAAGCCTTGGAGGGAATCAGCAAATAAAGAAGCATAATCCAACCTGGCGCTCCCTTTCTTTTCAACCCGCCTTGATCGTTTTGTTGCGTTGGTTGATCTGTATGCTAATTTTCGTCCAGCAGCCGACGTATGATCACGGCCAATTCACGTACCAATACCGGCTTCATAATAAATTCACGGATGCCCATGGATTTGGCTTTTTCTTCATTAATGTTATGGCTAAAACCGGTGCACAGTACGATGGGGATATCCGATCGGATGGCCATTACTTTCTTAGCCAAAGCTTCACCGGTCATACCCTGCATGGTTTGATCCGTGAGAAGCAGATCGAAACTTTCTGGTTGTGATCGGAAAACCTCCAGGGCTTCTACACTGCTCGTTCGGGCCACAACCTGGTATCCCAAACGTTCCAGCATCTGTTGAATGGCGTCGATGATGGCTTTTTCGTCATCAACAAGTAAAATTCTTTCATCGCCTGTGGGTAGTGGCTCGGTCTTAATGGATTTCATGGGACTTTCCCGTTCCAGACATGGTAGAAAAACCCAAAATGTGGTGCCTTTGCCCAGTTCACTTTCAAACGTGATGGCCCCCTCATAGCTCCGGATAATGCCATGAACAACGGCCAGACCCATACCGGTTCCCCCGGTCTTTTCTTTGGTGGTAAAATAAGGATCAAAGATACGTTCCTGGGTAATGTGGTCCATGCCATCGCCCGTATCGCTCACCTTGATTTTCAAATAAGATCCGGGTTCCAAGTCCGGAATAGCCGCAGCCGCCGTCGGATTGAGATCCACGTGTTCCAATCCCACCACGAGTTCACCGCCCTTGGTCTGCATGGCCTGAGATGCATTGGTGCATAGATTCATCAATACCTGATGGATTTGGGTTGCATCGGCCATGATCATTTCAGAATCAGCCTGGATATCCGGCTTGATTTCAATTGTAGCCGGAAGTGTCGCCCGCAGCAGTTTGAGCGCGTCTTTTACCACAGTACTGACTTTAAAAGCGGTCCGTTCTTCTTCCCCTTGCCGGCTGAAAGCCAGAATCTGCCGGACCAATTCCCGGGCGCGATTTCCAGCATCCAGAACATCCTCAAGATTCAGGCGTATCAGGCTGTCATCGGGCAGATCCAAAAGGGCCATTTCAGTCTGGATTAGAATGGGTGAAAGAATATTGTTGAAATCATGGGCAATACCCCCCGCCAGGGTGCCGATGGCTTCCATTTTTTGGGCTTGTTGCAGCATGCGCTCCAGGTCCCGATGTTCCGCCTCAGTCTGTTTTTGAGCGGTTATATCCAATGCCGTACACAATTCCAGGGTGGCATCCGCCAATTCAATTTCAACCCAATTTAAGCGCACGTTGACGATGTCGCCGCTTCGATTCTGCCACTGGGTTTCGATGGTTCCGGCGCCCTTATGTTCCCGTTGTCTGGCTAGTTCAGCATTGACCCGCACCAGTTCGTCCTTGCGCGCATACAGGATGCCAATATGTTGTTCCCTGAGCGCATCAGCCGCATAGCCGACCATGTCGCATAGCCTTGAATTGACCTGTTGGATGACCTGATTCGACACCAGTCCGATTCCATATGGAGCGGCTCTGAAAATACCATCCAAAATGGCTTGGCAACGGTCTAAAGATGTCTGCAATTTTCTATTTGCCGCGCTAATTCTATTTACTGATTCTGTCATTCACCTGAACTCCTTACGACTCTTACCGGGCAGCGCTCAACGCGCACGGATTCCTGCAGCGCATCACTATTTGCTAACGCTTAGGCTAAAAATGTTTTCGGCATGATTGAATGACTGCGTTATGCGGTAATTTTTCGCACCGGCTAAATCCAAGCTCAACACCAGTGTCTTCCTATCGGCGTCATAGACGGCGTGGCCGTTTTGAATATATCTACCGCCATGGGTTTGCGGTGACATACTTTTTTCAAATGGACCGGTATTCCGAATCTGCACCTGCAGTCTTGTTTTACCGTCATCATTTTTCAGGCGCGTCACCGGCCAGAAGTATCGATCCCCTTGAATAATTGCAGCATCACCCCCGTTATCATCGCGTCGCACTGAAATATCTTGAATCTTGAGATGATCGCGCTGGTCCTGTGGTGCCTTGGCATCCGGTTTCGGCGCCTTCGCAGATATTGGTGGCTGCGTGGATTTTACCTGAAATTCTACCGATTGTCGGGACTTTTCCGTGGCTATGTGCTGCGCCGACTTGTGCGCTGCCGGCTCACTTGACAGCTGAGGTTCATATGGGAGGCGTCTAACATAAGCGTCTGAAATAATGCTCTTTTCGCGCAACTTGATTATGCCGTCCTGAGCAGCTTGAATCGTTGTATAACGATTGATGTAGAGTCGATACCATGTCCCCTTATCCGCCATGCGAAATGGGTGATAAAAAACATCCAGATTCTTTAGTTTCAGTTGATCAACGGCATCAATGGCAGACTGCTCCAGTTTAAAGGAGGCCATCTGTATCGTATAATAGATGTCCAGGTTCGGACGCGTGTAAGCCTGTTGCGTCCAGGCAGTTAAGCCGAGTACCACCAGGATTAAAATTATTTTCAATTGGGTGCGTCGCATGTGATCGATATCCTATTCCTTGAAGCCCGGCCGGCAGTTCACACCATGGAAAGCAGACCACTGGGCTAACACATTAATCCTCCCAATTCTTAACAGCAGGAATCATGCCAGGGAAATCGAAACCTGCCTTGAGGGAGGACATCGGCTTAATATATCCACTATATACGCAATAATTTAGAACCGTCATGTATTCTACGGTTTCACCACACCAGCATGCCAGCCGCAAATCATAATCACAACCAATTGATTTAATTATAATTAAATCTTATAAATTGCCATATGCCGGCCGATCTTTGAAACCTAGACGGATTCCAATGGTCTGAGAATCTTGATGATGTCTGAACAGATTGGATTTGGATAAATGGCCGTTTGCCATTTTTTCAGTACGCGTTAGCTTAACCAAAATTGATCTATAGTATGATAACGGCAGGTAAAATTGTCAATATCTTGACAAAATTGGTGCGGCTAGTTGGATTTTCCCGCCAATAGCGGCACGCTGTGCGAATAATTGCCGTCGGTCAATACAACTTGGACAGCTTCGCGGGTAGCCTGATTCAACAAAATTGGGCCCATCAAGTTGGCGGTCATTTGTTCTGGATTTCCTTTGGGAATGTTAACAATCACATACAACTGCACTTGGTCCGGCTGCGGTTCCGGATCCCAATTTAGATCCTCAAGGATCGTGGGTATATCGATGTCATATTCGGGTTTAAACAGAAAGGGATCTGTAATCACGAAAGCCAGGGCTGGTTCGTCCACCGATTGGTACCAGAGAAAGGGCGAATCATGTCTATGCTCAAAGATAACGAATTGACGCTGATCCGGAAAACCCGGTATTCCATGCGGCATTTGAATGATCTTTTCGGTTTGAATGCTAATTTGACCGAAGCGGGTAGTTTCTATCTTCAATGTTACTCCTTATCCTGCCGTCTATCCTTCAGGATAGAACTGGCTTCCACCATTTCTGTGGCGGCGACCGCCGCGGATGCTAAATTTGCGCTGCGAATGCGGTCATACACTTCCTGGCGATGGACACTGATATGTCGCGGCGCCTCGATCCCCAGTCGCACCTGATTGTCTTTTATTTCTATCAGGGTGACCACCGTATGATCACCGATGGTAATTTTCTCCCCCAGCTTGCGCGTGAATATCAGCATAATCTACACCCGGGTTAAGTGGTCCCGGAACCCGTCTCTCCTTTTTCCTGAGAGGGATGATTTCATTACACAATGCGACTGAAGTGAGCTAAACTTTTAACTATTGTTTCCTTACTTTAAGTAATCCATCAAACTTAATTCCATGATGGAGGATGA
>Ga0180436_10004331_pt1 | contig 12795 bp, 8 predicted proteins | sample SS_ome_2_FD_132434 | JGI IMG/M metagenome (GOLD analysis project Ga0180436, IMG submission 132434) | Hypersaline lake sediment archaeal communities from the Salton Sea, California, USA - SS_3_S_2 metaG | ecosystem: Environmental > Aquatic > Non-marine Saline and Alkaline > Hypersaline > Sediment...
AAAATGCATTGTTATAGTACAATTTAAAAATAATTCGCTATCATAATGATATGTTACAGGATTTTCAGTTATTCTGTGATAGATTGTTTAACTGTTGAGACAATATAATCACACAAAAAGGGACCAATATGCGCAAGTTTCATCACCTGCTTTTATCATGCCTCGCCGGTCTAATGCTTTCTGGAGTAGTCGCAGCTGAAACGGTTGCACTCAAAAATGACCACCCGGCTGAATATACGGTTGTTAAAGGAGACACCCTCTGGGATATCTCTGCCATGTTTCTCAGAGACCCATGGCGCTGGCCTGATATCTGGCATGCCAACCAGCAAATTGCCAATCCCCACCTAATTTATCCTGGGGACGTACTCAGCCTGGTTTACATTGATGGGCAACCAAAACTGATGCTTAACCGCGGCACTGTCAAACTCAGTCCACAAATTCGTTCCACACCACTTGATGATGCCATACCCGTGGTACCCATCGATGCTATCAAAAGCTTCCTGTCCCGTCCTTACGTACTTGAAAAAGGCCAGCTGGAAGCCGCGCCATACATTGTAGCCTTTGCCGATGAGCACATCATGGGCGGCTCCGGACAGCGTTTCTATGGACGCGGACTGGATGGCAACACCATCAAATATGAGGTCGTTCGCCAGGGTGGAGAATACACCGACAGTGAAACCGGTGAAGTGCTAGGCCATGAGGCCATATATATCGGATCATCACAGGTTCAGAAACAGGGCGATCCAGCAACACTTATATTGACTGATACCCAACAGGAAAGCCTGGCTGGAGACCGCATGCTGCCTGCAGAAGATGATGTCGCCCTGATGAATTTTCATCCGAAAATGCCTTCCACCCAGGTAGAGGGTGCCATTATTTCTGTTCTCAATGGCGTTACCCAGATTGGTCAGTACAATGTTGTGGTCATAGACCGCGGCAGACAGAATGGTCTTGAAGTAGGCGATGTTCTACAAATCAAACATCGTGGTGAAACCATAGAGGACGATATCTCGCCAGAGCGTGGTGACACGGTAACACTGCCCGATGAAGATGCCGGCCTGCTGATGGTTTTCCGCACCTTTGATCGCGTCAGCTTTGGTCTTGTAATGCATGCCACCCGTGCCATGCACGTTCTTGACAAGGTCAGCAGCCCCGAATAATTTTGTATTTCCTCAAATAAACACACTGTCAGGGAGGACGGTATGTTTCAATGTTCCACGGCCGACTGGATCCGGCTTATCCGTGCCAACGGTATTGGCGGTAAAACGCTGCTACCTCTCATCACCCAATCTGATTCACTCGAACAACTGTTTCAACTGTCATCGCCCGCCTTTGCCTCAAAACTCAAGCGCGCAATCAATAATATCGATGAGCAGCAGTGCGAACAGGACCATGCCTGGCTGTCTCAAACAGACTGTCATCTAATCAGTTTCAGCGATGATCGCTACCCTGAACTGTTGCGAGGTATCGACGACCCGCCTTTGGCGCTTTTTGTACAGGGTGATGCGGACATCCTCGGCCTTCCACAAATGGCTATTGTCGGCAGCCGTAACCCAAGCAAGGGCGGCAGGGATAACGCTTATGCTTTCTCACATTTTCTGGGTGGTTCTGGCCTGATCATCACCAGTGGCATGGCCCTTGGCATAGATACTGAGGCACATCAAGGCTGCCTGGCAGCAGGGGCAAAAACCATCGCTGTAACCGGAACAGGGCCAGACAGGGTTTACCCGGCCAGTAATCGCCAACTGGCACACCAAATCGTTGAACAGGGAGCTATTGTTACCGAATTCCCTCCCGGGACGGCTCCGCATCCCGGGCATTTTCCAAAACGTAACCGTATTATCAGCGGAATGAGCCTGGGCTGCCTGGTCGTGGAAGCAACACAAAAAAGTGGCTCTCTGATAACCGCACGCCTTGCCTCTGAACAGGGCCGTGAAGTATTTGCCATACCCGGTTCGATTCATAATCCCCAGAGCAAAGGCTGTCACCAGCTCATAAAACAAGGTGCAAAACTTGTAGAAGACGGACAGGATATTGCTGAAGAATTATCTGCGCTGCTCTCAATTATCCAGCCGACTTTTATGGAAAAAGCCATGGAAAAGGAATCCCCTTCTCCAATTCAAGACCCGCTTCTGGATGAAGACTATCGCGATTTACTTGAGAAAATCGGCTGGGATCCCATATCCATGGAACAAATCATGGAAATGACGAACCTCAAAGCAGAAGAGCTCTCTTCAATGCTACTGTTGCTTGAACTTCAAGGTCATGTATCATCCGCACCCGGAGGCTGCTTCAGCAGGATCAAGCCTCCCGAATAAGTGATGAATGTCCTGTCATTTTTCTGCCGGGTCTGATATTTTGCCCCGCAAGACTGTAAAACCGGAGTTGCCGTGAACGAAAATGTGATTGATGTCCTCATCTATATCTTTGAGAACTACATGGGTAATGAGGATAATATCCCTCATGACCAGATTATGCTCGAGGAAGAACTGTCACAGGCCGGATTCCCGTCTACAGAAATCCAGAAAGCCTTTGACTGGCTTGATGACCTGGCCCGCAACCAGATCACCATGAACCAGAATCCTGGCAGCAATCCTTCAATGCGCATGCTGACTCCCCAGGAAGAACAACGCCTCGACATTGATGCTCGTGGCCTGTTGCTGACGCTTGAGCAAAGCGGGCTACTCGACAAAACCAGCCGCGAACTGGTTATCGAACGTGCCATGGCTCTGGATGAAGAGCAATTCAACAGCGAAGACATTAAATGGATCGTGCTGCTGGTATTAATGAACCAGCCCGGCAAAGAGTCTGCTTTTGCACAGATTGAAGAAATGATCTACAACCGCCCGACTGACCGCCTGCATTAAATGAAAAACCTGGTAATTGTTGAGTCGCCAGCCAAGGCCAAAACCATTGAAAAATACCTTGGCAAGGACTACGAAGTTCTTGCTTCGTACGGTCATGTGCGTGACCTGATTCCCAAGGAAGGCGCCGTCGACCCTGCCAATGATTTCTCCATGAAATACCAGACGATTGAGCGCAATGACAAGCATGTCAAAGCTATCGTCAGTAAACTCAAAAATGCCGATAACCTGATTCTCGCTACTGACCCGGATCGCGAGGGCGAAGCCATATCGTGGCACCTGTTGGAATTATTGAAAAATCGTAAGAAGCTGAAAGATAAAGGCATCTTACGTGTCGTTTTCAACGAAATCACGAAAAAAGCCGTTCAACACGCGGTTGATAATCCACGTGAAATTTCCATGGACCTGGTGAATGCGCAACAGGCGCGCCGCGCACTGGATTACCTGGTGGGTTTCAATCTCTCCCCCTTACTCTGGAAGAAAATCCGTCGTGGCCTGTCTGCTGGACGCGTGCAAAGCCCGGCGCTGCGCATGATTGTTGAGCGCGAAGAAGAGATAGAAGCCTTCAAGGCCCGTGAATACTGGACCATTAAGGCCCAGAGCAAAAAAGACAAGCAGGAATTTGCGGCCAAATTAATCACCTTTGGTGGCGAAAAAATTGAACAGTTCAGCATTACCGATGAAACCCGGGCCGCTGAAGTCGAACAGGCGCTGCTTGGTGCAGCTAATGGCTTGCTGGATGTTATCAAGATCAGCAAGAAACAGCGTAAACGCAATCCTGCACCACCTTTTACCACCTCCACACTGCAACAGGAAGCCGCGCGAAAACTCGGCTTTACCGCTCAGCGTACCATGCGTGTAGCCCAGCAACTCTATGAAGGTATTGAAATTGGTGACGGCAATACCGGCTTGATTACCTACATGCGTACCGACTCGGTAAACCTGTCTGATGAAGCCGTCGACGAACTGCGTGGTTTCATTGCCAAAAAATACGGCAAAGACCAGTTACCGGATGCTGTCAGGACCTTCAAAACCAAGTCCAAAAATGCGCAGGAGGCCCATGAGGCCATCAGGCCGACGTCAGCGGCCCGTGAACCGGTAAAAATTGCCCAGTTCCTCAACAAGGATCAGCAGAAGCTTTACGATCTGATCTGGAAGCGCACCGTTGCCTGCCAGATGATCCATGCCACCATGCATACGGTCGCTGCGGATCTTGCAGCAGGCACCGAGGACAACGTTTTTAGAGCCAATGGCTCAACTATTGCCAACCCGGGCTTTATCCAAGTCTACCAGGAAGGCAAGGATGACGTTAAGCCGGATGATGATAAAGATGAAAAAATGCTGCCTGAACTGGTCGAGGGTGAAAAGATCGACTTGATCGCCGTATTACCGGAACAGCATTTTACTGAACCACCGCCACGCTACAGTGAAGCGAGCCTGGTTAAAGCCCTGGAAGAACACGGTATCGGACGTCCTTCTACCTATGCCTCGATTATTTCGACCTTACAGGACCGGGATTATGTTGAACTGGAACAGAAACGTTTCTATCCCACTGATGTGGGTCGCATTGTTAATAAGTTCCTGACCAACTATTTCACCAAGTATGTTGATTATGACTTTACCGCCAACCTTGAAGATGAACTGGACGCGGTTTCACGTGGCGAAGAAGAATGGGTTCCATTGCTGAAAAAATTCTGGCAGCCCTTTAAGGACCAGATTGATCACACCCAGGAAAACGTCCAGCGTTCTGATGTCACCCAGGAAAAAATTGACGAGAAATGCCCCAAATGCGGAGGCCAGCTTTCAATTCGCCTGGGACGCAATGGCCGTTTTATTGGCTGCACCAACTACCCTGATTGTGACTACACGCGTAATCTCAATGATGATGGTAACAGTAACCAACCTGAAGAAGTCGGACGTGATTGCCCCAAGTGCGGTAAACCGCTGATTTTCAAACAGGGACGCTATGGCAAGTTCATTGGCTGCTCCGGCTATCCTGACTGTAAACACATTGAACCTCTGGAAAAACCGACCGATACCGGTGTGACCTGCCCGAAATGTAATGAAGGCACCATCATGAAACGGAAGTCTCGCCGCGGCAAGATTTTCTATTCCTGTTCCGCTTATCCCAAATGCGATTACGCGATCTGGAATGAACCGGTGGCAGAGCCATGCCCAAGCTGTGGCTGGCCTATCCTCACGATTAAAACGACCAAGCGTCGTGGTACCGAAAAGGTGTGCCCGCAACAAGACTGTTCTTTTGCCGAGCCTTACGAAGTACCGGAAACCGCCGAAGAAACCGAATAACTCCTGATGACACCTTTTGCCTGTCGTAACGCGGCCCGTTATGTCCAGCAAGGCAAGGTCATTGCCTATCCGACCGAAGCCGTGTTCGGACTGGGATGTCATCCACTTGATGCCGCTGCGGTTAAACAGATTCTCAAAATAAAACAGCGCCCCGTCAGAAAAGGGCTGATCCTGATTGCTTCGGACTTCAGTCAATTAAGACCTTACGTGGCTGAGGTTGCTGAGGATTTGCTTAAACAGGCCTTCAGCACCTGGCCTGGCCCCAATACCTGGCTGTTCCCTAAAAATCCGTTTACGCCCTATTGGCTCACCGGTGATTTTAATACCATCGCTGTACGTGTTTCTGCACATCCGGTTGTTCGGGATTTATGTGATGCAGCCGGCACTGCCCTGGTATCCACCAGCGCCAATAGAAGCCAGCAGGAACCGGCACGAACGTCTTTAGAATGTCGATTGAAACAACTGGGCGTTGATATGATCGTTAACGGGCAGGTTGACTTTTCCGCTCGGCCATCAGTGATTACTGACCTTGTAAGCGGAAGAGTAATAAGAACATAATCCAGAAATAAATACCTCAGGCTGTTGTATCCCCGTCCTTTTTAAGGCGTTTGGCAGCAGGGATGCTGCCAAAGAGCGTACATGGATGTATTTATAGCGTCCTTAAAAAGGACCGGGGATACAGCTGCCAATACCTGACAAAGGGATGATTTATGAGTACACCACCAAATATCGAAGCTGTAAAAAACTACCTACTCGGACTGCAGGACTCAATCTGTGACGCCCTGAGCACGGAAGACGGCCAGCCATTCACAGAAGACAGCTGGGAGCGTCCCGGAGGTGGTGGCGGTCGCTCACGTGTCATCGAAGAAGGCAATATCATTGAAAAAGGCGGCGTCAACTTCTCGCATGTTTTTGGTGATGGCCTGCCACCCTCTGCAACAGCTGCAAGGCCTGAACTGGCCGGTCGCTCTTTTCAGGCCATGGGAGTTTCGCTGGTTATTCACCCACATAATCCCTACATACCCACCTCACATGCCAATGTACGTTTCTTTATCGCTGAAAAAGAAGGTGCCGAACCTGTGTGGTGGTTTGGCGGAGGTTTTGATCTGACCCCTTATTACGGTTTTGAAGAAGACGTGGTTCACTGGCACCAGACCAGCAAAAAAGCCTGCGAGCCTTTTGGTGAAGATAGTTATCCAAAATATAAAAAATGGTGTGACGACTACTTCTACCTGAAGCACCGAAATGAGCCACGCGGTGTTGGTGGCCTGTTTTTCGATGACCTGAATGAGTGGGGCTTTGAAAAGTCTTTCAACTTCATGAAAAGCGTCGGCAATCACTATATTGAAGCCTACCTGCCGATTATCCAGAAACGTCGGGATCATGAATACGGCGAGCGGGAAAGAGACTTCCAGCTCTATCGTCGTGGACGTTATGTGGAATTCAACCTGGTGTTTGACCGTGGCACCATCTTTGGCCTGCAGACTGGAGGGCGCACAGAGTCCATCCTCATGTCCCTGCCGCCGCTGGTTAAGTGGAAATATGACTGGTCGCCGGAGCCGGGTTCAGAAGAAGCAAAATTATATGATGTGTTTCTGAAACCACATGACTGGATCTAATCTGCTGTCATAATTCTCTAACAAAGCTCGGCCACCATCATGGGTTACTTTTGGAATACAAAAAACCAATGATGGACATTGCTGTAAATTCTCTGCCCTTCGCAACGATCGACCAGGCCATTGACTGGTTCTGCAACAACGATTCCAAACAATTGGAGACACTGGCGATCAAAAGTTTCGAACAAATGCTGTTTGATGCCGGCGAAACTCAGATTATTCACTTGATGGCAAGCATTGAACGACGTCTCAACTGCAACCTGTCTCCATACCAAATACCTGACATCAATCCCGACAAAATTGCTGCGGCTGGCTGGTCCCGTGCTGAAAACGGTGAATTGTATGAAATCCCTTGCAGCCTGGAGCAATACCAGACAGAACGGCTCCGACTGATGACCAAGGTCGCCTGCCAACGACTTCTGGGCAGGAAAGTTATTGTCAATGTGGGCATTGGCTACATCGGAACAGCCAACATAGCGGCCGCGGCAAGTGCAATCAATGCAACAGGCAAACCGGCTTATTTGGTCATCGGCTACCAACGTCCTTCCGCTCATTCAAGCTGGAAGGTCAATTTTATGAACCGAGGATTGCCGACAATTACTACTGCTGACAACAGTCTTGCCGAGCGTATTGAACAGGCCCACCAACAGGGTAACCTGACAGCAACTTTCCTGCAGGAGCAGTCGCTTGCAGTTGCCGATATTATTTTTGTCGAAACCGAACTGCATGTACGTAAATACTCGCCAAGAGCCATCGAACGCTCTGAAGCAGACCCTGCAGCAACACTGCATTTGTTGCGTCAAATTGCTCAAATCATGCCAGCAAGAGCATTACTGGTTATAGAAAGCACGGTATATCCCGGTTTTACGCTTAATGATGCCTTGCCTGAGGTAAACCGCATCCTGAGGAGGCGCGGACTGATATCTGAAACTGAAAATGCCAGCCTGGCCTATGGTTTTCATCGGGTAAAACCTGGTCCGCAGTTCATGGAATCATTTTTCTCCATCCCGAGAGACGCAGGCGGTGTAACCCCTGAGGCTGCTGATCAACTGGAAAATTATTATCAGACCACGGGCATTAACTACCAGTTACATGACGATATCACGGCATCTGAATTGATGAAGGATATCGAAAATGCTTCAAAATTTGGGCTGCTCGACTTGATGAGCGCTTTCATGAAATCAGCTGAGGCAACTGGCATCGACGGTTTTAGTGTGATTCGTTCGATTGCGCGGGCCAGGCCCGAGGAACACGGCCGCTACGTGGAAGAAATTGCCGGCTTGCAGGTCGGTGGTTATTGCGTTCCCAAAGAACTCGGTCTGCTCATTAACGGGCTGCGCAGGCACTTTGACGTATCGGAACTCAATATCCGCCAGATGTTTTATTCACGCATCGTTGCAGCATCGATAAGTGATTATCGGGCAGAAGATGCGGTTTATCACATCATTCGCACGCTGGGGAAAAATCAAAAATCGATAACCAACAGCCAGCTCTATTGGGCCGGCGTATCCTACAAGGAAGGTGTCGGTGACACCCGCATGGCTGGTACCGAGAGAGGCCTGCGTTATGCCGCCCACCTGGGAGCTGCTAACCGGGTAACCGATCCCATGGTGGTGAACTGGCCAGAAATACAGAAACAGCGCCTAGGTGATCCGGAATGCTGGGGGCATGGATTAAACAACCAGGAAAGTCTCAGAGACCTGCAGGTACACACTGCAGAATCACTGCAAGCGTTTTTTTCGCCGGATGACGATGCTGTCATTCTGGCAGTACGTCATCCTTCCTATCTAGGCAAACACAAACCGGCTATTGAACGTACCGATGCCAACGGAAAAATTCATCCTGGTATTGACGCTGTAGACCTCAGTGCTCGCAGCTTCGGTAAGCCCGGAAAAATCATTCTTGATACTTTTGATTTTCTAAGCGATGACGATATCAGGGAATTTCTTGCTCTCGGCTGGCATGTGCAGGGCTTTGGCAAGGGCCACATCGATCGTCTTAAACAGACCATTTCAGATCAGTGGAAAATTGAGCTGCGACAGGCTGTCATTGAATCCATGCGTCTCATGGCTGAAAATGGCGGCAACCAATATCAGTCGCCTGATGAACTGCTTGAGGCTGTCGAAAGCATGAGTATTCATGCAGAAGCCTCTGCTTTATCGCCACTTTCTGAACAAACCCAGGCTGTCAGCCAGGAACAGCATTTACTCGATCGCCCCCGGCAGCAATTATTCAGCTGTTTCCGCCAGACCGGGGAACTGTTGATTGCGCTGGCCGATAATTTCCAGTTACTGCGCAACGCAGAAACTGTTGATGAGATTGCCGACCAGTTACAGTCATTGCGTTATCTGCGACACGCTGGCTTCGATGGCCTCAATCAGGACCTGGATAGGGTGGCTTATGAACTCATGCAGGAGGGAGCCAGTCTGAAAGTCGCCGCTACACTGCGACAGATCAGGCGACGTCCAGAGTTATCCATCTCCAATCAGCCTGTCAAACACCCTCTTTTTAATCAGGCCATCGCGCCACAGGCCAGGTTGCTGCCAGCCACTGTTTTCAATTCCGATGGCAACGGACGGCTTAAAAAAATCGAAGACCCGCAAGGACTACCCTACCGGTTAAGCACGAAATGGGTTCCCGATCTTGCGGCGCTGCTGGAAAACAAACAGGCTTTTCCTCAAGCCTGGTCAAAATTTTCCGTTGAAGTGCCCATCTTTCTTTGCAAGGTTTCTGATGAACCTGTCGAATTTGATTTATACGAAGATTTTCTTTACCTGCCACTGGAATTCCGCGACTGGCTTATCAACCAGGTTTGGAAAAAGGGCTACGTGCTCACTACACTCGAGGGTGAGTCGCAGGACAAGATCAGCTACCTCATGGACGTCAACCTTGATCCGGTCACCGTCGCCCGTGGCCGCGGCGGTATAATCTTCTGGCAGGACAGCCGCGAACCTGTCATTCTGACAACACCGGAAGGCCATGAAATTCCGCTGGAACTCAAGGCGATTGGTGATTACCAGGGCGGCTCGCCGGATAAGCTGCAGGTCAATTACAACCGTACCATTATCAGTGGGCGTGTCGAAGGAGGCGGTACAGCCAAGACCAATCTTGGACAGGTTCCCGGCCATATGTTTTCCGCTGATGACATCAACTGGCAGGAGCGCCTGAAAACCAGCGGGCCTTACCATGAGGGAAAGACGCCCCGCTCGGTTTTTCGAGTGCGCTGGAGTTATCCTGGTAAAGCTGGCGAATTATTTCAGATGATCGGACGCGGCTCGCCTTCAACCATGCGCCTGGGACATGTACTGCCCGGTACCTCCGAATACGATGTCAAACCTGAAAAGTCGGCTTACATTCTGGGCTGGAACAATGCAGAAATTATCGGCCATGACATCGCTGCCGTACATATCGCCCTGAACCTCGACAATGTCATGTCCAATGGCTACTACACAGATACGGGAAGCAATATTGACCTGTTCTGTGAGCGCGACCCTAAAGGCAGCTTCCGGGATTACGGAGGTTACGGGTTGTTAATGGTGATGTATACCTATAGCCAGATGAAGTCCTTCCAGGAAAACCAGAGCAAATTGCCGCGGGCAGATACACGTTTTTTACAGCCCTGGCTTAATGGTTTTCTTGACCGTTTCCTGCAATTGGATGAGGGGCGCAAAATCGCAAACCGGGCGCCTTTCCTGGCTTTTTACAATGTACAACAACACTTGGAAATCAACGAAGCAAACGCTGAAAAGATTATTGATGACTGGCTTGATACCCTGTGGCAACACTATGTGCCTTATCATGTACTGCGCAACCGTATCACTAGAGGCTTTGATCCAGCGATTGAAACCCCCTTTACCACGGGTCACGATCACAGAATGTTTGATAGCAACGACGCTGACAAGGCATTGAAATTTCTGGACTCACAACAGGAAGTCATACGGCTCGCCAAACAGATAGGTGATGAGTTAAAACGCCCGCTGCCATTTGATTTCGAATCAGCCCAAACAGAAATTGATGAACGTCGCCAGCAGGTTATAAAACGCGATCAGCAGGACAGCCAGCATGATTTCCATGACATTTACCAGCTGCCCTTTTATCAGTCACTTGATGAAGATGTATATACCGTGCTTGATCCTGAAGATCAAAACAGATTACTGCTATCCAGGGCTCGTCCGACTGTCTTTATCGACAAAATGGATGCCAACATTAACCAGCGCATGCGCCTGAGTGGTTTGCGACTGATAAAAATGGCTGAACGTACCGAACAGCAAAGTATCATTGAGATCGTCGCTGCCTATGTCAAGGTCTGGAAGGGCCCCGAGAGCCATGCACCGGGTGAATATGATATTCAGTCTCAATCATCAGTCAGTGAATTGCTCAGACTGATTCAGAAAGATTTTCGCATGGCCTCCATGCTCAACCAGGCGTCGCTTAAACGCTTCGAAGCGCTGCAATGGAAATCTTTTGATGGCGACAATAACACAATCATGGTCAGCTATAGCCTGGACAGGGAACAGGGAGAATTCAGCCTGGACGCTGATGGCCAGCTGATAAAAAAAAGGCTCGCCCGGGAAATGGACAAGCCTTAGACCAATGCGCCAAACCAAGCGCGGGAGGAGGAAACCGAAAGTATTATTTCACTACCTTATTTAACGGCAATTTGCGCGCGCTCTTTAGTCATTTAGATCATCAATTCAGTAAATAAGAAGTGACTTCTTATCCCACCCTGTCCAGTTCACGCTGACGAAATTTTACGCCCAGCTTTTCGGCCATATGTTTGCAGGCATCAATGTCCACTCCTTCAAGACCATTGATCGCCGTCACGGTGACCTCATCAATATACCTGGGAGCCTGGCGGGTAAATTCCAGCATCGCCTGGTAGGATCCTGATAATTGCGGCTGACAATGCTGGTTATAGACTTCCTCGTTCTGAGCATTCAGGGATATAGAGACACTGTCTATCACGGCACCCAGCTCTGGCAGAATATTGCGCTTGTTCACCAGATTACCCAGCCCATCTGTATTCAAGCGGAGTTTCTTTTCCTGTTTCTTGATCTCTTGTGCTACGGCCAACAATGTTTTCAAGCGGAGTGTTGGCTCCCCAAAGCCACAAAAAACAATTTCATCATAGGTTTCAAGGTCAGGCAGGCTTTGCAGAATTTCATCGACTTCCGGACGATGGTCCATTGTCAGGTCATAGCCCTGCACCTGATAGTCACCATGCGTTTTGGGGCAAAACTCGCAGACCAGTGTGCATCGGTCGGTAATGCTCAGGTAAAGACTGTTTCTGATGGGATAGGCGATTTGTTGTTTCATGATTTAATTATAAAAAAAAGCGGCTTTCGCCGCTTTTCAAACACTTAAATATTATCAATATTCAAGGGGAGGGAATTTATTCAACTTCTGAGTGGGCTACCTGTTTCATTTCCGGATTTTCGGTAGCCTCGGCAATTTTCTGGTTATTGCTATCTGCCAGGTGCGTCAGTAATCCATTCATACCGCCAGTACGAATCAGACGATTAAAGCTGCTGCGATAGTTGGTAACCAGGCTCATACCTTCAATTTTTACATCGTAGACTTTCCAGCCTTCACCCTTATCGCGCATACGGTAGTCGACGGCAACAGGAGGTCCATTACGCGAAATCTTGGTACGAACCATGACATCGTTGGGTTTTTTGCCCGTTCTGGTTTGCAGGAAGTTGATATCCCAGTCGTCGAGCTCGTTGAATGCCGTGGCATAGGTTCTCACCAGCATTCTTTTGAATTCATGTTTGAATGTTTCCTTCTGTTCGGCAGAAGCACGTTTCCAGTAGCGGCCCAGCACCAGACCTGCAATCCTGTTTAAATCAAAATGCGGAACCAGCACTTCATCAACCATTTTGTATACATAGGCGGGATCAGAAGCCAGTAAGTCACGATCACGTTTCAGCAGTAGCTTGATCTCGTTGGAAGTATCCTGAATAACCTGTTGTGGAGCAGACAGCTCGGCTGCGGTGATGGAGGTCGAA
>Ga0180436_10004334_pt1 | contig 12786 bp, 14 predicted proteins | sample SS_ome_2_FD_132434 | JGI IMG/M metagenome (GOLD analysis project Ga0180436, IMG submission 132434) | Hypersaline lake sediment archaeal communities from the Salton Sea, California, USA - SS_3_S_2 metaG | ecosystem: Environmental > Aquatic > Non-marine Saline and Alkaline > Hypersaline >...
ACCCTTTTAAATCAAAACAGCTGTGGCAATGGTCGCAATCCGTGCACCGGTCCAGCCAAGTAGAGCCATAGCAATTATGGCAATTTACACATTCATAACAAAGCTCACTTTTAACCATCCCATAACAATCTACTGTAGAAGTGCAATATTTTGCATCAGAAAGGTAATAACACTTTTCACAAAAATCCATATTAAAGCAGAGATAGCAATCCTTACAATTGGCAGCACCATTCATGTAGTCACAGTTTTCACTGTTTATCACGTAATGGTGAAGAACTGGAACTTCTTTATATAATTCTTCAAATTGTTCAAAAAAAGTTCTAGAAAAATCATATTCTCTCCCATATTTTAAAGGATCCCACTTATCAGACCACCAATCTTTAGAATTATAAACTGGTTGAATTGTGTTTTCATCATAACAAGATAGGATTTTTTCGCCAGTTAGATCACATTTACGATAATAAAGATTACGCAAGTTTCTAAAAGCTAACCTTTGCCTTTGTCTATCAATAGGACATAGGTTAGGTGCTGGAATTATATATTTTTTACCATTAAAAACTGGAGCTATATCCTCATAAAATTTCAAATCGCTCTCTTTAATTTCAAATTTCTGAGAACAACTGGCACATTTATGCATAATTATTGTTTAATCTAGCGATTAAGAGTATATAGCTTGCATCTTTATTTGGAAAGAAATAGTTCGAACTTCGTATGCTGTGCGGAGCCAGTTGAATTCGAGATGAGCTAAGGCGCTTTGCGGCTTTTGCGAATCCGAAGATATTGGCAAGCGAAGCAGCCAAATTTCCAACATGGTCTTTTGCTTTTATTTAAGCCATAAATCCGTTCGGATTTTGTTTTTTGTTATACCCCAGACCGTACGGTATCCGAACTATTGTTTACAAAATATGCACTTTTATTGTAAATTGAATTACCTTAAATGCTTATATGGAAAAACATAATTCTAAAAATAAACATCAATTGCTTTCTTCGGGACCAGAATTTTTTGAAGACTTGTTATTAGAAATAGATTCAGCACAGGATTACATAATTATAAAATCTTTTTTGTGGAGAAATGATGAGATAGGCATAAATCTCGCTGAAAGACTTCAACAAGCTGCTTCTAGAGGAGTTAAAATATTAGTTTTAAAAGATAGAATTGGTGCTTTTTATGAATATGGTCAACAAAATGGTCAGAGTTATTTCCATGATCAACCTAAAAATGAGCCGTTAATAGACACGCACTCTTTGCATACTCTTTACCTACAATCTAGAGTTTTAGCGAAGTTCTACGGAAACGGTATTTCTGTGCAAGAACCAAATCCTCAACAACATGAATTAAAAGAAAATCCAAATTGTACCGTTGTTGATGGATATAAACTGTATGATCACTCAAAAGTAATAGTTGTAGATGGAAAATCTGCCTATATTGGTGGAATTACCTTTGGAAATGAGTTCTATAAAGATGAAAATAGGTGGATTGATTATATGCTTAAAATTGAAGACGAGGAGGAGTGTGAAAGATTATTACAGGTTTTAAGAGGTGGAGTTGATGATCAAGATAAAACAAAATTACAGTTTATTTCAGATTCAGCTTTAAGAGCAGAAGATAGTTCGATGCATAGATATGCATTAGATTTTATGGACGCAAGTGAAGATGAATTAGTAGTCGAGATGCCTTTTTTAGGCAATCCTGATTATATAAATAAAATAACAGACCTAGTTAAAAGAAACGTTAATGTGGTTATAGTACTTCCTGCAATGGCTGCTTCACATCATTTTAGAAATTTACATTTCTTAAAAAGACTGTGGCGTCAGGTTGATGGTTCAGACGATTTAAATGTTGCTTTATTGAATTCAATGGTTCATAGCAAACTTTTAGTTAGAGATGGAGAAGAAGCACTAGTAGGTTCACACAACTTTCACATGGATACATCAGTTTTAGAAGAAACTAATGTACATGTAAGAGAATCAGAATTAGCAGAGCAGATTAGAGGTAGAATTTTGCAAGACTTTAATGAAGGAGAAAGATTTACTAATCAGGTAATGTGGGGAAGGATAATAGCTCAATCAAGAGCAGAATATGCAATGATTAAAGTACAAACTCTAATGAGTATATTAAGAAGAGGAGAGATTGAAAGAGTAAGAGGAATTTGTTCAGAATTGGTAGGTGAAATTATCACTAGTTAGCAATAAACACTTCTTTCTTTTTCAGTAAACCAAGTTCGGATAGCGTCAATTTTGCGGAGCCAAATTAAATCTTCTTGATTTGCAATATTTCCAAAGGTTCTTTTGGAAGTAATAAAGAACCGGCATCTGAATATCCAAGTTTTCTATAAAAATGTTGAGCTTCTTCGTTTGATAAAGTTGAAGTCATAACAAGATTGTGATTCTGTTTTTTCATTTCTTTTTCCCAAAACTGTACCAGCTTTTTACCAATCCCTTGCTTACGATACTCTTCTTCAATTGTTAACATATTCATAAAAGGAATTTCATCCCAAAAAAATCCAAATCTTAAATAACCAATATTTTTATTTTGCTCTTTTACAACAATAATCTCATTTTCAGAAATTTTCTTTTTAATAGTTTTTCCATCAACATGCTCATCATTTTTGATCAGCCATTGGGAATCTTTATCGTTAGCATATTCTATTGAGATTTTCATGAAATTTGTAATGTAATGTTAATTAAATTTTATATGAGTTAATGTTAAAACACAAAGTTAGTTCGAACTTAGTACGTTGTGCGGAGCCAATTGAATTCGAGATGAGCAAAATCGCTTCAGCGGTTTTTGCGAATCCGAAGATACTGGCGATCACCAAAGGTGATCCAAATTCAAAATCGAGCAAAGCAAGGAGCTTCGCGACACAACAAAACTTAAGAACTTATCATCCACTCTATATGGTAGCTAGTTCCTTTATGTTATATTGAGTAGTGGTTAAATTTATTAATAATTCAATATGCATAAAAGAATGTTATTAGCAACAAGTACAGGCGCATTGTTGGGTATTTTTTGCATTATTGGAGTTGCTTATCGTTTTGGATATAGTGGAAATGAATTTTTTATTTTTGCTACTTGGTTTAATCGTTTATTAATGGGAATTGTAATTGGTTTAGCAGGATCACTTACAATTACTAAAGGTAAATCTAATTCATTAATTCGTGGAGCGTTATTAGGTTTATTAATTAGTTTCTCGTTCTATTTCGCAACCGAATTTAGAGATCTAACTGGGTTTATTGCGGGGATAGTTTACGGAATTATTATTGATTATATAGCAACAAAATATAAATAAGCTGGTATATGAAGCTTACTAATAAAGTTGAAAAGAATGTATATATAGTTCACGAGACTAAGCGCAAAGTTTTGATAAAGTTTGCATTTCTTTTATTAATATTAATTATATATTTTATATTTTTAGCTTTGAAATATGGTATTAAAGATGGTTTATCTGCAACAATTCTAACTTGGTCTTTTTTTGTTTTTTGTACACCTATTGCGGATGCAGGATTTTTATTAGATTTTCCGATAAGATTGATCACAAAAATCAGAATGATTTATTCTGAAATAATTGTTTGGGGTGCAGCATTAGTTATTAATTTATATTTTATATTTTTTAATCCGGATGTGTACGAAAAAACCGGTTTATTAAAGATTTTTAAACATATCCTAAATACACCTTATCCATTTTGGTTAATAATATTGTTGTCGGCTGTTGGAACATTTTTATCAATTTATTTTGGTGATGAATTAATTGATGTTATTAAAAATCGTCACAGGAAGAAATTTATTAAACATGGAATGAAGCATAAAATAATTGTAGTTGGATTTTTTATATTGATGATAATAATTATAGCAACTTACACTTTTTTACTTGAGCATTTGGGTATCAAAATATAGTTAGAACTTCGTACACCGTACGACGCAGCCAAATTTACAGATGTTCTTCTTCCTCATGTTCATGATCGTTTGCATGATCTTCATGCATTTCTTCTACGTGGCTATTTTCTCCGTGTTCATGTTCCTCTTCTCCATGTGCATGTCCATGAAATGGCAATAACAGTAATAAAAACATTATCCCAATACCAATAATAAAACTCATTAACTGTAATAATGATTTCGAGATTTTTGTCTCTTTATGTAACTCAGGAATTAAGTCGGCATTAGCAATATAAATAAATCCACCCATCGTAATCGGAATAATAATTCCTGCAACATCCAGCTGCCCTCCAATAACCAAAACAACCAGAGCACCAGCCACTGCTGTCAGCGCCGACATAAAATTAAACAACAATGCTTTTTTTGGTTTCATCCCAGAATGCAGTAACACTCCAAAATCACCCATCTCTTGAGGAATTTCATGCAAAATAACTGCAACAGTTGTAGCTATTCCAACAGGAACGCTCAAAAGAAAACTCCCGGCTATAAGTGCTCCATCAATAAAATTATGAACAGCATCTCCGACCAAATTCATGAAAGCTAATGGATGTGTGTGATCTTTAGTAGCAGTTAAATGACAATGCCTCCAATGAATTATTTTCTCTAAAACAAAAAATATCAATATACCAAGCAAAATATAAATTGAAGAAGTAAAAGTGAAATGCCCTTCACCAACAAGTTCAGGAAGCATATGAATAAATACATCACCGAGCATTGCCCCTGCTGCAAAAGAAACCATAAAAAGCAGGATTCTTTTGAGACTTTTTTGTTTCATTACAATTATTAATGCACCCATAAGGGATATTAGACTAACAATAAAAACACTGATCAATGTGTATAACCAAATTTCATTCATAATTTTTTGGATTAATTTATTTAAATATTACATTTATTGCAAACACCGGTAAGAGTTAACTGGTGGTGTATATTTGAAAAGTTGTTAAATTTTTTAAATTCATTATTATCGCAATCGAATTCTTCTGCATATCCGCATTTACGACAAATAATATGATGATGAGGATGATTTGCTAAACAATATAGTTTTTCTTTCTCAAGGATTTCAACATTAACTAGATGTAAATTTTCTAATAAGTTTAAGGTTCGATAAACAGACGCTCTATCAACACTTTTGATCTTTTTATGTAGTTTTCGTGCGGATATCAATGTTTTTTCTTTTTCTAAAGATTTTAAAACCTTTAAACGTGGTTCTGTGAGTTTATAACCCAATTTTGTAAGTCGCGTTGAAATACTCATATCGATTGGGAGTATATATTATTTGCGAACTGTTCGCAATACGAATATTGGAAAGATATTGGGTAAGGCTCAAATCTGTAGAGCCAAATTTACTTTTATATCATATATGTTAAACTTATTATTAGAGTTTAATTTATTTATATGAATCCTGATTCCGAAAAAGATCAACTTAAACAAGAAAACTATCCTGAATTTCATAAAAAAGAACAAGAGAAAAAGAACCATGAAATCGTTGAGAAAGGGCAAATTTTAAATGTTAAGACAAATGCTAAGTTTAAAACAATTGATGAGCTTTTTGAGCAGAGTCAGGCTAGTTCGGTTTATTACAGTTTGTTAATTCTTTCAATTTTTATAGTTACTTGTGGTTTGCTTTTGCAAAATGCACCGATTGTTATAGGTGGAATGCTTGTTACACCAATTTTAACTCCACTCTTAGTAATTGCATTGGGAATTTCAGTTGCAGAATTAAAAGCTGTTAAAGGACCTTTAATTTTGGTTTTAAAATCAACAATAATTACAATAATAGTCTCAGCAGCTTTAACTTTAATTTTTGGCATAAAAGAAATTGAACAAATTTTTGTTAATGATTTAAGAACTGCTATTTTATATTTTATTGTTGCGGCTGCATCAGGAATTGCTGCAACATTTGCATGGGTACGAAAAGAGGTATCTGATATCCTGCCTGGAGTTGCAATTTCAGTTTCTTTGGTCCCACCTTTGAGTTTATTGGGTATTAATTTAGGAATTCTATCTTTTGAAACTGCAAGATTTTATTTAATTATTTATCTATTAAATCTTTTTGGAATAATTGTTGGAAGTTTGGTTGTGTTTTCGTTATTAAGATTTCAAAAAGATAAGTGGGCAATTAAAAAGAAAGTTAAGGAAGTTGAAGATGTTGAAAAACTAAAAGAAGCTGAAAATAAAGCAAAAAAGGCTGTTGAAAAAATGGAACAAGTTAAAAAAAATGTTTCTGAAGCTATAGAACTTGAGGAACAGGCAAAGGAAAAAAAGGAAAACTAATTTGAATTTATGTCTGAAGCTGCCCAGGGGGCAAAACAATTAATATACGAAACCAGAAATCTTTATCATAAGAATAAAGAACATATAAGAAAGAATGTGAGTCTTAGTTTGGGTAATCGAAGGCTTGTTTTTGGCCAGACTTACAAGAAATCCGATGATTTACTTAAAGATTTATTTAATAAAAGAAAACAAAAAGAGATAAATGTTGCTGTTTATGTTCATAATCCGCAGGTTTTATTTCATAAAATGCCAGATAAGTTACAAATGGATCCATCTATTTCACACAGACTTAGTTTAAGCAAATATCAGCCACTTAAAAGAAGAAATAAAAGTGTGATTATAAGATTATTATCAAAAGATGATGTTGATGAAGTTAATCAAATTTATTCAAAGTTTGGGATGTATAAGATTGATTATGAAACAGCTGTTAAAAATCAATATTCAAAAGCTGTGAATTACTTTGTTGCTGAAAAAGACGGCAAGGTTTTAGGAGTTGTTATTGGAGTTGATCATGTAGAATTATTTAATTCACCTGAAAAAGGGTCTTCGTTGTGGGGATTAGCTGTAATGCCAAATTTGCAGGGTGTTGGTGTTGGAAAATTATTGATTGATTATATTGTTTCTTATTATAAGACAAAAGAATTGAATTATATTGATTTATATGTCGATTATTACAATAAGAAAGCAATGAATCTTTATAAAAAGCTTGGATTTAAACCGATAAGTAGGTTTGCAGTGATGCCAAGGTAGTCATTGTGATTTTTAAAATCCCCAAATCCAGGCAGCAAGGAATGTAGTTGCAAAAAGCAAGATTATATTTAAAGGCAGTCCGACTTTTGCAAAATCAGTGAATTTATAATTTCCTATTTGATAAACCATTATGTTTGTCTGATATCCTATTGGAGTTAGATAAGCTGTTGAAGCAGCCATCATAACAACAACTAAAAACGGCAAAGGGTTTAATCCCAATTCACCTGCAATTGAAATAGCAATTGGCGCAAAAAGAATTATAGCTGCATTGTTTGAAATTAATTGAGTCAAAATACTCGCCATCAAATAAAATATACCAAGTATTATTAGCGGATTTGCACCTGCAGAAAAGTCAACTATAAAGCTTGTAACAAGATTTATTGCTCCAGTTTTTTCAAGTGCAATGCCAAGTGGAATAATGCCGGCTAATAGAAATATAACCTGCCAGTTAACAGCAGTATAACCTTCTTTTAGACTTACAACTTTAAATAAAGCCATTAAAACCACACCGGTTAATGCTGCAACCATAATAGGTACGACCTGGAATGCAGCCAGCCCAACAACCAATAATAGAATTGCTACTGCATACTTAATCTTACTTGATTTATAAGGTCCTACAACTTCACCAATATATATAAAATCTTCACTTAACTTCATAATATCTATAGTTGATGTTGGAGCCTTTACCAAAAGGATATCAGTAAACTTTAAAGGAATTGAATTTATGCTTTTTCGAATTTTTTTGTTTGCTCTTTTTAATGCAAGAACTTTTGCGTGGTATCTATCTGTAAAGCTTATCGAATTAATAGTTTGATGAATAAGCGAAGACCCTTCCGCAATCATAAATTGATCGATAGCTTCGTTTCTTCCGTCTTCATAATAATTAACACCTGACTCAAGTTTAATAAGACCTTCACTGTCTGCTTGTAATAGCTTTAAACGTGTACCGTGTACCGCCAAAACATCATCCTGTTCAATCGTATAAGTATCAAGATCTCTACGATAAACTTTACCGTTTCTTGTTATACTAAAAACCTCAATTCCATATTCTTTAAGTTTTGTCTGATTTATTTTTTTTCCTACTATACCTGATTCAGGTGGAAGTATTGCGTCAGCATTATATTGAAGTTTTTTATAAGGATCAGTTATATCTGTATGTCCTTCACGTTTAGGTAAAAGGTATTTTCCGATTGTTAAAAAATAAATAACTACAATAATGAAAATAAAAATCCCTAGTTTTGAAATTTCAAAAAGATTTAATGGAGCGAATCCTTCTCTAACATAAATATTATTTGCAAGAATGTTTGAACTTGAACCGATTAAAGTAATTGTACCTGCAGCCATTGAAATAAATGAAAGTGGAATCAGCAGTTGAGTTGCGTATGTTTTTGTTTTTCTGCTTATATCCATAACCATTGGCGCAAGAATTGAAACCGAAGGCGTATTATTCATAAAAGCACCAAGTGAACTAATTCCGGAAATTGCTAAAAGCTGCTGAAAAAATGTTTTTGTAATATGCAGAACTTTTTCTCCTAAAATTCTGACAACACCTGATCTTTGAATCCCCTCTGAAATAATAAACATTGCTAGAACTGTTATAGTAGCAGGATTGGAAAACCCTGAAACAGCTTCTTCTGGCGTTATAATCCCTGTTAAAAGTAAAACTACAACTGTTAAAATCGCCACAAGATCAACAGGATATTTTTCAGTGGCAAAAAGTACAAATGCAACTACAGTAATTATTACAGTGAGAAAGAGCGAGAATGTGATCATTATTATTTTTTGTTAAAGTCCCCAAATCCACACAGTAAGCAAAGTGGTTGATACCATTAATATTAAATTCAATGGTGCACCTACTTTGGTGAAGTCTGTGAATTTATAGTTTCCAATTGAATATACAAGTGTATTGGTTTGATATCCGATTGGTGTCATGTATGAAGTCGAAGCAGCAAACATCAAAACAACAATAAATGCAAAAGGATTCAGTCCAAGTTCAGCTGAAATAGTTAATGCTATTGGGGCTAAAATAATTGCAGCTGCATTATTTGAAATAATTTCAGTTAACAAGGTTGTGATTAAATAAAAAACACCTAGTAATAAAATAGGTGGCATAAATCCTGCAATATTTACAATAAAATCAGCAATAAGTTGTATAGTCCCTGTTTTTTCCAGAGCTATGCCAAGCGGAATAACACCTGCTAATAAGAATATAATCTGCCAGTTAACTGCTCTGTAGCCTTCCTGTAAATTTATTACTTTTGTTAATGCCATTAGAATTACGCCCAAAATAGCAGCAGTCATAATAGGGAATATATTAAATGCTGCCAGTAATATAACTAAAAGCATAATTCCTAATGCCACTTTCATTTTTTCAGTTCTATATGGACCTGAAGATTCACCTATATACACAAAATCATCACTAAGCTTCATTGCTTCTAAGGTCTCTGGCTTAGATTTTATTAAAAGAATGTCTCCAAATTTCAAATTAACCGATCTAATATCTGTTTGAAGGGCTCTTGTTCCTCTTTTAATACCCAATAAAGTTGCATCGAATCTTCTTGTAAAAACAATAGATCCTATATTTTGGCCAATTAAAGAAGATCCTGAAGCGATCATCAATTGATCCGTCATATATTCTTTTGTTGCATCAGGTCTTGTTGTTGTAGATTTAAATTTGATCAGCTTTTGCTCAATAGCTTTAAAAATATTCATTCGTGTTCCAAAGATTGCGAGTTCATCATCTTTTAATAGTTTTTTATGATTTAAATTCTTTTTATATATGCGGCCTTTTCTTTTAATGCTTATAATTTTAATTCCGGCTTCTAAAAGTCCTGAATGCTTAATGCTTTTTCCTAATAATTGTGATTTTATAGGCAAAACAACATCAGTATTAAAACTCATTCTTTGATATGGATCACTCACATCAGCATTACCTTTATGTTTTGGCAGAAGATGTCTTCCAATTGTTAAAAAATAAATACTCACAATCAAAAATACAAAAATACCCATTTTAGTGATTTCAAATAAACCAATTGGTTCGAAACCATGTCTTACATAAATATCATTAACTAATAAATTGGTACTTGTTCCTATTAAAGTTAAAGTTCCTGCAGCCATTGATAAATATGAAACAGGAATTAATAATTGAGTTGCATAGCTTTTAGTTTTTGCAGAAATATCCATAATCATTGGTGCAAGTATAGTCATTGATGCAGTATTATTGATAAATGCCCCAATTAAACTAATCACCGGAATAGCCAGCAACTGTTTGGTTAAAGTTGTGGTGAATTTTAGAATGTTTTCACTTATTAAATAAATAAATCCTGATTTTTTTATACCTTCTGACAAAATAAACATCGCCAGAATAGTAATTGTAGCCTGATTAGAAAAACCTGAAACCGCTTCAACAGGCGTTAATAAGCCTGTTAATAACAAAATTAAAATTGAAAATAAAGCAGTAAGGTCAACAGGTAATTTTTCAGTGGCAAAAAGTGCAAAAATTCCAATTACGATCGCTACAATTAAAATTACCTGAAGAGTTATCATAAATATTAAAACTAATTAACTTACTAATTATAAGATATTTGTTATTTAACTGCAATTATTCGTTTATGATTTTGTATTTTATATAAAAGTATTTATAATAAAAATATGAAAAAACTAAAAAAAGAAATTATTTTTGCAGTTGCCATTCTTTTTGGATGGATAATTGTTGGCATGCTAGTTTTTCATGGATTGGAATCCTGGACATGGATTGAATCATTGTATTTTTCAGTTGCTACGATATCAACTGTTGGCTATGGCGATATTGTGCCTACAAATGATGCAAGTAGATTGTTTATAGTTTTTTATATTTTGATTGGAGTAAGCATTGGAATTGCAACGTTGAGTTTAATTGGCTCTCAAATCGTAAAGAAAAGAGTTCACAAAATTATTGCCAAAGAAGATAAGATATTAAAAAATTTGAAATAGTTTAAATTAACATATTTATTATTATGAAAAAATACATTTGTAAAGAAACAACTTGCGGAGGTTATTATTTTTTAGGATTTATCGGATCTGCAGTTTATTTTATTGGAAATTCAGAATCGTTTTGGGCAGGAGTAGGAGGATTCTTTCAGGCAATTGTGTGGCCAGCATTTTTAATACATTCACTTTTCGAATTCTTGGCTCGCTAGTAAACTTCTGCCAAAAAGCATTCTTTACAGTAGATTTTTTCTGCTTTTTGAGGTGAATAATTTGAATTTATTGATTTCGAACATTTATCACATTCTCTGTTCCATAGTTTTAATGGCCTTCTTTTTGCCATTCGATCTTTGTGTCTGCAAAGTGGGCATTTTTTTGGTTCTGGAATATTGAGTCTTTCATAAAATGACTTTTCTTGATCTATTATTTTGAAGTTTTTCCCACATGTGCATTCAAGTACGTTTTCGTTTGATTTTTTTGGTGAATTTTCATCTTCAAACCACTTGTAACCTTTTTCAAGGGCTTTGTTTTTATCTAAAGGAAAGGCGTCCATAGCCATTGTCTCATTATATCCAAAAGGGGAGAGGTGTTTTGGGAAAAATTCTCCATATTCACCATTTTTAGTCATATGTTCTTTAATTTTTGGAATCATTTCTTCATATTCTTCTTTTGAATATTGTTTATTTAAAATGCAATATTTTTTTCGTTTTAAACCAACACATCCAAAACAATTTGAAATGCTAAAACACTCTGCGCAGTATTCGCAGTCACTTACGTTTGATTGGCAATTCACGCAGAATTTAACATTTACGCAATTATCACCAACTGAGCAACATTGATATATTAATTCGCATTTGTTTCCCCAAGAATTATAGTCCATTGAGTCTTTTACACCTAAGCTGAGTTTTTGACAGTATCTGCAATCTTCTAAATCAACAGAGTCAAAGCATTCATGTGCATTTTTACAATTATAAATATGATCACCTGTGCTGTTTTGATTTTGTTCTTCTATAACGTACTTATGCGGTTGTGTTAAAAAGAAATCTGCACTCATTTTTCGTAATTCTTCTACACCTTCATTTGAATTGAGGCTCATTTCTGATTTAAGTTTTTCATAATCTTCTTTTGAATATTGTTTATTGAAAATCATATATTCTTTCTGTCTTTGATTTATACAACCAATACAATTTTTGCAACTTGTACAATTATTTAGAAAATAAGAGTCATTGCAGTTTTCACAATCTTGTGCATAGAATAATCTTTGTGATTTTTGACAGTCTATACACTCATAGCAAAGTTCATTTTCATAATTAACAGAACAATCTACAACATCAGTACATTTTTTTAATAAATTTGAAAAATAACAATCTTCGCAATAATCACTTTCAGCAATTAAATAACAGTTTTTCAAATATGCAGTACAATTGTTATAGTCGCTGTTTTCGATTGTTCCCTGAGTATTAAATAAAGCTAAATGTGGGACTTTATTCTTTAACTCCTCGTATTGTTCAAAGAAGGGTCGTTTAAAATCATATTCTTGTTCGAATTCAGTTGCATCCCAATCATCTCCCCACCAGCTTTCCGGTGAATAAACCGGGAATTTAGAATTTTTATTAAATTGAGATAAAGTTTGATTACCCGAAAGGTCACATTGTCTATAATATAGTGTTTTGGGATTCCTTTCATTAAATCGTCGAATTAGCCTGCAATCAGGGCACTTTTTAGGTTCAGGGACTTCAAGTTTTTCGTAAAATTTCCGATCTTCATTGGTAATCACGAAATCGATATTGCAATCTTTACAATGAGGCATAATCTAAGGTATTACGTAAATTATTATTTCACATATCCACCACTTTGCAAAT
>Ga0180436_10004335_pt1 | contig 12785 bp, 7 predicted proteins | sample SS_ome_2_FD_132434 | JGI IMG/M metagenome (GOLD analysis project Ga0180436, IMG submission 132434) | Hypersaline lake sediment archaeal communities from the Salton Sea, California, USA - SS_3_S_2 metaG | ecosystem: Environmental > Aquatic > Non-marine Saline and Alkaline > Hypersaline > Sediment...
GCGCCATCACCCTGCCCGTCTTTGTCCTGCCGGTCTACCGGCCCTATTTACCGATCCACACCAGCCCCCCGTTCCAACTGGAGCATCCGTCTCCCCGCAACCTGACCGACGACATCACCCTGCTGGGACAAACCCGGCCCGCCGCGCCCGTCACTGCCGGGCAAGCCCTGCCCCTGACCCTCTACTGGCAAACCGACACCTTCCTCAGCCGGGATTATCTGGTTGAACTGTGCCTGCACGATGAGACCAACCAGCCCGTCACCTGCCAGGCTCGCCAGCCGGTGGATGGCCGCTACCCTATGCGGGCCTGGGAGCCTGGCTCCGTCATTCGGGACGAGGTACAACTGCCTACCCCGGCCTGCGCCGCCCCCGGCGCCTACCGCCTCAGCCTGAGCCTGCACCCCCTACGCCCGGATACCGCCGCGGCCAAAATTGATTCTGCCGGCCCGTCCGTCGAGCCGGTCTCTCTGGGCCAGCTCCGCCTGACCGCCGCCGACCCTGCCGCCGCGCCGCCGCCGCTGACCGTCTGGGCCAACCAGCGCGCCGCCCGCGGCCCCCTCAGCCTGAGTCAACTGCGCCAGGCGTTAACCGTGTTTGATTATGGTGAAGGCCAGACTGCCCCGCTCCAGATTGAGCCGACCTGGGCGCCGGCGCTGCCGCCCACCGTCTACCGCTGCCCCGGCGGGCCGACTGTCACCACCCACCATTACCTTGTCAGCGCCGCGGTCAGGCCGGGCCGGTACCAGCTCCAGCCCAATGGCCCCACCCTCGAGGTGCAAACCCGACCCCGCCAATTCAACCCGCCGCCAACTCTGGTCAGCCCGCTCCAGGCCAGGCTGGGTGATGACCTGACCCTGCTAAGCTACAATTTGCCAACCGCGGCCCGGAAACCGGGTGAGAAGGTCAACATTGCCGTCCAGTGGCAAACCCGCCAAACGATGAACCGCCGCTACGTGGCCAGCTTCCACCTGCTCGATGCGGCACTGACCATGCAGGGTCAAATTGACCATGTGCTGGGCAATGACTTTGAATACCCGAACCTGCTGTGGACACCGGGCGAGGTCATCAGCCAACGCTTTGCCCTGCCGGTTGACTCCGACGCGCCGCCCGGCCTCTACACCGTCGAGTTTGGCGTATATCATCAGGATTTTGGCGACTTTACCTTTTTGCCCATCACCACCCCGGACCAGCCGGAGCCGCGGGAGCGAATCAACCTGGGCCGGCTGCGGGTGCTGGACCCGGCCCACGCCGACCCGCCGCCCATCCCACTCGACGCGACAGTCGGTCCGGCCATCACCCTGACCGGCTACGAGTTACAGCCAGAGACGCCCCGCCCCGGGCAGCCGCTTGAGCTGACCCTATACTGGCAAACCCGCGGAACACCGGTTGAGGATTACACCGTCTTCACCCAACTTCTGGGGCCGGATGGCCGGGTCTGGAGCCAACGGGACAACCCGCCCCAGCAGGGCCGCTACCCCACCAGTGTCTGGGCCGCGGCAGACCGCATCGTGGACCGCTACCACCTCGAGCTACCCGCCGATGCCCCCCCCGGCGATTACCACCTCCTGACCGGCATGTACCGCTGGCCCGGCGGCGAGCGGCTGCCGGCCGCCACTGCCGAGGGCGTGCCCTATCCAAACAACGCCATCCGGCTGATCACCCTGACCCTGCCGCCGGAATAGCCAAATTTGATAGAACGTTTTACAATGGGCGGCGTGATACGCAAGCCGACTCTTTTTCTGCAATCCATCTTGCTGGTACTGGTTCTGCTGGCCTTCTGGTTGCGCGTCTACGGCCTGGAGCAGCAAGCCCTGCGCGGCGACGAGGCGGCCACGGTGCTATACGCGGCCATGCCCGTTTCGGAATTATGGGAGCTGTCCCGCGTCACCGACCCCCACCCGCCGCTGTACTATTTACTGCTCCATCCCTGGCAGGCTGCCGCCGGCGAGTCCGCCTTTGCCATGCGCTACGCCGGGGTGCTGGCCGGCACGCTGGCCGTGGCCGCCCTCTACCGGCTGGGCCGGCGCACATTGAATCAACACCTCGTTCCGCTGCTGGCCGCCGGTTTGCTGGCCGTCAATCCCCTGCAAATCTGGCTGGCCCAGGATATTCGCTCTTATCCGTTTTTTACCCTGTTGGGTCTGCTCTCGGCCTGGGCGCTGTGGGCCGCTTTACACAGCCCGCCCCAAAAATCAGCCGGGCGCTGGGGACTTTACATTCTGCTGACAGTCGCCAGCCTCTACACCCACTATTACACCGTCTTTCTGATTGCCTTTGAGGGGCTATTTGTGCTGCTCAACACCCGCCGCTTTTGGGCCAAACGGTGGCCCTGGCTGGCCTCGCAACTGGCCATCGGCCTGCTGATTATCCCCGGCCTGCAACTGGCCTGGAACTTCATCGGGCCGGCTGCCGGCGGCATCGAAACCATCCCCCTGAGCGCCATTTTGCAGCGGGCCGCCACCGCCCTGCTGACCGGCTTCACCATTGACGACGGTTGGGGCCTGGTCCTCAGCCTGCTGATGCTGCCGGTCTGGCTCAGCGGCATGGTAAATTTATGGCGCGGCAACCGGGTTTCCGGTAGCTTCTGGCTGATGTTTATGGCTCTGCCCGTGCTGGGCGTGATTGCCCTGTCGGTTGACCGGCCCTTTTTCAAAGAACGGTTTCTGATTCAGGGCCAACCGGCTTTTGAGCTGCTGCTGGCCGCGGGGTTTGTTTGGATTTACAATTTACGACTACAGTCCCCGAAACGGAGTGGAGAGGGATTTACGATTTACGGACCGAGTCCTGCCGGTCGCCGCTTGGCTCGAGTGCCGGCTTTGTTTTTGTTGTCGATCCTGCTTTTTGCCAACGTCCACGCCCTGAACAACTACCACACCGAGCCGGCCTACGCCAAAGCCCCGCCCTGGTATCTGTACCGGGATTACGTCAGCGGCAAAACTCAACCCGGCGACGTGATGCTGACCAACTTCCCGGAGGCCGCGGTCAGCTACTACAGCCCCAACGGCCTGCCTTTTTACGTCGTCCCGGCGGAGCGGGACCGTTCCCCGGAATTTCGGCGGGAACAGACCGCCCAGATTGCCGGGGCCTACCGCCGCCTCTGGTTTTTGCCGATGCAGCGGCAGGGTTTTGATGAGCAGGGCGACGTACTGCACTGGCTGGACCGGCACGGCGACCGGGTCAACCAAATTTTTTTCCCGGCCTTTAACCTGAACCTGTACCTCAGTCCGCCCACCATTGCCGAGCTGATGATTGCCCAGCCCGCGGCCTTTAGCCACGGCGTCCGGCTGCGGGGCTACCAGATTCTGGATAAACGGGGCGAGTCTCGTCTGAGTACGGCGGCTGAGGAGCCGACGCTCAGCCTGGAACCGGAAGATGAATTCACCCTGTCGCTCTACTGGCAGGCCGATGGTCCCACCGTCGAACCGTACACCGTGTTTGTCCACCTCATCGCCGCGGACGGCTTCAACCGGGTCAGCCGGGATAACCAGCCGGTGTGGGGCAGCTACCACACCACTCAATGGCAGGCCGGCGAACAGATTACCGACAAATACAGCTTGACTGTCCCGGAAGGCGCGCCGCCCGGCGACCATCGGCTGCGGGTGGGCTGGTATCAGTCTGACACGCTGGCCCCGGTGCAGACCGACACCGGTGAGGATTTTGTCACCCTGAGCGCGGTGGTGCGGATAGCGGATAAATGATAGAAGACAAATGATAGATGATCCGTCCCGGCGGGGTGCGTCCCTGCAACTTTGTGACTTTGCGACATGAATTGAGCATTGAGAATTGAGCATTGAAACTTGAAAAGCCTTTAATCCTGATTATCCTGCTGCACCTGTGCCTGGCCGCGGCCTACGCCGGCCTGATACCGCTGGGCGAGGCTCCGGACGAGCCGGCCCATTTGCGCTACGTGCAGTTCATCGCCAAAAACAAAAACCTACCTACCAGCCTGGCCGAGCGGGAAGAAGCCGGCTACCGTTCGCCGTGGCCGCCGCTCTACCATTTTCTGGCCGCGGGGCCAATGCTGGCTGTGGGCGATACGCCCCCCACCCGGCTCAAATCCGTGGGCGACTCGGCCCGCCGCCTGATCCCGACCAACGGGCAGACCATCGCCGCCTTTCTGCACACCACCGACGAAAGCTGGCCGTGGCGCGGCCTGCCGCTGGCCTGGCATCTGGGCCGGCTGGTGTCGGTGGGGCTGACCGCCCTGGCCGTCATCGTGACTTACCTCATTGCCTGGCGCCTGACCCACCGCCGCGGCCTGGCCCTGAGCGCGGCGGCCCTGCACGCCTTTTTGCCTCAGGTTCTGTTTGTCAGCGGGGCGCTCAACGACGATAACCTGCTGATTCTCCTCGCCGGCCTGATTTTCCTGACCCTGCTGCACTACAGCCGGCAAAACCGCCGCCCCACGCTAAAACAGACCGGCGGGCTGGGCCTGCTGCTGGGCCTGGCCAGCGTGGCCAAATACAACGCCCTACCGCTGTGGGGCTTTGTTCCGCTCTGGCTGGGCTGGTTGGTGCTCCGCGGAACGGGACGCGGCGAGTGGGGCGCAGCGACCCGCGCTCTACTGACCCGGCTGGCTGCCCTGCTGGCCGGCGCGGCCCTGACGCTGGGCTGGTGGTTTGCCTTCGTCTGGATTCATTTCAACCAGGTTGACACCCAGGGCTGGCTGGGCGGCACCCTGGCCGCCTTGAGCGCGGGGTCGTCCGGCGTATCGGGCCAAACGATGCAGCAACTGGGCGGCGGCCTGGCCCTCAGTATGCCGGCACCGCGGCTGTGGCTGGCCTGGCTGGCGGCCCTGTTCACCTCGTTTTGGGGCCAGTTTGGCGGCGGCGGGGCCATCGAGCTGCCGGACTGGGCCTATGGGCTGTTGGCCGCATTGAACGCGGCGGCCCTCCTGGGGGCACTGGGGGCAGGATGGGCGCTCATCCAACGACGCTGCAAAGTGAGCAGCGAGGCTGTTTTTGCGGCCCTGTTTCCGCTATTTTTTCTGATTTTGCCGCTGCTCCGATTTTTCATCAGCAATACCACCATCACCGAGACGGCCCAGGGCCGGCATCTGTTTCCGGCGCTGGCCACGCTGACGCTGGGTCTGGTCTGGGGATTGAGCCGGGCCGGGCAGGCCATCGGGCGGCGAGGCGTGGGCCTCAGCGTACTGCCACTGGCCGGCCTGCTGTTGAGTGTGCTGGCTCTGCCTCTCATCCGGGCGGCCTACCCGCCGCCGCTGCCGGTAACCACCACGGGCCAAGCCGGGCCGCTGGCTCAGCCCCTCAATGTGGCGTTGACCGACAGCATCACCCTGCTGGGCTGGGAGGGGGGCCAGGCCGATAACGGGGCACTGCCGGTCTCGCTGGTGTGGCGGGCTGAACAAATCCCGCCGGAAGATTATCTCATCAAGCTAAGCCTGACCGGCGCGGACGGCCAGTCCGCGGGCGGTTGGCTGGGGCAGCCGGTGGGCGGACGCTATCCCAGCCGGGCCTGGGATGACGGCGACATTGTGCGGGATGTGATTCCAGTGCCGCTGCTGCCAGGGGCGGCGGCCAAAACCGCCAGCCTGAGCCTGACCCTGCTGAACCAAAGCGGGCAATCGGTGGCCGGGCCGTTGCCTCTGGCCGAGGGGCTGGCCCTGCCGCCCGGCTCAAAAACGGCGCAGAATCCGGGCCGGTTGCGGGCCGATGGCCTACCGCCGGACGCGGCCTTTGCCTATCGAGCGACGATCAGCCTGAGCCAGCCTGAGCCGACCACGCCGGCTCTGATTGACCCCACCGGGCAGCGTCTCAGCCCCGATTTGGCTCTAAACGGCGAGCAGGGCGGGCTGGCCCAGTTCATCGTTAAGGCCGATTGGCCGGCGGGCCAATACCAGGTGGAGGGCGACACCACCACCGTGACGGTCAGCAACCGGCCCCGCCAGTTTGCGCCGCCGCCGCTGCAATATCAAGTTGAGGCTAATTTTGCCGATACGCTGACCCTGCTGGGCTACGACCTGCCGCGGCGCCGGGTGGAGGCCGGGCAAAGCTTCCCCATCACCCTGCACTGGCGGGCGGAACAGACAACCGGCCAAAATCTGGTGGTCTTTAATCATCTACTGGATGAACAGGCGGTGCAGCGGGGCGGGGCGGACCGCATCCCCAAAAAATATTACACCACGCTGTTGTGGGTGCCGGACGAAATTGTTTCGGACGAATACGAGGTGCCGGTCAGCGGGGCGGCGCCGCCGGGCATCTATTGGCTTGATGTGGGGCTGTATCCGGCTGACCAGCCGGGCCGCTCGCTGCCGCTGGTGGTTGAGGGGCAGGCCATCGACCAGAGCGGGGTGCGGTTGGGGCCGGTCAAGGTGGGTGGGCCGCCGCCGGGGGTGGTCCTCAGCCAGGTGGAGCCGCAGCAGCCGCGGGATATTCAGTTTGGCGAGATATTTACGCTGTTGGGGTTCGACGTCAATCAGACGGGGTCTGAGCTGAATTTGACTCTGTACTGGCGGGCCGAGGCCGCGCCGCCGGTGGATTACACCGTGTTTGTGCATAGCCTGGATGAGGCGGACGCGGTCATTGCCCAGGCGGACGGGCCGCCGGCTGGAGGCCGGTATCCGACCAGTTTGTGGGAGGCGGGCGAAATCGTCCGCTCTGAACACCGGCTGGCGGATTTGCCGCCGGGCGCATACCGGCTGCTGGTGGGGTTGTACCAGGCCGATAGCGGGGCGCGGCTGCCGGTCGGCAGTCACCCGGACGGGGCAGTGGCACTACTGGAATTTTCGGTGGAGAAATAGAAGGGGAGGGAGTATTAAGGAGTATGGAGTATGGAGCCGACTTAGCCTGCGGCAGCACCCCGACGATGGAAATCCGTAGGTTGGGTGGAGGCACGAAACCCAACGGATGTGTTGGGTTTCGCTTTTGCTCAACCCAACCTACTGCAACTGCTCCGGGCGGGTTTGCTCCCCGAATCTCTAATCTCCCCATCGCTAATCTCCGTTTTTAATTAATCAGCGTGCCGAAATCAACCATCTGGCCCTGGAGAACGGCTTCGACGTGGCCCGGCTCTGCAGCAGACATAATCATGGCCTGCATCGGCGGCATAGCCAGGGTCAGGCGGTACATATCGCGCACTTTGGTGAACATACCGCCGGTGACATCGGTGGCGGCAGAACCACCCAGCATGGCCTCGACCTCGTCCCAGTTGGTGGAATCTATGCTGTCAATCGGTTCGGCGTCGGGGTCGGTGGTGGGGTCGGCCTCGAACACGCCGTCAACCTGACCGGCCAAAATGATGCGGTCGGGGGTCAGTTCACGGGCCAGGTTGTCGAACAGGGTTTCGGTGGAGACGATGCTCATGCCCTGGTTGGCATCTACGCTGACATCGCCGTACACCACGGGGACCAGGCCGTGGGCCAACACCTCTTTCAGAGGGAAGGTTTCAAAATACATCAACTGCTCGCCGCGGGTGCGGGTGCTGGCCGAGGGCTGAAACCGCATCGCCGGTACGCCGGCCTTTTGCAAAGCGCGCATGACGATGTGATTCAGTTCGGCAGCCGCCGCGGCCACCTCGGCAAATCCAAGCCAGCTATCGGGCCGGACCGCGCCCTGGTGGGTCTGGTATTTGGCCGCCACTTCGTGGCCAAAGGAGCCGGCGCCGTGGCCCAGGATCAATTGCAAATCATCGCCCCGGTCATCCAGGGCATTTTTGATTTCAGCCGCCAGGCGGTCTATTACCTCCAGGTGGGCGGTAAAGGGCTGGTTTTTATCGGTTATGACCGAGCCGCCCAGTTTGAGTAAAATCAGTTCAGACAAGGGTCTCTCCTTACCAGTGAATATGGGCTGTGGGATGTGCGATTTGGGATGCAGGATTTGGGGTTAGTTTACCAGAGTAGCGCTAAACTGCAAACTGAGAGACTCACGGCAAACATTGCTTCCGCTATACAACTTTGCTATAATCCTGTGGTTGGTTGGTTGGACGTTTTATCCAACTAACTAACCAACTAACCCAACTAACTATAACAGGAAAATCCAATGCCTTTAACCCATCTTGATGACCAGGGCCGGGCCAGAATGGTTGACGTGGGCCACAAAGCCAGCACCCAGCGAGAGGCCATTGCCCGGGGCCGGGTGTTAATGCAGCCGGAAACGCTGGCCCTTATTCAAAACCAGGAAATTGCCAAAGGCGATGTGCTGGCGGTGGCGCAAGTCGCCGGGGTGATGGCGGCCAAACGCACCCACGAGCTGGTGCCGATGTGCCACCCTCTGCTGCTGACTCACGTCAGCCTGAATTTTGAGCCGCACCCGGCCGACGGGCCGGACGGCCTGGCCCGGATTGATATTTCGGCTACGGTGCGTACCACCGGCCAAACCGGGGTGGAAATGGAAGCCCTGACCGCGGTCAGTGTGGCCGGGTTGACAATTTACGATATGTGTAAAGCCGTAGACCGGGCCATGCAAATTGATGCGGTCCGGCTGGCCCAAAAACGGGGGGGCAAAAGCGGCGACATCATTCTGGAGGAGTAACTGATGCAAATAACCATCAAACTGTTTGCCCGATTGCGAGACCTGGTGGGTACGGGTCATCTGGAGCGGGATGTGCCCGCCCAAACGACTGTGGCCGGCTTGCTGACAGATTTAGAGACCGAATATCCGCAGTTGGCAGATGCTGCGGCCCGCCTTATTGTTTCGGTTAACAAAGAGTTTGCCGATAAAAACACGGTACTGGCTGAAGGCGACGAAGTGGCCCTCTTTCCGCCGGTCAGTGGGGGCAGCGACGCCGGCGACGCTGCTGACAAATTCGAGGTGACGGTTGAGCCTATCAGCCTGGATGACTGGACGGCCAAAGTGGTCAAGCCGGAAACCGGCGCGGTGGCGGTGTTTGGCGGCACCGTTCGCAATGTGTCGGTGGGGAAGGCGGTGCAACATCTGGAATATGAAGCCTACCAGGAAATGGCCATCGAAAAATTGAAGCAGGTGGCCGCCGAGTGTCGCGAGACGTGGCCCAAAATCACGAATATTGCCATTGTGCAGCGCATCGGCCATTTAGAGGTGGGGGAAAAGGCGGTCATTGTGGCTGTATCCAGCCCGCACCGCAAAGACGGCTGTTTTGAAGCCTGCGCCTACGCCATTGACCGGCTCAAACAAATTGTTCCCATCTGGAAAAAAGAAGTTGGCCCGGATGGCGTTGAATGGATTGAGGGAGATTACTTGCCCACCCGCGGAGAATAATTATGACCACTATCAGCGAGGCTGAACATGCCTTAAATCTTTCCTTTTCTAACAAAGCTCTGTTACAACGTGCTCTCACTCATCGCTCTTACCTCAATGAAAATCCGGATTATCCCCTGGAAGATAATGAACGGTTGGAGTTTTTGGGCGACGCGGTCCTTGATTTTGTGACCGCCGATTATTTGTATCACCGTTTGCCGGAAATGCCCGAAGGCCGCCTGACCAATCTGCGCTCGGCGCTGGTGCGTACAGAACGATTGGCCCAATTTGCCCTGGATTTTGGATTAGGGAAGTTTTTGTTTTTGGGCCGGGGTGAAGAGGATAGTGGCGGTCGGGAACGGCTGGCCTTGCTATGCGATGCCTTTGAGGCGGTTATCGGCGCGCTGTATCTGGATAATGGTATTTCCGCCGTGCGTGATTATGTTTTGAAAATTATGGAACCGGCCCTGATGGAAATTCTGGACTCTGAAACGGACAAAGACGCCAAAAGCCGGTTACAGGAGTTGGCCCAGAGCAATTTGCGGATTACGCCCACCTACCGCACCGTGGACGAACATGGACCCGACCATGCCAAGGAGTTTACCGTCGAGGCCATAATTGGCAGCAGAGCCTACGGGCAGGGAACCGGCTACAGCAAACAGACCGCGGCTCAGGCCGCGGCCGAAAATGCGCTCAAAACTTTGCAACAGGAACTGTTTGCCAAATAGGCGTGCCGGCTGTTACCAAACCCGGCAGACCAATCCCTTGAGATACTCTGATTCCGGGTGCGTGAGCAACACCGGATGATCCGGCCCCTGGGACAGCCGCTCGATGATTTGCACCCGCCGCCCGGCATCAACAGATGCGCCAAATAACACTTTCTGAAACAGTTCCGGGCCAATCACGCCGGAACAGGAAAAGCTGATTAACACCCCACCAGGTTTCAGCAACTTCATCCCCAACATATTAATATCTTTGTAACCGCGGGTAGCCTTTTCGATTTGTCGCTTACTGTGGGCAAATTTGGGGGGGTCCAAAATCACTGTATCAAACTTCCAGTTGTTGGCCTGGTAGGCCCGCAAAATATCAAAAACATCGGCCACGGCGTACACATCTTCCCGGTCGCCAAAGCCATTACGCCGCATATTACGTTCTGCTATCTGCAACATCCGCTCCGAAGAGTCAACATTAATAATACGGTTAGCCCCGGCGTGAGCAGCGTACACCGCAAAAGCCCCGGTATAGGCAAACGTGTTGAGAATTTCTTTGTTGACGCAATATTGGGCCATTTTCAACCGGTTCTCGCGCTGGTCCAGATAGAAGCCGGTTTTGTGGCCCAGTTTGATATCCACCAGAAAAGTGTGCGAATTTTCGACAATTTCGATCATATCAGGCGGATTTTCTCCCCAGACGGGGCCGGTTACCGGCACCAACCCCTCTTTTTCCCGGGCTTCCGTATCACTCCGTTCATAGATACCCTGCGGCGCCAGCAAATCGGTCAGAATATCAATAATATCCCGCCGATACCGTTCTACGGCCATTGACAAAAACTGCACCACCAACCAGGGACCGTAACGGTCTACAATAAGGCCGGGCAACCCATCGGCTTCGGCATGTACCAGCCGGTAGGCATCGGTGGTTTGCGACATTATCAAATCCTGGCGGCCGGCGATGGCCCGGCGTAACCGTCGTCGCCAGAAATCATGGTCTATCAAATCGTTGGGATTCCAGGTGAGCAGCCGCACCCGGATTTGTGATTTCTGGTTGTAAACGCCGCGGGCCACAAATCTGGCCCGGCTGTTCCACACGTCTACTACATCGCCGTTGGCCGGATTGCCTTCTACCCGGCTGACAGAACCAGAGAATATCCAGGGGTGGCGATTGTTGGCCGCCTTCTCTCGACCCGGTTTTAATAATACTTGAGATGTTATCATAAGTCCCTCGCTGGGTTTCGTGGATTAAGGACGCTGAAACAGCCTTCCAACTTGCTTTATCTTAATCGCCTGCCCAAAAATGTCAATATTTTGACAAAAAGGAGGTGTGTTCGGATTTGGGGGCAAATTCCCAAAACGCCCCTTCGATTATAATGCCCTTTGGGTACATAGCTGGGGGTGCGTTTTAGGGCCGATTTCGCCACTTCGTCAGGCTCAGTATGCGAAATCGGCAAGCGTTGCCCCAAAAATCGAACGCTCCCACAAAAAGGCCGTTGGGCGGAATTGTTTCGGACTGTTGGTCAGTGGTTCCCCGTCACCCAAAGTTTAAGCCAAAACTCTTTCCTCTAACGTGATTTTGAGCTATAATCTTAATTACGATTATGTAATTCTCAGATTACAGGATGGCCGGAGCGCAGACTCGCTGATTCGTATATTCCCACAGGAGGCACAACCAATGACTGTACGCGCAGGAGAATCTTTATACATTTACGGGATGCACGACCGGGGTGGTGAAAACCTGATGAAACAGGGGAACCAGGCCAAAGGCTGGGTCCTGGTGACGGAAGAGCTGCGGGCCAACCCTAACGACCACGGTGGCAGCAACTACACCGATTTGAGCGAACAGGGTTTCGGCGTTGTTGTGCGGCTGAACCATGCCTACGGCGCCGATGGCACCATCCCCCTGCCGGACCAGTACCAGAATTTTGCCCGACGAGTTGCCAATTTTGTGCAAAACTCTCCCGGCGCGCATATCTGGATTATCGGGAATGAAATGAATTTGGAACGGGAGCAACCGCGCAAGCATCCCGGCGCGTCGCAAGCCGAACCAATCACCCCCCGCCTGTACGCCACCTGTTACAAACTTTGCCGCGATGCCATCCACCGCTTGCCGGGCCATGCCGATGACCAGGTCCTGGTAGGCGCCATCGGCCCCTGGAACCCCGAAACCCCTTATGATGCCGACCCCCAGGGCGTATATCCTGCCAACAAAATACCGGGCGGGCCGGGCAATTATCCCTATTTTGGCTTCTGGAGCGACTACATTCAATATTTACGCGACACGCTGCGGGCAATCGGGGCCAACCACTGCGATGGCATTGCCATCCACGCCTACACCCACGGAGTGGAGCCTGAACTTGTGTTCAGTAATCAAAAAATGAACGCCCCCTTTGAAAAATACAACTTTCACTTCCGCACCTACCGCGACCAGATGAATGCCATCCCCGCCGAATTCCGTAACCTGCCCGTTTATCTGACCGAAATAGACCAGGACGAAGCCTGGGAAAACGCCAACCGGGGCTGGGTCAAAAATGCCTACCAGGAAATTGACGCCTGGAACAAGGCCGGCCACCAACAAATTCGATGTGCGATTCTGTACCGCTGGCCCCGCCTGGATAAATGGTCCATTGTTGACAAACCAGGGGTGCAGCAGGATTTCAAAGAGGCCATTGCCAGAAATTACCAATGGGACCCCAACGTCACGGCAGCTATTAGCGTTAGCGGAGCCGGCTACCGCACCCGCTTTGTACATCACAATACCCCCACCAGCCTGCCCCCGGCCCAAACCCTGACCGTCAGCCTGACCATCCAAAATACGGGCAGTTTTACCTGGGTTAAAGGCGGCAGCAATCCCTTCCGGCTGGGCTTCCAATGGTACACCAGCGCCGGGCAAATGGTA
>Ga0180436_10004336_pt1 | contig 12783 bp, 10 predicted proteins | sample SS_ome_2_FD_132434 | JGI IMG/M metagenome (GOLD analysis project Ga0180436, IMG submission 132434) | Hypersaline lake sediment archaeal communities from the Salton Sea, California, USA - SS_3_S_2 metaG | ecosystem: Environmental > Aquatic > Non-marine Saline and Alkaline > Hypersaline >...
AGAACCAATGGCAGAAGAATCCGAAAAGCCCATGGAAGAAGAAATGATGGTGGGCACAAAAACCGAAGCCGGATATATTGACGTAACACCTGAAGAGGCAAAGAAGCTAATCGACTCAATACCAGAGTTGGTTATACTTGATGTTTCGCCTTTGTATGAATCCGGACATATACCCGGTGCAATAAATCACTATGTGGGAGACGGTTCCCTTGATGATGCTATTCCCACATTTGAAAAAGGAGTTCCCTATTTGGTTTACTGTCATTCAGACAGCGCATCAATTTCAGGATCCAAGAAGCTGGTTGCAGCAGGTTTTGATCCGGTTTACAGGCTGATAGGCAATTATGGAGCATGGGTTGAAGCAGGTTATCCCGTAGAATAATATTGAGAATACACACAATACAAACAAACAGCTGAAATGATTAACATTCAGCTGTTTGTTTTAAATAACATAAAACATCTAAAATCAACAAATTATCCGTCGGATAATTTGTCGAAAGGGGGCTATCTCATCAGCCATCCGCCGTTTACATCAATGGTCTGGCCTGTTATGTATTCGGCTTCTTCGCTTGCAAGGAAAACTGCCGCTGCTGCCATATGTGATACTTTTCCTATACCAAGTGGTATTCCTTCTGCAAGTGCTTCAATCTCATCCCTGGGTCTCTCTTCAAGCAATTCAGTATAGGTTAGTCCGGGTGCAATATTATTTACTGTTATGTTGTATTTTGCTGCCGTGCGTGCAAGGGTTTTCCCGAATCCAATCTGTCCTGCTTTACTTGCTCCGTAATGTACGGCTCCGTTCATTGTTCCCTGATGAGCTGCCAGAGAAGATATGTTTATTATCCTTCCGTAGTTTCTTTCCTTCATCATCAGCATCGCTTCCCTGCTGCAGAGAAACGTTCCTTCAAGATTGATGCCGACTACTTTTTTCCAGTCATCATATGGTGTATCGAATATGTCTTTGTTAATGCTTACGCCTGCATTGTTTACCAATATATCGATATAGCCCCATTCGTGCCAGATTGTTTCGAACATCCTGACAACATCTCTTTCTTCAGAAACATTGCACTTTATACAGAGACTATCCCTGTCCATTTCCCTTATTTCTTCCGAAACCTTTTCAGCAGCTTCCCTGCTGTGCGTATAGTTAACGGCAACATGAGCACCCTGCCTTGCAAGGGCAAGGGCAATTTCCTTCCCTATGCCCCTTGAAGATCCGGTAACCAGAGCTCTTTTGTCAGTTAGTTCAAACATAATACTTCCATTTTGCTATTTATCGGTTCTGGATATGTCTTACCATTTTCTGAAGTACGGTAGTGTCATTTTCGCAAGGGATGGAACAACCTATTGCACCAATTGCATGGGATTTTCCGCATTCCTCAATCATAGTGTCTGCATTTTCCTTAAGTGCATCCAGGGAAGCACGGCTTACCTTAAGCTGGTCCATTCCGCCCATTACAACTTTACCTGTCCAGTCCTTTACTTCCTGCAATGAAGGGTTGTCGGCACTTCTGTCTGCAAATGAAATCACATCTACCGGGAAATCCTCGATGCCTTCTGTATAAATTGCCTGGCCGCAGATGTGAAGTATATTGAACTTTGAGACATCTTTTATTGCATTCAGAATCTTAATTGCCTGGGGCTTGATGAATTTTTCATATGTTTCATATCCTCCGGGTACCAGTTCATCACTTCCCTGTATTGCAAGGAATACCCCGGAAGCACCTGCTTCAACTGCTGCTTTTGTATATTCGATGTCGAATTCACAAAGCCTGTCAAGGGCATCAAGCATTTCCTTTTCACATGTCTTTGTCAAACCATACTGATACTCACCGCATACGTGGCGAACAATCTGCTGCCAGGGGTCAAACAATGTATCAATGATATATACTTCGTCGCCAACTGCATCTGCAATTTTCTTTATTGCCTTTGTTTGTTCAACTATAGTATCATCCGTAGGTTTTACATATCCGACCTTCTTAAGACCCTCGGCATCTTTCACTACATCATATCCCTCAGGATACGGATAGTGATAGTCATTCATGACCTTAAGCAAGTCAAGGTCAAAGAATTTATAGAATTCAATGATTGTATCGGCATAAGCTTCTCCTGTAGTAAACTGGTTGCCAAAATGATACCAAAAGGAAAATGGAAGCCTGTCGGGCTCTTTTCCGGCCAGAATTGCATCAATACGTTCTTTTTTATTCACGGTATTACTCCTTAAATTTTTAGTCCTCTACCATGTTATTTTCAAAATCAAAAAGTTGCAATCACACAATTCTTTGTATGTGTGGATTATTTTATGAATAGTGGTATGATTCTTTTCCATCTCTTTTTTAGAGTGAAATATATTCTTTATTATGATATAATAGTTCTGTGTTTTAGAATTATTCTAATCTTAATAATCATTCAAAACTGAAATACAGGAGGATCTGGAAATGGTTTCATTTGACAGTATCAGAGAAAAACTTAAGGAATCAGGCATTGCTTCATCCGTTCAAAGAGTAAAAGTACTTGAATATCTTCATGAGTGCAAATGTCATCCGACTGCAGACAGAATTTATGGTGAACTTTCGAAAAATGGTCTGGACATATCACTGGCTACCGTATACAACACCCTGAATCTTTTTGAGGAAAAAGGGCTCATACGAATTTTATCTTTGGAAGGCAGTGAAAACCGTTATGACATCATGACTCATGATCACGGGCATTTCATATGTGAAGAGTGTGGTTCCATAATGAATTTTGAAGTTAATTTGAATTCATCTGTTTATTTATGTGATGAAAGCCTTTCAGATTTCAAGGTTAAAAAGAGGGATATTTATTTCAGAGGGATATGTCCCGAATGTATCGAAAAAGAAAAGGGAAAGGAGAAATGAAATGAAGGAAAAAAGATGCCCTGTTACCGGTATGACCAGTGGTTCAACTGCCGGTGGCGGTATGAGCAACAAGGATTGGTGGCCCAATCAATTGAATCTTGACATACTTCACCAAAATCCGGAAAAAGGAAATCCCATGGGAGGCACCTTTGATTACAGGGAAGAATTCAGTAAATTGAATCTAAAGGAAGTTAAGGAAGACCTTTACAACCTGATGACAGACTCGAAGGATTGGTGGCCCGCAGATTACGGCCACTACGGACCATTGTTCATCAGAATGGCATGGCACAGCGCAGGAACCTATCGACTTGGTGACGGTCGCGGAGGTGCCAATACGGGAACCCAACGCTTTGCTCCACTGAACAGCTGGCCTGATAATGTAAATCTGGACAAAGCCAGACGACTTCTATGGCCGGTAAAGAAAAAATATGGTAAAAGCATTTCCTGGGCAGACCTGATGATACTTGCAGGTAACTGTGCCCTGGAATCAATGGGATTCAAAACATTCGGTTTCGGAGGAGGCCGGGAGGATGTATGGGAACCTGACAAGGATATTTACTGGGGTTCAGAAGCTGAGTGGCTTGGAGACAAAAGATATTCCGGTGAAAGGGATCTTGAGAATCCCCTAGCCGCAGTTCAGATGGGCCTTATATATGTAAATCCTGAAGGACCGAACGGAAAACCTGACCCTGTGGCATCTGGTATTGATGTTCGTGAAACATTTGCCAGAATGGCAATGAATGATGAGGAAACAGTTGCACTGGTTGCCGGAGGACATACTTTTGGAAAATGCCATGGCGCAGGAGATCCCAAGCATGTTGGTCCGGAACCCGAGGCCGCCGATTTGGAAGAAATGGGCCTTGGTTGGAAAAGCAGCTTTGGATCAGGAAAAGGCGGAGATGCAATAGGCAGTGGAATCGAAGGTGCCTGGAAACCGAGACCTACGAAATGGGACATGGGATATCTCAAGGTTTTGTTCAAATATGATTGGGAACTTGTGAAAAGCCCTGCAGGTGCTCATCAGTGGCTGGCCAAGGATGTTGATGAAGAGGATATGGTCGTTGATGCCCATGATCCTACGAAAAAGCACAGACCCATGATGACAACTGCAGATATGTCCCTCAAGAAAGATCCTAAATACAATCCAATCGCACGGCATTATCTTGAGAATCCAAAAGAGTTTGAGGATGCTTTTGCGAGAGCCTGGTTCAAGCTTACCCATCGTGATATGGGACCAAAGACCTGCTATCTCGGCGAGGAAGTTCCGGATGAAGATTTAATATGGCAGGATCCGGTGCCAAAAGTAAACCACTCACTCGTAAATGAGGATGATATAGCAAAACTTAAAACGACTATTCTTGATTCCGGGTTGTCAATAGCAACTCTTGTTTATACGGCATGGTCCTCTGCTTCAACCTTCCGCGGTTCAGACAGACGAGGTGGTGCCAACGGAGCACGTATACAGCTTGAACCACAGGTCAACTGGGAAGTTAACCAGCCAAAACAACTAAAGAAGGTTCTGAAAGTGTTATCCAAGATAATGGATGACTTCAACAACGCCCATTCAGAAGGTAAGATGGTTTCCATGGCAGACCTTATAGTTCTCGGCGGTTGTGCAGCTGTTGAAGAAGCTGCAAAAAAAGCCGGTTATGACAAAGAGGTTCCCTTCTCTCCGGGAAGAACCGATGCTTCACAGGAACAGACTGACGTAGCTTCCTTCAGCGTTCTGGAACCCTGTGCTGACGGATTCAGGAACTATCAAAAGAAACGCTATTCTGTAAATTCAGAGGTTCTTCTTGTAGACAAGGCACAATTGCTTAAACTTACAGCACCTGAAATGACTGTTCTGGTAGGAGGACTCAGGGTTCTCGGTGCAAACTACAAGGATTCATCCCATGGGGTTTTTACTGAAACACCTGGAGTTCTTTCAAATGACTTTTTTGTTAATCTTCTTGACATGGGCACCGAATGGAAAGCAAAATCAAAGGATAAGTCTGAATATGAAGGGTTTGACAGGGAAACGGGAAAACTCAAATGGACCGGAACCCGGGCAGATCTTGTTTTCGGTTCAAACTCACAGCTTCGTGCCTTGGCAGAAGTTTACGCAAGTGATGATTCAAAGGAGAAATTCGTAGATGATTTCATTGCTGCCTGGAACAAGGTAATGAATGCAGACAGGTTTGACTTGAAATAACCATATAGTCAAATGTCTTAAAGGAACCGGATTTCACCGGTTCCTTTTTTTACTTATGCTTATTTGGTTGAATTATCCTAAATATTGGATTGAATATATCTGAAAATTATATTTGCTTACTAACTCTTATCAAGAATGTATTGAACAACCGGATATGAAATAAGCGGGCGATTATCCGCCAGGTCTTTTAAGCCTGTTTCACTGGCTGCAAAAACACCATTTTGCAAAATTGCCGCCTTGAATCCTCTTTCTACAGCTCCATTATATGTTGCCAGTACACAGAACTCTGCAGCATTTCCGCATAAAACCAAAAAATCAATTTTCATTTTATTCAGGAGTTCCTCAAGGTTTGTTTTCCAAAAACTGTTGCTGAACTTTTTCAGAACTTCTGTTTCCGACCCATCCGTTATCAGTTCATCCACATTTTCAAATTCCTCTCCATTACCTTCTTCTATATCCCTTACTATGAAAATATTCTTTTCTGCCTTACGAAACATGGCTGAAACATAATTAACATATTCCAATGTTTGTTTATAAATCAGTTCATCTTTCCTATGTCCTATGAACTCCTTTTGTAAATCAATTATCAATAGTGCAGGATTCATGTGTCTGACCTTCCTTTCTTCTTCATTATAACTATCTTTTACCCAATTTAATGATTTTGTTTAAAATAATACTCTACCGTTGTATAATATCAATAATTTTAAAGAAAAGCGGGGATGCCTATGAATAATGACAATTACAAGCCGTTGATGAATCTTATGGAAACGGAAATAGCTATAAAACAGACCAAGGATTTCTTTGAAAAAGCACTTGCTACGGAACTTGATCTTACCAGGGTATCCGCACCGCTTTTCGTAATTCCCAATACCGGACTGAATGATAATCTGAATGGCTATGAGCGACCTGTTAGTTTTGACATCAAGCAAATAGGTGATCATGCTGAAATAGTTCACTCTCTTGCAAAATGGAAAAGATATGCCCTACATAGATATGGAATAGAATGTGGCAAAGGTCTTTATACTGACATGAATGCCATTAGGCGTGATGAGGATATGGACGAGTTGCATTCAGTTTATGTGGATCAGTGGGACTGGGAAAAAGCAATTGAAAAGTCAGATCGAAATGAAGAATACCTGAAAACCGTTGTAAGGAAAATATATAAGGCTCTGAAAGAAACAGAAAACTACCTTGATGGTATTTACACGTTCCTCAGCAGAACCCTTCCTGAGGAAATAACATTCATAACAACCCAGGATCTGGAAGACATGTACCCGACCAAGACTCCTTTTGAGAGGGAAAATTTAGTTACAAAGGAATTCGGTGCGGTCTTTATAATGAAAATCGGAGGAGCTCTTGATTCAGGTGATGTTCATGACGGCAGAGCTCCCGACTATGATGATTGGGAACTCAACGGGGATATCGTTGTTTACAATGAAGTCCTGAACAGAAGTTTTGAACTTTCATCAATGGGGATACGTGTTGATGAAAAAACTCTCATCAAGCAACTGGAAGTATCCGGCAACAACGATAGGAAAGAACTGCCCTTCCACCGAATGGTACTGAATAAGGAACTGCCCTATTCCATAGGCGGTGGTATAGGCCAATCGCGAATGTGCATGCTGTTTCTCAGAAAGGCACATATCGGGGAAGTTCAGGCAAGTGTATGGCCTGAATATATGGTTCAGGAATGTGCCAAAAACGGTATAGAACTCTTATAGAAGTTTACAGATTTTGTTTGAAAATATCAAAAGCACAATAAACAAAAACAAATTTTGTTATATTGCAAACCGCTCTGAAAATTTAACGAAAAAATACAAAAAAATTTCTCTGAACATCTTTACAACCACAACCTGTATGATACAATGACAGAACCCCCTACAAGATATAGTGGTTCACAAAAGACAGAGGAGAAAGAGAATGCAGAACATCGACAGTTTGATTTCACGGAAGTTCACCAGGGAATTGGAAAACAGCAGCAAGAGCGTATTTGATCTTTTCAAATACAAAAAAGTAGATGTACACATGAAAAATTGGAAAACGGGCGAAACACTGGTTGACATGAAAAACCTGGAGTTTCCCGAGGATTATTCACAGAATTCATGTAACATAGTAGCAAGCAAATACTTCAGAAAAGCCGGTGTAAACGGAGAATTCGACCATGAGCACAGCATGAAGCAGGTTGCTGACAGAATGGTGGGATTCTGGGCAGATGCATTATTGGAAGAAGGTTTGTTAAAAGACAGGAATCAATGGCAGATCTTATACGATGAACTTGTTTTTGCACTTCTTTCTCAAAAATGGGCACCCAATTCACCACAATGGTTCAATACAGGAATTAAGCGTAACTACGGGATAGATGGTGGCAAGGGCAGCCTGTATTATTATGATGAGAAAACCGGGAAGGTGGTTGAATCAGAGGATCTGTATACAAGAACACAGGCTTCTGCATGTTTCATAATTTCAATTGAAGACAAGCTTCTTGGTAAGAATTCAATAGCTGAGCATTATGTCAGCGAAACAACCCTATTCAGGGGAGGTTCCGGAGTCGGTACTAATTTTTCATCTCTCAGGGCAAAACATGAGAAACTTTCCAGCGGAGGAACCTCCAGCGGAATGATGAGCTTTCTTCTTGGATTTGACAGAAATGCCGGTGCAATCAAATCCGGAGGAACTACTAGACGCGCTGCAAAGATGGTAATAACAGACATAGACCATCCCGAGGTTGAGGAATTCATCTCCTGGAAAGCACATGAAGAACAAAAAGTACGTGATTTGGGTAAAATGGGATATGACACATCCATGGATGGAGAGGCTTACCAGACAGTAGCCGGTCAAAACTCAAACAACTCCGTAAGGGTAAACCGTGAATTCATGTCCAAGGTCATGAACCTTGAAAATGAACCTGAGAGCACTTTCAGACTCAAAGGTAGAAAAGATAATTCAGTTGACAGGGATGTAAAGGTAGCGGATGTCTGGAACAATATCAATAAATCAGCATGGGAATGCGCTGATCCCGGACTTCAGTTCGATGACACTTTCAACGCCTGGCATACATGTCCAGGAGGTTCCGACGGCAAATACAACGCAAAGCATAATAGGATAAATGCAACAAATCCCTGCAGCGAGTATGCCTTCCTTGACAATACGGCCTGTAATCTTGCCAGTATAAATGTTTATAGATTTTATGAAGAGAAGAAGCATTCCTTTGATATTGAGGGCTATGTACATCTGATATGCCTGATTCAGATGATATTGGAGGCATCTATTTACTGGGGGCAGTTCCCGACCAAAGAAGTCGCGGAGAATAGTTATCTTTTCAGAACAACAGGATTGGGGCTTGCTAATCTTGCTTCACTTTTCATGTTGTACGGCTATCCATATGACAGTGACGAAAGCCGTTCAATGGCTGCTTCATTGGTTGGGATAATGACCGGTTACTCATACTATACATCTGCATTGATGGCAGAAAGGCTTGGGACCTTCAGTAGTTACGAAATAAACAAAGAAGCTATGCTGAGAGTAATAAGGAATCATTCCCGTGCAGCCGGGTATCTGAATGATGACTTTGAAACCCTTTCTTACTCCCCTATGAAGGTAAATCACAAGCATCTTCCATCCGGTTTCAGCAAACCTCTTAAAAATGCCTGGAAGCTTGCTCTATCAGCAGGAGAAGAACATGGTTACAGAAATGCGCAGGTAAGTGTTATTGCTCCGACCGGAACAATATCCTTTGCAATGGACTGCGGAGCAACATCAGTTGAACCGTTCTACAGCCATGTTGCCTTCAAACAGATGTCCGGCGGTGGTTCAATGCTTATCGTAAATCCGGTCATTAAGTCAACACTTGCTAGATTGGGTTATAAGAAAAATGAAATTGAAGATATAGTTTCCTATATGCTTGAAACCGATGACAGCGGAATGCTGGCAAACAGTTCAATAAGAGAAGCACCCGGTCTGAAGCCTGAACATACATCAGTATTTGATGCCGCAAATGATATAAAACCGGAAGGTCACGTCCTAATGGTATCTGCGATTACACCGTTGATCAGCGGGGCAGTCAGCAAAACAGTAAACCTTCCTTCAGCTTCAACTGTTCAGGATATAAAGGATATAAATCTTCTTGCTTATAAAACAGGCTCAAAGGCAATAGCTATTTACAGGGATGGATGCAAAGCAGCCCAGCCTCTGTCTTCAGGCAAGACAGACGAGAAAGACAGGGAATTTAAGGACTATTCATTTGCAGAACTTGTTGACTATGCAAAGAACTGTAAAAATACACCTATTCGCAGGAAGCCCGAAGGAATGCATCTCAGCAGAACCCATGCTGCAAAGGTAGCAGACATCGAACTATATATAACCCTTGGTTTTTATAATGACGGAAATCTTGCAGAGATTTTTGTTTCAACAGACAAGGAAGGAACCGTTGTAAAGGGTGTTCTGGCTTCACTTTCAAAAGCGCTGAGCAATATGCTTCAGTACAATATACCGGCCGATGAAATATCAAGAACACTAAGAAACCAAAAATATGAGCCTTCCGGGTTCGTAAGCAGACATCCATATATCAAGTCCGCAACTTCAATTTCCGACCTTATAAGCAAAGTAATAGACATAGAGCTGGGCGATTTCTCAAGATGCCAGGTAAAACCCAAGACTTTTGCAAGGGTATACAGTGAAGAGGTTGAAATAGAGGAAGGCAACGGCAAGGCCAAGATAAGCAAGGGTGAGAAAATATATGGTGAAACCTGTTCCAAGTGCGGAAGTGATAATCTCATAAGAAACGGAACATGCAAGATTTGCCAGGACTGCGGGACAACGACAGGCTGCAGTTAAAAACCTATCTAAAGCTGATTTTATTCAAAGGATGAAATCAGCTTTTTTTCTTATTTGCTGAATAAGTAATTCCGATAATAATTGCTCCCATGCAAAGGGTTATGACACCAAAGGACATTTTGCCTTCATTAAGATTAAGCACAATAAGAACGATTCCGAGCAATGAAATGAATGCTCCTACATAGTAACCTAAGTTTTTCACAATCTTACCCCCTTTTTATTTCCATTTGTCCCAAATTTCCCAGTCTCCCTTATCACTTTTGACACTAAACCATCCGGGAGCTATCTGATCTGATTCATCTGCAGTAATCATCCAGTCCAATAGCTTTTTTCTTAATTTCTGAACTACATCCCTATAATCCTGAAGATATGCTAAATTCTCAGTTTCACCCGGATCGTTTTCCAAATCAAATAATTCCTCTGAATCAATGTAATAGTTGTATTTCCACTTTCTAGACCTGATCATCTTTGCATCAGGGTGCCTTATTCCTTTTATTCCTTTGTCTTTCTTATAACGATAATCAATGTATTCATTGGTTATTACTTCAGGTATTATATTTTCTGCATAGACAAATTCTCTTTGTATATATTTTGATACATTATCACTTTTTGTGATAAGTCCGGCAAAGCTTCTTCCCTGATTGTCGTAGGGAACCTCCAGTCCGCAAAGTTCAAATATCGTTGAGAGAACATCTGTTGACTCTGTGAGTTCATTGTAGTTTCCAGGCTCAATTATTCCTGGGTAACTTATCATAAACGGGGTATGAATCGCCTCATCAAAAAAGAAATTCTTGTCTATTAGCCCATGACCATACAGCATGTCACCGTGGTCGCTGCAGAAAACAACTAATGTATTCTCCTCAAGACCTAACTCCTTCAGCAATTCAAGTGTTAGACCAACTTCATGATCAATCTGACTTACAGCACCGTAATAAGCCCTGTATTTCCAAAGGATTTCTTCACTTCCTGTCTTGAAATACTTCTTTCCCTCCCTATATGCCAGTTTCCTTACTGGCTCAGGCAAACTGTTTATATATTCTTCTGAAACTTCATCCGGTATCATTATTTCCTCATTGTCATACATGGTTGCCCATGGTTCCGGCACTTCAAAAGGTGAGTGTGGTTTCCAATAGGATGAAAAAAGAAAAAATGGTTCTTCATTCCGGGACATCTTTTTCATTAATTCCCTCGTTTTCTCCCCACACCATGTTGTCTCATGTAATTCAGAAGGTAATTTAGTAATATATGGATTTTCTGTTCCTTTTTTACACTTCCTGTAGTTTTCTTCTGAAAAACTATTTTTTAGTGATTTAATCCACTTAATATAGTCCGAATAACTGTCTGTGGGCCCGGCATCATGAATGAAACCATGATCAAACCCTGTTGTAAGGGCATACTCCATAGTTGGCGGAAAGTAATGAAGTTTACCTACAAATCCTGTTTTATAACCATTATTCTGAAGTCTTTTCTGAATAAGGGTGACATCATCATTCATTTCAGTATAGTTTACACGGTTTTTATGGGACCGGGGATATCTTCCGGTAAAAAAGGTTTGACGCGAAGGAACACAAACAGGCGCTTGAATGAAAAAAGAACTAAAAATTGCACTTTTTTCTGCCAGTGAATCTAAGCTTGGTGTTTTGATAATTGTATTGCCATTGCAACCAATACAATCAAACCTCATTTGATCGGCCATTATGAAGAGAATATTGGGGTGATTTTTTTCCACTTATCATGCACCTAATAAAATATATACAATAACATGATATCATAAACCGTGAATTTTGCGGTGTTAGGGAAATGTTATATCGTAATATCATGACATGACAATCAAAAGGTATTATAATTAAATCAAGGAATTCAATGACGGGGGATATAAATATGAAAAAAACAGCAATTATTCTGCTTGTGGTATTTTTGGCATTTGCAGTTCTCGGAGGATGCAGCAAGACAGAAAACAACGGCAATGAAAATCAACCTGCAGAATCAGCCACACCCGCTCCTACGGCTGACCCAAATGCTGAAGCTGTTGATATATCGGGTATGGAACCCGAGGATGTCTATGAATTTGATCCGGCAACCGGGACCATAAGCAAATTTAAGGCAGCAGCAATGGGGGCCAAAGACATAATTATTCCAAACAAAATTTCAGGTGTGGATGTAAAAATAATCGGTACAAGCGCTTTTTATGGTGCAGGCCTTGATTCAGTAGTACTGCCGGAAACCCTTACAGAACTTGGCAACAACGCCTTTCAGGAAAACAATCTTACTGAAATCGTACTTCCTGATTCACTTAGAACAGTGGGAGTTAATGCATTCGCAAAAAATAAACTTAAAACAATAGATTTTCCTTCAGGAATAACTGAAATAAGCCTTGGCATGTTCAGAACCAATGAACTTGAGACGATTACAATTCCTGAAACCGTTACAATTGTCAGAAGAAGCGCTTTTGCCGAAAATATTCTGGTGGATATCGTTATTCCGGCGTCTGTAAAACAACTTGAGTCATTTGCCTTCACCAAAAACCAGCTTGAGACTGTAACCTTGAACGAAGGGTTGGAAAGAATTGACGGGCATGTTTTTTCGAATAACAATATATCAAAGATTACATTTCCCTCTACTGTTAAATTAATGGGAGAAGCAACAGATGGAGCTTCACCTGTAAATAGATACAATAGATATACTTTCCAGACCAACCAGCTTGAGGAAATAACCATACTTGGAAGCAATGTTGAAATGACTCCATTCCTTCTTGGAGACAACAACTTCTTCAGGGATGCATATAATGAGGGTGGCCCGGGAACATATACAGGTACCCAGGACGGTCCATGGGAAAAAGTATCGGGGAACTGACTATCAAGATTGTAAAAAGAGGTG
>Ga0180436_10004337_pt1 | contig 12781 bp, 7 predicted proteins | sample SS_ome_2_FD_132434 | JGI IMG/M metagenome (GOLD analysis project Ga0180436, IMG submission 132434) | Hypersaline lake sediment archaeal communities from the Salton Sea, California, USA - SS_3_S_2 metaG | ecosystem: Environmental > Aquatic > Non-marine Saline and Alkaline > Hypersaline > Sediment...
ATCTATATCAAGATCTCCTGTAATATCAAAATCAACTACTGAGAAACCATTATTATTAAATATTGCATCATCACCAAAGACATTTACATTTACAGCATCAAAATCACGATCATTATTAAACCTACGACTAACATCAGAAGAAGAAGATGTAAAATCATGTGCCAGTTCGACTGTACCGTAAGCAATAAATGTTGCATCATTATCAACAATTCCAGATTCGTATATGGTTAAATCATTTACCATAGTCGTTCCAATATTTAGAAGCCTACCTCCGGTAGTACCTGAAGGTGTTCCATAAATACCTAATCTAACATTTGCAGTTGAACTGTCAAAAGTTGTACCACTTTGGACTCTAAGCAAGCCATTAGCAGAACCACTATCCATAATTGTAGTTAATCCTGTTGATTCTAAAGTTGAATTATCAGTTACCCATGCTTCTCCATACCCATAGATCCTTAATCCGTTAGTAGTTCCGGCCTTATTATTATAAAAATATCCAGTATCTCCAGACTGACCAAGAATTCTTATATCTCCATCTGAGTCTAAAGTTCCAGAGTCTGTACTAGTACCATCGTTATCAAAGGTACCTCTATATATAGTAATCGAACCTCCAGCTGGTGCATTAAAATATGTATGAACATCTCCAGCTGCATGGTTTGTGAATGTTCCACCAGGAGTAGGGGAAGAACCAACAAAGATTCTATTTACATCCATATCTCCATAATTATCAAAAGATGCATCATCAAGAACATAAACAGCACCATGATCAACATCTGCTATGTAGCCATGAGCTGCGTCAATTGTTGCACCTGCATTATTATTAACATAAGAATTTATAGCAACGTATAAACGAGAATGGCCAGTACTTCCATTATCAATAACAATGTCTCCATCGTTTTCAAGATAAGGTGGATTTGAAATATTAAGGCTGCCATTTGCGTATGCAACTCCTGTTATATCACCTAAGATTTGTTCATTATTTTCAAATTCTCCGGTTATACTACTTAGATTTAGAGTACCCCAGGTACCATTATCAACGACACTGTTTATTTGCGCTGTAGAGCCGGTTGTTTGACCTGTAATAGTTTCACCTACAGTAAAGTTTACAGTTTGATTGTGAAAGTTTAGGGTGCCATTTCCAGGATATATATCAAAGTCATCATATACGGTAATTACACCTGTGTCTGTGCCATCTTTGAAGTTTTCAATACTCGCAATTGTTGCAGTCATTATAAAGTCATCTCCAATATCTAAGTCAGCTTTATTATTAATATCCATGCCAATTCCACTTGCATTAATACTTCCACCAACATCCATAGATGCAGCTGCAGCGGTACTAGTTGATGAAGAAGTTTGATTATTTAATGTTGCACATTCGTCGTGCATTGTGATAGATCCATCAATCACCATTTCACCATTATTAGATAGTGACCCATTGTCACATGAACCACTTAAATCACCTTCTAAATCAACATTGCCATCTACATTAACACCATCAGTTGTTAAACCAGCTGCTGCATTGTTAAATGTTCCCCTAAATACTCCCAGATTATTATCGATGTCTGTATATCCATAACCTAGTGTAGTGTCGTGATAATTATAATAATAACCACCAGAATGAGTATTGTCTATTTCACGCCATCCAACACGCATATTATAAACATTTGTATTTCCATAATTATGATATTCACCAAGGTCTGTAATATCTAAAGACGACGGACTCGTTGTTGCTGTGAATGTCGCACCATTATTATTATAAAAATCTGAAGCATTATTTATAAAGAATGTACTACCACCACTTAATGTGACAGAACCATTGTTTGTAAATACAGTATCTGTCCAGGTATATGGACCCTGACAAATTAAATCTGGCCCACTTCCATCTTCCAAACATCCAATTCTTCCACCACCAGAACCGATTGTTACAGTTCCATCATTAGTGTACCCACTTCCTTCAAACATATACATTGTTCCGTAATCCCCAGTAGATCCGCTTTCTTGATCAATAATGGTAGTATATGCACCAGGGTCATCACTCCAGTTATCATTTACTTTCAAAGTACCTGCTTCAACTTCACCACCATCAAGATTAATCCATCCGTTTTCTCTTACAAAAATGGTTCCGGATGCATCAAATTTACCACCAGTTACACGCAATGTACCACTAGCAGATGTCTCGATTATTCCCTGTATGTATGCATTTCCGGTATTTGTCGTTCCGGCTGCTTGATACCATCTAGCATTATCGTCAACAATAATAGAATTTGTTACAGTAGTACTACCCGTAGCTTCATAGATTAATGCATCTGCAGTGTCATATATATTAATGATAGCAGCTTCAATATTTCCGTATCCATTGCTGGCAGAGGACGCCCATGTTTTTAAAAGATTGGAGTCATCATATAAATTAAAGGTGCTTGCCTTCATTGTTTGTCCACTTGTATTTGCTCTTGCAAAAGAAGTATCTTCCAGATTGAAGGTGGTAATGCTATTTGTACCTCCATAATGATTCCATGCTGCTGTTCCCTGCAACGTAACAGTAGAAATAGTAGCTTGTCCGCCACTATACATATTCATAGTTGTTGATGATGTTCCATTCCATACTGCGTTAGTAGGAGAAAAATTTCCTCCATAAACACGAATGTCAGCATCTGTTTGTACACTTACGTCATCTGGATCAAAAGTCCCACCATGCTGTTCTAGCTCAGATGAATCATAAAATTGTATGTCACTGTCATAAGTGTCATCAATATTTCCATTATCAATATTGGCTTTACTAGTGTTGTAAAAAGCCAGCTGATATGGATGAAAGTTTCCGGTTGTAGTCGTCTGTATTTCGGAATCTTCATAAGCACGAATAGCGCCAGTAGCTGAACCACCTTGAAATACTAATTTCGATGTATCATATGTATATATGTTTGCTCCAAGAGTTCCAGCTGCATTAGTAAACACACTAGTATCATTAGGTCTTATAGTTCCTGCATTTAAGGTGCCGGCGTTATACATTGTTGAATCATCGTATAAATATGCTGAATAAGTAATGTTCATAGTTCCCCCCGAATTATTATCAAGCTTACCACCACCATTCAATTCCCATGTGTAAGTGATGTCGGTTGTCCCGCCACCGGTTAATCTTCCATCATTATCTATTTGTAAAATTCGAACATCAAAACTGGAACTTCCATTTCCCTGCACGTAACCATCAAATCTGCTTGATGTAGTTCCATCATCACGACCTATATATGTGTTTCTTAAATTATTATTTGAATTATTAGCTCCACTATTAAAGAGGATATAAGGAGCTTGGGATTGGCCATCATTAAAATTATATACACTTGTTGTAGAACTTGTTGAACTCCCTTGCAGATAAGTGTTGCTATTACCCCCAAATACACTAATAAATCCTCCATCACGAACAATAAGATCATCTGTCCATGTTAGTCGTCCATAATAAGAAGACCAAAGTCCTAATACAATTCCACCAGCAGTGCTCCCAGAGCCGCCGTCAATTATGACATCATCGGTTACGGTTATTGCTCCGTTTCCATTAGAATAGCCAATATAAAGATATGCACTTTGATATATGAAAACATCAGTATAAGTAGCGGTTCCTGTAAAGTAACAAGTTCCCTCGTAAACATAAAGTGTGCTACCTGCAACTGTATAGTCACAAGTAGAGCCACTAAAACCACCACGTATAGGATCTTCTTCTCCTGTCGGTGCTTCTTCTTCTAATAGATCTGACCATAATTCAGGATCTGTTGGAAGCCCATCAAAGTTACCTATACCCGGCCCGATTCCATGATTTTGGAATGCTGCAATGATTTCCAACATATGAGGAGTCCCATCAGAGAAGTCTTCGTTGTCATCATCTTCAATTAACATTCCATACATGAATGTTTCAAAGTGAAGTCTGTCCTGGAATAGTGTATTAAATACAAGTCGATCAGCTTCTTCTTGTCCAATTAAAGTTCTTAAATCCCAAAGCGCGCCTGCAAAAATTTGGCCATCATAATGAGATTCACCAGTCATGTCAGTATTGTAGTTTAATGTGTTATTTAAATTTCTTTCTTTCCCTGGCATAACAATATCTCCAAATATTGCATCATTATTAATTGATGCAGCAAAATAATCTGCGAGTCCTTCTCCCATGGCTGCTGCTTCAGCACCTGTAATATTAGGGAGGTGTGTAATTTCTTCAACTACGAAATGTGTATATTCATGGAATACTATGTCGCTTGATAATGCATAATTTCGATCATCTGGACAACCCAGTGTACCACCACGCCCCATTTCAATTGTTTTTTCAGAATTATTAAACCATGCTCCACAACCTCCGAGATACTGATCAACAAGTTCAGAGTTTACAGTCAACGGGATACTTTTATTCAAATCATAACCATGTACATCTTTAAAATAATCATGAAGTTTGTTTGTTTGATAGAATGCATTTATAGCTGCAAGACTTGCACTTTCCTCATCCCAAATAAAAGGATCTTCAGGAGTGCGGTCTTTGATGTCAGCATTTGATGTTGCTGCATCGTCTTGTACAGTTACATACGGTCCATCAAGGAAAACACTATACCAATTCAAATCTTCATTTTCGAAATATCCTTGTTCATCGGTAATATATTGAGCTGAATTATAATAAACATATTGATCTTTAAAAGGTACAACAACTGGCTCGTCAGTTGGATGTTCAGGAAGAACTGTTCCTAGGACCTGACTTAGTATTGTTTTAAGAATTATAATTTCAGGTTCAGGTGTTGAAGCAACTTCTGGAGTAGCAGCTACTTCAGGTGTTGCAATTAATTCTTCAACAATTTCAAAAGGTATAAATTCTTCTTCCTCCTCCTCTGGAGGTGGAGGCGCTGCTAATCCTTTTGCTTCATTCACTGGAGCAATTATTTCATTAAAAATTTGTATAGCTTTAGTGTTTTTCTCCGGATTTGGAGCTTCTAAATGGAGGGTTTCAAGTCGTTTTCTTTCTTCTTCATTTTCTTGCATTTTTATATCCTGAAGACGTCTTATTTCAGCAAGTTCATCCTTTGGAATAGGGATATGATTTTCAATAGGCGGATCAACTTCTTCGCCAGGAGCCAAATATTCCGAAGGATCTTTAATAACAATTCTTTCTCTTGGAGGAGCAGGAGGAGGTTCTTCTGTAGGAGGTTCGATCATAGGCTCATCTTCTGCCCCCACTATTTGCCCTGCATCACTATCAGCCAACCTGATATCTCCACCAACATTTTCAATTTCTCCACTTTCTGCATTAATATAAACTTCATATCTCCCTAAAGGATTATGACTTTCAACTTCAACTTTAAATGCTGGCTTATTTTTGAAAAATCCTTTATTCACAAAATCAACTTCATCTAATTCTTCATCCCAGGTTTCAAATATTTCTTTTGATTTTTCAGAAGCTGTTATATTTGAAATTGCGAATTCTGTTGCTTCAGGCAATTCGACTCTAATATTGTCAGTAATTGCCACAAGCTTTTTTCTTTCAGTAAAAATTATTTTTACATTTCCATCAAAAACAGGTAACGCGTTTTTATATTGCTGGAAGGTTACATACCATTTGCCAGCATTTGTTTTAACTTCATCAACAACTAGCTGATATGATTTTTTCGAATTTTTTAATTTACTTGTATCTTTGTAAATGTCAAATTCAGATTCTTTTGGATTAGTTTTTAGGTATCTTCTAAGAGCTGCTCGTGCAACTGTATCAGCATCTTCTTTCTTTTGAACTTTTCTAGGGCCATCTTCAATGTCAAGATTTTCCATAACCAATAATTTTTCCACCTGACCATCAATTTGTTTTACTGTAGATTTAATTTCAACTTCCTTGTCTTCATCGCGGAATTCTTGTTTTAAAGTATTCAGGAGATTTTCTTCAATAACTTCTGGAGTCCCAAGGGCAACAGCTTCTTTTTTTAATTCCGGAACATCTGCAATTTCAAACTCTACTTTTGGATCTTTTATTTTTTTCTTTTCTTTTTTTTCTGGGAATTTTATTGGAGTTTCGCTAAGAATTACCTCTGCGGTAGCAGGTAGTTCTAAAGCGATTTCAGGTGTTGCAGGAACTTCAGTTACAACTTTGCCTTTTTGTTTTTTTGCTTCACGAAGTTCAACTGGTACTGCAACAGCTCCAAAATAAATAAGAGGCCCAATGATTACCGCTGAAACAAGAGCTCCTGCAGCAACCTTTTTAGCCTTATCTATAAGCTGTTTATTCCTAGCTCGTTTTGCGAGCCAGTTCTTTGAATTCCCCATATGTATATAAACGCGTTTTATTTTTGATTTTTATCTATGTTTATTATACCAGAAAATGTAAAAAAACACAAAGGTAAAATTGCAAAAAAAAGCCTGGTCTCGGTGCGAACAAAGTCGCGGTGAGACCAGGCGGAATTCATGGGTTTTCAGCTGGTGCTGAGCCTATCGATTCGCGGCTTTCTTCTGCCGCCGAATGCGAATGGCCAGGATCAGCATGATCACCATCATGAGTGCGGGAATTTCCGAGTTGCTGCCTCCCGCGACAGAGCAGCCGGACTTCTTGGGCTTACGGCCGATTTGACCCAAAGAGTCCTCGAGGTTGTCGAAATCCAGAATGTACACTGCGCCGCTCGGAATGTTGGCGCACTGGTTGGGCTGTGCCACAGAACAGTACGTGGCCATGCCCGATGCGATCTCGATGAGGGCGAATCGCCCGGTGTTGCTGGTCTTTGGATTGACCGACAGGAACTCCATGCGGAGGCTCATGCTCGCTTCGGTGTTCTCGGTCACTTCGTTGTTGAACGTGTTCGTCGGAGTCACCCAGAGTTGTGCCCGCATGTGCCCGCCGCCCTCGATGTTGAAGGTGCCGTCCGGTTTGATGCGGACGCTGCCGTTCTCGTTGTTGAGGGAGTAGGTGGGCTTGTAGATCATGATGAAGACCTTGCCCTGCTTGGATTTCTGCGAGGGGTTCTGGCCTCCGTAGTTCAGCTCGATGGGGCAGTAGCCGTTCTCGGGCGTGGTCATGATCAGGTCGCTGCCATCCATGGACGGGATGCAGGACTCAGTGCGGCTGCCAATGACTTCCTCGTACTCCGGAGTGATGACTTCGGAGGGGGCGCCAGCGCCAGGCTCGATGTTGAGGTTGGCGGGCTGGAAGTTGGCGAAGCTGCAGTTGATGCTGAGCAGACAGTTGTTCTGGCAGTACACGATGCCGCTGTCGTAGCCCAGGCTTTCGCAGGTCACGCCATCCAGCTCAGTGCCGTCACACTCTTCAGTGCCTTCGATCACGTTGTTGCCGCAGTTGGCCGGGTCCGGTTCCAGCATGCAGTTTTCATCGCAGCCGTCGCCGTTCTGGCGGTCGCCGTCGTCGCATTCTTCTCCGGGATCCACGACGTTGTTGCCGCAGATTTCGGTAGGCGCACCCTGGCATTGCGAAGTGTCATAGGTGCAGTTGGCGTAGCAGCCAAGTGTGCCGCCAGTGAAACCGAGGCCCTGACAGGTCTCCTGGTCGAGATCGTTGCTGTCGCATTCCTCATCGGGATCGACGGAGCCGTTGCCACACGTTGTGCAGCCGGAGGTGTCGTAGCCATCGCAGGTCGAGTTGCAGGCGAGCGTGCCGCCGGTGAAGCCCTGACCCAGGGTCTGACAGACGTCGTTGATGGCATTGCCGTCGCAGACGTCCGAGCCGTTGATGATGTTGTCACCACAGCTCGAGCAGCCGGAGGTGTCGTACATGCAGTCGGTACCGCATGCGATATTGCCGGACACGAAGCCTTCGGACTGGCAGGTGCCGTTGTTGAGGTCGTTGCTTTCGCACTGCTCAGCGCCTTCGATGAAACCGTCGCCGCAGGTGTAACACCCTGAGGTGTCGTACTCGCAGCTCGAGTTGCAACTGAGGTCACCGCTGGCGTAGCCGTAGTCGGTGCAGGAACCGGGACCTAATTCGTTCCCGTCACAATCTTCACCCGGGTTCTGCACGCCATCGCCACAGGTGTAGCAGTTGACAGTACTGATGGCATCACAGCTCAGATTGCATCCGAGATCTCCGCCGTCGAAGCCGTGGTCCACGCAAGTGGCGCCATCGAAGTCACTGCCATCGCAAACCTCGCCAGGCTCGATGAGCCCGTTGTTGCACACCGGTGCCACGTGAGGCTTGATATAGGCGATCGAGTAGCCGGCGAATGGAAGCGGAGAGAAGTTGCGCTCGTTGCCCTGCATGTCATAGGCCCGCGTCTCGATGTTCACTCCGATGTCCGAGACATATGCGGTGTCGTGAGACAGGGCGTTCGCTCGCGAATCAGACATGTTGATAGTCTGATAGCTCGACGGATTCGCGATCTCGATCAGGTAGGCTGCAGAGCCAGTGTCGGAGGCCAGGATGTGCGTGTCGTTGATCGACATGAAGGTGGTATCGTTGGGCAGTTGCACCAGAGTCTGGGAGTTAGGCGTGTTGACCAGAGGAACATCTTTGAAGAAGATCCCTGACGAGCCATTGTTCCCGTTGTAGTAGACCGCATTCGTCGCTGCGTGATAGCGGATGTGTTGCATACCCGTGATACCCGTGTCGTAGTGCATGACCACGCTACCGCCAGCCTGGAATTGGCCCACATGGTTATCCCCGTTGATGCCGACCAGCAAGGTGGAAGGGCTTTGGCTCATGGTGGCAGGGCCAGTGCCGATGGGGATCCAGGACCAGTGATTGGTACAGTCCAGGGTCATTTCCACCATGGTGTCGCTCGTTGGACATGCGACCACGACGCTCTGGCCAGGGTCGACCACTCCTTCTTCGCAGTAGTCTTGGATGTCCCTGTAGCAGTTGAATCCGGTCTCGATGTGGTAAATCCAGAGCAGGGTTTCGTTTGTCCAGGTAATGATCAGGTATCCGTTAGAGTACCTAACCACCCCGGTGCCTGTTGCTGGCATTGCCACCGGCCCCTTCTCGACTCCTTTCCGGTCGATGTATAGGTCGGTATGCCCCAGGATTGCGAAGCAGTTCTCTTGCGACGCAGCTTGGCTCGGGTCAGGCGGCAAGTCCGCCTTCACTGTGTTTGCCCCAGCCAGCATCATGATGCTGATCAGGAACGCTATGATGATTCTTCTCATTACTTCAATCCTCCTTCGTTCAGGTTTCTGTTGATTTTTCTGTTGGCCGTATATTTTCAATGAGCAAGACTTTGCTCATTGCTTTTGTCAAGCAAAGCTTGGGCAGTAATTATATATATAATTCTCTTGATTTCAAAGCCAAAAACTGACTAAACTAAAACGCAACTTACAATCCTATCTCATGCCCTCTCTCGCAAAAAACAAAAAGGCATTTCATGATTATGAAATTCTTGAAACTTTTGAAGCAGGAATTCAGCTTTTAGGACCTGAAGTGAAGTCATGCAAGGCATCAAACTGCAATCTTAAAGGAGGATATGTTGATATTGATTCAAAGCATCAGGTTTGGCTTAACGAAGTTCATATTTCGCCTTACAAATTTGCAAATAAGAACAATCCGAATCCAACTCGTAAAAGAAAACTTCTATTAAACGAAAAAGAAATCCTCAAAATTCTAAAACAATTAAATGAAACCGGAACAACTTGCGTACCACTTGAAATGTATACAAAAGGCGGATTAATCAAAATCAAAATTGCATTAGTTAGAGGAAAAAAATTATACGATAAACGTGCGGACCTTAAGAAAAAATCTCAAAATCTTGACATTGCACGCGCACTTAAACGAAAATAACCACATGGAAAAAATTTACACAACACTGGTCGAAGGAACAAAAGCATACTTTAAGCGTGCAGGATTTAAACGAGGAGTTCTTGGACTTTCAGGAGGGCTCGATTCAGCCGTGACTTTGCAATTGGCAGTTGATGCTCTTGGCGGAGAAAATGTTTGTGCACTTGTAATGCCTGAAAGTGGAGTAACGAGTTCTGAAAATACAAAACATGCAGTTGGTTTAGCTGAATTTTTACATGTTGAGAATTTCAAAGTTTCAATCAATAATTATTTGGTCGATTATTTGACTGTGCCTTGGAAGCAGCAGGACATTGCTTTGGCAAATACCAAGGCTCGGGTACGTGCAAATCTTCTTTATAATTATGCGAATTCAAACCGTGCACTTGTAATCGGAACTTCCAATAAATCAGAATTAATGCTTGGTTATGGAACCAAACACGGTGACCTTGCTGCGGATCTTTTGCCACTTGGGAATTTATATAAAACTGAAGTTATTGAGCTTGCAGAATATCTTCAATTGCCTCAAGAGATTATACAAAAGCCGCCAACAGCAGAGCTTTGGCCAGGTCAGACTGACGAGGAAGAACTGGGAGCATCATATAAAGACCTTGACATGATCCTTAGCAAAAAAGATGAAGGTGAAGAAGTGCTGATAGAAAAAGGAATGAATCCAATGACTGTGCGAAGCGTTTTTAAACGAATGCGTGACAATAAACATAAACTTGAAGTGCCATTTATAATCCCAAGATCATGAAGCAAGCATTATTTGTAGGAAGATTTCAACCATTTCATAATGGACATCTTGATGCAATTAAGCGAATTCTTGAGGAGGAGGATCGAGTGGTAATTGTGATTGGATCAGCTGAAGAAAACAATGAACCAGCAAATCCTTTTACAGCAGGTGAACGATTTCAAATGATAGAAGCTGCATTGGGGGCTGAAGGTGTGAATCGTGATCGATATGTGATAATCCCTGTACGAAATGTGAAGAACTTTATGCTATGGACAGCTCATGTTGATCAATATATTCCTCCTATATATAAGGTGTACACTGGTTCGCAAATTGTTCGCGAACTCTATGAATCATATGGGCGCTATGAAATTGCTCATCTTGATTTTAACTTTGAAGTTCACGGGACTTCGGTACGAGAGAAGATGCTGGCGGACGACCCGAGTTGGCGAGACGATGTGCATCCGGAGGTTGTTAATTTGATTGAAAAGTGGAAGGGTGTTGAGAGGTTGAAAATGATTGCGTAAAGCTTTAAATCCTGCTATAGTGCAACTCCAAAAATCACTAACTAGTACTATGAAAGTTAACTCTCATATTTTCCGTGCGTATGATATTCGTGGAATCGCACAAGCAACTGAACAATTTCCTGAAGTTGATTTAACTCCTGAAACTTGTAAATTAATTGGACTTGGAACCGGGACATATCTTCAAAAAATCAGCGGCAAAAATCTTGTTGTTGGACGAGATAATCGTCTACATTCGCCTGATCTTCAAAAGGCATTTATTGAAGGCCTTCTAGAAACTGGATGCGATGTGACTGATATTGGAATCTCGCCTTCGCCAATGCTTTATTATGCTGTTTGTAAATATGGATTTGATGGAGGAGCGAATATTACGGCTTCCCACAATCCAAAAGAATATAATGGAATCAAAATTGTATCCAAAGATGCTCATTCAGTTTGTGGAGATGATCTTCAAGAGGTTCTTGCCATTATTGAATCTGGAGAATTTGCAAAAGGAGAAGGCACACTCACTGAGCGCGAAATCTTTGAAGATTATAAAAATGAAATAGCATCGAAAGTACAATTGCCTCGACCTTTGAAAGTTGTAGTGGACGCTGGAAATGGGACTGCCGGAGCATTCGCCCCAGAATTATTGCGAGCTTTGGGATGCGAAGTTACTGAACTTTATTGTGAACTTGATGGGAATTTTCCAAACCATGAAGCGAATCCTGAAGAGTATGAAAACATGAAAGACCTTATTGCAAAAGTTAAAGAGATTGGGGCAGATATTGGTTTAGGTTTTGATGGAGATGGTGATCGTGTTGGTGTGGTTGATGAAAAAGGGCATCATTATTCTGCGGATTTTTTACTTATGCTTTTAGCGCGTGATCTTTTGACTAGGCAGCCAGGCGCAAAAATTGTTTTTGATGTAAAAGTTTCATTGGCTTTGATCGATGATATTAAAAAGCACGGAGGCGAGCCTGTTATGTGTAAAACCGGCCATTCATTTATTGAATCAAAAATGAAGGAAATTGGTGCGCCATTGGCAGGAGAAGTTAGTGGACATTTGTTCTTTGCTGAAAATTATTATGGATTTGATGATGCTTTTCTCGGGGCAGCAAAACTCCTTGAAATTTTATCTAAATCTGACGTGAGCTTTTCTCATTTGTTTGATGATGTGATGCATACTTTCATGACTCCTGAGTTTAAAGCGCATACTCCAGACGATAGGAAGTTCGGAATTGTTCGTGAGCTTACAGATTATTTTACAAAAAATTATGATTGTTCAACTTTAGATGGTGTGCGTGTGAATTTTAGTGATAATTCATGGGGAGCGGTTCGATGTTCGAATACATCTCCTAACCTAACATTGAGATTTGAAGCTGATTCAGAAGAAAAGTTAGCAGAGATTCAAGAAATCATGGTTGAACAACTTAAGAAATATCCGGAGGTTAATTTAGATTGGTACAAAGTTTAAATTTACCCGACGAAAGGACTTTCCTCAGGAAAGGACATTCATCAGGAATAAAATATTATGCAACTAATTTATAAACATAAATATTGGCGCCTGCTTGAAATGGTTCCGGGCCTGATCGCCTGGGGTGCGCTTTTATTACCAATTATAATTGCTATTTATTCACCAATCACAATCGCGCTTTTGGCTATTGTGTATGCGTTGATTTGGCTTTTTAGATCAATCCGTTTGAGTATAAATTTATATAGAGGATATCGTCGGACTCAAAATGCCATGAGAGTGAATTGGAATTATCTTTTGGACCTTGTTGAACATCCATCAAAAATAGACCAGGCAGTAAGTGAAGCAAA
>Ga0180436_10004339_pt1 | contig 12778 bp, 9 predicted proteins | sample SS_ome_2_FD_132434 | JGI IMG/M metagenome (GOLD analysis project Ga0180436, IMG submission 132434) | Hypersaline lake sediment archaeal communities from the Salton Sea, California, USA - SS_3_S_2 metaG | ecosystem: Environmental > Aquatic > Non-marine Saline and Alkaline > Hypersaline > Sediment...
CCTAAAGCATTGCCGGCGCATTCCGGCATATGGGCAAGTTCCTTTAAAAATGGCTCTGGTGATGGATAGGTGGATTTTCCCAGTGATTCCCGCAAAGCCGTTTCCGCTTCGAATCGTTTGCGCTGCTCACCAGGATCGGTTAATTCTGAAAAGGCATTGCAGAGCTCCATTCCGGCTATATGCAGTTCAAAACGCTCCGCCAAATTGTCGTTATCAGGCTTGCGCCGGGCCAACGAACCCAAAACCACGGGATAATCATACAAGAATACCGGCCCGGTATTTCCCAAGTTGGGAGTGATGTCGCCGGCGATGATTTCATCAAAATTATCATTTCGAAGCGCTTCCGCCATTGATACCGATGTATGGCGTTCAAAGGCTTCCGAGACGCTCATCCGATCCCAGGGGGGATTTAAATCGATCCGGGAACCTTGATACCAAATGACCGTATCTAAACCGATAGACCGGATAATATACCCGATCAAATCCTCACACTGTTGCATCATGTCATTATAGTTATGTCCGGCCGTGTACCATTCCAGCATGGTCAGCTCAGGCAGGTGCAAGGCCCCGCGTTCACCTTTTCGAAAGCACTTGCAGATTTGAAAAATCCGCTCAAAGCCGGCAGCCAGCAGGCGCTTCATGCACAGTTCCGGTGAGGCCTGCAGAAACCAGGATCCACTGGTTTGGGGATCGATATGGGCCTCGGGCGCCGGAGCAGGAATTCGGATCGGCGTCTCAACCTCCAGATAGCCTTGGCCGAGGAAGTAGGATCTGATACCAAGCAAAACCCGGGCCCGGAGCTCCAGGTTCCGCTTAGGCGGCTGATATGGTTTGACGGCCATGCTTACTGTTTCTCATTAGATTGCACGGTGTAGGAATCAACCGGTCGATTTTGTAAGTAGAGAGCGTCAAACTCCTTGGATTTCTCGGATTCAAACCAGTCCATACCGGTTTCCTGGCAAGTTTTGCAGGCATTTCGTGGAATATGAACAGCCAATACATGGCGACCGGTGCTGGCAGTTGAATCAATTCGCAATGTCCCGCCCGAGCATTCACATGCGCGCACAGTCTCATGCTGGGTTTCCTGAATACCATCGGTATCATAGAAAATACTACGCGAACGCTCGTGAAATGCCTTTTCAGTTTGAACCCGTGCCTGAACCTCTTTTCTGGCCGACCACAGTTCAAGGATCTTGTCACCGAGCTGTTGGATATAACCGCTCACTTCGGGTGACTGTCTGATGCTCTCCGGGTTATAGTCAGGCTCCTTGACGTGACTCGTATCGATGCCGGCCAGCGCCAGTATAATACCGGTATTGACATAGGGCAGGGCGCCTTCAATGGAATAGCCGCCCTCAAGCACCGCAATATCCGGCCTCAGCAGTTCTGTCAGTTTGGCGTAGCCTTGGGCTGAAAAGTTCATATTGGTGATGGGGTCGGAATAGTGATTGTCCTGCCCGGCTGAATTGACTACGATATCGGGATTAAACTCATCCAGTATCGGCCGAACAACCTGCTCCATGGTATACAGGAAACCCTCTTCAGATGTATTCGGCGGCAAAGGGATATTGATGGTTGTACCAGCGGCATTGGGGCCGCCCGTCTCATTGGGAAAACCAGAACCGGGATAGAGCGTGCGGCCGTCCTGATGAATGGAAATAAAAAGCGTGTCGGGGTCGTGCCAGTAAATATCCTGGGTGCCGTCACCATGGTGGCAGTCGGTGTCCACGATGGCCACCCGCTGTATCGGGTAGGCTTGTCTCAAATATTCGATCATGATGGCTTCGATATTGACATTGCAAAAGCCCCGGTTTCCGTGAACCAAGCGCATGGCGTGATGCCCGGGAGGCCTTACCAGGGCAAATCCACAGCGAATCTCCTTTTCCATGACTGCTTTTCCAATGGTAAGTGCACCGCCAGCACTAATAAAATGGGATTCGGTTGTTACCTGTTGGACATCCGGGACACAAAAGTGCACCCGCTGTACATCCTGATGGGTTACCGGTTCAGGCTTATACTCCTGAATCCCCGGGATATCCAGAAGACCTTCTTCAAACACCTGATCCTGGGTGTAAAGAAGTCGCTCCTCCCTCTCAGGATGTGTCGGACTGATGGCCCAGTCAAAGGCCGGGAAAAAAACTAACCCGGTTTTACTTTCAGCTTTTAGCACTACATCACCCAGCATACGACAAAATAAATTGATGTTCTTCTCCAATATAGCTGGAGGAAAGGGCTCCAAAATTCGGGTCAAAGGAAATACAGCTCGGGCTATATTCTATCGAAAGCGCTATCGGGAGATGATCCTAATTTGAGAATATCCGCAAAACCCTGAATCAAACCTGGTTTGACCTGCGCGCGTACACGCATATTCTTCCCGATTGTCTGAAACCCGCGAACCATATTGAAAGCATGTGATTCCAACAGTTCCATTTCCAGGTGCTCCGGGTCAGCGCCTCGTTTCAACGCTTTTTTTCGCAATAGATCAAAGGTCATTTGAACCGCGGCCGCCTGGTCAAAATCCGCTTGGATGCAACCCTGGTAATCTTCACTGGGAGAAACAATATGGCAGGCCGCCGTATCGGCAAACAGGCTGACTTCACAGGTGGTGCGCGCCAGTGCCGACCCCATGGCATTGGCAACAGACCAACTGGGTACGACCCGGACATTCTGGGCACCCAGAGCCTGAATTCGCTCTGCAAAAAACGGGGCCGGTCCACCAAGAACGAGTATTTCCACTGGATTGATTTGGACGCCCTCTTGGATTTCATGAATGGTATAAACCGGCTTTCGGTTTAGCCGAGTCACCATGTCCTGGGCTTCCAGCAAGATTGCTTCAGAAGCCTGCGTAAAAATCTTTTCAGCCGTTTGCTCTACCGACATGCCGAGCTGCGACGCCAGGGGCATAATACCTTGATGCGACATATTGCCATCACCGCCATTCATCTTCCCCAAAACAAATAGGGCGTCAGTCGGTGTGAACACAGGGCCACCGAAAGCCATGGCAGGCCCGAGCCGATGCGGGCCGATTTCTATTTTTCCTGAACTGACGGTGACCTGGCTATCGCCGCCGACGCCGATAGAGCGCGTATTCAGAGAACGGATTAGCGTTTTGTACGGACCCATCTCGATACCCAAAGGTGCTAATATGGGAACAGCATGCCTGAGAATGGTCATATCCGTGGTCGTACCCCCAATATCCAACACCAAGGTGTCAATGTCCGGCTTGGCATAGGCCACCGCCCCCATAACACTGGCGGCCGGCCCCGACAGAATGGTTTGTCCGGGCACATCTACAGAAGACTCAAATCGCATGTTGCCGCCATCGGCTTTCAAAATTCGGATGGCGGTTGCAATGCCTTTTTCTTTTAATGAGTTGTCAACGGCTTTGAAAAATTCGTTGTGGATGGGGTACACGGACGCATTTAGAAACGTTGTCGAAATCCGGCGCGGAAAATTGAGATGGCCGGATATCTGATGCCCCAGAAAAACTTTTTCAAAATCGCTTTCTATGAGCGCTTGGATCTGATTTTCATGGGCTGGATTTCGAACTGAAAATTTGCCGACGATTCCCACATGGCGAATGCCCTGGGATTGAATTTTTTGGGCAACTGTCTTGATTTCCTTTCCATCTATCGGTGCCACTTCACGGCCCCGATGGTCGATGGATCCGCCAACCGGGAAATAGTTCCGGTTGGTGCGAAAATACTCAGGATCAATGCCCGGACCGCTGGCGACAATCATACCGACTTCCGGCACCTTGTTCTCAACAATGGCATTGGTGGTTAAGGTTGTGCTGAGCACCACCCGTTTGATCTCGGACGGATCGACGTCTTGTGTGATTGACTCAAGCCCCGTCAATACCGTCGAAAACAGATCAGCGCTATCTGTGGGCACCTTGATTTCGGAGACAATTCCGTGACTATTAATCAGAACCACATCCGTATGGGTCCCACCCACATCCAGACCAATGATCATGCCCCCTCCAGGAATAAGATCGTTACACGACTGAGAGATACCATGCCTAGCCTATTGCAGGTATGAGACATTCTGTCAATACATCCGATCTTAATCCATAATTTGAATTCATCTACCGCTTGTTACTGCGGCCACTGCTAAGACAAGTCTGCGAGGAGATTGGCTAGGTTGAATGAGGCCTCTGAGTGTGCCTCAGACTTCGACGAGCTCAGTCGAGTCGTCGAACGCCTTGCCGAATTCAAACGCTCCCGCGCGGTCCCCAAATCTGGCAACAGTGGGGAATTCAAATTAAAATTGGCTTAATTGCTTTGCTTTTTACCTAGAAAAATGCGTTTTAAATTCGAGACAAAGACTGCCGCAGTTACCATCTTCTGGCCCGCGCTTGGTTGAAGCTGATGTCTACCAATTATTCCTGTTGACTAATTACATTATACACAATAGAAGTTAACGTTTGGTCACTTGACATCATTCTGGATGATCAATGTATCATCTGGTGGTTTGGATTCGAATATCTGTTTGCGAGACATTAACATGATTCAATTAATCAAAGGATTTAAAGATATCTTACCGGGGGAAGTGGAAACGTGGCAGCGGGTTGAACGCGTGGCCCGAACGCTCTTCGAGGATTTTGGATTCAAGGAAATCCGGATCCCTATCATGGAAAAAACGGAGCTGTTTGCCCGCAGCATCGGCGAAGATACCGACATCGTTGAAAAGGAGATGTATACCTTTCCCGATCGTAAAGGCGATCTAATTACCCTGCGGCCTGAAGCGACCGCTTCCATTTGTCGGTCCTATGTGCAGCACAAGCTGTATGCCCAGGACCCGGTGCGAAAATTTTATACCATCGGCCCCATGTTTCGGCGCGAGCGCCCCCAAAAAGGGCGCTATCGACAGTTTTATCAGATCAACGTGGAAATTTTTGGTATTGCTTCGGCCCGGGTGGACGCCGAATTGATTTTACTCTTAACCATACTGTGTCAACGGCTTGGTGTTCAAGATGTGGCCGCCCATATCAATTCTCTGGGTTGCCCGGAATGCCGCCCTGATTTTAAAACAAGCTTGTTAAAATATATTGATACGGTTGCGGATCAACTCTGTTCGGACTGTCTGCGCCGCAAAGACCGCAACCCTCTGCGCGTGTTGGACTGTAAAGTTCCCACCTGTCGTGAGGCCATGACGGATGCGCCCTCTATTATCGATTGCTTATGCAATATCTGCGATACGGAGTTTAAAACTTTGCAGTCTACATTAAGTCGTTTGGACGTTCATTACGTTATGGACAAACGCCTGGTTCGGGGACTCGATTATTACACCCGGGCTACGTTTGAAATTCAAACCGGATCCTTAGGGGCCCAAAGTGCTGTAGCCGGGGGTGGCCGCTATGACGGTCTGGTAAAGCTGTTGGGTGGACCAGACACACCCGCTACCGGTTTTGCCATCGGCTTCGATCGTCTGGCTGAAATTGTCCAAATGCAGGGCGATGACCGCCAAAGAAGACCGGATGTATATATCGCTGCCATGGGAGAGCAAAGTCAGTCTCTGGCCTTTGACTGGGTATGCCAATTGGGCCGGCAAGGATGCTATAGTGAGATGGACCATCAGGGCCGCAGCCTTAAAAGCCAGATGAAACGCGCCAATCGACTTGACGCGCCTTATGTGGTCATGCTGGGCGAAAACGAGTTAAACAGCGGTGCCGCGGTGCTGCGAAATATGACCACCAAAGACCAAATAGACATCCCATTTGACCAGCTGGTACAAGCTGTAATCGAACGGAGCCAAAAGAAATAACAAGGATCTTATTTTACAATTTGAATTCATCCCCCGCTGCTTGCAGCGGCCGCTGCAAGCAGCGGGAAATTCAAATTTAAAGGAGTCAGAATTGTCCGATAATCTTGGATCAATGCGAAGAACCCACACCTGTTGTGAATTGGGTACAGGCGATATTGGCAACGAAGTGGTGTTGATGGGTTGGGTACAACGTCGCCGAGATCACGGTGGTGTTATATTTGTCGACTTGCGCGACAGGGAAGGTATTACCCAGGTGGTATTTAACCCCGAGGTGGATCAAAACGTTCATACCAAAGCACATGCCATCCGAAGTGAATATGTACTGGCCGTTCGGGGCAGTGTTGGCCATCGACCCGAGGGTATGGTGAATCCGAATCTGGTGACCGGGGAAATCGAGGTCATGGTCACGGAGCTAAAAATTCTCAATCCGGCCGCAACACCACCGTTTCTAATCGAAGACAGCCTGGATGTGTCCGAAAATATTCGTCTCGCCCACCGGCATCTGGATCTGCGCAGGCCCCAACTCCAACAGAACATAATCCTACGGCACCGCGCCGCTTCGTCTGTCCGCAATTATCTAAACACCAATGGATTCATCGACGTTGAGACACCGGTTTTGACCCGCAGTACACCCGAGGGAGCGCGTGATTACCTGGTCCCCAGCCGCGTCAATCCGGGTCAATTCTATGCGTTGCCGCAATCGCCTCAGCTATTCAAACAGCTGTTAATGATATCCGGTTTCGATCGTTACTATCAAATCGTACGTTGCTTTCGCGATGAAGATCTGCGTGCCGACCGCCAGCCGGAGTTTACTCAAATTGATATTGAAATGTCCTTTATCGGCGAAGAAGACATCATCGCCTTGAGCGAGGGCATGATACAGACCCTTTTTAAGGATGTACTCGACATTTCCCTGGAGACACCCTTTAACCAATTGACCTATGAACAGGCCGTCGGTCGTTTTGGTTTGGACAAACCGGATCTGCGCTTTGATCTGGAATTGGTGGATATCTCGGATATTGTGGAAAACTCCAATTTCAACGTCTTTTCATCGGTTGTAAAAAATGGCGGTCTGGTCAAAGCCCTGAATGCCAAGGGATGCATCGACTTCTCGCGCAAGGAAATCGATGACCTGGCTGAACTTGTTGCCATCTACAAAGCCAAAGGATTGGCCTGGATCAAGGTGCGTGAATCGGAGTGGCAGTCACCCATCACCAAATTTTTCAGTGACGAAGAAAAAGCGGCCATGCAAGAACGCGTCGATATGCAGCCAGGGGATCTGGTGTTTTTTGTGGCCGATCAAGCCACCGTCACCAATGAAGCCCTGGGGCACCTTCGCAATCACTTGGGTGAGCGCCTCAATCTGATTGACAAAGATGCTTTTCAATTTGTGTGGGTAACCCAATTTCCTCTGATGGAATATGATGAGACCGAAAAGCGCCATCAAGCCCTGCATCACCCCTTTACGGCTCCCTATGAGGACGACTATGACAAGCTGAAAACAGATCCCCTTTCAGTCCGATCACGGGCATACGACCTGGTGCTTAATGGCTTCGAAATAGGTGGCGGCAGTATTCGTATCCACCAGAAGGTCGTTCAGGAAAAGGTATTTGAAGCCCTGGGTCTGACACCTGAAACCTATCAGGAAAAATTCGGTTTTCTGATTTCAGCCCTCGAATCGGGTGCCCCGCCCCATGGCGGCATTGCTTTCGGTTTTGACCGCCTGGTTATGCTCATGTGCGGCCAGACATCCATTCGGGATATTATCCCGTTTCCCAAAACACAGCGGGCAGCATGCCTGTTGACCGGGGCGCCGTCCGAAGCCCACAAAGCCCAACTGGATGAACTCTATCTGAAAGCAAAACCGATCATTAAATAAATTTTCATGCTTCCTGGTTGGAAATCCTTTATTGCAATTCAATTTCAAGATTTATTTGATGCATAGTTGAGCATGGGAGGGCATGAAAATTTATGGATATCATTTCAACTATCATTCCTATTTTCGCGATTATCCTGATCGGATATCTGGCACGCAAAAAAGGATTTATCCAGGCCGATTTTATCGGGCCGGCAAATTCGCTGGTTTATTATCTGGCCATACCCGCCATGGTATTCAGGGCCATTTCGCAGGCCGCTTTGAACACCCACTTCAATGTCGGTATCCTGTTGATTACGCTGGCGATGGTCGCAGGTAGTTTTGTTTTCGCTTGGATAGGTGGAAACATCTTCCGCATTCGTCGAAACCAACTGGGAACTTATATCCAGGTCGCCTTCCACGGCAACCTCGGCTACATCGGACTGGCAGTGACATTTTACTATCTGGGAGAATCCGGACTCGTTAAAGCCAGCATTCTGACTGGATTTATGATGATCCTCCAAAATTTATTGTCCGTCCTGGCCCTAACCGTTAATGCCCGTCAACCTGGTGCTGCCAGCCATGCTATCGTTGTGGCTAAGAATATTGCTGCCAATCCCGTGGTCTTGTCGGCCATGGCCGGTATCGCCTGTTCACTGATGGCAATTCCTATTCCGGTTATCATCCAACGCAGCTTGGATATTCTCAGCGGCCTGGCACTCCCCATGGCGCTTTTGATCATCGGCGCATCCATCTCATTTCAGGAACTTCGACGGCGATTAAAATCAGCCTTTTCAGCTGTCGCCATAAAATTGCTCCTAATGCCGGCTCTGGGCTATCTCTGTTTTTTGGCCCTGGGTTTTGGTTCTCAGGATTTCCTGCCGGCTCTGATTTTGCTGGCTTCTCCGTGTGCGACCGTATCCTACGTCATGGCGAAAGAAATGAATGGAGATCCCGAGTTTGCGGTTATCACCATATCCTTGAGTACGTCACTGTCGGCCATTACCTATACACTCTGGCTACAGCTCGCCACCTAATCCAGAACGACTTCCTAAAAAACGCAACTTTCCGACTTCGCTCTTCGAACAACGACACAACAAGCTGTGTTGTGCAAATTTTGTGATGCCTATATGGTGGTACTTGTTGATTTGAACTATTGACTTTCCATACCTTTGATTAGGGCCAAAGCATTTTGGCCGAGTACGTCGTGGTTGTAACCGCCTTCCAGGATGGCAAAACACCCGCTGTTTCTTTGCTTTGCTGTAGATCGAACCATTCGGCCGATTTCTTCATAATCTGATGTCCGCAGCAGGCCGCCCCAATCGTCAACATGATTGTCGAAACCCGCCGATATCCCGATTATATCCGCCTGGCACGCATCGAGCGCCTCGACCACATCTTCAAGGTATCTATTTCGATTGTGATCCTCAAAATTGATGACGTCCACCCATGGACGTTTCCCCAAAATGTTGACTGTACCGTCTCCGAAATGCAGGTCGATATCCAACACGCAAGCGGTTTCGATTAATTGTTGTCGACGAAGTGCAGTCAAAGCAACCGCCATGTTATTAAAAAAACAAAATCCCCAGCAGGAAGCCGCCGAGGCGTGATGGCCCGGGGGGCAAATTAATCCAAAGCAGGGTTCGCTCATTCCAATCTGGGCCGCTTGTATGGCGCCGCCGGCAGCCAGGGCAGCGATATCGAATAAGCCCTGGTCAATTACAGCCTGAATATGAGCCTCGGTATGGACGGCAGCTAAATCTTGCCGTGTTGCTGGTTTAGCCTGTACCCAAGTCACATGCGCCTCCACCGCCTTAACAATGGATTCCATCCGTCCTGCAGCGGCCGCCGGATCGCCCGTATACACCTGATAGAAATCCTCATGGAATATGACCTTCATATGCCAACCTATTATGTCTATGAACATCGCTGTGATAATCGCGTAACATTATGCCTGGCCATGCTGTCTATTTCAATGATTTTATAATATTGATTCCCCCTACAATTTTTAATTTTCTATTATTAAAAAATCGCATATATTGCTTAACTCGAACACCGGCGGCACGATGCCGTAGGTTAAAGAATATGGATCATCTTCCGATTTGTTTTCGTAGTGCTGTTGGTTGTGGTTTTGTCGAAATCGGGCTCGAGATAGGTTGGATAAAGCAAAAAGCCGGCAGCGCAAAAGGTGATCTAAACCGCATTATTGTAATGCTTAGTCGATTGGGCGGCAGGGCTTATAGCGTAATTGAAGGGCTCGGGGAATACAAATATGCTGAATTCGATCCCAATCCCGATCCCGATAGGGATTTCGATAAGATATAGCCCGAGCTGTATTTCCCTTGACCTAAATATTGGAACCCTTTCCTCCAACTAAATTGGAGAAGAAATGTAGTACTCCTTTTTAACCGCAAACGATAGAAAGAATGATAAAATGAATCCCGATCATACCTCACTTTCACGCTGCTACCAACCCGGCAAATTTCGAACCCTGGATCCGGATCAGATTGAGACACTTCACAACGCCAGCCTTGAAATCATGGAACGCACCGGTATGCGATTTTTCGACCCGGAAGCTCTGGATCTATTTAAAAAGGCCGGCGTCCAGATATCCGATGGCAATCTGGTAAAGATTTCATCTGACCAGGTGGAATGGGCCCTGCGTTGTGTACCCGACAATGTCAATATCTATGACCAAAATCAGCAGTTAAGCATGGCCTTAGGTGGCCGGCGGTCCTACTTCGGCGTCGGATCGGATTGTATGTCCATCTATGATTTTGAAAACGGTGATCACCGTAAAGCAGTGCGCCAAGATGTAGTCCATGGTGTACGTCTGGCCGATGCTTTGAGCAATATGGACTTTGTCATGTCCATGTTTTTGCCCGCGGATATCCCCCAGTCCGACTACGAACGTCATCAGATGGCCATTATGCTCCAGGAGAGCACCAAACCCGTCATTTTTGTGGGTGCCGAAGCCCACAGCACGGTCATGGCCCTTGAAATGGCCACTGCTGTGGCGGGTGATCTGGATAGCCTTCAGCAACGTCCGTTTATCATCAATTATGTCAATACCGTCTCTCCATTTCACCATAATGGTGAAAGCCTGCAACGGCTTTTGTATGCCGCCGAACGCAACATGCCCAGCATTTATGCCCCCGGCAGCGCACGCGGTACGTTGGCACCCATAACCTATGCCGGCGCGTTGGCACTTAATAATGCGGCCCAACTGGCCGGATTGGTATTGTCGCAATTAAAACGCGAGGGTTCTCCGCTTATATTATGCGGACGGGGAGGCGGTTACATGGACATGCGCACCATGGTATCCGTATACACGGCTCCGGATGCCGGGCCTTATGGTTGGGACCTGGCCCAACATTATCACGTACCGACATTTGCGGCCGCCTGTACCGACGCCAAGGTATTTGATGCGCAAGCTGCGGCTGAAACCGCTCTGACAATATTCGATAAGGCCTTGAGCGGCGCCAATATTATCCATGATCTGGGATATCTGGACTGCGCCATGACCGGATCATTGGAATTGGTCGCCTTTTGTGATGAAATCATTGAGTGGATCAAACGCTATTGGCGACCCCTGGAGATCTCTGAAGAAACTTTGGCTTTGGACGTGATCCATGCCACAGGGCCCGACGGCCACTTTCTGGAAACCGATCACACCCTGCGCCATGTGCATGAAGTTTGGACGCCTTCCTTATTGGACCGAAACGATTTCGAAACCTGGACTTCCCAAGGAAGTTCAACACTCCAGGAAAGAGCTAATCAGCGGGTGAAGGCAATCATCAAAACACATCGAGCCGAACCTTTACCAGCGCAAATCCAGGCTGAAATTGAAGCCATGCTGCACTAGCCCAAGTTACAAACACAACATGGCAAGCATCAGAAGTTATTGCGGTGACCCACGCGGTATGCTGGAGATTGTCCTGGCATATGTGTTATCCATGCGCGGCGGACGATAATCTGCCTGAGCTGTTCTTAAAAATCCCCAAAAAGAAAGGGGCCGATCCAAGACGGAACCGTGGCCCTCGCTCCCATATACTATCTGCCATAAATTTTCATGCCCTGACGTGCACAATTAAGCATAAAACATCTACTATTACTATATTGTTGATATTTTCATTTTAGGTTATTTCATGAAAATTCATGGCCTTTGCATTAAATAAAAATCATAGCCATAGTAACGGCCATATTGGCGATATATATCGATTTCTACTTGAATGCTCTCGATGAGATCCAGCTTTTCAGGTTCAGCAGCATACTGAGCACGCATGGATTTCAGTCGTTTTTCTAAAGGCAAATAATAGCCTTCTATCCAAGCAAAAAACCCGGCAATGGGAATAGCCCTACCAATTGATAACCGCATTGTTTGATGGTGTCCCTATTGGTTGCGGTATCCACCATGGCCGGATATTCTATCGCAAAAAAATCGCTGCAGGCCTTGGGAGGATCCGGTCGATGCCAGCAAAGCTCACTGACAGCCATTTGGCCCCGTTTGCTCAACAGATTGAAGCACATGGACAGACCTTCACGAAAGCCCATACTGTAGAGTGCGCCTTCCGACCAGATGAGGTCATAAGAGCTCTGTTCCTGGCCCAATTCAGACATATCTTTTCGACATACCTCAATCTTGTCAGCAACACCCGCCTCCTGGGCGCGTTGCTGCAATTCATATAGGAAGGGCTGGTGGTTATCAACGGCCAGAATGGTTCCGGATACATTTTTGGCCAGCTCTATCGTTTGAGCCCCATTGCCGCAACCGATGTCCAGAACCCGTAAACCGGTCTTTATAGGGATACCGCTGGAGGTTGCCTTGGCTGAATTCAGCATCTCAAGCGCTTTTCGGGTAGATGCATTATCGCCCGGACCCAAACGGGGTAGGGATGAATCGAATATTTCATTAAAAAATTTCATGTGTTCTGGGTCCATTGTCGTAATCTCCATTTAAACCGAGCATTTCTCTGACTCGCTGCTTAGCTTTGCAATTCAATGCTGCCATAAAAGGGATCCTGCCCCCAATTTTGCTCTCCATCTTCCAGGAGCACCTCAACGGCTTCGCGTCCATTAGCCGCTTTATGGTATTCCTAACTGGTAAGATATTTTATTTCAAGTGTGATGATTTACCTGCTGTACTATTCTCTTATC
>Ga0180436_10004342_pt1 | contig 12773 bp, 10 predicted proteins | sample SS_ome_2_FD_132434 | JGI IMG/M metagenome (GOLD analysis project Ga0180436, IMG submission 132434) | Hypersaline lake sediment archaeal communities from the Salton Sea, California, USA - SS_3_S_2 metaG | ecosystem: Environmental > Aquatic > Non-marine Saline and Alkaline > Hypersaline >...
GAATGACCGTGCTCATTCCCAGGTGCTCGAGGATGCGGCGGATCACCTCGGACTGCGCCGTGGTGATAAACGAGATGACCTTCATCTCCGCCTCGCACTTGGGGCATCGCAGAACATCGACCTCGAACACCTGGCGCAAGAGTTGTTCCCAGCTGCGCCGCCGAACCGTCGCCGGCGGCGGCTTCTCGCGGCGAATCCCTGCTGTTCCCTCCCGAGCCCTCTTCCTCCGCTCGGCCCGGCTCCGCACCGAGTAATGGCCGTAATAGCGCACCATGTGCGCCCCGGGCGGCGGCACCTGCAGCGCCAGCAGCGACAGGAAGGTCAGTGCGTCGTACTGCGCCGCCACCGGGCGGACGCCATGAACTTTCTTCGAGCTGTGAACGGTGACCGTGCCGCCGGCCTGGTCATTACGACACCCGCTCCGCCGACACCGCCGGACGCGCCAGGTCGCGCACCAGCCGTCTGAGCCGCCCGTGATCTCCGGTGGCGACTTTCACCGAACCATCAGCGGAGAATCCGCTGTGCTTCCAGTCCAGCATCTCGTCTCGAAGCCGCAGACTCAGCCGCTTGCGACGCACCATCAGGTCGAGCACCCGCCGGGCGAACAGGCGGGTCAGCACCTCGATGTCCCCCCTTGATGTCGAAGGGCATCGGGTGAAAGACACCCTCCTTGTCGAAGACGCCGTCCGTGGCCAGGGCGTGGAGGTGGATGTGGGGGTTGACCTTGTCCCCGAACCGCTGGGGCACCACGACCATCCCCACTCTCAGATCGTTCCGGCCCAGGCCGGCGCGGTAGAAGGCGTGGGTCGCCTTCACCGCAGAGCGGCACAGACCGGTGAGCAGCTTGCGGTCGCGGTAGAACGGCCGTCGAAGGTGTTTGGGAAGCACGAAGACCAGCTGGCGGTGGCCCACCGGCTCGATCACCTCGTCGATGACGAAGCGGCAGAGGATCTCGGCCCGCTTCTGCTGGCAACTCGGACAGACGCCGCGGAGCTGATGCGCTCCTGGCGGAGTATTACGCGGCGCAGTTGGCGAAGTTGGAAGCGCGGGAAGCGGTCCTCCGGGCGACGATCCACGAGGCGTTCATCGTCCAGAACGAGACGCGGCGTGTGCGGGAAAAGCTGGTCAGTTACTCAACGCACTCGGCGCGGCCCCAGCGTAAGGACGTGGTTAAGTGGGTCGAGGAGATTCGCACCAACAAGAACACGTTCAAGTTGAGCGAGACGGCGCACGGCCTCGGGCTTTACCGGTGGACGACGATTCAAGCGTATCCGCCGGAGTCGTTCCTGTATCGGCTGGACGTGCCGCTTGTGAGGACACCGACACTGAAGCCCGGCGGGGCGATTGCCGGTGGCCTGCACCGGATCATGAGCGCGGCAGAGTGGGAAGCCTACAACCAGGTGCGGCAGGCCGACAAGCGGGTATCGCGCTCCGGCGGGATCGGGGAGTTGGGCTTCCATCACGGGGACTTCAGCGTGATCACGCCCATCCCGAAAGCTGACAAGAAGTTGTTGGAGGCGTTCCTGCGGGACTCTGCTACCCGTAGGGCGGCATTCCTAGGCAATTTGCGTCGTGGCGGCATGGCGTCTTCCGTGAAGAGGGGCCCGGTCGCAAGCGCTCCTGCCAACCAGTTGTCTGGCGCGAAGCGTCTCCAGAAAAACCTGAACGAGATGGAGGGCCGGATCGTAAATTCTACTGAGGAGCGTGGGGCCGTGTTCAACCCCCTGAACGGGGAAAAGCTACTTGAGGTAGCCGGCACCAAGACGGCACTACGGTTCACTCCGGATGAAGCCAAGCGGCTTATCGGGAATGTTTTCACTCACAACCACCCGTCAGGGGCGTCATTCTCCCTCCGTGATGTGAAGACCGCGTTTTTATGGGATCTCTTTGAAATGCGGGCGGTTGGCGAGAATTACTTGTACGTTATCCGGCCCAATGGGGTAAGATACGCTCAGGTACGGCACCTCATAGCCGAGGCTAGAACGGAGGCGCTTGCTGGCTTGAGGGTGAAGATGGTAGTGGGGGAGATGTCCCGTGGTGAGGTTCGAGACGCTCTTCGTCATGACACATGGTCGATCCTTGCCCGGAAAGTGCCGAGAGTCGATTATAGGCGGGTATCCAGATGACCTACAGGCCCAAACCAGGCGAACCGGGCTATCTTTCACCCGAAGACCGGGAGTTCGAAAAGAAGATGGGTTGGGACGACCCGGACAATGTCGTCATCCTTGATGGTGACGATGACCCATTAGATCTCACCAATGATGAATACGAGCAGATAGCCGGGAAGATGCCGCGCGAAAAGAATGAGCGGGATCGGGTTGGTTAACGGTTAAGTGCGCTTATCCCAAGCTAGCTACTTGGGGTAAGAGCGCCAATGTGCGTCTACGAACTCCACCTGGCCGTTTCGGATGCGGATGTAGTTCCGCACTCGGACCGGCTTTTGCTTTGTACGTGTGCTCATTGGCACCACCTCCTCGAAACGAGCCGAAGGTGGCCCGCAGGATCGCGGGCTATCAACCCCCGATCCCGCTCATATTTTTCACTGGCTACTGTACCGAACTGACGCTGGTTCGTCGAGTAGTTAGTGCCGAAAGGAAAAGGCCGCCGCAGGCCAAGCGATAACCATAGCGCGGGGGAATCCCTTCCGCGAATTTCTATGTACGGGTGGCCAATTAAGTCCAGCCCCCTTCATGGGAGCCCCATAAAAAATGACAGACAAGACCACCACATACCGCTACCACGGGAGCCGCGAGTGGTTGCCTCTCCCCCTGCCTTCGGGGGACGTGTGGCTATCGCCAAACGATACGGCGGTGCTGACCGTCGAAGACATCGAGTGGCTGAAGAAGCACGATTTGTTCGGTGACTTCCGCAAGCCGTTCAAGGGCATTCCCGACTACGGCACCAGGCTGAGCAACGCCCCGAGCGTTGAGTTTGCGGGTCCGAAGCCGAAGCACAAGCCCACGCGGCGGGCGAAGCAGACAAAAATGTCCGACAAGGACGGCGACTAGATGGGCCTCACCACGGTATCACAGGTCAGGGCGGCGGGATTCGGTAGTCCGGGGTGGGACCAGTCCACCTATTCGGATGCGCTGATCCAGCGGCTCATCATCCCTCTCAGGCCAGCCGGTCGAGCAGTTCACTAGCGCTGGGGTGCTCACGCTGAAGGTGCCCCGGGGCACCCCCCTGCTCGCCGCCGCAGGCGAGCTGCTCCACGAGCTGGGGTAGCGACAGTATACTATTGTAATTAAAGGGCTCGCTTGCTTCTCGCTTTCGTCCAGCGGACCGAATAATTCTTCACAACGAAATCGTTGGAAAACGCTTGACACCAGATGGAGCCGGGGCGTATATTTATTTCCAACAAATATGTTGGCAACGGAATCGTTGGGAATTGATTGAAGGAGCTTGAAGTGAGAAACCAGGTGGGAAACTGGGTGAGCGGGTCTGATTTCTTCGATCGCGTGAGCGAACTGGAGAGAATGCAGTCTCTGCTCGATGATGAGGAAAACCTGCTGCTGGTCGCGCCGCGCCGGGTGGGAAAGACCAGCCTGCTCCGGGAGATCATCCGCCGGCTCGACCAGCGGGGACGAGACTACGGCCTGTTCGTCGATGTCCAGGGCTGCAGTACGCCGGAGGAAGTGATTGTCGAACTGGCGGCCGGAACCAGGGAACACCGCAAACTGTGGAGTCGAACGAAAGAAGTTTTTGCTCGATACTTCGAGAAGGCGGCGGACAGAATCGACACCCTGGGGATCGACCGTATCCGGATCGAGATGAGGGAGGGGGTATCGGGCGACTGGCAGAGCAAGGGCGACCGGCTTCTCGCAGAGCTTGCCGCCGTGGACTTGCCGGTGGTGCTCTGCCTCGATGAGCTACCGATCATGATCAGCCGTATGCTGCGCTCTGATGGCGGGGGTGCAACAGGTGAGGGCCGGCAACGGGCGGACCACTTCCTCTCCTGGCTGAGGCTGTCGGTGGGCCGTTACCGCGGGCGTATTCGGTTCGTGATCTGCGGCTCCATCGGGCTCGAACCGGTCCTCCGGGCGGTCGGTCTGAGCCACACGATCACGGAACTGAGGCCGTTCCATCTCGAGCCGTGGGATCAAGATACTGCCGGGCGGTTCCTCGCCGCCCTGGCGGGAAGTTACCGCCTCGCCCTCGGGCCTGATGCCCGTTCGAGGATGCTGGAACGATTGGGGCTCTGCATACCCCACCACGTGCAGATGTTCTTCGGCCTGCTCCACGACGATCTGTGCCGGCGCAGTGTCGATGCCGTGACCATCGGGGATGTGGACCGTGTGTATGATCGGCACATGCTGGGCAGCCGCGGACACGCGGAGCTGGCCGACTATGAGGAACGCCTGCTGCGGGTGATCGGCACCGACCTCATCCCGCTCGCCGTCGATCTCCTCTCGGAAGCGGCGATCACCGGCCGGCTCACCGAGGAAGCCGCGGTTGCGCTGGCCAGGGATCACGCGGTCGATGGGGCGGATCCGCTCGAGTCGCTCAGAACGGTCATCGGTGTTCTGGAACACGATGGCTACCTGCAGCAATTCGGCGACGGAAGCCGTATGTTCTGCTCCAACCTGGTTCGTGACTGGTGGAAACAGCGCTTCACCCTGGGTTTCGTACGAGCAGCCGAGCGCAGCAGGGGGTCGAGACAATGACCGGACTGATCAAGCACAATCCCGCATTCTTCAGCGAGGATGAGCTGCGAGACCGTTTCGTGGTTCGTCACCGGGAACTGGAGACACTTCTCAGGTGCGTACGGGAGAACAGCGGCGGCTCGAACCAGCATGTTCTGGTGATCGGCCCCCGCGGCATGGGGAAGACCATGCTCGTGCGCCGGCTCGCCCAGGCCGTGAAGGATGAACCGGAACTCGGGAAAAGCTGGTTTCCCCTGGTCCTGCCCGAAGAGTGTTACGGCGTGGCCACGGCCGGTGAACTCTGGTTGCAGGTGGTCAAGCAGGTCGCGGAGTCTCCCAATGCCGGGCAGCGGTGGAAGGAGATCTACCAGAGCCTGCACGAAGAACCGGAGGACTATCTGCGGGAGCGCGCCCTCGCCCGCCTGCTCGAATACTCCGATGAGCGGGAACGACGCCTGCTGATCGTTGTCGAGAACCTCAACATGCTGCTCGGCGAACAGGCGGAGGAGAACGCCGGCTGGGATCTGCGCCACACCCTGCTCAATGAGCCGCGGCTGATGATCCTGGCCACCGCCACGACCCGCTTCGATGAGATCGTCAACGCGGATAAGCCGCTGTATGAAACCTTCCGCGAACTGTCGCTTCCCCCGTTGTCCACCGGTGAGAGCATCCGGCTCTGGGAAACGCTGGCCGGCGAGCGGCTCTCGGAGGAGCAGATCACACCCCTGGAGATTCTGACCGGCGGGAGCCCGCGCATGCTGGCCCTTCTGGGGGAGTTCGCCGGCGGCAGATCATTCGCCGACCTGAAGGAAAATCTGGTCTACCTCATCGACGATCACACCGCCTACTTCAAGGCGAATGTCGAAAACCTCGCCCCCCTGGAACGCCGTATCTTCACCACCCTGGCCGAGATCTGGAAACCGGCCGGCGCCAGCGAGATTGCCCGCCGGGCGCGGACGGACGTGAACAAGTGCAGCTCACTGCTCAACAGATTGGTCTCTCGCGGCGCGGTGAGCGAGGTCGGCCGCCAGGGGAGAAAGAAGCTCTACCAGGTCACCGAGCGGCTGTTCAACATCTACCACCTGATGCGCCACAGCCGAAGCGAATCGGATCGCGTCCGGGTGCTGGTGACGTTCATGGCCTTGTTCTACGGCCCGATCGATCTCGGCCGGCGATTATCGATGGAGGCTGTCAGGGCTGATGCCGGGAAACGGAAAGCACTTGTCGATTCGTATGAACAACTGCTGCGTCAATCCGGACCGGAACAAAAAAGAAGGCTTCTTGATCAAACCCCTGGAGAGTTCATGAATCTGCCTGAACAGGTGGCGGAGGTCAGGGCCGAGTACCGCAACCACCAGAGAACGAAGAACCAGAGACGCGAGAAGATTTTCATTCAATTGCGGTTTCTTCCTTCAAGAGTCGGTGCCGTGTTGGGTCAAGGCAAACTCGAGGAGAAGAACGAGCTGTATCGGGAGATCGAAAAGCTGATCGAGGATATCGAGACCCCCGCAACGGAAGGATTGGAAGACGCCCACAGATTCACCTTACTGTATCAGTGCCTTGTGCTTTCTGCGCTCGACCGGAGAGATCAGGCGGTAAGGATCCTCGATCGAGCACTGGCAAAATATGACCAACCGGAAGATCAAGAGGAGATTGAGTGGTATATCCAGGCGCTCGGCCTGAAGGGCCAGTATCTGGATCAGCTCGGTCGGGCGGATGAGGCACGATCGAGCTTTGACGCGATCATCGAGCCGTTCATCGATGCCGAGCAGGTCGCGATCGCCGCATCGGTCGCCCGTGCTCTGGCCCACAAGGGAGATCTCCTTCGCAGAACCGGTGATCTCACGGGGGCGCTGACGACATTCAATCGGATGCTGCAAGCGTACGGCTCGAGACCCGAACCGGTTTTTCGCAAGCATCTCTGTCTGGCGATGTACAACCGCGGTTTGATCTTCGATGAGGGGAATCGCTGGGAAGATTCGATCGAAGCGTACAACGAGGCGATCAATCGTTTTGGCACTGACCCGGAACCCGAGATCGCGCCCGGAATTGCCTGGTCGTTTGTCTACAAGGGGTATGCGCTTGGACAGCTCGGCCGGGATGGGGAGGCCGTTGCGGTTCTGGATACCGCCCTGGCCGAGATCGGCAACAGGGCGGACGAGCGGCTGGCTGAACCGCGGGCCGCGGCGATGCAGAATCTGGGCGCGTCGCTGGGCCGATTGAACCGATTGCAGGAGTCGCTCGAAATCAGCGAGAAACTCGCCATGCAGCTCGCCGACAGAAAAGAACCGCAACTCCGGTCTTTTCGTGCGGGGGCGCTATTCACCATCGGGAGTGCACACCTGCGCCTCGGAAATCCGGAGCAGGCGCTGGCGGCCTATGAAGAGAGCATTGAAAAATACCGCGACCTCCCGGAGTCCGATTTGGAAAGACCGATCTGTTGGGCCCTGAACGGCGGCGCATGGGCCATCTATGAATCCATGCTGCCGGGCCGGTTCCCCCAGGGGCTCGAATGGTCGGAAGAAGCAGTGAAGCGTTTTCCCGGCGAACCATTGTTCTTGCACACCAAAGCCTGCCTGCTGGGGATGGCCAATCGCTGGCCGGAAGCATTCGAGACGGCGAAGTCGTTCCTGGAGCACATCGACCTCTCGGATTCTTGTATGGCGGAACAGTGGATCCAGGAAATCAATACCCTTTTTATTGATGCAGCCGCCTCGGGGCAGGCCGCCGCGGCGCTGGATGTCCTTGAACACTCCAGCGTCGCACCGCGCGTCGAGCCTTTGGCCGTGGCACTCAAGGAGATGACTGGCCGTGAGGTCGAGGCGCCGCAGGAAGTCGTGAAAGTATCGGAAAGCATTCGGCAGCGGATTGAGCAGCGAAAGAGGCAGATTGCTCATTAGTGGTGGTTCCGGAGAGGGCCGCCGCAGGCGCGACGAAGTGACTTCCCGTCATCGCGAGACGCCCGCAAAGCGGGCGACGTGGCGACCTCGTGACAATGCCACTCAGCGCAGCTACTCCGGCGGCTGGCACGGGTGCCCCGGCGCGCTTCTCGCTCCGGTGACGACGATGAGAGACCGATTCCGGAACGGGAATCGAGGGATTGACAGAACGCCGTTCAGGGAACACGCTTTTCGGCAATGATAACGGCCCCTGAGGGGATTCCACGCATCCACCTGCAGAAAATGCCATGCCGGGAGAAAATCGCATGAGAACGCGCATCCTGATAGTTGTCTTCATCGCAGCCCTGGGGTGCCTGCCATCCCCGGCCGGCGCCGTGATCCTCTTCGATGCCCGGCTGGACCACTGGTGCCCCGATCAGGCCGATTCCGCGGCCGCCGCCGACCTGGACGGGAACGGCACCGTCGACGTGGCCCTGGTGACCGGCGGCCTCGTGACGGTCCGGCTGGGTCAGGGGGACGGCACCTTCGAAGACGACGTGACCTACCACGTGGGGTTCCTCCCCGAATCGGTGATCATCGGCGATCTCGACCTGGACGGTGTCCCGGACCTGGTGGTCACCTTCCGGGGCTGGTCCCCGGACTTCACGGGGGGGGTGGCCGTCCTGCTGGGCAACGGCGACGGCAGCTTCCAGAGCAACCAGAAATACTTCGCCGGCAACAATGGCCGGATGAGTGTCATCGGTGATTTCAACGAGGACGGCAGCCCTGACCTGGCCATGACCCACGGCGGAGACTTCCCGGATCCGGGCGGGGTCGCCCTGTTCATGGGCAATGGAGACGGTACCTTCCCCGATGCGCTCCTCGTCACCTGCGGCGAGGGTACGAACGGCATCGCCGCCGGCGACCTGGACGGGGACGACCACCTGGACCTGGTGGCCACCAATCTCGAGACCCACGACCTCTCCATTCTGCTCGGCCTGGGGAACGGTACTTTCCAGCCGGCGGTCTCCGTGCCCGCCGGCGAAGGGCCGGCCTCCGTGGCCATCCGCGACTTCGACGCGGACGGCGCACGGGACCTGGCCGTGACCGACGCCTGGGAAAACGTGGTGATGGTGCTGCGGGGAAACGGCAACGGCACCTTCCAACCGGAAACGCAGTACCCGGTGGCGGGGAACCCGCAGAACATCGTCGCCGAAGACATCAATGGCGACGGCGACACGGACCTGGCCACGCCCGGCTACACCGGCCGCAGCCTCTCCGTCCTCAGGGGGAATGGCGACGGCACGTTCCAGGAGAGGACCGACCACTGGGTGAGCGCCGCGCCGAAGCACTGCATCGCCGTCGACCTGAACGGCGACGGCGCAGCGGACCTGCTCACCGCCAACTACGGGAACTTCCCCGGCAACGTCGGCAGCTTTTCGGTCCTCCTGGGCCTGGGCGGCGGGGCGTTCCGGGAAGCCCCGACCCATGCCGTCGGCCTGGCGCCCCGGGAAGTTGTCAGCGCCGACCTGAACCGGGACGGATTGATGGACCTGGCCCTGGCCTACGGAGACCCTTCGGAGATGGAAAGCGGGATCAGCATCCTGCTCGGCGCCGGGGGCGGCGCTTTCCAGGAGGCGGCGGATATCCCGTACGGGGAATGGCTGACCACCATCGCCGCCGATGACTTCGACCGGGACGGCAACCCGGACCTGGTGGTGCCCGAAGCCGGCAGCAAAGTCGTCTCCGTTTTTCTGGGCAATGGTGACGGCACGTTCCAGCCGCCGCTGGAATACACCGGGCTCGATGGCGTCGGCCATATCACCACCGGCGACCTGAACGGGGACGCCATCCCCGACCTGGCCGTGGGAAACCCGGCCAGTGACGACATCGTCGTGCTGCTGGGCAACGGCGACGGCACATTCCAGAGTTCGATAGAGAACCCGCTTGACGGCAATGCCGGCGGCCGGATGGTCATCGCCGACCTGAACCACGATACCGTGGCCGACCTGCTGGCGGTGGACTGGGGCGGGAACGAGGTGTACGTTTTCCTGGGCAACGGCGACGGCACGCTGCAGCAGCCGGCAAGCTACGGCACCGGTTACGGCCCGGTTGGCGCCGCCGTGGGAGACCTCGACGGGGACGGCCACCCGGACATGGCCGTGACCATCCAGTATCGTGAAACCGTGATGGTCCGCTTCGGCAACGGCGACGGCACCTTCGGGTCATCATCCTCCCTCGATGTCGACGACACGCCGGTTTCCATCGCCATGGGCTTCATCGACAACGACGACACGCTGGACCTGGTGACGGCCAACACCATCGGCAACAACATCACGGTGCTGCCCGGGACCGGCAACGGCGGCTTCGGGCCGGCGCAGAACTACGGTGCCGGCAGCTTCCCCTGCAGCGTGGTGGCCGAGGACCTCGACAACGACGGCGACCCGGACCTGGCCGTGGCCAACAGTGTCGGCAACGATGTTTCCATCCTCTTCAACATCGCCCACACCGACCGGCTGGTGGTGGCGGGTCCCGGTCCGGCCCCTGACAACCCGCCTCTGGTCCGCGGTTTCCCCACCCGCCATGGCGCCACGGCGGTCACCCAGTTCCAGGCCTACGCCCCGGAACGCTTCGGCGTCAACGTCGGCTGCGGCGATCTCACCGGCGACGGTCGCGCCGAAATCCTCACCGGGGCCGGCCCGGGCGAGATCTACGGGCCCCACGTGCGGGGCTTCCAGGTGAACGGGACTCCGCTGCCCGGCCTCAGCTTCCTCGCCTACGGCACCCTCAAGTACGGGGTGAACGTGGCCATGGGCGAACTGGACGGCGACGGGTACAACGAGATCATCACCGGCGCCGGGCCCGGCGCCGTGTTCGGCCCCCATGTCAGGGCCTTCGACTATGACGGCACGCCCGGCGTGACGGCCGTTCCCGGGGTGAGTTTCTTCGCCTACGGCACGCCGAAGTGGGGGGTCAACGTGGCCGCCGGCGACATCGACGGCGACGGCTTTGACGAGATCGTCACCGGTGCCGGGCCCGGAGCCGTGTACGGCCCGCATGTCCGGGGCTGGAACATCGACGGGGGCGCGGCCGCGGCCATCCCCGGGGTCAGCTTCCTGGCCTACGGGACGAACCGGCACGGGGTCAACGTCACCGCCGGTGACGTCGACGGGGACGGCATCGACGAGATCGTCACCGGCCCCGGCCCCTCCTCCTATTTCGCTGCCCACGTCCGGGGGTGGAACTACGACGGCGCCTCGCTGGCCCCGATCCCCGGGATCAGCTTCTTTGCCTGGGACCCGGGTGCCGTGCGCTACGGCGCCAGGGTGTTCGCCGGGGCCGACCTGGACGACGACGGCCGGGCGGACCTGGTGGTGGGCCAGGGCCCGGACCCCGGTGCGGGCGCCGAGGTCAACGTGTACACCTGCACCGGCTCCACCGTGACCCACTGGTTTTCGCTGAACTGTTACCCCGGTCTGGGAAGGGGGGTCAACGTGGCGGCGGGACGGCTCTGACCGGTCAACCGCGGGACGTTCAGGGAGCGGGCTCCATGGCCGCCACTTTTTCCTGCAGCTGCCGGGCGGCCTGCATCAGGTCGTCGACGAGCTGTTTGCTGATATCGACCTGCCCTTCGTACTCGGCGCGATTGCGGCGGTTGTGACAGAGCGAGAATATCCTCCACACTTCGGGGCCGAATCGCACCGTGTGCTGCAGGCACTGGAAGACGATGAAGCGGTTCTCTGACCGGTAGCCATGACGGCGCAGGGTGGCGAGGGCCAGGGCGTGGAAAGCGTTGTAGGCCAGGTCGAAGCGGCTCTCCGGGGAGAGGGCATCGATGCCGGCATCGTTCAGCCGGACGCGGGCCGACCGCACGAGGCCCTCGAACTCCGTTCGATCGAACGGTTCGGCCTGCTCGGCCACGCCCTCGAGCTGGCCGGCGCGTCCGGCGTGACCGTCTCCATCGAGACGTCCCGGGTGCCGCTCATCGCCGGCGTCAGGGACCTGGCGGCGATGGGGATGATCCCGGCCGGCAGCTTCGCCGACCGGAAGTTCTGCGAGCGGGCGGTCGCCGTGGACGACGGCGTCGACCCGCTGCTGGTCGACCTGCTGGCGGACGCCCAGACCTCGGGCGGCCTGCTCATCTCGGTCGCCGGGCCGGCCGGGGACGAGCTCCACGCCGCCCTCGAACGCCGCGGCGTGCCGCACCACGAGATCGGCCGGGTGGCCGAGCCGGGCCCGGGCAGGATCCGCGTGGCCCCGTGAGGGGGGTGACGCACCGAATCACCGCCCCGGGCGCCCGGCAGTGACGGCGTTAACCCCGGTTTGCAACCGGAATGCCGGGTTGCCGGCGCTTTTCCTGCGCCGTTCCCCACACCATCGCTAATGTCACTTGATTGAACGACTCGCAGGCCCTGCCACTATGGCACGGCGCTTGCGGTGTCGTTCGCTCGGAAGCGCGCCGGCTGAAATTGGCGTGGTTGATGTGACAACAACTTGTGATACTATATCATGGTATCAAAAAAACACCGGCGGATCCTCGAACGGATCTTCGAATCGCCCGAGCGACCGGATATCCCCTGGCGTGATGTCGAGGGGCTCCTCATCGCCTTCGGGGCTGAGATCTCCGAGGGTCGCGGGTCGCGGGTCCGTTTGGCGCTGAATGGCGTCCGGGCTGTATTCCACCGCCCGCATCCACGTCGCGAGACCGGGAAAGGGATGCTCCGGTCGGTTCGCCGGTTCCTCTTCGAGGCAGGGGTGACGCCATGATGGAGTACAAGGGATACATCGCCAGGGTGGCTTTCGACGACGATTCGGGATTCTTTCACGGCGAAGTGCTCAACCTGCGTGACGTGATCACCTTCCAGGGGGACACGGTCAAAGGGCTGAGGCGGGCCTTTCGCGAGTCGGTGGAGGACTACCTCGAGTTCTGCGCCCAACGGAACGAGGAGCCGGAACGGCCCTATTCGGGCCGGTTCCTCCTCCGGATCGACCCCTTCCTGCACAAGGCCATCGCCACCAGGGCGAGGCTCGAGGACAAGAGCCTCAACACCTGGGTGCGGGACCTGCTCGCCGATGCCCTGGAGTGACGGCGGCCTATCTCCCCAGCCCCACGACCTCGCAACTGTCCGTGACCATGTCCCCTGCCGGCAGGTAGGGCGGCTGGTCCAGCGGCGCCGGGGTGACGTCCTCCATCACCAGCGTGATGCGGTTGGTGCCCACCATCCCCGGGTCATTGGGTATCGTCTGCACC
>Ga0180436_10004344_pt1 | contig 12771 bp, 10 predicted proteins | sample SS_ome_2_FD_132434 | JGI IMG/M metagenome (GOLD analysis project Ga0180436, IMG submission 132434) | Hypersaline lake sediment archaeal communities from the Salton Sea, California, USA - SS_3_S_2 metaG | ecosystem: Environmental > Aquatic > Non-marine Saline and Alkaline > Hypersaline >...
AGTGTTCTTATCCACCAAAAAATGTTCGAAAGCCGCCTTTTTTTCGTGGATAAACTCATCGATATGGGTGCACAAATCATCCTCTGCGACCCCCACCGTGCCACCGTTATAGGGCTCGATAAACGCCAGCAATTAAAACCCACCACCATGACATCCCCGGATATTCGTGCCGGAGTAGCGCTTCTGATTGCAGCCCTGTCTGCCAATGGAATCAGCTTCATTCACAACATTGAGCAAATCGACCGCGGTTACGAGAATATCGATGAACGCCTCAGAAAATTGGGTGCAATTATTGATAGGATGTAATTCATCAGACCATCATAGAAAATTCCTTTATTGGTTTGCCAAACCTGTCACATTTTCAAAAAAATAAATGTCAATATGACGGAATTAAAAAAATGGCAGTAAATTTGCAAACTATTGTTCGTAAATACGAAAAAATATATTCTCATGGCAGAAGAACTACTCAATAAGAAAGAAAAAGAAGAAGAAATGGAACAGCAAAAAGCAGAGCAAGCTGTTAAAGACGAACAGGTAAAAGCAGAGAAAAGCGAAGAAGAGATCCAGGAACCTTCAAAAACAGAAAAAAAGGAAACGAAAAAATCTGCAAAACCAATCGATGAAAAAGCAGTTTTAGCCGAAGAAATCGAGAAGCTAAATGCAGCAAATGCAGAATTGAACGATCGATATCTCCGCATTTGCGCTGAATACGACAACTACCGGAAACGTACACTAAAAGAAAAAATGGATTTAACTAAATCCGCCGGTGAAAGTCTTCTTTTAAACCTGCTTCCGGTGATTGACGATTTTGAACGCGGACTTCAACACATGGAGCAAGCGGAGGATCAGTCGGCTATTAAAGAAGGTATCGATATCATTTACAATAAACTAAAGGATTTCCTGAAACAGAATGGCGTAGTGGAAATCGAAAGTAAGGATAAAGAATTTGACACCGATTTACATGAAGCAATCGCAAAAATTCCAGCTCCTTCGGAGGATAAGAAGGGAAAAGTTATTGATGTAATCCAAAAGGGTTATTACCTTAACGAGAAGGTGATTCGACATGCTAAAGTAGTCGTGGGCGAATAATTTTCGAAATAAAAAAATCAGGAATGTCTAAAAGAGATTATTACGATATATTAGGCGTAAGCAAAAATGCCTCCCCGGAAGAGATCAAAAAAGCCTACCGGAAAAAAGCGATTCAATATCACCCTGATAAAAATCCGGGGGATAAAGAAGCGGAAGAAAAATTTAAAGAGGCTGCTGAAGCCTATGAAGTCTTAAGCGATCCTGAAAAACGTCAGCGTTACGACCAATTCGGTCATGCAGGAGTTAAAGGTGCAGCAGCAGGAGCAGGCGGTTTTGGCGGCGGCATGTCGATGGACGATATTTTCAGCATGTTCGGCGATGTGTTTGGCGGTCATTTTGGTGGTTTCGGCGGCTTTGGTGGTGGAGGCTCGCGCGGTGGCGGACGTGTGAACAAAGGAACAAACCTCCGGGTAAAAGTTACCCTCAATTTGAAGGAAATTGCCAACGGAGTTGAAAAAAAGATTAAAGTAAAAAAATATGTTACCTGCGACCACTGTAACGGTTCCGGTGCAAAAGGAGGCAGCTCCTACTCTACTTGTCATACCTGTCATGGGTCTGGACGTGTAACCCAGATTGCCAATACTTTCCTTGGACAAATGCAAACCTCTTCAACCTGTCCTACCTGTAACGGGGAAGGACAAATCATCACGGACAAATGTGTGCATTGTGGAGGCGAAGGGATAGTTCGCGGGGAAGAGGTAATCTCACTGAATATTCCTGCAGGTGTGGCCGAAGGAATGCAGCTAAGCGTAAGCGGCAAAGGGAATGCAGCACGTCGCGGAGGGATAAACGGAGACCTTCTTTTAGTGATTCAGGAAGAATCTCATCCCGATCTGACGCGTGATGAAAATGATCTGATTCATGATCTGTTCCTCCCTTTCCCGGATTTAGCCCTGGGAACCACAGCCGAGATCCCGACCATTGAGAGCAAAGTTAAAGTAAAAATTGAAGCAGGAACCCAACCGGGAAAAATCCTCCGCCTTCGCGGAAAAGGATTACCTGATATAAATGGCTACGGACGCGGCGATTTGCTTGTTCGCATCCACACCTGGGTCCCTAAAAAACTTAGTGCCGAAGAGAAAAAAATTCTCGAAAATTTGCAAACACATTCCAACTTCGACCATAAATCAAGAGAAACATCAGGAAAGAATTTCTTCAACAAGGTAAAAGACTTTTTTGAATAAATAACAACCAACTTTAAAATCCCCGACCTTCAGGCCGGGGATTTTTTATAGCTATTTATCCGTTCAATGACTCTAGTGCTTTCTAAAAATCCCCTTTAATAGATCACATACAGTTACATATCTAATCAATATTCGTGATTTCCTGAATTAATTTATTTAACTTTATAGGACGAGGAAAAATCAACTCTCCGGATTCTAATGAATTTAATCAACAAAATACTAAACTTCAAAGTCTCTGCCGGCTGGACCCCTGACAAAAAAAGAGCCTATCGGCAGGTGAATTGACTATGCGCGTTTTTTGTCGCTATTTTTTCTCTCAGTACCTTTATGGGATTCGTTGTAAACATTAACATCCTATATTTGCAACTTATTGCAACAGCTTTCTACCTTGCGGGATATATTTTTATTTCCAAACATCAATTGAAACTTGCGAAGCAATATATAATCGTCATATTTGAAATTCATTTATTTCTGGCATCTTTTTTAGCAACCAACGCCATAAACTTACAACAATTTCCATATTTCTCCCCTTCATTTATTGGTTTCATCCTTTTTCCCTTACTTGCTGCACTATTTGATTTATCCATTCGATTCCATGCAATGATTGCATTTGTTGAAATTATTCTGGTAAATTTCATCCTGTCAGTAATCAATCCTGAGATATTACTCCCCCCACAAAATCCTTCGACAAACCTTTTGAATTTAATCGGCAGCATATTCACATTAACAACTGCAAGTGTCCTGGCTTACCTTCTATACAATGAAAATATTATTGTTAAAAATCAGGAAATTGAACGATCCAAACAACTGGAAGATGTTCTTCATACACTAAAAAACAGCATTAATAAAATTAAGAAGCAAAAAAAAGAGCTTGAAACTTTGAATGCAACAAAAGACCGCTTCTTTACAATCATTTCCCACGATCTAAAAAATCCATTCAATACGATTTTAGGATTTGCTGATTTTATGCGATCGGATGATGTTGACTCCCAATCCAAAACCATGATGGCCAACATCCTATATCAGAGCGCAGAATCAGCATACAACTTATTAAATAATCTTCTGGAATGGTCAAAATCACAGATGAACCGAATTGATTTCATTCCTGAACCCCTGAATTTAAATTTGCTTTGTAATGGATGTATAAAGGTTTGCAAGATAAATGCTCAAAAAAAAGGGATCACCATAACCAATCAAATCAAAGATGACATTAACATATACGCGGACCCAAACTTATTCAATACAATAATGCGCAATCTGATATCCAACGCGGTTAAATTTACTCCCCTAAACGGGTCGGTAATTATTGATGCAAAAAGAATGGATACGAATATTGAAATTTCAATTACCGATGACGGGATTGGGATGACTAAAAATCAAATTAATAATTTATTCCGTATTGATAAAAAAGAAAGCAGATCAGGCACTGCCAATGAAAAAGGAACAGGCCTGGGTTTACTATTATGTAAAGAATTCGTTGAAAAGCATAACGGGCAGATTTGGGTTGAAAGTGAAGTGAGCAAAGGCTCAACATTTTATTTTTCCATTCCTGCTGTTTCTTCCCCCAGTCAGATCTCTGCATAATTATCTGTTCAAAAAGAGAATTGGGGAAATATTCAATTCACAATTCACTACCTGAAATTCTCCTCATAAAAGAAAGGGAGCATACTCTGCCAAATCCTTGAAATTCTCCGGAACACAATCTTAAAAAAACTATATCCGAAAAAGCTTATAAATTAATTTTCACTTAACTTTTTACTTTCAAAATATTTTTGGATGAGCTAAAAAATTTTCTACTTTTGTAGCGGACGAATTAAAACAGTCATGTTCAATACAGTGAACCATCTTGGCCATCATCACAGGATCCTGCAGAACAGGTAGGCTGAGATATTTATGTCTGAAATATAAATAATAAACATAAATGAAGGCTTGCCCAAAAGGTAAGCCTTTTTTCATTAAAAAAAATCTATTCTGATGAGCGAAATTTTAAGAATTGCCATTCAAACCAAAGGACGTCTGAACGAAGACTCGATGACACTTGTTCAGGAAACCGGAATTAAACTAACCGGTGGAAGCCGCAAGTTAATATCAGCAGCCAAGAATTTTCCACTAGAGGCGTTATTCCTTCGTGATGACGACATTCCTCAGTCGGTAGCTGATTCTGTAGCCGATATCGGTATTGTTGGATTGAATGAAGTTCTGGAGAAAAAAATGAATGTTGAGATTAAAAAATATCTTGGTTTCAGCAAGTGCCGTCTTTCACTGGCGATTCCCAAAAATGAAGAGTATACCGGCGTTGAATTTTTCAACGGAAAGAAAATTGCAACCTCCTATCCTGTAATTCTGAATGACTTCCTTTCAAAACACAACATCAATGCAGATGTACACATTATTTCAGGTTCGGTAGAAATTGCTCCCGGAATCGGTTTGGCCGATGCCATATTCGACATTGTCAGCTCTGGCAGCACCCTGGTAAGCAACCGCCTGAAAGAGGTTGAAGTGGTTGCCGAATCGGAAGCTGTTCTGGTAAAAAACCCAAAACTTTCGGCTGAAAAAGAAGCAATTCTAAAGGATTTGATTTTCAGAATGGAGTCGGTTGAGCGTGCGAGCGATAAAAAATACATTTTGCTTAACGCACCTAACAACAAACTGGATCTAATTTGTAATATTCTTCCCGGAATGAAAAGCCCAACCATTACTCCGCTTGCAGAAACCGGTTGGAGTTCGATTCACTCGGTAATCAAAGAAGGCGATTTCTGGGAAGTAATTGACAACCTGAAGAAAAACGGCGCTCAGGGAATTTTAGTTGTTCCAATTGAGAAAATGATCATGTAAATTTAATTATAACCTGACCATTCTGTTGAACTCTGTCAGGTTAAAAATATGTTAGCAACGGCCTGACAGTGTCAGCCAATCGGGAATTAAAATTAACTGCACAAATGCAAATAGTAAGATACCCTGCACAAGCGGAGTGGAGCGAACTTTTAAAGCGACCTCTCATTGACAACTCTTCCCTTTTTGGAATTGTCGGTGGCGTACTTAATGAGATCCGGAAAGACGGAGATACTGCCCTCCGGAAATACACGGAGAAATTCGATCAGGTTGTTCTTGATAAAATTGAAGTCCCGGAAACAGAATTGAACGAAGCTTCGGCAAAAGTAGCCCCTGAATTAAAGACAGCCATCGAAAAAGCAGCAGAAAATGTTCATCAGTTTCATGCGGCCCAAAAAATGCACCCCCTTTCTGTAGAAACCTGCACTGGAGTATCTTGCTGGCAGAAAGCTGTACCCATTGAGAAAGTGGGATTATACGTACCTGGTGGTTCTGCCCCTCTCTTCTCAACGGTACTGATGTTGGGCATTCCTGCGAAAATTGCCGGATGCCGCGAGATTGTACTATGTACGCCTCCAAATAAAGAGGGGAATGTCCACCCGGCTATTTTGTTTGCAGCCAAACTGGTCGGAATTACCCGGGTGTTTAAAATTGGCGGGGTTCAGGCTATTGGCGCTATGGCTTATGGTACGGAATCGGTTCCAAGAGTTTTCAAAATATTCGGGCCGGGCAACCAGTATGTTATGGCTGCCAAACAATTGACCAGCATGACCGACGTTGCGATCGACATGCCGGCTGGTCCTTCGGAAGTGGCAGTAATGGCTGATGAAACTGCTAATCCAGATTTCATTGCTTCCGATTTGTTGTCTCAAGCCGAACATGGACCCGACAGCCAGGTAATCCTGGTAACCAGTACAGAGGCATTGATTGAAAAAGTATTAACAGCACTTGAAAAACAACTGGCGGTGCTTCCCCGTAAAGAAATTGCAGAAAAAGCGATTGCCCATAGCCGCATTATTTTGTTGAACAACGAAAGTGAGATGGTTGAGATGATCAACGAATATGCTCCTGAGCATCTCATTATCTCCATGAAAAATTTTAGTGAAGTGGCCGATAAAATTGTAAATGCCGGTTCCGTATTCCTGGGAAATTATACTCCTGAAAGCGCCGGGGATTACGCGTCTGGAACCAACCACACGCTACCCACCAATGGTTTTGCAACTGCATATAGCGGTGTGAACCTGGACAGCTTTGTTAAAAAAATTACGTACCAGGAAATTAGTCGCGAAGGATTGAAAAAGATAGGCCCTGTAATCGAAATAATGGCAGAAGCCGAAGAACTTTTTGCCCACAAAAATGCGGCAACCGTGCGTCTTAATTCCCTTAAAAACGATTGATAGTCATGTTCGATATTAATACACTTTTGCGGGAAAATATCCGGAATTTAAAACCATACAGTTCCGCCCGTGATGAATATACCGGTGCAGAAGCAGTTTTCCTTGATGCCAACGAGAATCCTTTCAACGCGCCTTATAACCGCTACCCCGATCCTTACCAGAGAGAGGTTAAAGAAAAAATCTCTAAAATCAAGAATATAGATGCCGGTCAGATTTTCCTGGGAAACGGGAGCGATGAGCCGATTGATTTATTGATCCGCGCTTTTTGTGAGCCGGGACAAGATAATATCGTTACGATCGATCCGACCTACGGAATGTACCAGGTGGCTGCAGACATTAATAATATTGAGGTGAAAAAAGTTCTCCTTAATGAAGATTTCAGCCTCAATGCCGAAGCGATACTGGAAGCTTCTACGGAGAAAACGAAAATGGTATTTGTCTGCTCGCCCAACAATCCCACCGGGAACGTACTGAACAAAAATGCAATAATTCAGCTTGCCAATAATTTTAATGGAATCGTAGTTGTTGATGAAGCATACATCGACTTTGCTCCTGAAAAAAGTTTATTACCCGGATTAAATGAATTTCCTAACATCGTGATCCTGCAAACCTTTTCAAAAGCCTGGGGAATGGCAGGGATCCGACTGGGAATGGCTTTTGCCTCTCCTGAAATTATTACGGTATTGAGCAAAATTAAATATCCTTACAACATCAACATCCTGACACAGGAGAAAGCTTTGGAGTTGCTGGAAAGAGAAGATGAAAAAGTCGACTGGGTGAAAACGCTGATTGCGGAGAAAGAAAAACTGATTTCTAAACTGGAAACGCTTCCTTTTGTAATCGGCATTTATCCCTCAGATGCCAACTTTCTTTTAATAAAAGTGCATGATCCGAAAGGAATTTATGATTTCCTTGTGGAAGAAAAAGTAATTGTGCGCGACCGCTCAACAGTTGCGCTTTGCGAAGGCTGCCTGCGAATTACTGTCGGATCGCCGGAGGAAAACAAAGCACTGTTGGAAAGTTTAAATCGCTTGATATAGACTGGTTGCTGGTTACTGGTTGCTGGTTACCGGCAACGAGGAGCAAGAAACCAGCAACAAAGAACAATATTTTTTATCATGAAGAAAAAAGCCCTCTTTATCGATCGCGACGGAACCATTGTAATTGAGCCTCCGGTGGACTTTCAGCTGGATTCGCTGGAGAAACTGGAGTTTTATCCCAAGGTTTTCCGCAATCTTTACTACATACGAAAAAACCTCGATTTTGAATTCGTTATGGTGACCAACCAGGACGGATTGGGAACCGATTCATTCCCGGAAGAAACCTTCTGGCCTGCACACAATAAAATGTTGCAGGCTTTAAAAAATGAAGGGATTGAATTCGATGACATCCTGGTAGACCGCTCTATGCCTGAAGACAATGCTCCAACCCGCAAACCCGGTATCGGAATGATGGGTGCTTACCTGGATGGCAGCTATGATCTGGAGAACTCCTTTGTTATCGGCGACCGCATTACCGATGTGTTGCTGGCCAAAAACATGGGCGCAAAAGCCATCTATATGAAACCGGCAGAAGAAGCCCAAAAAGAGCTTGAAGGAAGCGGACTGCTTGAAACCTGTGCCCTGATTTCTACCGACTGGGATGCAATCTACGAGTTTTTGCTTGCCGGAGAACGCACTGCCGAAGTAAAGCGGACAACCAAAGAAACCGACATCCTGGTAAAGATTAATCTGGATGGAAGGGGGAAAGCCGATATCTCAACCGGTCTCTCTTTCTTTGACCACATGCTGGAACAAATTGCCAGGCACTCGGATTCGGATGTGACCATCCATGTAAAGGGCGATCTGGAAGTGGACGAGCACCACACCATTGAGGACACGGCGCTTGCATTAGGGGAAGCCATCCGCAAAGCCCTTGGCGACAAACGGGGAATTGAACGCTACGGTTACTGCCTTCCCATGGACGACTGCATCTGCACCGTTTCACTCGATTTTGGCGGACGCCCGTGGCTGGTTTGGGAAACCAAATTCAACCGTGAAAAGGTGGGAGACATGCCTACGGAAATGTTCCTGCACTTCTTTAAAAGTTTCTCCGATGCAGCAATGTGCAATCTTTACATCAAAGCGGAAGGCGATAACGAACACCACAAGATTGAGGGAATTTTTAAAGGCCTTGCACGGGCTATTAAAATGGCCAAGAAACGGGATGTGTTTAATTACGAATTACCGAGTACAAAGGGAGTTTTGTAGTTGAATTAAACAGCAATTAATTCATCTCAATAATTAAAAGCAGCGTATCAATCTTTGAGTTGGTACGCTGCTTTTTTTATCCTAAAAAACCCTACAAAGAAATTGCAAAACCTACGTTAAACGCCACCCCACTTGACACCAAACTGATATCCTGATAATTATTTTCATTGGGTTCCATCGATAAATAACCATAACCTAAACTTAAGTCCATAGATATTTTTTCATTTAAAAAGAATCCAAGTCCGAAAATTAAATCCCATGCAAGTACTTTTGACGTCTCCTCTTCACCCGAGCCATAAGCGGGATTAGTTTTGTTTTTAACAGAACCAACCCCTCCATCAATTTGTAAAAAAGGTCTTACATTACTGGAACCAAAATATGATCTAATAAAAGGTGCAAATACAAAATATGAAGAAGTAACTTTAGCCCCATCATCATCCTTTGCTGTTTCTATTGTACAAGGCAAACTAATACCCATAGCAACGCCGTCAGCAACAAAGTAGCCAACGTGAGGATTAAATTCGAAGCTACTATTACTACCTAAATCCAGTTCTTCACTATCGTTTTTCATTTTATTGCTAAATGTAGTGAAAGAAAAATTACTTGTTCCCCCTAACAGAGTTTTTCCAGCTTCAACTTGACCATAAGTAACAGACACCACAAACACAGCTAATAACATCAATACTGTTTTTTTCATTGTTTTATGATTTTTTCTTTGCTGCCTACTCTTAAGATTTTCGGCATCCTCTGTTTTTAATTGTTGCTATTTCGAGATATAAATCTTCATCTATAAATTTTATCCAACTTCCGACATAGGATAAACCACCATATTAAACACTAACTACAATTATACATATTTTTATAATTTAAACAACTTTTAATTATGGAAATATTTGAAATTATAATAAATTAAATCTTAATTACATCTGCAGTAATCCTGATACTTGTGGGTATATTTTCATATCAGATTTTTCCAACTCCCCGATATTTATTCATTAAAGGTGGTACATTGGCAGAGATTTGCATTCTCCGCTTTTCAGATACGGGATTTAACGGACCTCAACCTTTCATTTTCTCCATTTTTCATCCTCAACCCAAAAAATTATTTTGAAGGAAGAAAAAAATTCCTTTACTTTGAAACTCGTAAAGAAAACAGGATATACAATCATTTGAAATGAGAACGTTGAATCTAAATACTTGGTGGTGGCACGGCTTATCTTTAATAAAGAGGTGAGATAGCTACCCTATTGTTTAGAACAAAATAAAAACATTACGGCTTGTCGAACCTCGGCAAGCCGTTTTTTTTTATCATAATCATGTAATACAACTGAAAAAAAAATAGAATCCATGCAAAAGATAAAAGTTAACACAACGATGCAAAGCCTTCCGGGAAGCGTCTCCGACCTGACCACCCCGGTAAGCATTTATTTGAAAATACGCGACCGCTACCCGAATACGCTTCTGTTGGAGAGTTCGGATTATCACGGAAACCGAAACTCTATGTCGTACATCTGCTTTAATGAGCTGGCCAACTTCATGGTTTCCGATTATCAGATTACCATGAATTTTCCGGACCGGACCTCCGTGAAAAAAGAAGTAAAAGATAAACATACCGTAGCCGATTCCCTGAATGAATTTATCAAGACATTCGAAGTTCCTGAAATTCAAAAGGAAGGAAAAATCAATGGAATTTTTGGTTACACCGCGTACGACGGGATTAAATATTTTGAGAACATTAAACTGAATGCTCCCGTAAAAGCATCGAATAAAATCCCGGAAATTCGCTATTCTTTTTATCAATATATCATTGCGTTCAATCATTTTAACAACAACTTGTTTTTGATTGAAAACAAATTGAACGGGGACGAAAGCAACATCAATGATATCGTTGCCATCCTCCTGAATAAAAATGTAAGTACCTTCAAATTCACCCCCCTGGATGAAGAAACTTCAAACCTTACCGATGAAGAGTACATGCAAATGGTAACGAAAGGAAAAGAGCATTGCTACCTTGGCGATGTATTTCAAATTGTGCTTTCCCGCCAGTTTGCCCAAAAATTTACAGGTGACGAATTCAATGTGTATCGTGCATTACGACGCATCAATCCTTCTCCTTACTTGTTTTACTACGATTTCGGAGGGTATAAAATTTTCGGTTCATCTCCTGAGGCCCAATTGGTCGTTGAAGACAACAAAGCCATCATCAATCCGATTGCCGGCACTTTCAAACGCACCGGCGATGATGAGAAAGATCGTCAATTGGCAGAGCAACTTGCCCTGGATAAAAAAGAGAATGCGGAGCACGTGATGCTGGTTGACCTGGCAAGAAACGACTTAAGCCGCAATTCGGACAAAGTGACGGTAGACACTTACCGAGAAGTGCAATATTACTCGCATGTGCTCCATCTCGTTTCGGAAGTCAGCGAAATCCTAAAAGGAGAAACCAATACCATCAAGGTTTTCGGCGACAGTTTCCCTGCAGGAACCCTTTCCGGAGCTCCAAAATACAAAGCCATGGAATTGATTGACACCTACGAAAACCAGGCCCGCTCTTATTATGGCGGCGCTATCGGAATGATCTCTTTCAATGGCGACATTAACCAGGCCATTATGATCCGGTCATTTTTAAGCAAAGACAAAACTCTTTTCTACCAGGCCGGCGCAGGGATTGTTTCCGAATCGAAGGAAGAAAGTGAATTACAGGAAGTGAACAACAAACTCGGCGCTCTGAAATCAGCAATTGAAGCCGCTAAATTATTTAACCTCGAAACCGTTTAAACCATGCGTATCCTAGTACTAGATAATTACGACTCATTTACCTACAACCTGGTTCATTATATCAAAGAACTGAGCAACGAACCGGTGGATGTTTTTCGCAATGACGAAATCACCCTTGAAGAGGTGGATAAATACGACAAAATTCTGCTTTCACCGGGCCCCGGAGTCCCGGACGAAGCAGGGATTATGAAAGAGCTGATTGCAAAATACGGTGAAACTAAAAGCATTTTCGGAGTATGTCTTGGCGTTCAAGCCATTGCGGAAGTGTATGGAGGCAGCATTTACAACTTAAATAAAGTTTACCATGGAATCTCAACTCCGGTTGAAATTACGGACAACAAGGATATAACCTTCAAAGGGCTCCCTAAAAAATTCGAAGCAGGAAGATACCACAGCTGGGTGGTTAGCAATGATTTACCTGAATGCCTGTCGGTATCAGCCCGTGACCTTGATGGACAGGTGATGGCCATCTGCCACAAAACTTTAGATGTTCGCGGGGTTCAGTTTCATCCGGAATCTGTTTTAACCGAGCACGGACACGAAATGATTAAAAACTGGCTGGAAGCATGATAAAATTACCCTAATAATTTAATCATTGATTTGTATCGAGAATTTTCTGCAACGATATCTGAAAAAAAACAATTGAAATGAAAGAAATACTATCACACCTGATACAACATAAAACCCTGACACGGGAAAAGGCCCGAAAAGTTTTAACGGAAATTGCATCTGGCAAATACAATCATTCGCAGATTACCGCTTTCTTATCGGTGTTTATGATGAGAAGCATTACCGTGGAAGAGCTTGCCGGTTTTCGCGATGCATTACTGGAACTTTGTATCCCAATCGACCTTTCCGGTTTCAACACCATTGATCTTTGTGGAACCGGAGGTGACGGGAAAAATACCTTCAACATTTCCACGCTTTCATCGCTGGTTGTGGCCGGAGCAGGAGGAAAAGTTGCCAAACACGGTAACTACGGAGTTTCATCTGCTTGCGGATCAAGTAACGTAATGGAATATTTCGGATACAAATTTACCAACGATCCGGATACGCTTCGCCGCCAAATAGACAAAACAGGTATTTGCTTCTTACATGCACCCTTGTTCCATCCGGCCATGAAGGCTGTTGGCCCTATTCGCAGAGAACTGGGAATGAAAACATTTTTCAATATCCTGGGACCAATGGTCAATCCGTCGTCTCCTAAGAACCAAATTGTTGGGGTCTTTGATTTGGAGACTA
>Ga0180436_10004345_pt1 | contig 12769 bp, 11 predicted proteins | sample SS_ome_2_FD_132434 | JGI IMG/M metagenome (GOLD analysis project Ga0180436, IMG submission 132434) | Hypersaline lake sediment archaeal communities from the Salton Sea, California, USA - SS_3_S_2 metaG | ecosystem: Environmental > Aquatic > Non-marine Saline and Alkaline > Hypersaline >...
GCCGACGCCGGCGCCGACGCATTGCGGATCAACCCCGGAAATATCGGCGGAGACGGCAAGGTCAGACAAGTGGTCGAACGGGCAGGGAAAAATGACATTTCCATAAGAATAGGCGTGAACTCAGGATCCATAGAAAAGGATATCCTGGAAAAATACGGCCGCCCGTCTTCGGATGCCATGCTTGAAAGCGCATTGCGGAATATTAAATTGATGGAGTCTTATGGCTTTTATGCTGTAAAGCTCTCGATTAAGGCATCGGATGTAACGAGGACGGTTGATGCATACAGAAAGCTTTCCAAGGAAACCGATTACCCTCTTCATGTCGGTGTTACGGAAGCGGGCGGTCTTTACTCCGGCATTGTGAAGTCGTCATTGGGGATCGGTATGCTTCTCGCCGAAGGCATTGGAGATACCATCCGGGTATCTTTGACGCGGGACCCCGCAGAAGAAATCAGGGTCGGTTTTGAAATCCTGAAGGCGCTCGGGATAAGACGGAAAGGGCCCGATATTATATCATGTCCGACATGCGGCCGTTGCAACATAAACCTTTTTGATATTTCAGAGAGAGTGGAAAACGCCCTGTTAACCAGCAAGAAAGCGATAAAAGTGGCGATTATGGGCTGTGTGGTCAACGGGCCCGGAGAAGCGAAAGAAGCGGATATCGGCATCGCCGGAGGTGATGGAACGGGAATCCTTTTCAAAAAAGGGCAAATAATTAAAAAGGTCCCGCAACAGGATCTCGTTGAGGTTTTATTAGATGAAATCGAGCGCTATTAGGCCGGATCAGGCGGAGGACAGTAATGGGGAAAAAGGTAAATACGGCAATTGAACCCACAAGGAAAGAAGATTACCCCGAGTGGTACCAGCAGGTAATTAAAGCCTCTGATCTTGCGGAGAAGTCCCCCGTGAGAGGGTGCATGGTCATCAAACCGTGGGGGTATGCCCTGTGGGAGAACATAATGAACACACTGGACTCAATGTTTAAAAAAACCGGGGTTAAAAATGCCTACTTCCCGCTCTTTATACCGTTAAGCTTTCTTGAAAAGGAAGCCGCACATGTGGAGGGGTTTGCGAAGGAATGCGCGGTTGTTACTCATCACAGGCTTGAACAGGGAAAAGACGGCCGTCTCATTCCCGCCGGTGAACTCACCGAACCCCTGATCATACGGCCCACCTCCGAAACAATTATCGGCGACTCCTTTTCAAAATGGATCAAAAGCTACAGAGACCTTCCCGTGCTTTTAAACCAGTGGGCGAATGTTGTTCGCTGGGAAATGCGGACCAGAACCTTTTTACGAACAAGCGAATTCCTCTGGCAGGAAGGGCACACCGCCCATGCGTCAAAGGAAGAAGCGGTTTTGCGAACGAAAATGATGCTTGACGTGTATACCGATTTTGCCGAGAATTATCTTGCCCTGCCGGTCATCAAGGGCGGGAAAACCCCTCAAGAGAGATTTCCCGGTGCAGTGGACACGTTATGCATAGAGGCAATGATGCAGGACCGAAAAGCCCTGCAGGCCGGGACATCGCACTTTCTGGGGCAAAACTTTGCAAAAGCATCGGGAATCCGCTTTCAGTCCGATGATGAAAGGGAGGAATACGCGTGGACAACATCCTGGGGTGTTTCCACCAGGCTTATCGGTGGTCTGATCATGTGCCATGGAGATGATGACGGAATCGTTCTCCCCCCAAAGGTTGCCTCCTCCCATGTCGTTCTATTGCCCATTATAAGAAAGGAAGCGGACAGGCAAGATGTAATGGTGTACTGCGATCGCCTTAAAACCGAACTAACGGAAACTGTTTTTGCCGGAAAACCTGTTTCCGTTGAAATCGACGACCGGGATATCGGCGGTGCCAGGGGGTGGGACTGGATTAAAAAAGGAATCCCCATAAGGGCTGAAATCGGACCGAGGGATATTGCCGAAGATTCCGTTTTTATGGCCAGAAGGGACAAACCCCATAAGGACAAGGTCTCCGTCAAACGACATGTCTTTACGTCAACCATATCTGATATTTTAAATGATATACAACACAATCTTTACGAAAAAGCGCTTTCATTCAGGCAGAAACATACGCTCACCATTGATGATCATGGGGACTTCTACCGGTTTTTCACTCCTGAAAACAAAGAAAAGCCCGAGATCCACGGGGGTTTTGCAGTGTCCCACTGGTGCGGGTCGCCGGCATGTGAAGAAAAAATAAAAGAGGATCTCATGGTGACAATCCGATGTGTTCCTTTTGGCGGCAATGGGGGCGAGAAGGGAGCATGCATTTGCTGCGGGGAGGGCAGTAACAAAAGAGTGATATATGCAAAATCGTACTAGTTGTTCGTCAACCCCGGCGGGAGAGGCTGGGTCGCAATTCATCCGGAATGACGGCTTTTACTTACTTCGGAGAAGCTTAAGGCAGTAAATTTTCTGATATGATCAGAATCAACGACATACTTGACAGGATCGCTCAATACCATCCTGAAGCCGACCTTGATATCATCGACCGGGCCTATATTTATTCAGCCAGGGTTCATGCCGGTCAGGTCAGGCTGTCAGGGGAGCCCTATCTGTCCCACCCCTTAGAAGTCGCCGGTATTCTATGTGAAATGAGGCTCGACAGTGTAAGTGTTGCTGCCGGGCTTCTGCACGATGTGGTGGAAGACACCTACTCCAACATAGAGGAAATTACAGATATTTTTGGAAAAGAGGTCGCCCGCATTGTTTCCGGTGTGACCAAGTTGAGCACCCTCACCTTTAAAAGCTCACAGGAACGTCAGGCGGAAAGCATACGAAAAATGATCCTGGCAATGGCGGATGATATCCGGGTCATTATGATTAAACTTGCCGACAGGCTTCACAACATGAGGACACTCCATTTTCACAAGACCGAACAGAAGAAAATAGACATCTCCCAGGAAACCATTGATATCTATGCCCCCATTGCCTCACGGCTTGGTATTTACTGGATTAAGCAGGAGCTCGAAAACATTGCTTTTACATATATCAATCCCGAAGAATACAAAGAAATAAAAACCCTTGTCAGCAAGGGCGAAAAAGAGCGCGAAGAGTATATCAATACCGTCCAGGCATATATTGAGCTCAAAATGAAAGAGGCGGGACTCACCTGTCAGGTCAGCGGCAGGTATAAACAATATTACAGCATTTATCAAAAAATGATCTCCCAGGGCCTCGATTTCAAAGAAGTATATGATATCATCGCATTCAGATTGATTCTCGATACCATACCCCAATGCTATGAAGCGCTTGGCGCTATCCACTCGCTTTGGAAGCCCATAGCAAAGAAATTCAAGGATTATATCGGGGTTCCGAAAGCCAACATGTACCAGTCCCTTCATACCACCGTTATCGGCCCTTTCGGAGAGCGGATCGAGATACAGATCAGAACCAGAGAAATGGATCTTGTAGCGAAATCCGGTATTGCCGCGCACTGGAGTTACAAGGAAGGTAAAAACTATGATGATAAAATCGGCAAAACCTTTGCCTGGATTCAGGATCTCGTGGAAAATCAGGAAAATTTCAGGGATCCCGACGAGTTCCTGGAGAATGTAAGAATAGACCTTTTTCCGGATGAGGTATATATCTTCACTCCCCAGGGCGAGATCAAGACACTCCCCAGAGGTGCCACTCCAGTGGACTTCGCCTATTTGATCCATTCAGAAGTGGGTCACGAATGCACAGGCGCCAGGGTGAACGGCAGAATGGTGCCCCTCCAGTACGAACTGAAAACCGGTGACAGTGTTGAAATCATCACATCAAAAGGACACAACCCCAGCAAGGACTGGTTGAATTTTGTCAAAACAGTAAAGGCCCGTTCCAGAATCAGACAGTGGATCAAAACACAGGAAAAGGGACGAAGTCTGACCCTGGGGCGAGAGATGTGCGAAAAAGCATTTCGTAAATACCGCCTCAACTTTAACACGATACTCAAATCCGGAGAAATGCAGCCCGTTGCCGAAAGCCTTGGCTTCAAAACCACTGAAGATATGATCGCATCCGTAGGTTACGGCAAGATCACGCCCTTGCAGGTGGTGAAAAAGATCCTCCCCAAGGAAGGCGGCAAAAAAGAGGACAGCTCCATCATCAACAAGCTGATCGGCCGCGTCAAAAAGAAAAAACCTGAAAATGGCGTCATCGTAAAAGGAGTGGATGATGTACTTGTCAAATTCGGGAAATGCTGCCAACCGGTTCCCGGTGATCTCATTACCGGGTACATTACGCGTGGTCAAGGCGTCACCGTTCACCGGAAAAATTGCATTAATGCCTTAAAAATTTCTTCGGAGCGGCAGATTGATGTTGCATGGAATATGGAAAGCTCGGACACGTTCCCCGTTCGAATCCGGGTAAGTTCCTCTGACCGATTCGGACTGCTGGCCGATATCACCTCAAACATCAGCAAGTGTGGGGCGAATATAGTGAGTGCACATACGGAAACCCATGAGGATCATCTCGTGGACAGCTACTTTACCATCAGCGTCGAGGGGACCGCGCACCTGAAGACTGTTTTATCATCCTTAAAAAAGATAAAACATGTTCACGATGTGAAACGAATTAACGACTAGGGGGCTTTTACCACAAATCCTGACTTAATGCAGGTTGTACACACATCTATTTTCTTAACTTGACCGTTCGGAAGCTTGCTTCTTACCTTCTGAAGATTAGGATTGAACCGGCGCTTGGTTACATTATGTGCATGGCTCACATTGTTTCCCACCAACGGTTTCTTGCCACATATTTCGCACATCCTGGACATTTTTTTCTCCCGTATACAAATTCATAGTTGATGATTCAACATAAACAAACGAGGATTTGTATACCATTCCAATTCAGAAGTAAAGCTTTTTTATTCCTCCGATGTATTATTTTCAGGCTGAGGATCCCGGGGTATCTCCTAGTTCTCCCTCGCCTTCCTGATGGCGTCCTCGTCTATTTTTTCGCGGCACAGCCTTATATACGCCATCGCGTCCTTGTGGTAACCCACATCCGGATAATCATTAACAATATTGTAAAAACGCTGAAGCGCCGCCTTGTACCGGCCGATCTTAAAATAATAATGCCCCACATATGATTCATGGCCCGCAATACTTTGAAGGCATTTAATCATATTCTCTTCCGCCTGGGGAGCATTGACATTCCCGGGGTAGGTTTTAATGAAGCGCTCAAATGAATGGAATGCTTTTTGAGCGGCGGTCTGATCACGATCTACGGTATCAACCTGGACAAAATAGCATCGGCCTATTTGGTAGACCGCATAGGGGGTCTTTTCGTTGGTTGGATGAAGCTCCTCAAATTCCCTGTACGCATAAACGGCCTCCTCATACTCTTCCATCAGGTAGTGAATATCGGCCACTTTCAACTCGGCATCTGTTGCATATTCGCTAAAAGGGTACCAGTCTTTAAGCTTCTCATATGATTCTCTGGCGTTGGAATATCGTTTGTCCTCAAAGTATTCCGTTGCTTCATCGTTCAGTTCTTTTGCGGACTTCTCCTCTTCGGTCCCGAACCAGGAACATCCCGAAAAGGCTGTCATCAGCAGCAACAGACATCCAATCCATATTGTTTTTTTCATTGTTTACAGCAACTTGTTGATGGCATCCTCAAGGTTTGATTTTGCGGTAATGCCTATTATCTGTTCCTCAACTTTTCCATCCTTGAAGAATAACAGCGTGGGTATCGATCTTATTTCGTACTGGCTCGGCGTGGCAGGGTTGTCATCCACATTACACTTCATTATTTTTATTTTATCTCCAAAAGATCCCGCCAGTTCCTCCAAAATAGGCGCCATCGCGCGGCAAGGGCCGCACCATGGAGCCCAGAAATCGACCAGAACCGGTAAATCGGATTGCAGTACTTCAGTTTCAAAGTTGCCGTCGCTTATTTCAAGAATTCCTTCTGCCATAATCAGCGTTCCTTTTTAATTGTTTTAAGTTGCGTTTGCCCGGATTGTAACCGCATTTTCCGTTTATCTTGCATCTTGTCTTTGTCGTTTCATTAATATAGGACAACACAAGATATTGTCAACCATCCAAATGGCATTTCCATTCTGTTTCCAAATAGATCGCTGAAATGACCTATGGTACTGAAATATGTTTATAATCAAAGGAGACTAAGAGATGCCGAAGCGCCTCAAGGGACAAGTTGAACGGGTCACATATTTCAATGAAGAAAACGGCTATGTGGTTGCAAAGGCAAAAGTCAACGGTCGGCGGGATCTCGTTGTAATTACGGGGAACTTCATGCACCTTTCCCCGGGTGAGGTGCTTTCAATGCAAGGTGAATGGACCACACACCCTAAGTACGGCAGACAATTCAATGTAACGGAGTATAAAACGGACATGCCGGGAACTGTTTACGGCATCCGGAAATACCTCGGCTCCGGTTTGATAAAAGGGATCGGTCCGGTAATGGCAGAGCGGATCGTGGAGACATTCGGAGAAAGGGCCCTGGATATAATCGAGCACAGGATTAACCGCCTCGAAACCGTTGAGGGAATAGGGAAAAAGCGTATTGAAATGATTCGAAGCGCCTGGGAGTCACAAAAAGACATACGCGATGTCATGATTTTTTTAAACACACACGGGATAAGCTCCGGGTATGCATCAAAAATATTTAAAGTCTACGGCAAACATGCCGTCAAGATTCTGAAAGAGAACCCCTTTCGCCTTGCCACGGATATTTTCGGAATAGGATTTACCACCGCGGACAAGATTGCCAAACAGCTTGGTTTTTCAAAAAATTCAAAAAAAAGACTGGAGGCGGGCGTTCTCTTCCTCCTTCACAGGCTTTCAGGCGAAGGCCATACCCATTATCCAGAAGAAAAGCTTGTTTCTGAATCAATGAAAATTCTCGAAGCCGAAACGGATTCCATCACCCGGTCCATTGAATCACTGGCGGAAAAACAATTAATCGTCACCGAGAACATTGTCACTGCCGCTGAAGGATCGCCGGCATGCCGTCGGGCTGTTTTTATTAAACAGTTGTATTCCTGTGAAGCCGGTATCACCCAAAATATCAACGATCTCATCACATTTTCCAAGTCCATCAGAAACATTAATATCGGGAAGGCAATGGATTGGGTTCAGGGAGAGCTGTCCATCCGGCTTGCAAAAAAACAAATAGATGCCGTGAGAGCGGCCATCGAAAGCAAAGTTATGGTCATCACCGGAGGTCCCGGCACCGGGAAAACAACTATCATCAGTGCCGTGCTCGCCATTTTTCAGAAACTCGGCATAGACATTGTTCTTTCCGCACCCACCGGGCGCGCGGCAAAAAAAATGAGCGAAGCGACCGGCTTCGAGGCTAAAACGATTCATCGGCTGCTGGAGTATAGTCTGACAAGAGGCGGGTTTCAGAAAAACGATACCCATCCCTTGTCATGCGACCTCATCATTGTTGATGAGGCATCCATGATTGATACGACGCTGATGCACCATTTACTGAAAGCAATCCCCAAAACCGCCACCCTTATTCTAGTTGGCGATGTGAATCAACTGCCTTCCGTGGGCGCGGGAAATGTCCTGTCCGATATTATTTCATCGGGCATTGTTCCGGTGGTGGAATTGAATGAAATTTTCAGGCAGGCGCAACAAAGCGATATCGTATTAAACGCGCACCTGATCAACAAAGGGATCGCCCCGAAAACGACACGTGATTCGCCGGATACCGATTTCTTTTTCATCCCCAGAGAAGGCCCGGACAAGGCCCTGTCAACCATTCTCGAATTGGTGAAATACCGCATTCCGGAAAAATTCGGTATCGACCCTGTTGATGATATACAGGTGCTCACCCCCATGCACAGGGGGTTGACCGGTGCGGAAAATATGAACCGTGAACTGCAGAAAAACCTAAACCCGGGCCCGGGCGGTATTATTCGTGGAGACAGGACATACCTTGCAAACGATAAGGTGATGCAGATAAAAAACAACTATGACAAGGACATTTTTAACGGTGACATCGGACGGATCACTAAAATTATGCCTGACGATCAGGAGGTTGTCATTTCATTCAGCAACAGGAATGTTCACTATGATTACCAGGATCTCGATGAAATAGTGCCCGCCTATGCAATCTCGGTGCACAAATCCCAGGGATCGGAGTACCCGGCCGTTATCATGCCGGTTCTCACGGAGCATTATGTCATGCTTCAGCGCAATTTGATCTACACCGCTGTTACCAGGGGGCGTAAACTGGTGGTTCTGGTGGGAGAGAGGAAGGCGCTTACCATCGGAGTTAAAAACGATAAAACACTTAAACGGTATACCCTTTTGAAAGATAGACTTAAGGGGCAATCTGTTTCCGCTGCCCCTTGATTATTCCGTCATTTACCGGAGATGGTTTTATAGTCATCATATATAAGATTGACTTGACTTGGCGACCAGCAGTTATGATATCTGTAATTGAACCAGGTTGATACTATCTCAATCTGTAACTGGCCAAAGTTTTGATAATACCTGGATAGGGAAACGACAATTTGTAGATAATAATATAGTTAGCCAACGTTTACTACGTCTTAATAATGACATGATTAAAATTACAACATTTTCAGAATTCTGTTTTGTTTCGGCGTTTGTACTCTTTTGTGTTTTGTGTATTTGCGGAGCATATCTTCAATTGAAACAGAAATTTTTTGGTGAGGGAATTAAATCATTGTCATCTGAACTTGAAGGGTCTGACAAAAAACTTGGGATCATAATCATGTTTGTTGCAGCCGCAATAGGCATTTTATTTGTCTGTGGTTTGTGTTCATTCCCTTTTGGTTTTTAAAAATGCTGGAATCCTCAGACTATCCCAAATCGTGGGGTATCTCCAACAGAACACCGTTTTTGACAGGTCATTCTTTCCTGTGATATCCGACTTCGGTCAAATTCGAATTCATGTAGGGGCAAAAAATTTTTTGCCCCTACGACATGGCACATAAACACACCCTTCAAAAAAAAGATAACAGCCCATGTTCCGTAATCACAGCAACTCTGAGTATCGAATATCTCCAACAGAACTACAGTTTTGACAGGTTAGTTTTTCCTGTGATAGTCTAAATATTCCAAGATGAAATAATTATATTCCAAGATGAAATAATTTGTTAATTAGACTCGGATCCTTCTGTAAAAATAATAGTGTCGAAATTGGACACATGAAAAAACCAGCAACCAATATGAATCATTTTTTAATATTGAGGATGATATTATGAACATTAAGAGAATCACATCCCTTACAGCATTTCTATCTTTTTTTATTGTTTTGCTCACAAGTATAATTCTTTATATCGTTCCCCAGGGCAGGGTTGCCTACTGGGCGGACTGGCGATTATGGACCCTGTCAAAAGAGCAATGGGGAGCCATTCATATCAATGTGGGATTTCTCTTCCTGTTATCACTGTCACTGCACATTTATTACAACTGGAAGCCGATTATTCTGTATCTTAAAAATAAATCCAAACAGTTGAAAATATTTACCAAAGAGTTCAATGCGGCCCTCCTGCTGGTGGTGATCTTTGCCATCGGCACCTACATAGACGTTCCGCCGTTTTCAACCATCATAACTATAAGTGAAGACATCAAGGAGGCTGCTGCCCGGAAATATGGGGAGCCCCCTTACGGCCATGCAGAACTGTCATCATTGAAAACCTTTGCCCAGAAAATGGGCATAGATTTGACGTCAGCCATGTTACTGCTCCAAAAGAAGGGATATAAGGTAAATGATGAGACCCAGATCTTGCAGGAAATTGCATCGAATAACGGCGTTTCTCCACAACAGATTTATCTGGCAATGACCCCTGAATCAGAACATGCATCCGGGACATCATCCGGACTTTCGGTGAAAACGAAAACGCTTCCGAAACTGCCGCCTCCGGGCACCGGAAATATCACCCTGGCAGATCTTTGCAGTCAGTATAACCTCAACATAAAAATTATTATAAGTTCTCTAAAAGAGGTAAACATTGAGGCAGAAGCCGCTATGACGATCAAAAAAATTGGAGAAGTTAACAACATGAGTCCTGTTGACATTTATGATCATATAAAAACAGTCTCTGAAAATAAAAGATCAAAATAAAGTACATGGACTGGACAATAAATTAATTAGGTTGAGCATGACAGGTATCTCCAACAGAACTCCAGTTTTGGCAGGCCATCTTTGCCTGTGATAATTTGATTTTTCCCAAATCGGGTGCCTAGTGAATGCCACTGCAGCCCTTGAAAAGGGCTGTGTGGATATAGCCTGGGGTTTTAACCCCAGGAAAAGAAAGCCCACCAAAAACAAGCCCCGAAGGGGCGAAGGAAAATAGAGAAAGTGCTTAATATCTTTGATGATATTCTACCCCGGGTTAAAACCCGGAGCTATATCGCGTATCCCCTTACGGGGAATTATCGTTGCTGTATCTTTCATTCCGATCATGTCAAAGCAAGTATAATTTACTGGAATTGTTCGGATATGATATTTGCTATTCTCGACCCGAGACGTATTTTTAGACCCCTCAGCCACCGCCCGACGGGGCGCATGCCGGCGGTTTGAAACCGCCGGAACCGGTGGGAATTCCTGCAGGACGGAAACTCCCTGCGGACATAAGCTTGTCTGTTTCTTGGCTGCTGCATTTCGGGCACTCCGGCACCCGCTTGTCACTGGAACTTAAAAACAACTCCTCGAACTGGTGGCCGCATTTTTTACAGGAAAATTCATATATCGGCATAGTTTAGATCCCTGACATCAGGCCTTTTTGGATGAATACCCGTCCGCATACCATCCCCCGCCTTTAAGCTCAAATGCACACTGGGATATGATCTTCTTTGCTTTTTTTCCGCATTCAGGGCAGGATATGGTTTCAGTTCCCACTTTTACCAGGCGTTCCGTGACCGTCCCATCCGGACACTCAAATTCATACACAGGCATTGTTATATTGCTCCTTTATAACCAAATTTTTTTCCTATTATAATCAGATTTTTTAAAATATCAAGCATTATAGTCGGGACTTTTTTCTGTGATTCATTATTGACAGAGCGAAGAGGCATGGTTATGATGGGGTTTTGAACATATGCTCATAACTGCGTTGTTATGGCAAACAACCTTGAAAAACAGCGTGAAATCAGATATGAGTTCTTTTTCGGCAACCCGGTTTACCTCCCTCTTATTCACGATCCAACAGGGGGTTCCGGTGAGTGGAAACAGCTAAAGGAAAACACGTTATGCATACAGTCAAATTTTTACCTCACAACAAAGAAGTAACGGTCAATGAAGGAGAACGCCTCATACGGGCGGCAATGGAAGCCGGAGTTCACATTAATGCCTCCTGCGGTGGTGAAGGCGTCTGCGGCAAATGCCGTGTTTTAATAGAAGAAGGGGATATCGAGGAGGGCATCTCTGAGAAACTAAGTTCCCGGGATATAGAAAAAGGATACCGGCTGGCGTGCCTTGCAACAATAAAAAGCGACCTGACAGTCCGGATACCCGTTGAATCCGACATTGATGCGGCGACCCTGAATTTGGCAGCCACTCCCCGAAAGACCGCAAAAATCAAACAGATGAACTTTGACGACCTGAAGGAGAAGGGTCTTTTTGTTCCACCGGTGGAAAAAAAATATTTGGAGCTCCCGCCACCGAATGCCCAGGATCATTTGCCGGATGTTACGAGACTGATAAGCTTTCTTAAAATCAGTCACAACGAAAGTCGAATGCAGCTGACGCTTCCTGTTATTCGAAAAATTCCCGATATTCTCAGGGAGCATGATTTCAAAGTTACCGCCACCCTTGAGCGGCCGGTACGTGAGGGGAGTAAAACGCGCATAATCAATATCGAGGCAGGAGATACAACGGACCGAAATTATGCCATTGCCATGGATATCGGCACCACGACCATTTACGGACAGGTTCTTGACCTGATTTCCGGAGAGGTGCTCAGCGAATACGGTGATTTCAACGGGCAGATCAGTTACGGCGAGGATGTCATCACACGGATTGTCTTTGCGGAAAAACCCGGTGGACTGGAAAGACTCAATGACGTTGTCATGGAAACCGTCAATAAGGTCATAGCAAAAATAGTTAAACGGGCAAAAATTGACCCGGACGAAATATCCGCAATCACCATTGCCGGGAACACGACCATGACACAGCTGCTGCTAAAGGTAAACCCGAAGTACATTCGCCGTGCCCCCTATGTTCCTGCCGCAACCCTCTATCCGCCCATTCGCGCAAAAGACCTCGGCATGGATTTGGGTGATCATGTGACCGCCCTGGTGTATCCTCAGATATCCAGCTATGTGGGTGGGGATATCGTCGCCGGTGTAATGGGTTCCGGAATGTACCGGACCGAAGAACTGACCCTCTATATTGATATCGGAACAAATGCTGAAATCGTCATCGGTAATAAAGACTGGTTTGCCTGCGCCGCCTGCTCCGCAGGACCGGCGTTTGAAGGTGGAGGGATCAAGCTCGGCATGCGTGCGGCAAAAGGGGCTATAGAAGATTTTTCATTAGATCCGGCAAGTTATGAGCCGATGATTATGACCATAGGAAATGTCCGGCCAAAGGGCATCTGCGGTTCAGGGCTTATTATAATGGTGGCGGTATTATTTGAAGCCGGTGTTATCAATAACCAGGGGAAATTCAACCGTGACCTCGACACTCCCAGAATCAGAGAATCGAGTGACATATGGGAGTACGTGGTGGCATGGGAAAAAGAATCACAAATTGACAGGGATATCGTGTTAACCGAAATCGATATAGAAAATCTGATCCGTGCCAAAGGCGCCATTTTCAGCGGATGCCAGACC
>Ga0180436_10004346_pt1 | contig 12765 bp, 7 predicted proteins | sample SS_ome_2_FD_132434 | JGI IMG/M metagenome (GOLD analysis project Ga0180436, IMG submission 132434) | Hypersaline lake sediment archaeal communities from the Salton Sea, California, USA - SS_3_S_2 metaG | ecosystem: Environmental > Aquatic > Non-marine Saline and Alkaline > Hypersaline > Sediment...
CCTTCAGTTCTGCCATCGAAATTGTGTTTCGGCCGTAATCAGCGCTGCGGACCTCGTATTGAGGCGCGTAACTGAAATGAAATCAGCATGAAGATTCTCCTGGCCGAGAAAAACACAATTTCGTTGGCATAACCGTCTCCTTCAGGATCTCGGGCGTTTGGGCCACAGCGCCGGCACCTCGCGCCGGTAGCGCCGGTAGGCGTCGCCGTGGACGGCCACCAGCTTGCGCTCCTCCAGCCAAGCGCCCAGCAGAAGGTATAGCATGAAGACGCCGCGCCACGCCACGTTCGTGGTGGTGAAGTCGTCCCAGAGGAAGACCGCCAGCAGGCCGGCGGCATAGTAGGGGTGGCGCAGATCGCCCAGGATGCCCTCGCGCGACAGGATCGGCGGCGCGGGCGCTTGTCCGTCGCGGTGGTCGCGGATCTGGCGCAGGCCCAGGAAGGCGGCGTTGTCGTGGACGCGCGCGCCGGCCCATCCGAGCCAGATCGCCAGGCCGAGGCCGGCGAGGCGCGGCAGCTGCCAGAGGCCGTGCCAGGCCCACAGCACTTCGCCGGGACGCGCCCGGAATTCGAGCCAGCACCACAGGAGCGTGACCGCGCTGACGAGATTGTAGACCAGCCGGTGCCAGGCGGACGCACGCGACCCGATCCGCGCCACGCCCCGCTCCCAGGCCCGGGTGATCATCAGCGAGTGCAACGCGCACCAGGCGGCGGCGATGACGATGACGGTCGGGATGTCGGCCATGATACCTCCGCCGGGTTCGCCGCCATTCTGGACGCCCCCGCGGCCGCTGGCAAGGAAGACCCCGACACGCCCGCCCGCGTTGACGCGGACGGCACGAGGGTGTAGCCTCCAGGGGCGCAGGGGGGACCATCGTGAACCTGGACAGACTCATCGATCGCTGGCGCGACCTGAACTCCGCGGAACGCAGCCCATGGGTGCTCTTCGAGCACGGGACCTGCGTCACGCTCGCCGACTCCGGCGGTGATCTCGTCGCTCGGGCCGTCGCCCAGATCGCCCCCCTGGCCGAGACCCCCACCGACGTCGTTCCCCGCGAAACGACCCGCTGCGACGGCCGGGGCTGGCTGGTCTCCTGCGGGCACGACGGCATCCGGACCTATGTGGAAGGCGTTGCCCTGGCCGCAGGTTCGGGCGGCGACGACCGGGACGCCGTGGCCCTGTTGGGACGCTCCACCTGCCTGCTCGACGCGCGCGAACTCGGCCCGGTCCACGTGGAGGACGCCCGCGACGCACCCGACGCGACGTCCGTCAAGAGGGCCGAGGCCTGGGCGCACCTCGTGCGCAAGGCGCAGCAGGCGCGGGAGGAAGGGAGCGACTGGGACCGCTTCGGCCTGCCCGTGTCGGCCGTGCAACTCCTGGACGAGGCCGACGAGGACCGTCCACCGACGCCTCTCGACGAGTTGACCCTCACTCCGGACGTGCTCGAAACGAGCCAGGTGCTCGAGGAGATGATCCGCGACGCGCCGCGCCCCGCGCAACCCTTCACCCTCTTCGCGGGCCTGCAGCCCGGCCAGCACGTGGACGCGGAGGTCCTACAGGCCCAGCTGCTGGCGTGCCGCTTCCCGCGCGGACGCGTGGTCGTCCTCACGGGTTTCGTCAGCGCCGCCGGACGCACCGAGCCGCCCCTCTACGCGTCCAAGGTCGGCGGCGCGATGCTGGCCATCCGGGTCCACCACGCCTCGCCCCTGACCAAGCCCGGCGACGGCCCGGACGAGTACGAGTTCCTCCTGCCGCGCGACTGCCGCTGCCGCGTCGTTGACGTCCTGGAGGAGGGCCTGTTCCCGGACGGCAGCGGCTCGGGCGGCCGCAGCAAGCGCGTCACGGTCCGGCTCGAACAGATCACGACCTGACATCCCCCGCTCCGAGGTGGCCCCCATGGACGTCTTCGCCGGCTTCGCCTGGGCCCTGCCCAAGGCCTTCGCCGATCCTCTCGAGAAATGTCGCTTCGAACGCGGCGACGTCCTCTACGACACCCAGGCCGCCTACGAGGGCGATTGGACCGCCGCCCGCAAGGCCGCCACGCGCGTGCTTCAGGTCCGCCTTCCGCAACAGGGTGACACGGCCAAGCAGAACAAGGACGCCACCTCGGTCTTCGCCGACAACTGGCGCCGCTCGGCGCACATCGAACTGGTCGCCACCGCGGATCTGGCCGCCCGCGAGATCCGGACCACCCAGGGCCGCCTCTACTCATTTCTCTGGCGGGACGACGAGGCTGTGCTCGACCTGGGCACGCCGGAACCGCCGTTGCCGCTGATGGCCGGGGATCTTCGCGTGCGCCTGGAGACGGCCTCCGGTAAGGTGGCCGACGAGGTGCGGAACGACGGCCCCGCCAGCCTCTTCGTCTTCCCCTTCGATCATGCCTCGAGCCGGCTGCGCGACAAGGACCTGGCCATCGGCGAGGCCCTGGCCGGCGTGAAGGGTGTTGAGGAACTGGAGTTTCCGGTGGAACAGGACAACGGCCCCGATCCGCTTCCGACACTGCGCTGGAAGGCGTACCTGCTGCCGAAGCTGGACGAGAAGGCCGTTAACGATCTGCTCAAGCCGGCGCTGTACAATCCGCAGGGGGATCGGGAGGGGAAGACGGACCGGTTCAGCTTGGCGAGACATGGGCAGGTCGTGACGTTGAATGGCTGATCCGATAGCTCAGCTGTTATTCATGGGGAGATGAGTTCGCGTTCTGCTCGGGGAGCCAGCACCTTCTAAGTCCAAATATCGCAGTGCAATAGATGTCCCGGCCCCGACGGCCGGGCTTTTCGTATGTGGCGGAGGGGTTGGGGGGTAGGGCGATCTCTGTCGCTCGCCTGGACTCGGCAAGCCGTCTCAGGTTCTCGCTGATCTGGCTGCCGGGCACTAAATCCAGCCCCAGGCCTGTCTCAGACTCTCGAATTCCGGTGCGCCAGGTAAGCCTGGAGAAGGAGGCAGTTGACAACTAAAACCTTCTGATGGAACCCAGTGGGTAGCCAATCCCACCCGGTAGAGCTTGGCCAGCAGCCGGAACCGAGTGTTGCGTGGCGTGCGGTAACGTACGTGACGAAGCGTACACAGGGAGCTGGCAGGCCGTGTGATCGAGCCCCGAAAGGAGAGTATATCGTGGGAGCCGACGCAGTCGGAATTGCGGAAGGCAGCACCGACACGCCGCCATGGCCAGGCGTGAACGTCCCACCGGGGTCAAAGAGCAGGGCATGTCCGCATGTGGGCTCCCCAGGAACCTGGGAGGTCCTCGTCGTTCCACCTCTATCCGGTCAGGGATGCCGGACGCTGAAATCCCAGGTCCACGGCATCCGGCGCCCGCCAGCCGTGGGAGCAAACAGCGGGCAAGGTAGGTACCGGGACGCAAGTGCAAGCGAAGCGCCCCGGGATGACGGCGAGGGAGTCGGAGCATCTGCATAGTACCGTCGAAGTCGGGGAACCTGCCCCAGGGGACCCGGTGAAGGGAAGGCGGATGCCAGGTCATAGGACCCGCTGGAGGGAAAGACCATGGGAACACCGAGTCCCGGTAACGTCTCAACGAAACTGCAGCGGATAGCGGAACTGGCGAGTCAGTCTCCGCAGATGGCGTTTACCACGCTGGCCCATCACATCGACATCGAACTTCTGCACGAGGCTCACCGGCGCACCCGCAAGGGCGGAGCTGCAGGCGTGGACGGACAAACAGCGGACGACTATGCCGCCGACCTGGAGGCCAACCTCCGAGGGCTGCACGACCGCTTCAAGTCCGGCACCTATAAGGCTCCACCTGTCAGGCGGGTGCGTATCCCGAAGGGCGATGGTCACCAGACCCGTCCGATCGGCATCCCGACGTACGAGGACAAAGTCCTCCAGCGGGCGGTGACGATGGTACTGGAAGCGATCTACGAACAGGGCTTCCTGGACTGCTCGTACGGCTTCCGTCCAGGCCGATCAGCGCACATGGCGCTGGAGGACCTCTGGCGGAATGTGATGGCGAGCCATGGCGGCTGGGTACTCGAAGTGGATATCCGGAAGTTCTTCGACCATCTGGACCACGGCCATCTGCGCGACTTCCTCGACCGAAGGGTGCGTGACGGAGTGCTCCGCCGCACGATCGACAAGTGGCTCAAGGCGGGGGTGCTGGAAGATGGGTGCGTGACGCACCCGGACACCGGGACCCCGCAAGGTGGTGTGATCTCGCCGCTGCTGGCGAACATCTACCTGCACGAGGTGGTGGACACGTGGTTCGAGACCCAGATCAAGCCCCGCTTGGCTGACCGGGCCTCGTTGATCCGCTACGCCGATGACTTCGTCATCGTGTTCGCCTCGGAGCGGGATGCCCGGCGGGTACAGGCGACTCTACCGAAGCGCGTTGGTCGCTTCGGGCTAAGTCTTCACCCCGACAAGACCCGGCTGATCGACTTCCGGCGGCCGCCCTTCCCCAGGCGCGGGAAGCGTCTCGGGAAATGGCGCCGCTCCGGAACGTTCGATCTTCTCGGCTTTACCCACTTCTGGGGCTTGTCCCGTCGTGGGTTCTGGGTGGTTCAACGCAAGACAGCCCGGGATCGCCTCGGTCGGTCACTGAAGGCCGTCAGCCTCTGGTGCCGATACCACCGCCACGAACCGGTCGCCTGGCAGCACGCAGGTCTCATACGGAAGCTCCGGGGTCATTGTGCGTACTACGGGATCACCGGAAACGCGCGACAACTCTGGATCCTCCGCGATCTCCTGCTTCGGATCTGGCACAAGTGGCTATCGCGTCGATCACAACGCAGCAGGTTGGAGTGGGACGCGTTCCGCCGCCTCCTGGTGCGTTACCCGATGCCTGCCGCCATCGCCGCCAAGTCCGTGTACCGTCAAGCAGCGAATCCGTGACCTGAGGAGCCGGATGCGGGAATGCCGCACGTCCGGATCTGTGGGGGGCCGGGGGAGGTGACTCCCCTGGCCTACCCGACTGCTTCTCAGAGAGGCCTGGTTAACGGATTAAGTCCTTGAGCCTCAAGGCGGTCAAACAAAAGGAAGACACACCCCAGGCGAACGCTCCGCATCTCTACACTCGCGAGATCCATCCCCCATATGTATCAATTTGCAAATCCCCCCTCATCTGTGATAAACTATTTGAGCTTAAAAACTTATCCGTTTAGTCCGGCCGGATAGAGCACGGTGTGACGCCCACACATTGGCCCCTTTTTCATTCTCCATGCGTCGCATGAAGGGAAGCGCACCCATGAGATCCCCCGCAGTCCTCGGCCTCCTGGTCATCTGCGTCCTGTCCGTATCGACGATCGCCCCGGCCACGTACGGCCAACCTCCCACCCAGAGCAAGCCCTCTAAGCTGCGCGACCTGAAACAGGGCCCGGTGATCACCAGCTGGGACGAGACCGGAGCGGCGAAGTCGATCAACTATCTCCTGGGAGGCCCCGGGGGGGGCGACGGACGCGGTGACTTCGAGGACGGGGCCGGTCAACCGTCCTGGGACGACTGGACCAGCGTGGACCGCACCGCGGACAACCACTGGCAGATCGATACCTACAACTGTCAGAATCTCGATCCGTCGACGGTTCCAAACCACGCCTGGTGGTGTGGTGCATCATATTCCTCTTGTGACCCTTCGGATCCGGACGGTGGCTACGGCAATAACTACAACGCAAGCCTCGACTGGTGGGGCCAGGCACCGGACCAGCTTCTCCACACCATCATCAACATCGAGTGCATGCTCAATTACGATCTTGAGCCGGGGTACGACTACCTGCACCTCGAGTATGAAACGATCAACGGATGGACAACATTGGCCTCCTGGACCGGAACGCAACAGGAAGTGTTGTTCATTGAGACATTCAGCTGCGGGCCGGGCGAATACATCAATTCCGACCAGATACATCTGCGCTGGCGTGTCGTGACCGATTCCGCCTACAGCGACGAGGATTGCCTCTGGGCGGGGGCAGGGGCAGCCCAGATCGACAACATCGCGGTTTTCTTCAATACAATTCTTCAAGGGCATGTTGAAGGTTGCGAGTCCGGGGAGATGGGCGCCGCCTGGCAGCCGGCGACGTACGCGGTCGGAGATTACGCCGTGATCCAGGCCGGGCTGGATGAGATCGACGTGTGCCGCGTCAATCCCACGCCACAGGTCTGCTTCGCCGATCCCGGGTACGCCGGTACGACCTGGACCTATGGACCCGGAGGAGGCATCGTCAATCCCGAGGGCGGGCTCGCAGGGCCTGACTTCCGCATCTATAACGAGATATGGTCGCCGATCATCGAGTTGAGCGGAGCGGATACCGGCGCCCTCCTCGAATTCGACATCTATAGGCACCTCGAGGCCGATCTCGCTTCGCCGCTCATGGCCCCCTTGTGGGGTATGCGGGCGACCGACTCGGCGGACCCCCTTGACCTGATGGATGTCCTGTGGCCGCCGAAGTACATCATGAATCCTTGGGAACCGGGATACCGCCATATCACGCAGGTCGTGAGCGATCTCATGCCGCCGGGCAGCACATATGTCCAGATCGCCCTCGGCGTTATCGACTTGGATGTGAACGGCATATATGGAACCGACGGAACGCCCGCGCCCTATTTCGACAACGTCGCGTTCGGGACCTTCCCGGCCAATGGGCCCCTGATTTCCGCTCGAGAAGAGCACATGGCCCAGGACAACTTCCCCGAGATCGGCACGATCGATTACGCGAATCCGTCGGCCAACTTGGTCCGGTTCGACATGGCGCTCAACATCGCCCCACCCAGTCACATGCGGAACGATCCCGGGGATTCGATCGTCGTCGAGGTCATCGCCAGTCCTGGTTACAGTCTGTACGGGCCGCCCTTGCTTCAATACACCGTGTCCTTCAACAACGACTTCCTCGATAGGGGAACGCCCGAGACCAATGGCTACATCGAGGGCTATCCGAATGGCGTCCCGGATCGCTACGCGTTCGACTTGGACGGCGTGGAGTCCCTGTATCCGGGAGACGTGGTCCACTATTATTTCGAGGCTGTTGACGGCTCGGGATCGTCCACGCTTCCGGCCGACCTCACCGGCTATGGGAGTTTCGACTCCACCCGTTACGATCCCGTCTTCGTGATGCGGGCCCTGCCCTCAATCTCGGACGCCCAGTCTGAGATGCAGCCCGAGATCCTGTTCTGGTACGACGCTTCCGATCTGGCGGGAGCCGACGAATGGTTCACCGCCTTCGCGAATCTCGGCCTGCGTCTTGGCCAGGACATCGATCTGTACTGGACGAAGGCTCCGTCCTTGGGCGCCGGCAATGGGCTTGGCGGTAGAGTGGGACAGGGATCCGATATCGGAGGGTACACCACGATTCTGTATACCTGTGGCGCCGAGACGTGGTACACCCTCAGCGATGGCGACTTCGACCGTGATGCCGGAATCGACATCCAGGTCCTCGATCAATTCTTGGAAATTGGTTCACGCAATCTCTTCATCACCGGCGACAATTGCGCCTCCGACCTCATGACCTCGTCTCCTGGGCAAAATTTTCTGTACGAGCGGTTGGGAGTGACCAGCGTCGACGCCGACGTGGCCCCCCTGATCTCGGGCCAGACAGCTCCGGTGATCGCCCCTATTTTCGGGAATCCCGTCTTCACCAGCTTCTCCGATGATCCGGCGGCTTACGGCATCTGTCCGGACCGACACAACTTCGATGCAGTCGTGGTGGACGGCGGCTCTGAGAGACTGGCCGAATTTCTGGCTCCAGGTGGCGATGCCGGTCAATACGCCTATGCAGCTGCGACCCTGAGCCATGACCCGGTAACTGACGCGAACGTTGTCTCTCTTCCGTACGGTTTCCAGTGGATCCATTCGAGCGCCAAGATTGATGCTCCCAATGCCATACGGACCGACCTGCTCTCCCAGGTTCTCGCATACTTCAACCAAAGCGGCAACCCGGGTGAGGTGTCCGGCGTCCCCGATCTCGATCAATCGATGGCCACCTGGGCGAATGGCGTCCCTGAAGCGTGCTCCGTCTACACGCTACCCGACGGCACCGGTGACAGGCTGGACAACTGCTCTCTGTTCGGGGGAAGCAGGACGGACGCCACGCTCCTGCTGGAACTCCGGGACTATACGGGCAGCCCGGTCCAGGGCTACCCCTCCGCGGATCTTTGGCTTGAGACAGAGACCGGAGGGCTGCTCACTTGCACAACAGGCGCCATCGCAGACTCGAGCACGGACGACTTTGGGAGAACGACCTTCAGCGGACAGGTCTTCGGGGGCGGAGCCAGCATTCCGGGATCCTTTACACGACCCATGGTAAACGGCGTGGAATTATCTTCAGCCTACTTCGCGATGACTTTCAACAGCCCGGACATCGACGGCGATCTCGTCGTCGATCTGGACGATGTCGCCTTGTTCGCCTTGGATTACCTTGGGTCCTATGAGTACCGCAGCGACTTCTTCTGGAACGGGGAAATCGATGAACAGGACGTTCTGATGATGCGCGAAGGCTGGGGGGCCCGCTGTCCGGAAAGCAGTGCCACCGAGCTTCTGCCGGTGTCTGCCCAACTCCGTTTGGGCGTATTCTTCGACGAAGAAGCGACCACCTACTGCCTAGGACAGATCGCTCCCTTCACTCCGACACCCGCCTACCTGTGCCTCGTCTGCCCCCAAGGCACGGAAGGCGTTATGGCCTGGGAGTGCAGCCTGGACCTTTCCGACAACGCGGAGCTGCTGAGCGCCGTGCCGCGCGGACAGTTCCTGAACCTCTGGGATTCTACCGATCACTATTGCATCGGTCTGGAAACGCCTCTAACGGGGCCCGACGTGGTCGTGCTGATGGATCTGACCATCATGCCCCTTGGCGCAGATCCCGTCGAGATCCGTCTGGGATCGCCGAAGCAACCATCGACTGTTCCCGCTCTGCCCACTTTCGTGTCCACAGACGGCACTCATTTTAGCGTCTGGCCCAGGAACGGCAGCTACTCTGCACCTGTGGCGGTGATCAACGGCGACTATGTCACACCCAGCAACCTAGAGTTCGTGATGCGCACCTCCTCTACGGACAGCCGCGTCGTGGAAATCAGCGGCGACGCCTTCGACGTGGACATGATTCCTATGGACTGGGAGGTCGCCGGTCCGCTGCCGGACTGGCTCACCGTCCTGCCGGCAAGTGGAGCTATCACCGCTCCAGGAAGCCCCGACAGCCTTCTCGTCGAGATCGACACATCCGGTCTTCTTAGCGGCCTGCAGTACCTGCACGACCTCCCGATCGAGATCAACGTCGGCTTCTCGTTGGTGGAAACGGTTCGGGTCCAAGTGGATGTCTTTGATCCGCCCTGGTCGGACGTTACGCCCATTGACCTCGTGGACAGCACCCGCTTCGGTCACGGCGCGGCCTGGGGCGACTACGACGACGATGGCGATCCCGATCTCTATCTCTCGAACATCAGTTGGGCCAACAAGCTCTTCCGCAACGACGGCGGGGACCTGGTCGACATTACTCCCGCGCTTCTTGCCGATGCATACAACTCCTACAGCTACAGCGGCGCATGGGGTGACTGCGATGGCGACGGCGATCTGGATCTCTTCCTGGTCAACAGCGGCCAGGCCGACAAGCTCTTTCGCAACGAGGGAGGGGGCGTGTTCTCCGACGCGACCGTATCTCCGCTGGGCAACGCGGAGAGCGGGAGAAGCGCGGCCTGGCTCGACTATGATGGCGACGGAGACCTGGACCTCTATCTGGTCATAAGCGCTGCTTCCAATATTCTCTACAAAAACGACGGCACGGGCCATTTCACCGATAACACGGTGGCGCCGCTGAACAGCGTGAACGCAGACGGGCAGAGCGCCTGGGCGGATTACGACAACGACGACGATCTGGATGTTTATCTTCTCAGTTCCGGTGGCGCCAACCGGCTCTACCGCAACGACGGCGGCGACTTGTTCACCGATGTGACCGCAGCCCCCCTGGATTTCGCAGGTCTTTCCGTGTCTGCGCCCTGGGGCGACTACGACAACGACGGCGACCTGGACATCTACCTGGCCAACTTCGGCTACGCCAATCAACTCTTCCGTAACGACGGCAACGACGTGTTCGTCGACGTCACCAGCGGCCCTTTGGGCGATACGGGCAGCGCCCGGGACGCGACGTGGGTCGATTATGACAACGACGGCGACCTGGACATCTACGTGGTCAACTACAACAACGAGCCCAACCATCTCTTCCGCAACGACGGCAACGATGTGTTCATCGACGCCACCTACGGTCCCTTGGGCGACGCAGGCTGTGGTAACAGCGCCCCCTGGGCCGACTACGATCTGGACGGCGACATGGACCTCTATCTTGTCAATCATGGACAGGGCAACCGGCTGATTTGCAACGGGAATACCAATGGCAACCACTGGCTGAAGGTAGATCTCCAGGGGACGACTTCCAACACGAGCGGCTACGGCGCCAAGGTAAGGGCCGTCGTTGGTGGTGCATCGTTCGTGCACCACGTGGGCTGCGGAGCCGGTTCTACATCCCAGAACTCCCTGACCTGTGAATTCGGTCTCGGCACGGCGACCGTGGTGGACACGCTGCAAGTGTTCTGGCCCAGTGGAACGGTCCAGGACAGCCTCGCCGTCGCGGTCGATCAGAAGCTGTTGATCACGGAACCCTGCGTCGTAGGCGTACCCGATGCCCCGATCCCGGTGACCTTCAAGCTCCACCCGAACTATCCCAATCCCTTCAACCCGACGACGACCATCAAATTCGCCGTGCCTCGCGCCGGCCATGTGAGGCTGAACGTCTACGATCTGGCCGGCCGCCTACAGCGCACCCTTTTCGACGCTGACCTCCCAGCGGAAGAGCATGCCGTCATTTGGGACGGCCGCGACTCGACTGGGCGCATCGTCTCATCCGGGACCTATTTCTACCGCCTCACCGCCGAAGGCTACAGCGAGACCAGGAGGATGGTGTTGGTGAAGTAGGGATTATGAGAGCGGCTCTCAAGACACTCTCAGATTAGTTCGCAGCGAGTCTCGCTCGGGGAGCCAACGCCTATCTAACCGGGATATTTGCACGTAGATACACGACCCGGTTCCGTTGGACGGGCTTATGTATGTTGCGAATGGGTTGGGGGATAGGGGGTTACCCGCCCCGGTCAGCCGGCCAGTCCCTATGGCGATCCTCGCCATCACTCGATCAGCACCATTCGTTTCGTCACGCGCTGGTCATCGGTCTCCAGGTGTATGAAATACAGGCCGGAACAGACCCGACGACCGTTATTGTCGATTCCAGGCCAGACCATGTCATTCCGGCCCGGCTGCACGATCTCGCCGTCGTGAAGCATCCGAACCAACCGACCTGCGATATCGAAGACGGACAGGCGAATGGCCACGGCCCGCTCGACGCTGAAGGAAACGGTGGTCCTGGGATTGAACGGATTCGGATACGGTTCATGCAGGACGATCCGCGACGCCATCGTTTCTCCGGGGGGGGCACCGGAGGATTCATCGAGTTCGAGCGTGATGTTGTCGACATAGTGGCCGTCGAACTCGGGGCCGGATGTATCGTTCTGGATGTTCTCGAATGCCGATGCCGAGATGCCGAGATAGTCGGCGTTCTCAGGCACGTCGAAGGCGACGATGACTTCTTCCCATGAGCCTGGGTCTGCATCGGTCAGAACGTCGGCATTCTCGGTCTCGATGCTCGGTGGTATCAGGGGATCATGATCATCGAACGCGTCGATATTACCGACGAAAGCATGGACGGCCAGATAGAACTGGGTGTCCGTGAAGTCATCACCGGCAACGCGATTGAAATACGCCCGCAGGACGACGCTTTCGCCCCTCAACGATTCAGCATCGACCAATTGCCAGATATCGGAAGAATGAGCCGGACCTGCTCCGTCGTTCCCCCAGAAGGTGTTGTCGAACGACAGCATACGGTCGCCCTCGAGGGGCGCGATGCCGTTTCCCGACACGACGATGGATGTATAGTCACCACCCCAGATCGCGACTTGATCCGGCAGACCGATCACTGGTGCTCCACCCTCGAATCCTCCGTTCACCAGTTCGTTGGCCAGCGTCGAATGGTAGATCCCCAGGACCAGCACGAACGACAACACTCGCAAGAGTTCTGTCCCGACGTTTTTCCGCTTCATGATGCCCCCCCCAGGCTGGACGTCATCGCACCGGTGAACCGCCCCGGGTTTTTCCGGAGACCAGTTCATTTGAGTCCGACCGTTTCGGCCGTCTCCTTCTGCTTCTCGTAGTATAGCTCCTCGAACTCCACAGGTGGGATGTTTCCGATCGGCTCCAGCAGCCGCCTGTTGTTGAACCAGTCCACCCAGATCAGCGTCTCGATTTCGACGTGGTCGATCCCACGCCACGGCCCGAGCCTATGGATTGTCTCGGTCTTGAACAGGCCGATGATCGACTCGGCCATCGCGTTGTCGTATGAGTCGCCCTTGCTGCCGACCGAAGGCTCGATCCCGGCTTCGGCCAGCCGCTCGGTGTATCGGATCGAGACGTACTGGACGCCACGATCGCTGTGATGGATTAGACCCTCGGTGTCGCAACGAGCGTGCACAGCCTACTCCAGGGCACCCAGCGCGAGATCGCTGCGCAAAGACTTCGACACCCGCCAGCCAACGATCATCCGGCTGTACACGTCGAACACGAACGATACGTACACGAACCCGGCCCACGTAGTCACATAGGTCAGATCCGCGACCCACATCTGGTTCGGATGATCGGCGGTGAACTCCCGATCGACCAGGTCGAGCGGACGGTCCGCGACCTCGTCGGGGATCGTCGACTTCGGCTTGCGGCCGCGGGCTGCCCCCTGTAGGCCC
>Ga0180436_10004347_pt1 | contig 12765 bp, 12 predicted proteins | sample SS_ome_2_FD_132434 | JGI IMG/M metagenome (GOLD analysis project Ga0180436, IMG submission 132434) | Hypersaline lake sediment archaeal communities from the Salton Sea, California, USA - SS_3_S_2 metaG | ecosystem: Environmental > Aquatic > Non-marine Saline and Alkaline > Hypersaline >...
ACTGCCGTGCAGACGAAAGGAGCGGATCATGCATATCATCTGGCATCTTCTCATCGGCGCGGTGGCCGGCTGGCTGGCCGGTCAGATCATGAAAGGCCGCGGGTTCGGCCTTCTCGGCAACATGCTGGTGGGGGTGGTGGGCGCCGTCATCGGCGGCTTTCTCTTCGGATTATTCGGCATTTCGGCGGCCGGCGGCATGCTGGGTTCCCTGTTCACCGCGGTGATCGGGGCCGTTGCCCTGCTCTTCCTGGTCGGCCTGGTGAAAAAGGCCTGAACGGTTCCCACCCGGGAATTTGATCGACAACGGTAAAAAACAGGTATAATGCGGCCAGAAGCTGCCCGGATCGATCATTCAAACGAAGAGGAGAAAAAGACATGCGGATCAAATCGCTGCTTCTCGTGTTCTGCCTGGTCCTGGTGATGGGTATTGCCGCCGGTTGCAGTACGGCGGAGGACGAAGGTCTGGCCGAGAAGGCCGGGAAGGCCATGGACAAGGCCGTGGAGGACACCAAGGAAGCGGTGGAGGAGGCCGGTGAAGACGTCGCCGAGGGCGTGGAAGAGTTGAAGAAGGACGCCGAGGACGTGGGCGAAGAAATCGCCGAAGGCGCCGGGGAGGTTGCGGACGAGGTGGAGGAGGCGGTGGAGGAAACCGCCGATGCGATCAAGGACTGAGATTGGAGAACAACGGGCCGCGAGGGTCCCGGGGCCGCTGCAACCGTCCCCGGGCCGCCTCTGCGGCCATTTTCATGCTTGGGGGCAATGCACCGCGGCCTGGCCAGGAGCATCAGGAACCGACCGCGGAGAGTGACTTTTTCGATCACACCGTGGTCATCATTCACGTGGCCACTATCGAAACGCCACGCGAACCCATTTGACAATCACACAGACCAAGGAGGAAAGACCCATGTCCGTAGCCAAAACCATCGAGATCAGTGCCGAATCGAAGAAGAGTTTCGAGGACGCCATCGCCGACGGCATCAAGCGTGCCGGCAAGACCGTGGACAAGATCAAGAGTGCCTGGGTCAAAGACCAGCAGGTGGTGGTGGAGGACAACGAGGTCACCGCCTACCGGGTCAACCTCAAGGTCACCTTCGTTATCTCCGACTGACCGTCGGCCAGCGAGGTATGCCATGAACCGGTCCCGCACATTCATGCTGATGGTGGCCCTCACCGTCATGTTCGTACTGGTGGGCGGGGCGGTGGGCGGCCGGGACGGCGCCGTCCTCGCCTTCCTCGCCGCCGCGGCAATGAACTTCTTCTCCTACTGGTTCAGCGACAAGCTGGTGCTGCGACGCTACCGGGCGGCGGAGATCACCGCGGAGGACGGCTCCGGCCTCTACACCATGGTGGCCACCCTCTCCCAGCGGGCCGGGCTGCCCATGCCCAAGGTCTACCTCGTGCCCGAGGACACGCCGAACGCCTTTGCCACCGGGCGCAACCCGAAGAACGCCGCCGTTGCCGCCACCCGCGGCATCATGCGCATCCTCGACCGTGACGAACTGGAGGGGGTGATGGCCCACGAGCTGGCCCACGTGAAGCACCGGGACATCCTCACCGGCACCATCGCCGCCACCTTCGCCGGCGCCATCGCCACCCTGGGCCAGTTCGCCCGGTTCGGCGTGGCCGGCCGCACCCGTAACAACAACCCGCTGGGCATGATCCTGATCATGGTCGGCGCGCCGCTGGGGGCGATGCTGCTGCGCATGGCCATCTCGAGGGTGCGGGAGTATGCCGCCGACCGCGGCGGGGCCGAGATCTGCGGCAACCCGCTGTCCCTGGCCCGGGCGCTGGGCAAACTGCACCAGGGAGCGCGGCAGATCCCGATCAGCCGGCGCGGCAACCCGGCCCACGCCAACATGTTCATCGTCAACCCGTTCATCGGCGGGCTGCAGAAACTCTTCTCCACCCACCCGCCCATGGACGAGCGCATCCGCCGCCTGGAAGCCATGGCTTACGGGCAGCAGTAAACCGACCCTGCCAGGAGGCGGCACCTGAAAAGCTCAGCTGCGGTTCGAGGGCAAGGCGGCGACCGACGAGAGAGCGGAGCATGCTCTTGCGGCATGTGAGCACCTTGAGGAGGTCGCCAACGAAGCCGTCGGATCGCAGATGGGCTTTTCAGCGGGCGAAGGTGTTGTACTTGATGATGCACCAGAGCGTGCGAAAGGCGTCGCGCAGGCCGATCTTCTTCCCCTCGGCGTAGGTGCGGCCGTAGTAACTCACCGGCACCTCGTAGATCCGCACGTGCAGGCGGGCGATCTTCGCCGTCACCTCGGGCTCGAACCCGAAGCGGTCCTCCTTGAGGGTGATCTTCTCCAGCACTTCGCGGCGGAAGGCCTTGTAACAGACCTCCATGTCGGTGAGGTTGATGTCGGTGAAGATGTTGGAGAGCAGGGTCAGCATACGGTTGCCCACGGAGTGCCAGAAGTAGAGCACGCGGTGGGTCCCCCCGCCGGCGAAGCGGCTGCCGTAAACCACGTCAGCCTTCCCCTCGGCGATGGGCTGGATGAGCAGCGGGTACTCCCGCGGGTCGTATTCCAGGTCGGCGTCCTGGACGAGGACCACGTCGCCGGTGGCGGAGGCGAACCCGGTGCGCAGGGCCGCCCCCTTGCCGCGGTTCGTCTCGTGGCAGTGCACCTTCACCGCCGGATTGTCGATGGCGGCAAGGATGTCCACTGTGCCGTCGGTGGAACAGTCGTCCACCACCACCAGCTCGTCCACCAGATCCTGCTTGAGCACCAGGTCGATGATCGAGCGCACCGTGGCCGCCTCGTTGAAGACCGGCATCACCACGGATATGTTCAGCGTATGCTCTGCGCGTTCCATCCGGCGGCCTCGCACCTCGGAAATCATTCGAATCGAAGTCCAAGTATAGAGAAGCGCCCGTTACCGATCAAGAACACCCGCTGCCGGGCGGCCGTCGACGGCACCGGGGCGACCCGGGGCGTGCGGTCCCCGCAGGCGGGCCGGCTCTGATTGTGGGATGACCCCGATCGGGGCTATTGACGACGATCGAGACCGACATGGATCTCGGTGCGGCCGATGCCGAAGCCTTCGGGGGCATCCTCCGGCTCGTTCCGCTGTTCGATGCGGTGGTGGAGCCGCTTGACCCAGGCCGGCGAAGCGCCGGCGAACTCCACCAGCACTTCCAGCCGGGAGTGCACCTCGCGGCCGAGCACGTGCTCCAGGCGGTGGACCTCCGGAACAGCGGCATCCGGCTCCATGCCGAGAATGTCCACCAGCAACCGGGTCAGACAGTCGCTGCGGCGCACCAGGGCCTGGCCCACGTGACGCCCCTCTCCGGCCAGCTCGATGCGCCCGTAAACCTGGTGCTTGACCAGGCCGAGCCGGGCCAGACCGGCCACCGCCCGGCTGGCGCTGGGGGCCTTGACCCCGAGTTTCGAGGCCAGGTCGCCCATGCGCACCGGGCCCTCGAGGGAGAGGCGGTAAATCCACTCCAGGTAATTTTCCTGGCTGGGGGTCAATTGGTGCATGGCCGTCCGTGATCCTCCTGTCATTCGGCTGAAATTTAGCTTAAGGAAACTCATGGGGGGTTGTCAAGATTGGATCGTTGCCACGGGGGCCCGCCGGCGATCGACGCCCGCCCGTCGGCATGATATATAGATTGCACGCAGCATGCCGACTGACCCGCATCGACACGATGGGAGAAGGGATGAAACGGAACCATGATCTGCTGCAGCTGATCCAGGATCGGGCGATCTTCTTCAAGGAGTTTCTCAGGCACCCCCAGCAGATCGGCTCGGTGGTGCCCAGCTCCCGCTACCTTGAGCACAAGGTGGTGCAGGCCGGAGCGGTGCATCGCGCGGGGGTGGTGGCCGAGCTGGGGCCGGGCACCGGCGGCATCACCCGGGCGGTCCTTGCCGCCCTGCCGCGGAGGGGCGCTCTGGTCAGCATCGACATCAACCCGCGGTTCTGCGAGCGCATCCGCCGCATCGACGATCCGCGGCTCACCGTGCATTGCGGCAACGCCCTGGAATTGAAGGAGGTCCTCGAGGATCGGGGGCTCGGGCGGCCGGAAACGGTGATCTCCGGCATCCCCTTCTCCACCCTGAGCCCCGAAATCGGCGAAGCGCTGCTGGAGATGATCGCCGGCCTGCTGGCGCCGGGGGGCCGCTTCGTGGCCTACCAGCTCCGCGCCCGCGTCCGCGATCTCACCGAACCGCTGCTCGGCGACGGACAGGTGCGCCTGGAGCTGCGCAGCATTCCCCCCCAGCGCGTCTACTGGTGGGTGAAACGATAAGTCCGTCCGCTACTCGGTCTTGTCCCAGCAGTAGGTGCAGAGTTTCTCCCGGGGCATGCCGATGGCTTCCACCATATCGTCGATCCGCTGGTAGCGCAGGGAGGTGAGCCCCAGCCGCTGGCCGATGCGCTCCACCATCGCCGCGTGCTGGTCCGAGTCGGGATCGACGTACGGCGAGAGGTCCTCCGGGTCGGTACCTTCCAGTTCCCGCACCGCCCGGCGAGCGGCCAGGTCGAGTTCCGACTTCGAACGGGAGAAGTTGAGGAACTTGCAACCGAACATCAGCGCCGGGCAGGCCGGCCGCATGTGCACCTCCTGGGCCCCGTAGTCGAAGAGCCGGGAAATGGTGTCCTTGAGCTGCGTGCCGCGGACGATTGAGTCCTCGCAAAAGAGCAGTTTCTTGCCCTTGATGTAGTCACGCACCGGAATCAGTTTCATCCGCGCCACAAGGTCGCGGACCGTCTGGTTCTGGGGCATGAAGCTGCGGGGCCAGGTGGGGGTGTACTTGACGAAAGGCCGGCGGTAGGGCACGCCGGCGGCACTGGCATAACCGATGCCGTGGGCGATCCCTGAATCGGGGATGCCGCAGACGATGTCGATCTCGATATCATCCCGTTTCGCCAGCGCCTCACCGCAGCGGTTGCGGGCGGCCTCCACCGAGATCCCCTCGTACTGCGACGCCGGGTAGCCATAGTAGATCCAGAGAAAGGCGCAGACCTGCATGCGGCTTCCCGGCGGCTGGACTGTCTGCCAGCCGTCGCCCTCGATGCAGACGATCTCCCCCGGGCCCAGCTCGTGCACCGTCTCGAAACCGAGGGAGGGGAAGGCGCAGGTCTCGAGGGTCACCGCGATGGATCCCGACTTCTTGCCGATGATCACCGGCGTGCGCCCCAGCTTGTCGCGGGCGGCGTAAAGCCGGCCCCCGCGCAGCAGCAGCATGGAACAGGAGCCCTGGATCCGCTCCTGGGCGATGCAGATTCCGTCGACGAAGCTGTTCCCCTGGTTGATCAGCGAGGCCACCACCTCGGTGGGGTTGGGCTCGGAGCCGCTGATTTCGGAGAAGTGGGTCGAGCGGTCGGCGAAGGCCTCGTTGGCCAGATCGTCGAGGTTGTTCAGCACCCCTACGGTGACCAGCGTATAAAGACCGAGGTGCGAACGGATGATCAGCGGCTGGGACTCGTAGTCGCTGATCACACCGATGCCCTGGCGGCCCTTCATCGAGACGATGTCGTCATCGAACTTGCTGCGGAACTGGGCATTGGTGATGTCGTGGATCTTTCGCTGGATGCCGGAATCGGACCAGACGGCGAGACCGCCGCGCTGCGTGCCGAGATGCGAATGGTAGTCGGTGCCGTAAAACAGGTCCTCCACGCAGTCATTCCGGGAAACAACACCAAAGAAACCGCCCATGATCCCCCCTCCGTCGATGGCACCGGCTCCCGCCGGTCGAGTTCCCTGTTCCTTATCCTACTCCGTCATGTATCCGAGATCGAGGAGCCGCTGCCGTGTCTCCTCGTCCAGTTCCGGGGCTTCGCCGCGTTCACCGGCAGCCTCTTCCGCGGCCCGCTGCTCGTCGACCCAGTCCAGCAGCCGGGCCTGCAGGGCCTTGCGGGTGACCTGCCGCTCGTCGGCCAGGTTGGTCGTTTCACCAGGGTCCGCTTGCAGGTCGAAGAGGTAGTGCAGCCGGCGCGTCCGGCCCAGGCCTTCGCCCATGCCCCAGGTGTGCCGCGAGCGGGGGGCGAAGACGTATTTCCAACGCTCGGTGCGCAGGGTGTAGAGCCCGTAGGCCGAGGAAGCGGAGGAGAAGACCGTGCCGTGAACCGCCCCCGCGGACGGGTCGCCGGAGAAGTGCCCGGTAAGTGAAACCCCCTCTGTGGGCGGCGGATCGGCAATGCGGCCCAGGTCGAAAAACGTGGGCGCCAGGTCCACCAGCTGCACCATCCCCGGGACCACCCGGCCGGCAGGAGCCGGGCCCGCCACGGAACGGGGCGGAATGACGAGCAGCGGCACGCGGATCAGCTCGTCGTAGAGCGTGTAGCCGTGGAGCAGGCCGCCATGGTCCGCCAGTTCCTCGCCGTGGTCGGCGGTGATGAAGATCGCCGTGTCCTCCCACCGGCCGCTCTGGCGCAGCCAGGCCAGCAGGCGGCCCAGCTGGAGGTCGTTGTAGAGAATGTCCCCGTCGTAGAAATTCCGCATCCGTTCCAGCGTTGGGCCGGTCAGTTCCCGCTCGCCGCGGGAGTATTCGAGGAGCGCCTCGGTGGAGAGGTCCACCGACGAGCCCTCACTCCCCGGTGGAAGGTAGATGCCGCCGAAGGGTTCCGGCGCCTCGTAGGGGTTGTGCGGGTGGATCGTGTGCACGTAGGCGAAAAACGGCTTTTCGGACGACAGGCCGCCGGCCCAGTCGATGAAGGCGTCGGTGGCCATGCCGGCGAAGTCCTTCACCGGTTTGCTGTGGAAGAAGACCTCGTGGCCCACGTGGTCGAACCCGCGGAAATAACCGCGGGCGCCGCCGACGTTGGGGTTGTTGGAGAAGAAACTCGTGGCATAACCGGCCCGGGAAAACACTTCGGCCAGGGTGGGCAGGTCCTCGGGCACGGCCCCGTAACCGGTGAAGGGCAGGTAGCGCCCGGTGAAGAGCGAGGTCACCGAGGGCACGGTGTTCGGCGCCTGGGCGAAGGCACCGTGGAAAAGCAGGCCCTGGAGGGACAGGCGGTCGATCACCGGGCTGGTCCGCCGCGGGTAACCGTAGCCCGAGAGGTTGTCGGCACGAAGCGCATCCAGAAGGTAGACGAGGATGTTGGGCCGCCGGGCCGCGGCGGCAGCCGTTTCGGGCCCGTTCGACGGCCGGCCTGCCGGCGGCCCGCCCTCGGGCCCGGGGGCCCTGATCTCCGGGGAGAGCAGATGGAACCGCTCCTCCCCGCTGCCATGCCGTGCGGCATCAACCGAAACGGCGAGCCGGATGTGCCGGCCGGCCCAGTCCGCCAGGTCGACGGCAATGGCCTCTTTCCGCACACCCGCCGGAAAACGGCGGCGGAAAAGTTCTGCGGCCGGCTCACCGTCGGCGGCCGCGGTGACCGATAACTCGGCCGCCGCATCCGCCTCGACGCCGAAGGCCAGCTGCCCCGCTTCCGGCACCTCGATATACCATGCCGCGTCGGCCGGCAGGGGGAAGCTGACCCGCCCGTCCCCGGCCGTAACCGACAGGGGATCGGGGCCCCCGTTCGCCTCGGCAAGAATCCGCAGGGCGTCGAGCTGCACCGCCACGCTGCGGGTATCCCGGATTCCCGGAATGACATCCGGCAGAAAAACGTCCTCTGAATAGCGGAGGGAGAAGAGATTGTCCCCCGGCTTCCAGAGCTCGGTCGGGACATCAAAGACCTGGTCCACATAGTCAGTTCCCGGTGTAAAAACGCCGAGCAGCTCCCCGTTGAGCCGCACGCTCACCTCGAGATCCTCCAACGGTTCCACGTCCAGGCGCCGGCAGGTCACGGACAGCGCCCGCGGCCGCACCGCCGGGCAGTTGAGGAGGAGGCTCGTCTCTTCGCCCCAGGACCAGGCGTAGGTCCGACCGTTCGGCTCCCGTTCGGCAAAGTAGAGCCCGTCCAGCAGGTTGTACTTGTGCTCGCCGGTACCCAGGTCGATCAACTCCACCGGCCCCCACGCCTCGGCCCGGGGGAAGGAGGCGGCAAGATCGTCCACCGGCACGGTGCCGGCCAGGGGATCACCGCAGGCAACGGCCAGCAGGGCCAGGGCGAGCAGCAAAACACCCTGGACGACCGGCAGGGATGGAGCCTGCCGCCTGTTGGTTCCCTGTTGCCCCGTCACTCGCTGCATACCGGATCGACCGCCTGGAAGGAGTGAAAAAAAGGAAGTGTATCACATGGGATTCGGAAACGAGAAAAGGGGACGTACATAAAAAGTATAACGAACGTATCCCGAACGAGCGCGAAAGCCCATTCGTTATACTTTCATGTACGTCCCCTGTATCATATTGGCACGCCCAGCAGCGGCGGGCGCCAGGCAACGGAAAACCAGCAGCCGGCTCATTCAGACAGACAGGCGACGGCAGCCTGCAGCTGGGGATCGACGCCGCGTAACAGGCTCGCGCGGTCAAGCGGGACCGATCGATCGGGAATCACGCCCTCACCCTCGAGATTCCGGCCATCGGTATAGACCAGCCTGGCCGTGGGCAGCACCAGGCCGAACCGCTCCCCGAAAACAGTGAAATCACCACAGAGCATCTGCCCTGGCGTCTGCTCCCCGACCACCACCGCCAGGTCCAGCAGCTGCATGATTCCAGGCATGTTCTCCGCACCGGAGATACTCATCTCGTCCACCAGCACGGCAATCCTGCCCTCGAATCTCCGGCCTTCGGGGACGATGGTGTCGGGTGTGTGCTCATGGCGCGAGACGTAGGTTCCGAACAGCTCCGGCTCCCGAACAAACCGTCCCAGCAGGTGCTTCATGGCCTCAATCGAACCACCGTCGTTGCCCCGCAGATCGATGACCAGGCCCGCTGCCGAAATCAGCTCATCCAGTTGCTCGAGGACCGGCTCCAGGCCGGGCGGCTGAAAAGCATTGAATCGCAGATAGGCGATCCGTTCGTCCAGCATGCGGCTTTCCGTTTCCAGGAAGAGGGGCGGGATCGCCGGCGTGAGGGTGACCGGGTCGGTTCTGGCCTCCCGCTGCAAGTTTACCGTCATCGGGTTGTCATCCCCATCCAGGCAGCGGATGCTGACGGCCATATCGGCCGGGCCGTAAAGCGCCCGGAGGACTTCACTGGTCAGATGGAATCTCCGGTTTCGCTCGTTGCAGGGTGGCCTGACCGTGACCGTGGATTTGAAATCATCCAGAAAGCGTCCTTCAATGCGATCGATCACGAACCCCGGTTTCAGTCCCGCCAGATCCGCGGAGGAACCTTCTCTGACCTCCTTGATCACAATGGCATCTTCGATGATCCGGACATCCAGGCCAACGCTGCCCTCGGCAAAAACATACGGCGAAACCCTGGACCGGATGCCGGCCAGCGTATCGACACCGCAATGGGAACTGTTCAGTTCCCGGAGCATCAGGTTGAGAAGGTCGAGGAGCTCCGCCTCGGAGGCGGCCCGGGCGGCCAGAGGCCGGTAATGGAGATATCTCGCAGACCAATCGAGGCCGTTGAATGCGGGATCATGGAACCTCTCGTTCACCTGATTCCAGACATGCTCAAACAGCACGGTCCGATCATCGAGGGGCTCGGTCCGTTCAGATTCATCCACACCACAGGCCGTTGCCAGGCCGCACAGGATGAGACAGAGGAAGAGCAGGGTAAGCGGTTTGAGCATGTCGGTGCTGCGAATAGAAGCGCCCCCGTTCCGCCACCGGAAAACAGCGGCGGAACGGGGATCAGCCTCGGATCATTCCTGGCCCCCGGACGCTTCGCCGGCCTCCCCCAGCACCACGGAGGCGGTGCCGAAAGCGGCGATAGCCGTGTTCTCGTCACGCACGCCGATGGCCACGGTGTAGTCACCACCCTTCATCGCCAGCTTCATCTTGTAGAAGAAAACGCCGGCACGGGCCTCTTCGAGATTCACGTCGGCAACCCGGATCGGCGGGGGCACCGGCATCTCGTTCACCGTGGTCATCCAGCCCCGGTCGTCCCGGGCGGCAACGGAGAGATTGAGTCGGGCCTCGTGGTAGCCCTCGCCCGGTGTGAAGAAAACGCTTTCCATGGGCACGGCCACAACGGCGGGGACCAGGTAGTCGTCATCCCCCACCTGCTCCGCATCGCCGAACGCCATGCGCACGTCGAAGGCGTTGTCCGCCTGGCCGAAGAGCAGCGTGGCCCGGATGCCGTCCACCATCTCCTCCCCGGTACCCTTGTGCATCGAGATCCGGCGATAGCGGGTCTTCAGGCCCCGGCCTTTCGCCTTGACCTTGATCTTGTAGTAGGGATTGTCGGCACTGTAGATCGGCTTGTAACCCAGGGAGTAGTAGGCGTCCATGTCGGCGAAGACCAGTTCCAGCGCACGATCGAAATTGTTGGTGTTGGTGAATGACAGGCCGCCGGTCTGCTTGGCCATGTACTTCAGCGAGGCCTGGAGGTTCTGCCGGGCGATGGTGCCGATGCTGGAGGTGAAGGAGGTGCCGCGGTTGGCCACGTCGACACTTCCCGGGCCGCCCCCGCCTTGATGCAGGCCGCCGGCATCCACGGTGTAGAAGATGACCCTGTTGGCACTGGCATAAGCCGTGAGGTCGTCGAACAGCCTGGTGGCATCGTGGCTGGTGGAGCGGAGAAACAATCCCTGGCCCCGACTGCCCACGGCGCTGCCGGACTCCGCACTGGACTTGTCCAGCTTTTCCTCGAGGGCGTAGAACATCTCCTCGCCGGCCACCATGGGCAGGCCGTCGCTGACGTAGAGCAATCCCTTGCGGCCGTGGATCCCGGCCAGGGCGCCGACAAAATACTTCAGGGCACCGAGGGTGTATTTCACGTCCTGCTCCACATTGTCGGCATAGGCCTCCACCCGGCCCACCAGCGATTCGAGAAAGAGGGAGTCTGAGCCGTCGATCTCGCTCAGCAGGTCGCGCCGTTCACCATCGAGGTAGTTCAGCTGGGCGCTCACCTGTTCGGTTTCCTCGAGTGCCGCACGCACCAGGGCCATGTCGGTGGTGAACGGCTGGCGCACCACCAGGCCCCGGTCGAAACTGACCACCATCACCCGGTCGTCTCCGGTGACCAGCGAGTCCAGGTTCGATTTCAGGCTGTCGAAGATCCGGTTGCGGGAAAATGGGCGGAGATTGTAGTTGTCGACGTAGATGATCAGGCTCAGCGGCGGCCGGACAGTGGCTGCCGTCGGCGGGGTTGTCTCCGGCAGTTCGTCGAGCAGTGACGGGTCCCCGGGGCCGGCATCGACGCGCAGGCCGCCCTCCACGGCGTAAAAGTTTCTGATCTCCAGAGGAATCTTGTTTTCGAAAAGCTTGAAGTCGTCCTTGCTCAGCCCCTTGACCGTGTTGCCCTTCTTGTCGGTCACGAAGACCTCGACCTCCCGGATCCGCACTTCGAGGCTCTCCTCGTAGCGGTCCGGGTCCTCCTCCTGCTCATCCCCCCAGGCGGGAATCACCACCGCCAGCAGAAGGATCGGCAAAATGCACGTCCACACTGTTTTCTTTCGATTCATGTTCTGCCACCTCCACCAAAAGTATAGCTCAGCGAGTGAGCGCTTCAACCTGGCGATAAAAAAAACGGGCGGCCACCCGCCGGCGACCGCCCGTCCCCCGTTCAGAGGAGTCATGAGGGGGGGGATTACCAATCCGTCCGGGGCTATTCCTTCTCGGGGCCGGCACCGAACCGCTCGGCCATCCGCTCCTCGCGCTGCTCGCGCAGCTCCGCGGCCTTGGCCTGCTGCTCCGGCGTCAGCACGCTGTCGATCTCCTCCTGCATCTCGGCCCGGTGCTCATCCCGCGCCTGGGCGAAGATTTCGCCTATGGCCGCCTTCTGATCATCGGTGAGCTCGAGGGCGAGGGCCATCCGCTCCAGGCGGGCGCCGGGGCCGCCGGGGCCACCGTGACCGCGCATCCCTTTCCGTCCAGCTCTCTCCGGGCGTTCGGCCTTCAGGGCCGCCAGCTTCTCCTGCTGCTCGGCGGTGAGCACGCCCTCGACCCGCGTCTCGATACGCTCGCGGGCGGCGGGCATCTCCTCGTCCATGATGGCCTGGATCTCGGTCCTCTGCTCGTCGGTGAGCCCCAGTTCATCCGCAACGCGGCCCAGGGAGCCGAGCGGACCGTGGTGGCCCATGCCCGGCCCGCCCCGGCGGCCCACGGGGCAGGTACCGGAATCATCGGCGAGAACCGGGAAGGACGCCAGCATCATCACGATGGCGGGAATGATCACGACACTCTTCTTCAGTCTGTTCATTGGAATCTCCTTTCGCGTTTCAATTCCGGGGCCGTTTCCGCCGGCCCCGACCTCAGTGGCCATACTCACCCCCTTAGACGCAGCAGGTGCCTTAAGCAGCGTGGAGGCGCGGTAAAGAAAGCTGAAGTTAGGTCAAGCACCCGAAGAGCCGGATGCCCCGTGAAAGGCGAATAAAGGGGTAAAAGGCCCCGAAAGCCAGATTTTCCGCCCCATTTCAGGCGTTGGTTTGGGATAATGAAGTCAGGATATGCCATTCCTGCCCAAATCCGGACCACGATCGATGACCAGCGGAGGCCGAGATGAGCGATACCAACGACGGACGATTCGGGGAACTGCTGCACGAGGAACGGCTTTTTGTGCCGCCGGATGAGTTCCGCCGGACGGCGCTGGTGACCGACGAAACCCCGTACCGCGAGGGCGAGGAGGACTTCGAATCGTTCTGGGCCGCCCGGGCGGCGGAGCTGGAGTGGATCGAGACCTGGGACAACGTGCTGGAGTGGGAACCGCCCCATGCCCGCTGGTTCGTCGGCGGCAAACTCAACGCCAGCGTCAATTGCCTCGACCGGCATCTGGCCGGGCCGCGGCGCAACAAGGCGGCGCTGATCTG
>Ga0180436_10004351_pt1 | contig 12759 bp, 8 predicted proteins | sample SS_ome_2_FD_132434 | JGI IMG/M metagenome (GOLD analysis project Ga0180436, IMG submission 132434) | Hypersaline lake sediment archaeal communities from the Salton Sea, California, USA - SS_3_S_2 metaG | ecosystem: Environmental > Aquatic > Non-marine Saline and Alkaline > Hypersaline > Sediment...
GGTCGGCTATCACCTGCGCAACGTCAGCTATCCGCGCGATTTCGCGGCCGACACCGTCGCCGACATCGCCCTTGCGCCAGAGGGAGGCGCATGCCCCCAGTGCGGCGCGCCCCTGCGCCACTCGCGCGGTATCGAAGTCGGCCACATGTTCAAGCTGGGCACCAAATACTCTGAAACCATGGGCGCCAGCTACTCGGACCAACAGGGCCAGGCCCAGCCGTTGCTGATGGGCTGCTATGGCATTGGCCTCGGTCGCCTGCTAGCCTGCATCATCGAGCGGCACCACGATGAGCACGGCATCTGCTGGCCAGCGTCTGTTGCGCCCTATGCCATCCACATCGTCTCGCTGGGCGAGTCCGACTCGCCGGTCGGTCGTTCCGCCGCGGCACTCTGCGAGCGCCTGCTGGCCGCCGGCAACTCGGTGCTGCTCGACGACCGCGACGAACGAGCAGGGGTCAAGTTCGCCGACGCCGACCTGATCGGCTGCCCACTGCGACTGACCGTCAGCAAGCGAACGCACAAGGCCGACGCCGTGGAACTCAAATGGCGCGACCAACCCGACCGCCAGACCATCGCGCTCACCGAACTCGACGCGCTACTGGCAAAAGAGCTGCCGCATGACTGAGCATTGTGCCTACTATCCCACTGGTTTGAGGGAGGCGGCAGAGGCCTGTGGCGTGCCGCAGGAGCGCCATGTAGAGCTTGCCGTCTCGCCGGGCACCATGGACTATTGGCAGAAGGTCCTCAAAAAGCGCCACGCCGAGGTCATCCCGTTGCTCGAGCGGTCGCCGGGCCGTTTCTTGGTGCACACCAAATCGTTCTATCCCACCAGCGCCTCCGACCCTTCTGTCTATCGTCTGCTCAGCGGCGGCATCCGATTTGACGAACCGCTGCTGGAGGCAGTTCGCCGCGAGACCCATGAAGAGACCAATCTCGACATCGAGATTGTGCGGTTCGCGGGCATCCTGCGCCACACTTTTCGGTTGGCAGGGCAGCGAGCACAGGGCAGATGGAATCCCTGTGGCCAGCTCGACTTTTGGTCGCACCTCTTTTGGGTACGGCCGACCGGCGGCGAGCTGCGGGTCAACGATCCCGACGAGTCGATCACCGGCTTTCGGGATGCCTCGCTCGACGAGCTGCTGAATCTCGCGGAACAGCTCGAGTCGCTCGAGTCAGGCTGGGCCGACTGGGGACGCTTCCGCGCCTGCGGCCATCGCTTTGCCGTCGACCTATTGCGGGAGCTGCTCTAGCATGACCACGACCGCCGTGCCCGATATGCGTATCTCGGCGCCCTATGACGTGATCGTGGTCGGTGGCGGCCACGCCGGCTGCGAGGCGGCTCTGGCTGCGGCGCGTATGGGTCAACGCACGCTGCTGGTCAGCATGAACCTCGACCTCCTGGCGCAAATGCCCTGCAATCCTAGCGTGGGAGGGTCGGCCAAGGGACAACTGGTGCGCGAGATCGACGCTCTAGGCGGCGCAATGGGCCGCGTGATCGACCGCACCTACATCCAGGTTCGCATGCTGAACATGTCCAAGGGGCCAGCAGTGCGCGCTCTGCGTGCCCAGGCGGACAAGCGGCTCTATTCACTGTGCATGAAACACCTGATCGAGGCCACGCCCAACCTCTCGCTCAAGCAGGGCGCCGTCGAGCGGCTCATCACTGAGGGCGACCGCATCCGCGGCGTCCGTCTGGCGCGCGGAGAGGTGTTCGACGCCCCAGCCGTGGTGATCGCCGGGGGCACCTTTTTGAGCGGACGCATCCTCTCGGGCGAGTATAGCACCCCAGCCGGCCGTGCTGGTGAGTTCCCAGCCACCGGCCTCTCGGCCAATCTGCGCGAACTGGGTTTCGCGCTGCGCCGCCTGCAGACCAACACCCCTCCCCGGGTCGACGCACGCACCGTCCGCTTTGACCTCGGCGAACCCCAACCGGGGCATCCCGCGCCGCTCTACTTTTCCTTTGACGGCGCGCCCGAGAGCTACTACCAGTTGCCCATCAACCCACGCTATCCGATTGCGCAGCAGACGGCCTGGCGGCCGCAGGTGCCCTGCTATTTGGTGCGCAGCAACGAGCGCACGCGCCAGGTCGTGCTCGACAACATGCACCGCTCGCCCATCGCCCCGGGCACCATCGATGCGGCCGGTCCGCGCTATTGCCCCTCGTTCGAGGAAAAGGTCGTCCGATTCCCACACAAAGTCTCACACCAGTTCTTCTTAGAGCCCGAGGGGTGGTCCACCAGCGAGGTATATGTCCAGGGCTGCTTTACCGGCATGCCCGCCGATGTGCAGGCGCAGATGCTGCATTCAATCCCCGCTCTGGCCGACGCCGAGATCGTGAGACCCGGCTATGCCATCGAGTATGACGGCGTTCCGTCGCACCAGATCAAGGCATCGCTCGAGACGCGCCGCATCCACGGCCTGTTTCTCGCCGGGCAGATCAACGGCACCTCGGGCTATGAGGAGGCCGCCGCCCAGGGACTGCTGGCGGGCGCTAACGCCGCCCGCCTTGTCCAGGACGAACCGCCGCTGGTGTTGGGGCGAGATCTCGCCTATATGGGCGTCCTCGTCGACGACCTGGTCACCAAAGAGATCGTCGAGCCCTACCGCATGATGACCTCGCGGGCCGAGTATCGCCTGCTGCTGCGCGGAGACAATGCCGACCTGCGCCTCAGCGAGTTGGGGCACGCCTTGGGCCTGGTGGACGATGCCCGTTGCACGCGCGCACGCCGAAAGCGAGAGGCCGTCGAGCGCGAGATGGCCCGTCTGGAGAGCACTCGCCTGCGCCCTAGCGAGCAGACCAACGCCCTGCTGGCGGCCCACGACCTGAGGCCCGTCGTGCAGCCGATCAGCGCAGCACGGATTCTGCGTCGACCCAGCGCAGAGTATGCCCTGTTGCTGGAACTGGGTATTGGAGAGGCGGGACTCGATCCAGAGGTGGCCGAGCAGGTAGAGATCGCCTGCCGCTATCAGGGGTACATTGACAAGCAGACACGCCAGATCGCGCGGGCCCGCCGTCTGGAGAACCATCCACTGCCCGAGGACCTCGACTATGCCCATCTCTCGGGACTGCGCTTGGAGGCCCGCGAACAGCTCGCGCGCTTTCGACCGGCAACACTGGGGCAGGCATCGCGCATCGTGGGGGTCAATCCAGCGGACATCTCGGTGCTGTTGGTACAGATCGAGCGCCGATGTTACGCCGAGGGGCGCGGTCGCGACTAGGGCGTCGAGACCAGGGGCGTCCAGAGGATCGAATCCAGCAGCGGGGCCCCGCCACGGTAGAGCAGGTCAGCGTCGCCATTGCCTCCAAGAGCGGTAGACTGCTGCCACGACGCGTGGGCGCCCAAGGTCGGACCGGTGGTCAGACCCACGCCGCCCAAACTGGCCGCTCCGGCATCGGCCACCAGCGTACCCTCTTGCCAGCTCTCGGCGCTGAACCCTTTGCGACGGAACGCCAGACTGGCACCCTCGTCCCAGGCCACATAGATGTGCGACTCGGCCCCCAGACCTTGCGCGGCGATTTCCGGTTGGCTGGCCGGCTGCGTCGAGAGTGCCTGCGGCAGGCTCCACCAGACGTCGTGCTCGACCGTGTCGGCATAACGCACCTCACCGGTCGCGCCCTCTTGCCAAACGACATAGGCGGCCAGATCATTGATGCCCGCCAGGCGCGGCGACATCGAGTCGGCGCCGGCGCTGTCCGAGATGTTGATGGCCCAGGGCAGCCAGGATTGGTCACTTCCATAGAGGCAAAAGACATCATAGCGTCCCGAGGAGCGCTCTGACTGCCAGCAGGCCCACAGCCGATTGCTGCTATCGTACGACAGATCGGGAGCCAGTCCACCACTGGAGCTGGGCACGTAGAATGTGTTCCACAGCGCCCCCACGCGCCAGCCATAGTAGATTCGCGAGAGACCCTCGGTGTTGTCACTCCAGACCACGACCGTATCGCCACTGGGCGCAATCGACAGAGCCGGCTGCGTCGCGTTGCCGCTGGTCTGAGAGACATTGTCCGGCCAGGACCAGCCATCGCCCTCCCATTCGGCATAGTAGACGTCGTAAGAACCGCCCAGCTCACCGGAGAACACCAAGGCCAACTGCCCGCTCGGCCCGACGGCCAAATCGGGCTCTTCGCCCATGTAAAAGCTACTCGGTTGGGACCACTGCCCGTTCTCACAGAGCGCATAGTGGAGCACCGGATAGCCCGAGATCAGCGCGCTCCACACCGCACAGATCGTGCCGTTCGCCAGCACCACCAGATCGCTGTCGTCGACGCCGCTACCCGCTCCGGGCGCCGAGGGCGAAGAGACGTTGGTCGGCAGGTACCACTCCCAGTCTGGTCCGGGGTCTTCTGCGCTCAGCTCTGCTTTGGCATTGAGCGTCGGCGTGTCGGGTCGGTTGCGATCGGGCGCCCGCTCGACGCTTACTGGGATGGGGTTGTCGGCCGAGCCGGGGTCCTTGATCATCAGCGCCAGATAGGCCCAAGGGGTTTGTGCCACCGGAGCCGTCTTGGTTGGGGTCGGAAGCGTGGGCTCGACTGTCGGGATGCGGGTCGCCGTCGGGCTGGCCGTAGGCGTAAGCGTCGCCGTCGCTGTCAGGGTGGGCGTACCCGCCCCAGAACTGGTGTTGGTCGGTGATGCCTGCGCCGTGGCGGTGGCGGACGGTGTCGGCAGCGTCTGCTGGACCGAGGGTGTCACGCTCGGGATCGGTAGCGTGGCCTCAATCGTGGTTGTCGCCGTCGCCATAGTTGTGGGTGTACCAGAGGGCGTGGTCGTTGCACTGGCCGTCGTCGTCGGCGTAGGCGTTTCGCTGGCTGGTGGCGTGACTGTGTCAAACGGGGCTTGGGCGGCCTGGTACAGCAGCCACAGGGACGTATCCTTGGTCACCAGACGCACGCTAAAGACCGCCTGCCACAGCCCAGTGTCATCCGAAAGCAGACAGGCATCGGCGACCCCCGAATCGTGCGTCACAATGGTCTGGTCCGCACTCCATGTATCCATCCCGCCCTGGCGCATGCGCAGACTGGTGCCCGCGTCCCAGGCGATACCCATTTGGCCATCCACCCCGGCTGAGATCTGCGGACTGCTGGCAAACCCTTCGCCCTCTGAGAGCGGGATGGGCTCGCGCCAACCTTGACCGTCTCGCCACGCCATCGCTACCGCCGAGGAGGCACCGTCCAGAGCCACCTCCTCCCAGACAAGGTAGGTCTTCCCGCCCTCCCCGCTGGCGATATGCGGAGCGTACGACCCCATCTCAAAGGACTGCGAGACATTCTCTGCCCGAGACCAATCGCCTTCGCCGGCCAACGAAGGGTCCGGCGCCGGTTGCCACTGGGAGACATAGATATCGCTGGCCGGATCGCCCTTTAGGCTCGTCGTCTGTGACTGCGGCGCCCCCTGCCAGGCCAACCATACTTGGTCTCCGCCGGCATCCAGCGAGGGCGATGTGCCCAAGGCCACCGGACGCAACTCGGGCCATGTTGCCCCACCATCGTCCGAGATAGCATGATAGACGCGATCGACGGCGTCAAGCGTCTCGACCCACGCCACGTGTATCTGCTCGTCGACCAATAGCGAGATCTGCGGACGCTGCGAGTTGCCGTGAGTATCGCTGATATCGGTCGGCAGCCAGCCCTCCGCCGCGGCGCGGTGTAGAATCTGCGTTCGTCCACTGCTGTCTGTCTCGGCCGCATAGACGATGTGGGGCGTCCCCCTACCGTCCAGAGCGATGGCCGGCGCGTATCCTTGCCAGGCATAGGGCGAGACGGTCCAGCCCTCAACGCTGCGATAGGCATAGCGTACGCGCTGACCATCCTCCTCCCAGGTCAGGTGCAGGTCACCGTTGGCCGGATTGCGCACCATGCGCGGATAGCGCGCACGGCTGACTCCGTCAGCTACGGGCCTGGGTTGCATCCAAGCCTGTGACGCGACGAAACCTGGCGGTCCGCTGCCGCCGGTTGCTGGACCCCTTTCCAGAGCCCGCACCGCCGCCCGACCACCAGACAAGAGTCCCGTATAGGCCGCCACCAGGGTGACCACTGAGAACAAGCAGAAACAGATCACCCGTCGAGGCGATCTGCTCCGCCGCAGGCAGCTCTCTCGCATGTCCTCCCAGGCCTAGTGTATCAGTCTGGCCTCTCTACCCGAATGCGCTGCGCGAACAGCAGACGACCCTCCCAGTGCGCGACCACGTCGGCCCACATTCCTCTGGCCGCCCGGGCACGCGACTCGTCGATGAACGTCATGCCATCGACATAGACGGTTTGTCCCTCGATAGTGAGATACCCCTCGCGCGGCAACTCATCTTCGATTACGAGCACCTCGATTATCCCCTCGAGCCGCACGACCTCTTGCGCCGTTTCGACTCGTATCTGCTGGAACAGCACGCTGCCATCACGTTGACGCTTTCCCTTGGCCTCTGCGATCGCGCCGATGGCGGGATCGCCCTCGATCTCGGTCTCTTCGGTCACGATGCCCCGCACGCCGTCAATCACCCACTCGCCTGGGGATTCTTGCGCCATCACTTGGATGGCGCCCTTGACCTCGAATTTGCCCGAGGCAGAGGCCACGGCATACACCTCGACATGGCTGGCCCTGATAACGCCGGTACGCAACAGGCGTCCTTTCACGTGGGCATAGCTTCCGACCTCTGGCTCACCGATGACGGTGGCCTTGCCGTCAAGATCGACGTTTCGCCCGGCAATAGTCCAGGTCTCGCTCCTTCTGAGGGCCGAGACACCGAGGTTACTGGGAGCCTGCGAGATCATGCCCCGAAACTCGAGTTCGTTCAGCGCGGCCGCATCCTCGTCGGTCTGCACCGTGATATAGGATGCCTCCACCTGGAACGCACCGGTCGCAAAGGCCTCGATGGTCACATAGTCGCGACCGGCAACCACCTGGTATCCGACCGGACGGATTTCGGTCGTGGTTCGTACCACGACATCGGTGACATCGGTCGATACAATGCGCCAAATCTCGCTGCCGTCGGCCTGCGGCACGATCTCTGAGATCGGCCCCTCGATGCGCACGGAAAACGACAGCATCGGGCCGCCCGCGTGGGCTGCGCCTGCGCCGAGAGCCAGCATGGCAACACAGGCCACCACCAGCGCTAGGCCAAATCTGTTCATCCTCACAACTCCGCTCCTCGCGCTGTCATCTCTTTGGTCGTGTCACCATCGACCGACCGCTCTTGCGACAGCGAAACCTCTACTCTTGCGTCTGTTCGCCAGTCTGCTTGGACGGTGTGGACTGCCCCTCGACCGTCTCCGCTTCCCCATCAGGGTTCGGTATGACGGTGGGCTCGGCAGTTTCGGAACCCTCAGACGGTGCGGCCGCCTCACCGCTGCTCTCTCCCTCGCCCTCAGCCGGCGAGTCGGTATCCGCCGTCGGCGTGGGTTCATCGGTGGGCTTTGGCGTCGGCTCTGCCGTAGGCTCTGGCTCTGGGGTTGGCTCCGGAGGGGCCTTGACGCTGATCTTGAGCGCCACGCGACTTCCGTCAGCCTGCACCACGGCCTTGACCTCGGCAATCGCTCCCACCTGGGGGTCGCCCGAGATGCTGGTGTCGCCCGTAATGGCCACGCGCTGACCGGCAACCACCCAGCTTCCGCCAGAAATCGACTGCACCACACCACCAAAACTGATCGTTTCCAGCTCGGCCGCCTTGACCGTGACCCGCTTGGCCACCAAACGTCCACTGCTGAACTCGTCCGCCTTGACGATAGCACGTGCCCCGACCTCGGGCTGGCCCTCGATCTCGGCCGAACTGACATCGACTGTGCGACCGCCCACGATCCAGGTGCTGCCGTCGATGTTATCGATGCGTCCGCTGAACTCTTTGGGCTGCGGAGGCGCTTCAGGCGCCGCGAGCACCGTGATGCTGCGCGCTTCCAGGCCGCCGTCCGGACGCTGTACAGCGTCGACCACAGCCTTTCCGCCGACCTGGGCGTTGGCCCGGGAGCTGTCGACATGCGTCCCGCTGATGAACACCTGACGCCCCGCGACTCGCCAGAACGCGCCGGTGACCTCATCGATGCGGCCTTCGATCCGCACGTGAACCTCACGCGGCGGCGGAGGCGGCGTGGGCGTCGGCACGGGCGTCGACGTCGGACTGGGCGTCACGGTGGGCGACTCGGTAGGCGTCGCGGTCACCGTAGCGGTCGGCTCATCAGTCACTGTCGGCTCGGGAATCGCTGTGGGTTCGTCGGTCGGCGTGGGGGACGGTACCGGCGTATCCGTCGGCTTGGGAGGGGCCGTCGGCTCGGGATCCGGATCGTTGGCACCATCGGCTTTGGATGCGTCCATCGACGCTACCTGTTGCACCACGACCTCGCTGGCCTGAACTTGGCCGCTGCTGTCCGTCTCACCGACCACCGCCACCTGGTCTCCGACCGATGGCGCCGCATCGCCGGCCCATTGCACGATCAGCCCGTCGACCACCACCGTCTGACCCTCTACCGAGCTGACCCTACCGGCAAATTCGATGCGCGCCTCGCGCCCCTGCGCGACCACATCGTGGGCTTCTGCAAGACGTCGCTGCGAATACACCTGCTCGAGCACGAGCTTGGCCTCCTGGTTCACCGTCAGAGCCAGGCGCACGTTTTCGGTGGCGCGCTTGACGCCATAAAGCGGATCGCCCGGCAAACTACCTGCCGAGACCATGCCGCCGCCGCCCAGGATGCCCAGTAACACCACCAACGATATCAGCGTGCTGGCCAGACCGGGCGAAAGCGAGAGTCGCATGCCAAAGCGCGCACGACGCCTGTCACGCCGGGGCGCAGTCTGCTCGCGCCGCGAAACCTCGGCCATCACGCGATTGCGAACGCGCAGCAAGGCCGGATCGTCCTCGCTGACCGGACGATAGCTCGCGCGAACCTCTGAGGCGGTTGTCAACAACGCCTCGAGTTCGTCTGCGAGGTCGGGGTATCGCCGCAGGCAAGCCTTTAGCGACTCGCCCGCCGCCAGACACTCCAGGCAATCGTCGAGGGCAAAGGCTAGTCGTCTAGACATGCTGCCCCCTCACCTGGGGTTCCATGCGTCGTCGCAATGCTCCCAGCGCTCTGAATTGAAGCGATTTGATCGCCCCCTCTGTTTTTCCCAAAGCCCGTGCAACTTCCAAGTTCGATAGCCCCTCAAAGAACTTGAGCTGGATGACCGCCTGTTGCTCTTCGGTTAGTTCGTGCATCGCCGCGCAGACCGCCTCGTACTGGATCGACTTTTCGGCACGCGATACCGGGTCCTCGCCGGTCGCCACCAGCCGCTCGTCGAGCGGCAACGTCTCTCGCTTCTGCGCGCGGCGGTAATGGTCGATTACCGCGTTGTGCGCGATTCGGTACAGCCACCCCGAAAAGGACAACTGCCAGGATCGCTGCGATCGGATGGCATCGAGAACCTTGATAAACACGCTCGTCGTCAAGTCCTCGGCCAGGGCCGTGTCCCCCACTCGGTACAAAATGTACGAATAGATCTTGGCCGAGTATCGGTCGTACAACTCTCCGATTGCGGCCTGTTCGTTACGTTGGGCTCTTTCGAGCAAAGCGGCTTCATCAGTGGGTTGCATGTAACGAATCTCTTCCCTCAAGACGTGTGTGCTGTATAAAAGATACGCGCCCATATCCGGCCCCAAGAGGTCCCAAACAGGGACCACACAACGCGCTCCAACTCCGCTTGTCTGCGGTCTGAACGCGTTGCCTATCTCTTTGCTACTTTTCCTACCGTTTTCTCGTTGCCGATGACAAGGTCGCGGTCGACCCCAAGCCCTGCATGAACTATTCTACTTTGGCTTTTTCTCTAGTTTCTTGAAATGAGGGCTCTCGTATATGAAAGAAATTTCATATTCGGCGCCACAACGTTACCACAGGTGAACAAAACCTGTCAACTGCTGCCCCCGAGGAGACCATGAATTCACGCCACGCTTACGGAACGGGACAGTGTGGGGCGCCTGCAGAGGCAATTCGGAGAGGCGAGCTACCGGTCGGCCGGATTCGGCGCGTCGGGACGGGCGGGGCGCGTGTTGGCCACGACGAACCAGATACCCCCGATGGTGATCAGCACATCGCCGACGCTATAGACATTGGCCAGAGGAAAGCGGCTAGGGATGGCCAAGACATCGCCCAGGAACCAGAGTGGCGTGCCGCTCCCGGCGATGGACGAGTTGGCCGTGCGCATGGCCTCAAAGGTGACCTGCGAATCGACGATACCTGCGGTGCGCATGGCCCACAGCGAAGCCGGCATGCTGCCACCGTTGACGAATATGACCAGCGCGTTGGAGGCTAGGCCCAACAGCAAAATGCTCAGGCCCGGCAAGCGCCGATTCAGCCATCCCACCATCAAGAGCAGCAGCAGCGACACGACGTAGAGGGCGCTGGTGACCCCGTCACTAGGCACCACGGACTGCCACCAGCGAGTAAAGATGACGATCTGGAGCAGAAGGGAGAGCAGAATCAGAGGCGATAGGCGGATATGTGCTCCACCCAAACGACGCAGATCGCCCCCCAACAGGAGCGACAGTAAAAGTGCCAGGCCCACCAGGACCAGGAGCAGCACGCCTAGTCGCCCCCGGCGAGCGACATCTGTGCCACTCCCTCGACCCATTCAGGCAGCCGCAGAATACCCACAAACACCTCAACCAACTGAGGGTCGAACTGGGTCCCGCTGCAGCGTTCCAGCTCGGCGATGGCCTGCTCAAAGGTGAGGGGGTCCCGATAGACACGCTTGGAGGTCATGGCGTCAAAGGCGTCGGCAACCGAAAGGATCCGGCTCCCCAGGGGAATATCTTCCCCCGCCAGGCCCGCCAAATAGCCAGTGCCATCATAGTGTTCGTGGTGGTAGAGAACCAGTCCCTTGCCGTCATCAAAGAACTGGAACTGCGCCAAGAGGTCCGCGCCGATCTGGGGGTGCTTGCGAAAGGTCATCAGTTCGTCGGCGTCAAAAGCACCCGGCTTGTAGAGCAAATCGTTGCTCATCCCGATCTTGCCCAGGTCGTGCAACCGTCCAGCCATGCGAATCGTATCAACCGCTTCGATAGGCAGACCGATCTCTTGGGCAATGGCGGCCGAGTACTGCGCCACGCGTTGAGAGTGCATGAACGTGCTGGGATCGCGTTGGTCGACGGCATCCGCCATACGCACCAGCGTCGCCCGCGTCTGGTTGCGCAGCTCACCAATATACTCAAAGGATCTACGAAGGACGATAACCGGCAGTACCAGATAGAGTACGCTCCAGGGGTTGAGCAGCCACAGTGCGGCGATCACCGCACCGGTCGGGATGATCGTAAGGTTGTTCCAGATCGAGTCGCGGAAGTTGGAACTCCAGACGTGGAACAGGGACATGCGGCGAGCCACAGCCATCACCCCGGCCACCAAACCCGTATTGGTAAAGGCATAGGTCATCATCATGGCCACAACAGCCAGGCCGTTGCGCGCCGACCCGAACGGCATGCGACTACCGGTCTGCAGGAGCTCGTACACCGCAGCCATCGCGGCGGTGGTCAGCGTCATTTCGGCCGCGTTGAACAGCGCCTTGTACCACTCGCGCTTCATGGCCAGCTCGGCCAAAAAAGTGCCAATCATCGCTGCCGGAATCGCGACCCAGGGCCCATAGACGATGGCCGCCGCGGTCTTGAACGCGCACGAGACCGTCACTTCGGCCTGGTCGGTGGTCGGTAGCCGTATGGGGTACAGATCGGATACAAAGATGGCCAGGCTAAAGATTGCGACAGCCAATAGACCATTGAGCGACGTGCTGCACTGAACGATAGCGCCAACGCTGAGGCCAATGGCGAGAATCGATAACACAGCAATATAGAGTGATAGCTTGAACGGAAGGCCTCTCATCCACCCATGTCCGTTATGTGATAGGGCATTTTGACCCACAAGAACCCAGAACACCGCATCAGACAGAATCCCACCATACTTATGGTGCGTCCCCAAGTATGTACAAAAGATGAATGCCCGAATGGTCGATTATGACAATACTGTAATGATTCCGAAAGGCGCCCAGAAACGCCATGTGCTGCCGGGAACACTCCCAGCAGCACACCTGCTCCTCTAATCAACCATATGGCGCCCTCGCGCCGCAGAGGTGCTGGGCATCTGCCCGGTAGGTCGCTCAGAGCCACTGACGCACCGGCTCTGCCCTTGAGCCTCGCGCGGGTTCCCTGCAGATAAACCGGTGCGCTGACCTTGTATCAGAGAACCCAGAGACGGCGAGGCCGATGCGCGCTCCGCTACCCGCGCCCCGAAGGTCCTCGATCCGACAGCCAAGCCGGCAGCCGACGATTCAGCGCGTCGAGGGTGGCCTTGCAGGCGGCCTCCCTCAAGTTCTGGGCCACGATACAGGTGCCCGAGAGCCGTTCGTCGCCGCGCGGCGTCGAGGCCTGAACGATCTGCAAGCAGACGCGGTCTCCCTGCGAATCGACCACTTGGGCGTCTCGTGCCGTCAGCTTGACAGAGCCCCCCATGGCATGCTCCACCGCTCGCAGCGTCGCCTCGGCCGTCGCGGCCGCCACCTTGGACTCGGAAGTCTCCCTCTCACAGTCGCTGCAACCAGTATAGCGCTGCTCGCCTTCCATGAGGACAACGGTGACCTGACCGTCGGACATCTTGGCTTGACCGACGCAGAGCCGTAGCGGCGACTCGGCGTCGTCCTCCGGGTCGAGCTGCACCAGACTGACTTTGCGAAAGTCGATACGCACCCCAAAGCGCGCCGCCAGCAGCGACTCAATGTCGCGTACGATCCTCTTGGGTGGACGATCCTGATCGGCGATCAC
>Ga0180436_10004355_pt1 | contig 12756 bp, 8 predicted proteins | sample SS_ome_2_FD_132434 | JGI IMG/M metagenome (GOLD analysis project Ga0180436, IMG submission 132434) | Hypersaline lake sediment archaeal communities from the Salton Sea, California, USA - SS_3_S_2 metaG | ecosystem: Environmental > Aquatic > Non-marine Saline and Alkaline > Hypersaline > Sediment...
GACATCCGGTCGGCGGTCCTCACGGAGGAGCTTGCCGCACGGGGCGTCCTCCACGGGGGGGCGCGGGTCCGGGTACTTCGACGATACGACATCCGAGGAATCTCGGGGGACTCCCTGGAAGCGGCCGTTTCCGTTCTCCTGGCAGATCCGGCGGAGGAGGAGGTTCTGTCGGAACTTCCTCGCGACGACGACCGGCGGCGGATCCTCTGCGCGACGGAATACCTCCCCGGCCAGTTTGACCAGCGGGCGGACGCGGCGGAACAGGCTCTCGGAATGCTCGGTTTCGCGGAGACGCAGGTAAAGATCGCGGATATATACGTGGTCGAAACCGACGGTTCCCCGGGGCGATCGGAGATGCTCGATCGTTCGGCACTGTGTTCGGCTCTTGTCAACCCGGTGGAGCGACGGGTGCTCATCGGATCGGCGGCGGAGCGGTTTACCGACCGGGCGCCGGTACCGGATATGCCGGAGCAGGCCGCGGCGTTTCTCGAGGGAGACCCCTGCGGGTTTTCCTTCTCGCCGGAGGATCAGGCGTGCATCGTCGACTATTTTCGCGGGACCGACCGCATTCCCACGGAGACCGAGTTGGCGGTTCTCGCGACCTACTGGTCCGATCACTGTCGGCATACCACCTTTCGAACCGTCCTGCGGGAAATCGGTATCCACGAGCCCCGTGCACGGGCGACCTGGGAGTTGTTCCTGGCGGAGCGGAATCGTCGTGGTGAAGCGGGTCGACCGTTGACGCTGATGGAGATCGCCACGGCGCTTGCCCGGTGGCGGGCGGTCGACGGAGAACTCCCGGAGGTGGTGCTTTCCGGTGAGGTAAACGCCGCCACCGTGGAGATCGACGCGGTGATCGGCACGCACACCGAACGCTGGGCGGTGCTGTTCAAGAACGAGACCCACAACCACCCCACGGAGATCGAGCCCTTCGGCGGGGCCGCCACCTGCCTCGGGGGTGCGATCCGCGATCCCCTTTCCGGACGCGCCTACGTGTACCAGGCGTTGCGGCTCTCCGCGGGGGCGGAACCGGCACCGGGTGAGGAGACGGTTCCGCGTGGCAAGCTTCCTTCCTACGTGATTGCTCGCGGCGCTGCCGCGGGATACTCGAGCTACGGGAACCAGATCGGCATCGCCACCGGCCTGGTGGATGAGCTGTACCACCCGGGCTACCGGGCAAAACGGTTTGAGATGGGCGCCGTCGTGGGAGCAGCTCCAGCGGCGCAGATTCGACGGGAGGAGCCCGCGCCGGGTGATCGGGTGCTCCTCATCGGCGGGCGTACCGGCCGGGACGGCGTCGGGGGCGCCACCGGGTCGAGTCGGAGTCACGACCAGGAATCGATCGAACGTGCCGGGGCGGAAGTACAGAAAGGGAACCCGCCGGTCGAGCGGGCGCTGCAGCGACTTTTTCGAGACCCGGAGTTTGCGCGACTGGTGAAGCGGAGCAACGACTTCGGCGCCGGCGGGGTCGCCGTAGCGGTGGGGGAGATCGCCCACGGTCTCGAGATCGATCTCGACGCGGTGCCGCTCAAGTACGACGGGCTCACCGCAACGGAGATCGCGATCTCCGAGAGTCAGGAGCGAATGGCGGTGGTTGTTGCCTCGGCGGATGTCGATTCAGCGATAGCGCTGGCTGCAGCGAATCGTCTCGACGCAACACCGATCGCCACCGTCACGGTGGAGCCCCGTTTGGTGATGCGCTACCGCGGGAAAATCGTCGTGATGATCGACCGGGCGTTTCTCGATAGCGCCGGGGCGCCACGAGAGGCGACGGTTCGCATAGCCGCGGCGGGGGCCGATCCCTCGGCGGCGGCCTCCACGGCGGGCGTCAGCGGCGGCGGCGATTCCGACTCCCGACGGGCCTTCTCGGCGCGCCCCCTCCCGGAGCGCCTCCGTGACCCGCGATTTACCGATCGGCAACCGCTGGCGGAACGCTTTGACGCGACGATCGGCGGCGGATCGCTGCTTGCACCCTACGGCGGCAGCCTGCAACGGTCTCCCGCCGTCGCGATGGCTGCCCTGTTGCCGCATCGGGAGGCACGGACCGCTACAGTCATGGCCTGGGGATTCGATCCGGACCTGTCCGCGGCCTCGCCGTATCACGGCGCCTACACCGCGGTGGTGGAGGCGTTGGCGCGACTCGCGGCGACGGGGGTTCCTGCCGGACGGGAGTGGCTTTCCCTGCAGGAGTACTTTCCGCGCCCCGGCGACGATCCGGAGCGCTGGGGACTCCCGCTGGCGGCGCTGCTCGGGGCCCTGCAGGCGCAGCTCGATCTCGGTGTGACCGCGATCGGCGGAAAAGACAGCATGTCCGGCAGCTACGAGACTCTCGACGTTCCGCCAACCCTCGTGGCGGTTGCGCTCGGGGTTGCCCCCGCCGACGGCGTCCCCCCCTCCCACATTACCGCGCCGGACTCGCCGGTGGTGCTCCTGCCCGTTCCCACCGACGAGCGGGGTCTCCCGGACCCGCCGGCGTTTCTCGAGAACCGACGCGTACTCGAGGGAGCGATCGAGCGGGGGCTCGTTTCGGCGGCAACGGTGGTTCGTGCCGACGGGATCGACGCCGCGATCGCCCGGATGTGTTTCGGCGAGAACCTGGGGTTTGCCGGCGCGCCGGGGGCGGAGGCGATCGAGGCCGGTGTCGGTTCGATCATCGTGCAGCTGGTCGCGGGGGCGTCGGCGACGTCGGTGGGAGGCGCGGCGCGGATCCTGGGTACGACCCGGCGCGAGCCGATCCTGGAATGGGCCGGTACCACCTGGAGTCTGGAGGAGCTCTACGGCGCCTGGCACGGCGGTGGCGTCACCCGGATCGTCTACGGCGACGAAGCGGACCCGCCGGCGCCGGCTACCCCCGCGGCGATCTACGAAGCCCCCGCTCCCGGCAGTGCCTCTGCCGACCGAGCCGGACCGACCGCGGGGCGTACCGACAGGCGTGTAGATACACCGCCGACGGTACTGATCCCCGTGTTCTACGGCACCAACTGCGAGGACGACTCGCGGCGCGCCTTCGAGAGCGCCGGCGCCCGGGTGGAGGAGTACGTGGTAGACCCGCAGGATCCTCGGGAGTTTGCCCGGCGGCTCGCGGCGTCGCAGATTCTCATGGTGCCCGGCGGGTTCAGCGCCGGTGATGAACCGGCGGGGAGCGGCAAGTACATCGCTGCGTTTCTTCGCTCGCCGGTGGTTCGGGAGGTGCTTGAACGGCACTTTATCGACGGAGACGGTCTGATCCTGGGAATCTGCAACGGATTTCAGGCGATGGTTCGTCTCGGCCTTGTCCCGTTTGGACGCATAGTGGAACGCGAACCGGGGTATCCGATCCTTGCGCCCAACTCGGCGGGGCGACACGTGGCGAGACACGTGGTCACGAGCCTTCGGTCCAATCGCGGTCCCTGGCTCGACCGCGCGCCGGTGGGAACGCGCGAGTTTCTTCCGATATCCCACGGGGAGGGACGCTTTTTTACGACCGAAGACCGGCTCACGCGGCTTTTCGCGGATGGACAGGTTGCCACGCAGTATGTAGACTGGAGTGGTGAGCCTGCCGCCTCCCGCCCATGGAATCCCAACGGGTCCATGCACGCCGTGGAGGGACTTCTCTCTCCGGACGGACGGTTTTTCGGGCGAATGGCACACACGGAGCGAGTCAGACCGGGGTTGTACCGCAACCTCCCGGCGATCGATCCGATCCCGATCTTTGAAAACGGCGTTCGCAGTCTGATCTGAGACGCCGGCCCGTATAATCCCGGAGATTGGTCCGGGAGTCTCTACCGGAGCACCGGAATGCTCCGACTACGGGCAGAAACCCTTCCTCACCCGATTCCGCGAATTGTCGCGGTGTCGTTGTTTTTTCGAACCTCGCGGGTTTCTGTCCCTTATACCGCGAGGGGAAGGAGAACAGGGTGGACCCACAACACAATCCGGTCCGCGGAAAACAGATCTATGAGGGCAAGGCGAAGCGCGTCTACGAGACCGACTCGCCGGGCCACGTTATCTTTGAGTACAAAGACGACGCCACCGCGTACAACGGCCAAAAGCACGAGGTATTTCAGGGGAAGGGTGTCCTTAACAACGCTCTGAGCTCCCATTTTTTCACGCTCCTGGCGAACCAGGGGATCGAGAACCACTTTGTGCGAACGCTCTCGGAGCGCGAACAGCTCGTCCGGGCGGTGCAGATCGTACCTCTGGAAGTGGTGGTCCGCAACCGTGCCGCCGGAAGCATGTCCAAAAAGCTCGGCATCGAGGAGGGGACGGAGCTCCGCTGCACCGTCCTGGAGCTCTGTTACAAGCGTGACGAACTCGGCGATCCGGTCATCGGGATTCACCACGCCGTCGCGATCGGGCTGGGGAGCTACGCGGAGATCGAATGGATGGAGCGAAGCGCCCGCGAGGTCAACATGGTGCTCTCCGGGATCTTTGATTCGATCGGGATTGAACTCATCGATTTCAAGCTCGAATTTGGACGTCTCCCGGACGAGCAGGGCCGCCTCGTTCTGGCCGACGAGATCAGCCCGGATACCTGTCGCCTCTGGGATCGGAAAACCGGCGAACGGCTCGACAAAGATCGCTTCCGGCGCGATCTCGCGCCGTTGCTTGATGGGTATCGCGAGATTCTCGGTCGCCTGACACAAACCGCGGGAGGGACCACGTGACGGAGTTTGAGACCCACGATTTCGGCGATCGACCGGAAGAGGAGTGCGGCGTCTTCGGCGTATTTATCCCCGACGAGGATGATGAACGTCGCACCACGATCGGTCGCCTCAGTTATTATGGGCTGTATGCCCTGCAGCATCGCGGCCAGGAGAGCGCGGGTCTCACGGTCTGTGGCCCCGACGGGTTTCGGGATCATCGTGGTATGGGACTGGTGGCGGAGGTCTTCTCCGACGAGATCCTGGACTCATTTACCGGGCACGCCGCGATCGGTCACGTCCGCTACTCCACCGCCGGATCCAGTACGATCGTCAATGCCCAGCCCCTGCGCGCCCAGTCCCGCCTGGGGGAGATCGCGATCGCCCACAACGGGAACCTGGTAAACGCCCCGGTCATACGGGAACTCCTGGAGGACACGGGGGTGATGTTCCAGACATCCAGCGATTCCGAGGTGATCCTGAATCTCGTGGCACGGGGCGCGCGGCACGGATTGGAACGGGCGGTGCTCGATGCGATGCGCACGATTCAGGGGGCGTTCTCGCTGGTTTTTCTCACCAGGGACGCACTGATCGCGGTACGCGATCCCAAGGGTATTCGGCCGCTCGTTCTCGGATCGCTCGGGAACGCCTCGATCGTGGCAAGCGAGACCTGTTCGCTCGACGCGATCGGAGCGGAGCACGTTCGCGACGTTCGCCCGGGGGAGATCCTGATCATCCGTCGTGACGGTGTCCAGTCGATCATGCAGCACGAACAGACGGAGAACCGGGTCTGTTCGTTTGAGTTCGTGTATTTTTCCCGACCCGATTCCGAGGTGGATGGTCTGAGTGTGTATGCCTCCCGGATGAATGCGGGCAGAATTCTTCACGAAGAGTCCCCGGTGGAGGTGGATGTGGTCTCGGGCGTTCCCGACTCCGGTGTCGTGGCGGCTCATGGATTTTCCGAGGCATCGGGAATTCCCTACGCGATGACGCTCATAAAGAACAAATACGTGGGGCGATCCTTTATCGCACCAACCCAGGAGCTCCGGGAGCGGGCGGTGAGTGTCAAACTCAACGTGTTGCGGGCAAACGTCACGGGAAAACGGATCGTACTCATCGACGATTCGATCGTGCGGGGGACCACGATGCGTCGCCTGGTGGGTATGCTCCGGCGCGCCGGAGCCCGGGAGGTGCATATCCGAATCGCCTCTCCGCCGGTTCGCTTTCCCTGCTACTTCGGTATGGACTACCCGAGCCGGGACGAGCTCGCCGGCCGGAGATCCGTGGAGGAGGTGTGTCGCGAGATCGGTGCCGACAGCCTTGCGTACCTGTCGCTTCCGGGATTGAAGCGCGCCCTCGGGGGCAGCGGGCACTTCTGTTTCGGGTGCCTCACCGGGGTGTATCCGGTGGCGGCGCCGCTGGAGCAGGAGAAGGATATCCTGGACACGACACCCGCCGCGGACGCGTCCCCGGTGATACATGAGCCGATTCCGGCCGAACCCAGTCTCTTCGAAGCTGCCGATATCGCACCGGTGCCGGAGGCGGCGGCGACCGCCGTGGTGGACGGGGTGCGGTGAGCGACTACCGTTCCAGCGGCGTCAACATCGAGGAGGGCTACCGCGCCGTTGACGCGATCGCCGCAGACCTGCGCTCCACCTGGTCTCCCGGTGTGATCGATCTCCCCGGGGGATTTGCGGGACTCCTATCGCTCGGCTCGTACCGCGATCCGGTGCTCGTGACCGGTACCGACGGGGTGGGTACCAAGGTAGAACTCGCACGCGCCGAAGGGGATCTCACGACGATCGGGATCGACCTGGTGGCGATGTGCGTGAACGATATCCTCTGCCACGGGGCGACACCGCTCCTTTTTCTCGACTACGTGGCGGTGGATCGCCTTCAGGCGGAGGAGCTTGCAGCGATCGTTCGCGGCGTTGCCGCGGGCTGCCGAGAGGCCGGAGCCTCGCTCCTCGGCGGCGAAACCGCGGAGATGCCCGGTGTGTACCGCCCGGATCGCTTCGACCTCGCCGGGTTTGCCCTGGGCGTGGTAGAGCGGGGGAGCATCATCGACGGATCGCGCCTGGCTCCGGGGATGGTACTCCTGGGACTCGCCTCCAGCGGGGTGCATTCCAACGGCTTTTCTCTGGTGCGATCGCTTTTTCCGGAGCTGCAGGAACCGGGCGGCGATGCGGCGCTCCGAGCGCGACGTCGCAGATATCTTGAGCCGACGCGAATCTACGCATCGGTGCTCGCGGCGATCCGCGAGGAGACGGACCCCGCCGGTATCGCTCACATCACCGGCGGCGGCTGGTACGAGAACATGCCGCGACTCCTCGGACGGGCGCGGGGGATTCTGGGTCTTCGAGTATACCGGGACCGCCTGCCGCGACCACCGGTGTTCGCGGAGATCGCCGCGGCCGGCGTCGCCGAGGAGGAGATGTACCGGATCTTCAATATGGGGGTGGGTCTCGTGATCGCTCTCGGTCGGGACGATGCGGAACGTGCTCGGACGATCGCCGCCGACCGGGGGGTTGAGGCCTGGCGAATCGGTGAGGTAGTGCCGGTGGCCGATCTGGACGGTGCGGCGCTGGTGGTGGAATGAACGACCGAACCGCGATGGCGGTCCTGGTTTCCGGATCCGGTACGACCTTGCAGGCGCTGATCGACGCGATCGAATCCGGGAGACTCCCCCTGAGAATCGCCCTGGTGGTGAGCGATCGCCCCGGTGTTGCCGCCCTGGAACGGGCACGACGTCACGGAATACCCACCGTCGTGATCGATCGACGGGACGGGGCGGTGTCGCAACGGATCAACGAGGTGATCCCGCCCACGGTGTCTCTGGTGGTACTGGCGGGGTTTCTCAGCATCCTGGCAGACCCGCTGCTCTCGCGGTATCCCCGCCGAATCGTAAATCTCCATCCCGCGTTGCTACCGAAGTACGGCGGTGCCGGGATGTACGGCGAACGCGTCCACAAGGCGGTGATCGATGCGGGCGAATCGGAGAGCGGGTGTACGGTCCACTACGTGGATGAAGGGACCGATACGGGAGAGATCGTCCTGCAACGTCGTGTTCCCGTGTTCGCCGACGATACGCCCCAACGCTTGCGGGCGCGGATCGGACCGGTTGAACGGGAGGCGCTGGTGGAGGCGCTACTGACGATCCTCCCGGATCTGCGGTAGGATACGCGTTCACAAGGGGGAAGCAGGTGAACGTTACGGTTGCCGGGTCCGGCGGACGCGAACACGCGATTGCATGGAGACTCGCCCAGAGCGGGAGCGTCGAACAGGTCACGGTTGTGCCCGGCAACGCCGGGATCGCCCTCGAACCGGGCTGTTCCGTGGTGGATGCACCGATAACTGCCGAGGCGATTCTCGAAACTGAGCCGGATCTGGTGGTGATCGGGCCGGAGGCGCCGCTGGTAGCGGGTATCGCCGACGAACTGCGTCGTCAGGGTATCGCCGTGGTGGGTCCGTCCCGCCAGGCGGCGGCGCTGGAGGGGAGCAAGTCCGTCGCCAAACAGTTTATGGTCGACACGGGGATCTCCACGGCGGAGTTTCGGGTCTGTCGGACGCCGGAGGAGGCGCGGGCGGCGGTTACCGATCTGGGCGTTCCCGTGGCGATAAAGGCGGACGGTCTTGCCGCGGGAAAAGGCGTAGTGGTCTGTTTTTCGGAGAAAGAGACCGAGGCGGCGATCCAGTCGATCATGAACGAGCGACTCTTTGGCGCGGCCGGCGACGCGGTGGTGGTGGAGCGGGCGCTTCGCGGGTTTGAGGCGTCGGTAATCCTGGCGGTCGACGAGAGCGGGTATCTTCTTTTTCCTACAGCGCAGGATCACAAGCAGATCGGCGAGGGCGGAGAGGGCCCCAACACCGGCGGAATGGGTGCGGTAGCCCCGAATCCGATGATTTCCGCCGATATGCTCCAACGGATCGAAGAGGAGATCGTGCGACCCGCGGTGGACTCTATTCAACAACGAGGATGGCTGTTCCGGGGGTTCCTGTTTATCGGACTCATGATCGACGAGGAGGAGATCAACGTTCTGGAGTTCAACGTTCGTTTTGGTGATCCCGAGGCCCAGGCGATTCTCCCGCTGGTGGAGGGTGATCTGGGAGTCCTCCTCCGGGGACTGTCGGAGGGACGGATCGCGGAGGCGATCGGCCAGGCGGAATACCGGGTCTTTGACGGTGCGTCCTGCGCGGTGGTTGCCGCCTCCGACGGATACCCCGGTCCGTATCGAAAGGGAGACGCGATCACCGACGATCCCGGCGTGCTTACCGACGATCTCGCACGCAGGAGCAGGGTCTTCTACGCCGGAGTCAAAGCGGCCCCGGATCCCGGGGAGCTTCTGACGGCGGGAGGACGCGTTCTGGCGGTGGCGGCGACGGGAGATTCTCTCGACCGGGCGCGGTTCCTGGCGTACACGCGCATGCTGGGCCTGGGATTCTCCGGAATTCAGTATCGCCGCGACATCGGTGGCGATCGGATCATCGCGAACGTTCTCGAGGAGAGCGAGAGTCTGCTTCCGCAGTTTGACAAGCGGGGAGGCCTCCTGCCGGTGATCGTGCAGGATGCGGAGAACGGCGAGGTGCTGATGCTCGCGTACAGTGATCGCGCCGCCCTCGAAAAGACCCGCGAGACGGGACAGGCCTGGTTCTGGTCCACGAGTCGAAACAACCTGTGGCGCAAGGGCGAGACCAGCGGCAATACCCTTCAGGTTCGCGATATTCTCGTGGATTGCGATCAGGATGCGCTGCTGTACCGCGTGGTCGTGCGCGGCGACGGGGTCTGTCACACTGTCAACCGGGACGGTCGCCCCCGGCGGCGATGCTTCTACCGCTCCCTGGACAGCGACGACCGACTCGTGAACGAGGATCCCTGACGCGATGCGGCCTCAGGGATCGGCGGGGATTACGATGTCATCGTCGGCGTAGATAAGATCGGGGTTGTTGATATCGTTTCGATCCGCGATCTCGCGAAACTTCCAAGGTGTCCCATAAAACTGGATCGATATGTCCCAGAGGGTGTCTCCCCGGATAATCTCGTAGGGAACTTCCACGGTTTGTGCCGGTTCTGCCGGCGGCGGCTCCTCGGGCGGCGCTTCCGGTTCCTCCGGCTCCGCGGGTTCCTCCGGCTCCGCGGGCTCTTCACGCTCCGAAGTGGCGGTCGTCTCCGGCTGGAGTGCATCCGCCTCTGCTCCCGTCGCCGCGGCTGCCTCGGCCGCGCCGGGGTTGCCGTCCCGAAGGACAAAAAACCACACCGCCAGCCCGATCAGTGCAAGCAGCAGGATCACTACCGGGACAATCCAGAGTGCCCCGCGTCGCTGCGACGATTGGCGAACCTCCGTCACACCGGTGGTGGCGTCGTGGCGCGGCTCGTCCAGATCGAAGGGGAGATCATCCAGGTCCGCGGCGAGGTCCCGGGAGTCGCCGGATTCAATGTCGGTCACCCGGGCTTCCACGTGGCCGGCGCCATCTACCGCGACCACGAGCTCAAACTCGGCGTTTGTGGCCGGTCGATCGGGAAGATTGAAGAGGCTCAGGTCTCCGATACGCTGATGCGTGCCCGAGGGCGCTGAGATCGCGCGGTACAGAACGATATCGACCTGATCCTGGGAATCCCGCGCCGCCGAGAGAACAACGCGGCGACGGGCCGGTTCGTCTTCCGACACGATCGGGAAGAAGCTTCGATCCGCCAGTTTTATTCCGATCATCTGACCGCTCATACCAGTATGATAGGTCACAAACGGACTCTCTTCAACGTATTTCCCTCGGATCAGCCGGGGGTAACCGCACATAGAATCGTGCTCCCGGTCCTCCGCGAACGCCGATCGACCCGCCGTGGCGTCTCACGAGTTCCGCAGCGATCGCCAGACCGAGACCGCTGCCGCCGGCGTCACGATGGCGTCCCTCATCGAGACGAACGAACCGGTCGAACACGCGCTCCCGGTTTTCCTCGGCGATACCGGTGCCCTCATCGGCGATCTCCACCTCGATCTCCGTATCGTACCGTGCGGCGGTGACGGTAATCGCACCACCGCGGGGACTGTGACGGATCGCGTTTCCCATGATGTTGTCGATGACCTGCCGGAACCGATCCGGGTCGATCGTGACCGGTAGTGACTCCGGCGACAGATCCGTGACGAGATGTATCTCCCGGTCGCGAAGAACCGGTTTGTACTCCTCCAGGTGGCGCGTGAGCCAGCCGGTGAGCTCGGTGTTGACCGTTTGCAGCTCGAACCGTCCCGCGTCGAGGCGCGCCAGAACCTGCAGGTCCTGGACCAGCCGCCGCATGCGCTCGACGCCGTTGGTCAGAAGTTCCCACTGCGTATCATCCGGCGCGTATACACCGTCCTTGAGCAGCTCCAGCCGGGCTCCCACCAGCGCGAGGGGGGTCCTGAGTTCGTGGGCGGCGTCGGCAACAAACCGTCGCCGGGCGGCCTCCTGCGACTCGATTTCCGCCGCCATCCGGTTGAAGCGGTCGGCGAGACGCTGCAGCTCGTCGCCGGATCGATATCCCGGGAGACGAACACGGGTTGTGTAGTCCCCGCGTCCGATCCGCTCGGAGGCGATCGCGAGCTCCAGGATCGGCCGTACGATCCGGCGGCTCCAGAACCAGGCGGCGGCGCCGCTGAGAACGAGAAGAACCACCGCCGTCACCGCCGCGGCACGACCCATGGCGCGCGCAAGATACTCCCGGATCGGGTTCTGCGACGGAAACGCCATGGACCCCACGAACAGGTAGCCCACGACGCGTTCAGGAGAACCGATCGGTACACCCTCGGCGAGATCCAGCGAGCGGATATCGCCCGGAGGACTCGCGGGAGGGAGGTTCCAACCGGCGATCGTGCGACCCTGACGGTCCTGCAGGATGATCGGTTGCCGCTCCATCAGAACCGGGGCCCGCCGATCGAGGCCGCCTCGATCGGGATCGCCCATGGCGCGTCGCTGCGGGAGCGGCATCTCCTGGTGTGGCATCTCGCCCATCGGTCCGGCGGGAACGATCCGTTCGATGTTTGACCAGTCACCGCGTTGTTCGTAAAGGAGCTGGAACCACGGGGCTAATCGTTGCGCGATCGCCCGATCGTTGGCCGTTCCCAGGGCCTCCGCCTGGCGGTCGACGATTGAGCCGGTGACGCCCACAAAGGCGCCGAGGGTAACCAGGACGAGAATGATGTTGCTGATCGTCAGTCGGACCGCCAGACCGGCTTTCATTCCCGTGGTTCCTCCAGGCGGTATCCGACACCCCATTCCGTGGTGAGTCTGCGCGGGTGCCGTGGATCCTCCTCGATTTGTTTGCGGATGTTCTTGATGTGGACATCGATCGTCCGCTCGTACCCCTCGTAGGGATCGGCTTGAAAACTCTCGAGCAGCTGCATTCGTGAGAAAACCCGCCCCGGAGACGCCGCCATTCGCCGGAGGATTGCGAACTGCGCCGCCGTCAGCTGAGCGACGGTGTCGCCGACGGTTACGCGACGCCGCTCGTCGTCGACGACGAGATCGCCCAGGCGGATCACTTGAGTCGCTCCGTCGGCTGTCGGCCGTTCGGACCGGCGGAGAACCGCGCTGATTCGCGCAACCAGCTCCGGGAGGCTTACCGGTTTTACTACGTAGTCGTCGGCGCCGACGTCAAACCCGTCGAGCCGGTCCTCCTCCTCGCCGCGGGCGCTTGCGATGATAATCGGAATCGCCGTCTGGCTGCGTATCGTCCGGGCCACCTCGATTCCGTCGAGGCCGGGAAGGTTGAGGTCGAGGACGACAAGCTGCGGCGGATCGGAGAAGGCCTCCTTTAACGCCGCGGCGCCGTCAAAAACCGCCCGGGCGTCGTAGCCGCGGGCGGTCAGGTAGTCGAGCATCATCGTTGCGAGCTCACGCTCGTCTTCGACGATCAGAATGTGGGCACTCATCTCAGACAGTATCGCCGCTGCGATCGTCCCGGTAAAGTGCCTTAGCGGCGGCCGTAGCCGGATCGCGGCTCCCAATCATCGGTGTCATCGTCGAAGCGGGGACCCATCATGCCCGGGGCGCCTCCGCGGGGCCCCGCCGGTTGTGCCGGAAGGATGTAGCGGTCGTTGCCGACTTCCATCACCTGTACATGGACGATCGTGTCGGAACCGAGCAGATCCATAGAGGGGCGCTC
>Ga0180436_10004356_pt1 | contig 12756 bp, 13 predicted proteins | sample SS_ome_2_FD_132434 | JGI IMG/M metagenome (GOLD analysis project Ga0180436, IMG submission 132434) | Hypersaline lake sediment archaeal communities from the Salton Sea, California, USA - SS_3_S_2 metaG | ecosystem: Environmental > Aquatic > Non-marine Saline and Alkaline > Hypersaline >...
CCGCTATACTCGTCGTTATCGAGGGCAGTCGCCTGCTCGCCCAGATCTGGAACTTCGATCGCCACGCGGCCGGCGTCACGCTGGTCTGCATCGAAGGAGGCCTGGTGCTGGCGTTCCTGGCCTGGCGTTTCTTCGCCGGTGCGTCCCAGGCACATCCGCAGCATTGAGTCGGCGCGCCGCCCGCACAACGAACGCATAACGGAGGGAAGCATCATGGTGACGAGTGGCAAGCAACGCATCGTGGTCGTCGGCGGCGGCACCGGCGGCATGTCGGTCATTTCCGCCCTCAATCTGTGGCCCGGCCGCGAGGGCCTGGATATCACGCTCATCGAGCCTTCCGAATACCACTACTACCAGCCGCAGTGGACGATGGTCGGTGGCGGCCTGTTTCCCCGCGAGGTCACGCGCCGCCGCATGGCCGATCTGATCCCCGGGTCGGTCAACTGGATCAATAAGGCGGTGGCCGAGTTCGCGCCCGGGGAGAACCACGTGACGACGGCCGACGGCGAGCGCGTCGATTACGATTACCTGATCGTGGCAGCGGGTCTGAAGCTCGACTGGGACAAGATCGAGGGCTTGCCCGGCAACCTCGGCAAGCACGGCATCTGCAGCAACTACAGCTACGACTCGGTCGAGTCGACCTGGGAGAACATCCGATCCCTGCGCGAGGGCACGGCGATATTCACCTTCCCGCCCCCGCCAATCAAGTGTGCCGGCGCCCCGCAGAAGATCATGTACCTGGCGGAGGACTACTTCCGCCGTCACGGTGTGCGCGGCAACATCAAGGTCGCCTACCGCTGCGCCGGCGATGGCATCTTCGCCGTGAAGAAATATGCCGATGCGCTGAACGCGATCTGCGCGGCCCGCGACATTGACACCCAGTTCGCCTGGAAGCTCGTCGCGGTCGATGCCGCGGCACGCGAAGCGACGTTCGAACACACCAAGAACGGCGAGCGCCGCACCGAACAGTACGCCATGCTGCACGTCACGCCGCCGATGAGCGCCCCGGCCTTCGTCGCGCAGAGCCCGCTGGCCAACGAGGCCGGCTTCGTCGAGGTCGACAAGGGCACGACCCAGCACGTGCGCTATGCCAACGTCTTCAGCCTCGGCGACTCGAGCAGTCTGCCGACGTCGAAGACCGCCGCGGCGGTGCGCGCGCAGTTGCCGGTGCTGGTGATGAACCTCGCCTCGCAGATGGAAGGCCGCCGCCTCACCGAGACCTACGACGGTTACAGCTCCTGTCCGCTCGTCACCGGCTATGGCCGCCTGATCCTGGCGGAGTTCGACTATGACCTGAACCCGAAGGAGACCTTCCCCTTCGACCAGTCCAAGGAACGGCTGAGCATGTACCTGCTGAAGAAACACGTACTGCCGGTGATCTACTGGCGCGGGCTGATCGAGGGCAAGCAATGGCCGTGGCTCATGCCCGAATCCCACCTCAAGGCATTCTGACCCTGGCTTGGAGAAAACCCTGATGCTCGAACCCGGAAGCATACCTGCCGCCCTGCTCGGCGGCGCCGTGATCGGCGTGGCGGCGGTCGCCATGCTGGCGCTCAATGGCCGCATCCTCGGCGTCAGCGGGCTGGTTGCCGGCATTATCGCGCCGCACTCCAGCGAGCGCGGTCTGCGCGCGCTGTTTCTCGCCGGCATGCTGGCCGGCGGTGTGGTGGTCGGCAAGGTCCTGCCCGGCGCTCTGCCCGGCGCCATCACGTCTAACACGCTGTGGCTGATCGTGGCCGGCCTGCTGGTCGGTTTCGGTACGCGCCTGGGCGGTGGCTGCACCAGCGGTCACGGCGTGTGCGGCCTGTCGCGGCTCTCGCCGCGCTCCCTCACCGCGACGCTGGTCTTCATGGCCGTCGCCATGGTTACCGTGTTTGTCACTCGCCACGTCATCGGAGGAATTCCGTGAGAGCGCTCAGCTTCTTCTTCGTCGGCATGCTCTTCGCCATCGGCCTCGGCATCTCCGGCATGACCCAGCCGACCAAGGTGATCGGCTTCCTCGATGTCGCCGGCGCCTGGGACCCTGCCCTGATGTTCATCATGGGCAGCGCCGTGGTGATCGGCTTCTTCGGCTATCGCCACGTGCTGCGCCGTCCCGCGCCGCTGCTCGCCGGACGCTTCGATGTGCCGACGCGCAGCGATATCGACGCCAGGCTGTTCGGCGGCGCAGCCCTGTTCGGCATGGGTTGGGGCCTGGCCGGCTTCTGCCCCGGCCCGGCACTCGTCGCGCTGGCCAGCGGCTCGCTGGACGTGGTCATCTTCGTCGTCGCGATGTTCGTCGGTTTCCTCGCCCGCGACCTCGTCGGCCGACCCACGGCGCCGACGGCGGCGGCCCGCGCCTGAGGCTGTCAGCCGCGGCGCGCCTGACACGGCGAGCGCCGCCGCTTGCCCGCCACGTGCCGTGGCATGCGGCCTACGGCAGCTCGCTCGGGCCCAGCGGCACGATGCCGGTCGGGTTGATGGTCTTGTGCGAGCCGTAGTAGTGCCGCTTGATGTGGTCGAAATCGACGGTCTCGGCGATGCCGGGCATGGCATGCAGGCGGTGCAGGTAGGCAGCGAGGGCCGGATAGTCGCGGATGCGTCGAAGATTGCACTTGAAGTGGCCGTGGTAGACGGCGTCGAAACGCACCAGCGTGGTGAACGCGCGCCAGTCGGCCTCGGTCAGGCACCCACCGACGAGGTAGCTTGCGCCGGTCAGCCGTGCTTCGAGCCAGTCGAGGGTGTCGAACAGCGCCGTCACCGCTTCCTCGTAGGCTTCCTGGCTGGTGGCGAAACCGGCGCGGTAGACGCCGTTGTTGAGGGTTTCGTAGACGCGCTCGTTGACGGTATCGATTTCGGCACGCAGTTCGCGCGGGTAAAAGTCACCGGGCGTCGCGCCGACGGCGTCGAAGGCGCTGTTGAACATGCGGATGATCTCCGAAGACTCGTTCGACACCACCGTGGCGCGCTCGCGATCCCATAGCACCGGCACGGTGACCCGGCCGGAGTAATGCGCGTCGGCGGCGGTGTAGACCTGGTGCAGGTAGTGCGCACCATGAATCGGATCGGCGACCACCCCCGGACCGGGAGCGAAGGTCCAGCCCTGCTGACCCATGTGCCAGTGCACGACCGACAGCGGGATCATCGCCTCCAGGCCCTTCAGACGGCGGAAAATCAGCGTGCGATGGGCCCACGGGCAGGCCAGGCTGACGTAGAGATGGTAACGACCGGGCCGGGCCGGGAAGCCGCCCTCCCCCGACGGGCCGGGAGCGCCGTCGGCGGTGATCCAGTTGCGGAAGCGGGCGGCGGACCGCTCGAAGCGCCCGCCCGTGCTGTCGGTGTCGTACCACTCGTCTTGCCAGTGGCCGTCGACCAGAAGTCCCATGTGTCCAGCTCCTCCACGTATGCCGCCGGGCGGCACCTCAGTTGATGACGAACAGATCCATGAACGCGTCGACCGGTGTTGCCTCGAGACGTGCCTGGTCCAGCACGAGCGCCATGATGCGTTCGCTTCGCACCGCCGGAAAACGGCTCAGCAGGTTCGTTTCGAACTTGCGCTCGAGTAACGGGATACCCTCAGTCCGGCGTCGCCGGTGGCCGAGCGGGTACTCCACGGCGACGCGCTCGGTGTGCGTGCCGTCGGTGAAGAAGACCTGGATGGCGTTGGCGATCGAACGCTTGTCCGGATCGTGGTAGTCGCGCGAGTAGCGCTCGTCCTCGACGACCTCCATGCGCTCGCGCAGCGCGTCGATACGCGGATCGCCGGCGTGAAAACCGTCTTCGTAGTGCTCTGCGGTCAGCGCGCCGTAGAGCAGCGGCACGGCGACCATGTACTGCAGGCAGTGATCGCGATCGGCCGGGTTCGCGAGCGGCCCGGACTTCGAGATGATGCGGATAGCCGATTCGTGCGTGGTGATCTCGATGCGACTGATGTCGTCGATGCGCTCGCGTACCTGCGGATGCAGGCGCACCGCCGCTTCGGCCGCGGTCTGGGCATGAAACTCGGCCGGAAACGCGATCTTGAACAGGATGTTCTCCATCACGTAGCTGCCGTAGGGGCGTTGGAACACGAACGGGTTCCCGCCGAACAGCACGTCGTAGAATCCCCAGGTCCTGGCCGTGAGCACCGTCGGCACGCCCATCTCGCCGCTCAGCGTGATCAGCGCCAGCCGCACTGCGCGCGAGGTGGCATCGCCGGCTGCCCACGACTTGCGCGAACCGGCGTTCGGCGCGTGGCGGTAGGTGCGCAGTGCGCAGCCGTCGACCCAGGCCTGCGAGACGGCATCGACAATCTGCGCATGGGTGCCGCCGAGCATTTGCGTGACCACGGCGGTCGAGGCGACGCGAACGAGCAGCACGTGATCCAGCCCGACACGGTTGAAGCTGTTCTCCAGCGCCAGCACGCCCTGGATCTCGTGCGCCTTGATCATCGCCGTGAGCACGTCGCGCATGGTCAGCGGTGGCGCCCCACGCGCGACCGCGACGCGGCTGAGATAGTCGGCCGTGGCGAGGATCGCGCCGAGATTGTCCGACGGATGCCCCCACTCGGCCGCCAGCCAGGTATCGTTGTAGTCGAGCCAGCGCACGGCGCAGCCGATGTCCCAGGCCGCTTTGACCGGGTCGAGTTCGTGGGAGGTGCCGGGAACGCGCGCGCCGTGCCGTACCGTGGTGCCGGGCACCAGCGGACCGAGCAGCTTGGTGCATTCGGGGAAGCGCAGCGCGAGCAGGCCGCAGCCGAGCGTGTCGAGCAGGCAGTTGCGCGCGGTGTCGTAGGCCTCGTCGCTGTCGACGACGTAGTCGCCGACGTAGCTTGCGATGTCGCGCAACTCGGCGTCGGGTGGCGGGCGCTCGGTGCGGTCGACGTTGCCGGTCATGCGCCCAGCCTATCACGCCCCGCGGGGCGGTATCCTGCTGCCACGGCGAACGGCCGGGCGCCGCTGGCCGGGCGCCAGGGGGACTGGCGCATGGGGGCACGGGCGCTTGCCCCGCGGCGGATGCCCGGGACAAGCGCCTGGCCAGCGTGTTCAGGGACGCTGGTCGATCGCCACCCACTCGGCCGTCTCGGGGCCGGTGTAATCCGCGCTCGGACGGATGATGCGGTTGTTGGCGCGCTGCTCGATGACGTGCGCGGCCCAGCCGCTGACGCGCGAGCAGACGAAGATCGGCGTGAACAGCTTGGTCGGGATCCCCATGAAGTGGTACGCCGAGGCATGGAAGAAGTCCGCGTTCGGGAACAGCTTCTTCTCGCGCCACATGACGGCTTCGACCCGCTCGGAAACGGGGTACAGGACAGTGTCGCCGACTTCCTCGGCGAGGCGCTTGGCCCATTTCTTGATGATCGGGTTGCGCGGGTCGAACTCGCGGTAGATGGCGTGACCGAAGCCCATCACCTTGGCTTTGGCGGCGAGCATCTTGGTCAGTTCGGCTTCGGCCTCGTCGGCCGAACTCCACTGTTCGATCATGTCCATCGCCGCCTCGTTGGCGCCGCCGTGCAAGGGGCCGCGCAGCGAACCGATGGCACCGGTTACCGCGGAGTGAATGTCGGACAGGGTCGAGGCGCACACACGCGCGGTGAAGGTCGAGGCGTTGAACTCGTGCTCGGCGTAGAGGATGAGCGAGACGTTCATCACCTGCGCATGCAGGTCGTTGGGCGCTTTACCGTGCAGGCAGTGGAGGAAATGCGCGCCAATCGACTCATCGTCGGTCTCGACTTCGATGCGCACGCCGTCATGGCTGAAGCGGTACCAGTAGTTGATGATCGAGGGGAACACCGCGAGCATGCGGTCGATCTTGTCGTGCTGCTCGGAGAAGTCCTGTTCCGTTTCGAGGTTGCCGAGGAAGGAGCAGCCGGTACGCATGACGTCCATCGGGTGAGCGTTGGCCGGGATCAGTTCGAGCGCCTGGCGCAGCGACGCGGGCAGTCCACGCATGCCCTTGAGGCGTGCGATATAGGCGTCGAGCTCCTTGCGGTTGGGCAGCTTGCCGTATAACAGCAGGTAGGCGACTTCCTCGAACGTGGCCTTCTCGGCCAGTTCCTCGATTCCGAAGCCGCGATAGGTCAGGCCGGCACCGCTCTTGCCGACCGTGCACAGTGCGGTTTCCCCTGCGCTCTGGCCACGCAGGCCGGCACCACCGAGTTTCTTCTCTGTCATCGTTCTCTCCGTCAGGCTGTGGGACTCATTGTCCGGCGAACAACTCATCGAGCTTGCGCTCGAAGTCGTGGTAATTGAGGTAGTCGTAGAGTTCCATACGCGTCTGCATGGTGTCGACCACGTTGCGCTGGGTACCGTCGGCGATGAGCGCCTTGTAGACATTCTCCGCCGCCCGGTTCATCGCGCGGACCGCGGTCAAGGGGTAGAGCGCCATCGCCACGCCCACTTCCTTGAGCTCGTCGAGCGTGAACAGCGGGGTCTGGCCGAACTCGGTCAGATTGGCGAGCACCGGCACACCGGCCTTGGCGCAGAATTCCTTGTACTGGGGCAGTTCCGTCATCGCTTCGGGGAAGACCATGTCAGCGCCGGCTTCGACGCAGGCGGCGACGCGATCGAGCGCCGAACTCATGCCTTCGACGGCCAGGGCATCGGTGCGCGCCATGATCACGAAACCCGGGTCGACGCGCGCATCGGCCGCGGCCTTGATGCGGTCGACCATCTCCTGCTGGTCGACGATGGCCTTGTTCGGCCGGTGACCGCAGCGCTTCTGCGCGACCTGGTCCTCGATGTGCACACCGGCGGCGCCGGCGCGGATCATTTCCTGGATGGTGCGCGCGATGTTGAATGCGCCGCCCCAGCCGGTATCCGCATCGACCAGCAGCGGCAGCGAGCTGGCCGCGGTGATGCGCCGCACGTCCTCGAGCACGTCGTTGAGCGAGGTGATGCCGAGATCGGGCAGCCCGTAGGAATTGTTGGCGCAGGCACCGCCGGAGATGTAGATGGCCTTGTGCCCGATACGTTCGGCCATCATGGCGCAATAGGGATTGACGGTGCCGACGACCTGCAGCGGTGCGTGCTGTGCTACGGCGTCGCGGAATTTCTGTCCAGCGGATTGCATGGGCTCAGGACCTCGCGGTGGTTGACGTGACGGGGATGGGGGGCGGCGCATCGTGGCCGCCGAGCTGCGCGGCCAGGCTCTTGCGCGCGCCGGCGATGTGTCGGCGCATGAGCAGTTCGGCGAGTTCGCCGTCGCGGTCGGCGAGCGCGTCGACGATGCGGCGGTGCTCGGTGAGCGCGCGTTTCGGACGGTGCGCGCGCTGGCTGGCCTGCACCCGGTACATGCGCACCGGGTGGTACAGGTCGCCGAGCAGCATCTGCGTCAGCTTGCGATTGCGCGCGGCCTGGATGATGCGGTAATGGAAATCGAAATCGCCTTCCTGCTGCACGTAGGCCTGGCCGTCGTTGGCCGCGATGTCCTGCTCGTGGGCGTCGAGCAGTGCATGCAGTTCGGCCACTGCCGCGGCGCTGATCGCGCTGGCGGCGAGTCGCGCTGCCATGCCTTCCAGCGCTTCGCGCACGTGGTAGATCTCGACCAGCTCTTCGAGCGAATGGCGCACCACGCGGGCGCCGGCGTGCGGCACGTGGCGGACCAGCCCGAGGCCTTCGAGGCGGCGGATGGCTTCGCGCAGCGGCCCCCGGCTGATGCCGAACTCGCGTGCCAGCAGCGGTTCGTTGAGCTTGGCGCCCTGGGCGAGCCGTCCGGACACGATGGCCTGCTTCATCTCCTCGCAGATGCGGTCGGCCAAGGTCGGTTGGGAGGCTGCCATGTCGCGTCGGTGAACCGGATTTGTCGACAATTCAATCGATGGTATACAGGGATAGTGCGAAAAGCCTGGATATTTTCTGATTATTGTCGACACGATGCAAGCGCGCCGTGGCGCCTCGCCATCCTCGCGTGGTGTCTCAGCGGTCGAACAGCCGGGTGAAGTTGTCGCTCGTCGCACGCGCCAGCGTGGCCAGGTCTTCGTCGCGGAGCTGCGCGAGGTATTCCGCCGTATGACGCACGTAGGCCGGTTCGTTCTGCTTGCCGCGCCGCGGCACGGGGGCCAGCCAGGGCGCATCGGTCTCGATCAGCAGCCGCTCGCGCGGCACCCGCCGGGCCACCTCCTTGAGCGCAGTCGCATTCTTGAACGTGACGATTCCCGACAAGGAGATGTAGAAGCCGAGTTCGAGGGCCTGCTCGGCGACCTCCCAGGACTCGACGAAGCAATGCATCACGCCGCCGGCTTCGCCGGCGTGCTCCTCGCGCATGATCGCAATGAGGTCCGGGGCCGCCTCGCGGCAGTGAATGACGAGCGGTTTGCGGCACTCGCGCGCGGCACGGATGTGGGTGCGGAATCGTGCGCGCTGCCAGTCGAGGTCGCCGTCGCTGCGGAAATAATCCAGCCCCGTCTCGCCGATGGCGATGACGTCGGGGTTGGCCGCGAGCTCGAGCAGGGTGTCCACGTCCGGTTCGCGCGCATGCTCATCGGTATTGGGATGCACGCCGACGGTCGCCGAAACGTCGGCATGGCGCGCCGCGGCCGCGGCGACGCCTGGGTAGGTTTCCAGGTCGACGGAGACGCACAACATGTGCGTGACCCCCGCCTCCCGCGCGCGTGCGACGACCGCGTCCGTGCCGCCGTCGTCTTCGATCAGCGGCAGGTGGCAGTGGGAATCGATGAACGTGGGCGTGTTGTCGGTCATGGGTGCCAGGCCAGGATGGGGCCGGAATGAAAAACGAAACGGTCGAGCCGCGGGCGGCAGCATGGCGTCGGCGTGGCGCATCGCGCCTGGTGTACCACCTCGGGCCCGGTTTGCGGCGCGCCGCGGGGAATGCGCCAGGCGTGTCCGCCAGCCTGGCCATGCATCGGGCGGCGCGGGCGCCGTCGCTGTGCGGAACGCGCCAGACGGCGCCCGCGGTCAGCATTACATGGTGTGGGTTTGCCGGTCGGACTTCAAGGCACCGGCGAGCTGGCTCTCGATCTTGTTTCGCGTAGCGCCATTGTCCAGTTCGCTGAACTGCACGCCGATCCCGGCGGTACGATTGCCCTGCGCGCCGCGCGGCGTGATCCACACGACCCGTCCGGCCACGGGCAGCTTCTCCTTGCTGTCGGTCAGGGTCAGCAGCATGAAGACCTCGTCGCCGATCTTGTAGGCCTTGTTGGTGGGGATGAACAGGCCGCCATTCTTGACGAACGGCATGTAGGCCGCGTAGAGCGAACTCTTGTCGCGAATGGTCAGCGACAGGATGCCTTGTCGCGGATTCTTGCCGGCTGCGCTCATGCGGTGGTCTCCGTTCGCACCATGCGTGACCAGTGGAACAACAGATTCTCGAGCACTTCCCCGCCGCGGACACCGCTCGAACGCAGCAGCATCGCGCGTGCCTCGCCGACGCGGTCGAGGAAGCGGAAGAGTCGCCCGGAGTGTAGATGATTTGCCAGGTCCTGCAAACGCTGCACGGCCGCGGGCGGCAGGTACATGAAGCGCGGGACGAGCCCGTTGCGTGTTTCGATCAAGGCGCTGACCACGAGTTCGAAGGCATCGACCAGCTCGCGCATGTCTTCCCCGGCGTGGCGGCGCGCGGCTTCGAGCACGCCGAGATCACCGGCCCGCATCGCGCCCAGCGTCTCGAGCAGGCGATCGTGCAGCGCGCCCTCCTTCGCCTCGAGGCGCGCGAGGATGGCGAGCGGCGCCCCGGCCAGGCTCTGCGTGCGTGCGTCCGGCAGCGCCGGGTTGGCCGCGCGGCAGCCGTCCAGCCAGGCCAGGCAGGTCGGCCAGTCGGGTTCGCTGAGCTTGATCTTCTGGCAGCGGCTGAGGATCGTCGCAACCAGCTGCCCCGGCCGGTGTGATACGAGTACCAGCAGTGCCTTGCCCGGCGGCTCTTCGAGCAGCTTCAGCAGCGCGTTGGCGGCGGCCGTGGTCATGATTTCGGCCGGCTCGATGATGGCGATCTTGCGGCGACCGTAGTGCGTGGTCAGCGCGAAGAACTCGATCAGCTCGCGCACCTGCTCGATGCCGATGGTCTTGCGCTCCTCCACCGCCTGCACGATCTTGAGGTCGGGGTGGCTGCCACCGGCGATCAGCAGGCAGCTGCGGCAGGCGCCGCAGGCCGCGCCCTGGCGGGGTGATTCGCACAGCACGAGGTCGGCGAAGGCTTCGGCCAGCGCGCGCTTGCCGAGGCCGGCGCGGCCGCACAGCAGGTAGGCGTGTCCCAGCCGATCCGCGGCGAGACGCTCGGCGAGATCCCGCCACACCGTTTCCTGCCATGGGTACGGGCTGCTCATGGTGGCGTCCGGGCGGCCAGCGCGGCGCGTAACGCCGCGCTCACCTCGTCGAGCGGCCGCGCCGCGTCGATCACGGCGTAGCGCGCCGGTTCGGCCGCGGCGCGGGCGAGGTAACACTCACGCACGCGGCCGAAGAACTCGACCTGTTCGAGTTCGAAGCGATCGGCCGCGTCGCCGCGGCCACGTGCACGTGCCAGCCCGAGGTCGGGCGGCGCGTCGAGCAGCAGCGTGAGGTCGGGCTGCAGGTGCGGATGGACAATCGCCTCGGCGGCGGCGATCAGGGCTCCGTCGACGCCGCGCCCGCCGCCCTGGTAGGCGTAGGTCGCATCGGTAAAACGATCGCAGATAACCGCCCGCCCCTCGGCCAGCGCCGGCTCGATCCGTTCCGCGAGATGCTGGGCGCGAGCCGCGAACATCAGTAACAGCTCGGTGACGACCGCCATGCCGGCCGATTCGCGTGCCAGCAACAGGCCGCGGATCTGTTCGCCGATGGCGGTGCCGCCCGGCTCGCGGGTCTCGACTACCGCATGGCCGCGCGCGCGCAGCCAGGCACCGACCGTGGCCACAGCGGTGGTCTTGCCGACCCCTTCGATGCCTTCGAGCGTGATGAACAGGCCTCTGGCCACCCGGTTACCCCCTGCGGAGAAGTTGTCGGCAGACGCGTGCCGGACTGCGGACGAAGCGTGGGACCCCCGCGCACGAGCCGCGCGGCTGCCGCGTCCCGTGCCGGCGCCGTCTCATTGACCGAGCTGGTAACGTCGTACCGCCGCGTTGTGTTCGCGCAGCGAATCGGAAAACTGATGCGCGCCATCGCCCTTGGCGACGAAGTACAGCGCACTGCCCGGCGCCGGGTCGAGCGCGGCGCCGATGGCATCGGCTCCGGGCATCGCGATCGGCGTCGGCGGCAGGCCATGATGCACGTAGGTATTGTACGGCGTGTCGCGGCGCAGGTCCGCCCGCCGCAGGTTGCCGTCGAAGCCTGCGCCGAGCCCGTAGATCACGGTCGGATCGGTCTGCAGCTTCATGCCGCGCTCGAGCCGCCGCACGAAGACCCCGCCGATGCGCGGGCGTTCTTCGGCGCGGCCGGTTTCCTTCTCGATGATCGAAGCCATGATCAAGGCTTCGTAGGGCGAATCATAGGGCAGCCCTTCGCGCCGCGTGCGCCAGGCGGCGTCCAGCACGGTCTGCATGCGGCGCGCCGCGCGCGCGAGGATATCGAGATCGCGATCGCCGTCTTCGTAGTGGTAGGTTGCGGGGAAGAAAAGGCCCTCCGGCGACGGCGCCTCGAGACCGAGGCGGGTAAGCACCGCGTCGTCATCGAGGTCGGCAAGCGTCTGCGTCAGCGCGGGCTCGGCGGCGAGTCCGGCGCGCATGTCGCTGAAACGGCAGCCTTCGATGAAGCGGATGGCGAAGGTCTTGGTACGGCCGGCAACGATCGTGTCGAGGAAATCCGCGAGCGAGCTGCCCGGCGTGAGCTCGTAGGTGCCGGCCTGGATACGGTGCGCCAGATCCCCCAGGCGTGCGGCCAGCACGAACAAACGGTAGTCGCGCACCCAGCCTTCGCTCTCCAGGCGGCGTGCGATGGCGGTGACGTTGCTGCCCGGCGAGATGCGGAACAGCGTGGGCGCATCGAGCGCGAGCGGTGCGTGCATCGCGCGGCGCGTCTGCGCATGCAGCCACCAGGCACCGGCCGCGGCGGCGAGCGCCCCGACGAGCACCACGCTCAGCGCGATTCGCCAGCGCATTCTCAAGCGATCGTGCCCGCGGCCGCGAGCTCGGCGCGCAGCCGCGCGCCGAGTGTATCGCGGGGAAATCTGCGCGGCCTGGCGCCGCTCAGCGCGGCGATGTTGCACACGCCGAGTACCGAGCTGGTGACGAACAGCTCGTCGGCGGTGTCCAGTTCGTCGCGTTCGACCGTGCGTACCTCGGTCGGGATGCCGAGGCGCGCGGCGTGGGCGAGCACGGCGGCGCGCACCACCCCGGCGACGCCGGCCTGGTCGAGCGCGGGCGTGATCAGGGTGTCGTCGCGGACCAGGAAGACATTGCTGCGCGTGGCCTCGACCAGGGCGCCGTGTGCGTCGCACATCAGGCCCTCGACGTGGTCCGCGCCGGGCCACTCGGCGCTGGCCAGTACCTGGTCGAGGCGGTTGAGATGCTTGATGCCGGCGGTGGCGGGATTGCAGCCGATCGGGTGGCGGCAGATCCACGCGAGGCGCGGTGCGTGCGCGTCCGGCGACGCCGGCCAGGGGTGCATGCTCGTGATGCGCCGCGGACACGCCGGCAGCGGCGGCCGATAGCCGCGCCCGCCGCTGCCGCGGGTGAGGATCAGCTTGATCACGGCGCGCTCGCGGCCGGCGATGCCGAGCTCGGCGAAGTCCCGTTCGAGCGTCGCACGCGGCGGCGGTTCGAGCCCGAGCCGCGCCGCGTCACGCGCGAAGCGCGCGAGGTGTGCCTCGAGCGCGAGGATCCTGCCGTCGCTGACCGCCATGGTCTCGAACAGGCCGTCGCCGTAGGCAAGG
>Ga0180436_10004358_pt1 | contig 12754 bp, 8 predicted proteins | sample SS_ome_2_FD_132434 | JGI IMG/M metagenome (GOLD analysis project Ga0180436, IMG submission 132434) | Hypersaline lake sediment archaeal communities from the Salton Sea, California, USA - SS_3_S_2 metaG | ecosystem: Environmental > Aquatic > Non-marine Saline and Alkaline > Hypersaline > Sediment...
TACCAGCTGGCCCAGTCCCCGGCGTTCCCTGTTGTGTTTACTCTGGGTGTCATTCTGGTATTCAACCCGCTTCGAGACCGTATTCAATCGATTGTTGATCGCCTTTTCTACCGCTTGGAATACGACTACCAGGAAACGGTCCAGAAAATCAGCGAAACCATGCGGTCGTTGTTAAAACTGGATGCCATCGGGAAAAGCATCATTGATACGGCATTGGACACTTTGTTTGTGGATGGCGGCTGCCTGCTATTAATGAACCAGAAGACCAAAGACTACGAGTGTATTTCCATCTCCGGCGAGTGCTTTTTGCCAGAGGAATCTAGTGCGAATGAAATGGCAATAGCCAGTGATAAAGCCATGCGAACGCTGTCTGGATCAAAAGAGCTGTCTCCTGAAAATGTCACCATGGAATTGCCGTGTGAGTCCCCCTTGATCGAAAAGATCAGTGAACGCAAAAAAGAGATCACAGTATACGATGTCCAGGAAGACCCGTTTTTCGAGGGTGAGCGGGAGGCATGCGAACAAGTCTTTACACAGCTCAATGCGCTGCTGATCATACCCCTGATCTATGAAGACCGTTTGATCGGCTTGATATCATTGGGGGCCAAGAAGTCGGGAAAATTCTATCGCCGGGAGGACATCAACTTGCTCAACACCCTGGCCAACCAGGGGGCCGTGGCCATCGAGAATGCCATCATGATCGAGGAGGTCATTGAAAAAGAGCGTATGGAAGAGGAATTGAGCATTGCCAAGGACCTGCAGGTCAGCATGCTGCCGGCAGATTGTCCGCAAATCGAGGGCCTTGAAATCGCAGCCTTCTCGGAATCAGCCAAGGAAGTGGGCGGTGATTTCTACGACTTCATTGACATGGGGACCCAAAAAGCGGGCTTTGTCATTGGGGATGTGACCGGAAAAAGCGTGTCCGGTGCCCTGGTCATGTCAGCCTCGCGCAGCATATTCCGTATGTTGTCCGAAGAAGGGTATTCCGTAGGCGAAATCATGGTACGCGCCAACCGCCGGACAAAAAAGGACATCAAAACCGGCATGTTCGTGGCGCTGTTATATGCTGTCATGGATGCCCAAAAAAGGGCGATCAACATGTGCAGTGCCGGGCAGACCCAGCCGATTTTGTTTTCAGCCGAGAATGATACGGCGACCCTTTTGGAAACCAAAGGGGATACCTTTCCGTTGGGTATAATCGAAGATGTGGATTACCAGGAAACCCATGTTCAGCTGCAGCCGGGCGATCGGGTTGTATTCTACACCGACGGTATTGTAGAGGCAATGAATGAAAAGGAGGAGATGTTCGGGTTTGAACGCCTCCAGGAAATCGTTCAGGGCGCCAGGTCCATGACGGCAGAGGAGCTTTTAAAAACCATTATCGATGATGTGAACAATTTTGCCGGGGGTGCTGCCCAGCACGACGATATCACGGTCATTGTTGTCAGTGTTGAAGCATCATGAGGTGGCCCTCAAATTGTATGATTCGATAAAATTCTTAATTTTAAACAGTGGTTGAATAGTGAGGCTCAAGTTCCTGGCAATAATATACCCACTTTTATTATCCATCCTTTCCGCCATCCTTCTCTTTCTGTGTTTTCCCAGTGTTGACCAGGGCTGGTTGGTGTGGTTTGGCCTGGTGCCGCTCCTTCTGGCAATCAACCGCAAAAGTTCAAAGGGAGCATTCTTCTTTGCCTACATTAGCGGGGTTCTTTTTTTCGGCAGTACATTCAGCTGGATGTTTGCCGTTGAGGGCTACCAATGGCTGCATCACGCCATCCTGCATCTTTACCTGGGCATCTATTTTGGCATATTCGGTTTATTGTTCCGATTTGTTGCCAAACGTTCGGGTATAGAAACCGGGCTTTTTTTGGCGCCTTTCATTTGGATTTTCCTGGAGTACTTCCGGTCCAACCTGGGTTTTCTCTCCTATCCCTCGACGCTGTTGGGTCATTCACAGCATCAGTATTATTGGGTGATTCAGATCGCGGCTTTTACAGGCGTGTACGGCATCAGCTTTTTGATCGTCATGGTCAATTCAGCTCTCACGCTCTGCCTGTTATCAATCCACCAGATGGGCATTAAAAATGCTATTTCCATGCCTCTGGCAAAGAACAGAAAAGGCGCCTGGTTCCTCGGGCCAACCATCATGTTGTTGGCCATTAGCCTTGTGTACGGCGCTGTCAGGACAAATGTTCCCATATCTGGTCAAGAGGTCAAGGTGTCCATTGTACAGGGGAATATCGAGCAAGGGAAGAAGTGGGATCCCGAGTTTGCAGACTACATCATGCAAACCTATGCAGGCTTGAGCCAAGCGGCATGGCAAGCAGATAAGCCAGTGCTCATTGTATGGCCGGAGGCGGCAACGCCGGGAATGGTGCTAAGACGGCCTGGGCTGCATAAGAAAATCAGCAGCCTGATAAAATCAATGGAAGCCTATTTTTTGCTGGGGAGTTCGGAATTTCCAAAATTTGACAAGGAACTAAAGAAGCAAAAGAAAAGTGCCAATACGGTCCTCTTTTTTTCACCAAACGGGAAATTGATTGAACAATATTTGAAAATACGGCTGCTGCCGTTTGGCGAGTACCTACCCCATGAGGACTTGATACCCTGGTCAATTATTAAAATACCGACCCTGCATAGTCATATTCCAGGGAGGGACTTTATTGTTTTCAATGGTCCGGATTTTGATTTCAGTTCCACCATCTGCTGGGAGACCATCTATCCGGATTTGGTGCGGCAGTTCGTCAAAAACGGGGCGCAGTTTCTAGTCAATCACACCAATGAGGCCTGGTTTGGTGATGGTGCCGCAGCCTACCAGTTTCTGGGGATCAACATTTTCCGGGCCGTGGAAAATCGTGTCTTTGTGATACGGAGCGGGAATTCTGGCGTGTCCTGCTTTATTGACCCCTATGGACGAATTATCAAGCGGGTCCAAGACGAAACAGGCCGGGATATTTTTATTAAAGGCGTGGCAACGCAATCCATCGTTCCCTTGTCTGAAAAAACCATATACACACGCTATGGAGACTGGCTGGTTGGTCTCAGCCTGTGTGTTGTGGTTGTTTTTCTTTTACAGAGTATGTTCAGACCTGTTCGCAAAATACCTGAAGAACAATCTTCATAAAGGGCTTTTGGGGCAGACTGCCTTGGCGTTGGTTTCATAATAGGTGGGCGGTTCATAGGTATGATTGCCATCCAGCCGGCGATTTTCCCTATACAGCAAAAAGAAGATAAGCACTCCCATAAAAGGGGCCAGCAGCCGGCTTTTCAAACCAAATGTTTCATAGTAGTCATTCAGAATGCGGGTTACCCAGTCTCTCATCTGCCTGTTTTTTCTATACCAAAGCCTGGTGGCCCACAAGGCGCTTGCATAGGTTACAGCATTGTTTTCCATGCCGCTGCGATACCGCAGTCGCACGCTTCTGGCAGGGTGATGTCTATTCTTTTTCCAGCCCTTTAACGCGGTTTCCATGAGGCGGACAACGCTGGGACCGTTGTCATCCAGGTCTTTTTGGAAAGCTTTTAAAAGCCATTGGGTTTCCCTGCCAGGCGGGATATGCGGGTGGCGATAATTGAATTGAAACTGGCCATGCACATCTGCGATTTCGATTTCATGCTCTTCGAGCAACCTCTTATTCACTCTAAGGTAATCGTGAAAAGGGGTTCCAGGAGGAGCGAATTTCAGCATGAACTGGTGAAAGTCGGTTCTATGGTCGACAGCCCAATCTATCTCGTCATCCAAATTGTCCGTGGTATGGTCTTCCAGCCCGATAATGCTTGATCCCAATACAACAATGCCTTCAGCCTGCAGCTTTTGAACGAGCTGCTTGGTATCCACACGTCTGAGTTTCGGGTAAGGGCTGTTGCGGCCTTCAAGCCCGATCCAAACCCAGGCAATGCCCAGGCGGACCAGCTGGTCCAAGGAATAATTCAAGAGTGCATTGACAGAACTGAAAACATAAAAAGACCATGTTTTGCCATGGGTTTCAACAAGGTCTAGCAAACGCAGGGCACGCTTTTTGTGCAGCAGGAAGTTTTCATCCATTACAAAAAAGGAATTGACCCCCATTTCATTTTCCAATTGATGCATGATATCAAAAAGGGCGTCTCCGGTTTCATAGAAATTGACAAACCTACCTTGTCCACCAAAAAAGGCAGAGGTGGAGCAGAAATCACATCCCAGGGGGCAGCCCACCGATGGCAAGAGTACGGCAGCCGTGTTGCGACTACTAACCTTTAGTTTCATGCCCATGCAACGGGGTTCGATTGCAGAAAGGATAAGTGGGTGACAAGTAGGCTGATCAGGATCCTCACCCAGATAACCCCGGAACCATTGGACGCCATCGCCGCGAACAACATAGTCAGCGTCAATTTTTTTTTGAACGCCGGCTATATTGGCAATGTGTCCACCAACGACAATTTTGGCCTTTGGCTGGTGCTGCCGTATGAGCCGGCACATCTTCATCACTTTTTTCAGATTCGGCGGTATGGCACTGAGGCCGATGATGTCATAGGTGTTTTGGTTGAGTTCTTGTGTAAATCGTTCGAGGTTCGGATAATCCAATACAGTGCAGGGCGCATTGATGTTGGCCTGGATAAGATTCAAGGCACAGCTTCGATGGAACATGCGGATTGAAAACGGGCCCTGCAAACGGGTGACCTGGTTGTGATACAGTTCCATGGGATTGATGGTTCTGCTACCGTATTCATCGTCTTGAGCATAAGGCCCAAATATGCTGGATAGCAGCACAGTTGCTTGCGACCCCTTGGGATGTTGGTCTGTATGGGGCGGGTCAGAATCAATTATGGTATCACAGATCTTTGCGGTCATTAGCTTACAATCAATTATCGAATGGCGTTATAGCTGAGAGAACGCCCGCATTTCGAGAATACGAATTGCCAGAGTTGGTTCATTCTAGCCTTAAAGGTTCCTGCAAAGTGTTGAAGATAGTAGGACCACATTCGGAAAAAATTTTCATCAAGGGATTGATTGAAACGTGGCCACTCTCTAACAAAGTTCTGATGCCAGGCCATCAGGGTTTTATGGTAGTCGCTGCCGAAATTATGGACATCTTCCAGGGTAAACAGACCCTCGGCCGCTCGGGTTAATTGGCTGGCTGAGGGCAGCATGGAATTTGGGAAAATATATTTCATCAGCCAGGCGTCACCGGTAGTGACAGATTCATGTCCGCCGATGGTTTGGAGAAGAAAAAGGCCGCCATCTTCAAGGCAATCATGCACTTTTTCTATTAGGGTTCTGTAATTTTTATATCCCACGTGTTCAACCATACCGACGCTGACGATTTTACTGAATTGACCCTGAAAGTCTCTATAATCCTTTTGAATGATGCTCACGGGCAGTCCTTGGCAGAATTCTTTTGCAAATAAGGTCTGCCTGTCCGAGGGGGTAATGCCAACAACTTCGCAATGGTATTTTTCTGCGGCGTATTTGGCAAATCCGCCATAACCGCAGCCTATATCCAACACCCGGTCCTGCGATGAAAGATCAAGCTTTGAGCAGATCATCTCAAGCTTTTGCTGTTGAGCAACTTCAAGGTCGTCCGTCTCTTTAAAATAGCCGCAGGAGTATTGCTTGTAGGCATCAAGGCAAGAGAGTATGACGTCACTTTGCAAATTGTAGTGTTCGCGTATTACTTTTTGAGATCTTGGTCGTGTTTGCAAATTGATCATGCCACTTAAGAATATTTTTACTTTTTCATGTAAGGGAAAATCGAATTTTTGATTAATTTGTGCGGCAGCCAGCCTGCAAAACAGTTCATCAACTTGGTCGCATGTCCACCATCCATCCATAAACGCTTCACCCATTCCAATTGTTCTTTCCAAAATGGCGCGCTTGTAGAATCCAGGATGATGAACGTGAATGTCCCACGGGTTGTCACCGTTTATCTGAACGTCTGCGCGGGAAAGGAATGATTCAACGAGAAGCGGGTAGTCCGGCATATGCTTACAATGCCCTCCATTAATGATCAGATGAACTTAGTTTTTGCTGATGCTGATGGTGATTTGGGTTCAATAAAATATGAATCTGAGTAGATGCAATGACATCTGTGAATGTAAATTGTCCTTTTTTTTCGATAGCGTTCCAAGTTTGATGTGTATGCCTAAAATAGTACCAAAATCACAGCCTTTCGTAAAGTCATTGAATATCTCCGGCAAAAGGTGTTAAAAACAATGGTGGTAGAATCTCGCTGAAATTCTGAGATGTTGAGAAATGGTTAAAACGCTGCTCTGGTGTGGTGGTTCAAATGCATCAAAGAAAAACCGAAGTCTTTGCATCTATAAAAAAGATCATTTCCAAACGGTTGAATACAACCCCGGAGCAGATCGAACTAACGGCTTACCTGCAGGATGATCTTGGTGCCGACAGCCTGGACTTGGTGGAACTGGTTCTCCTTCTGGAAGAAGAGTATGGGATACCGATTGATGAAGAGCAGGCCGAGGCGCTCCAAACTATCGGTGATATTGTTGATTTTATTTATAAATCTCAACGCATGTAATCTTGGGGACGTTGATAAATACATAAATAACTGAGCATTGATTGCTTTTTGATCATGCCCCCGCAGGCATGCATGTGTTTAGGCTTATTGCTTTCTGGATAGTGCTGACGCTTCACCGCGTGTCCTGCCTTCGAGGCTGTGGTGTAATCCGCTTTGGCAGGGTTGAAACCCTGCGCTACATGACCGGGCAAACAGATGAATATTTTAGGGGACGTTCATTAATATATCGATATCTTTCTTTCTGGAAATTTCAAACACCTGCATGAATCCCATGGAATCTCACTATGTCATTACTTAAGAAAAGCGGCCTTGGAATTTTTATCGTTCTCATGCTTGTTCTGGCAGGCGGGTTTGCCTATGTACAGTATGTGGCGACTCGGGGTATTCCCGATTATGATACAGCAGTGGTGCTTGAGGGTCTCACCTCTGAAGTAACCGTGTATCGCGACGAACATGCGGTTCCGCATATTTATGCCGACAACGAGCAGGACCTGTACATGACCGTGGGCTGGTGCATGGCCCAGGACCGGCTGTTTCAGATGGACCTGATCCGCAGGGCGACCACAGGCAGGCTGTCGGATATCTTGGGCGAGCAGACCGTGCAGGTGGATCATCTCATGCGGGCCCTGCGCATTCCGGAAAAATCGCGCATGATGATTGCAAAAACCAATGAGGCCCAACTGCGGGGCGTACAGGCCTTCTGTGACGGTGTCAACCAGTATGTGGACAGCCACCAGGAGCGTCTGCCGGTGGAGTTTAGCATACTTGGCTACAAACCTGAAAAATGGATTCCTGAGCACACGTTCAACGTGATCAGCTTCATGGCTTTTGATTTGTCCACTGGATGGATAACCGAAATCATGTTTCACAAAATGTTGAAGACGGTTGGGGAGGAACGCCTAAAGGAAATTTTACCGGATACAGCCGCATACGGCCAGGTGATCTATCCCGAATTTACAGACAGGGCAGCGCAAGTGGAGATCGGTGAAACGCTCCTGTCGGGTGCCGACATGCTGGAAAAAATCGGGCTAACCGCGTTCAGCGGCAGCAACAACTGGGTGGTTTCGGGAAACAGAAGCGTTACCGGCAACCCCATTTTGGCCAACGACATGCACCTGGGTCTGAACGCACCCGGGATCTGGTACCAGATGCACCATGTGATCGAAGGCAAAGGACTGAATGTCACCGGGGTGGTGGTGCCTGGGCAGCCGCTGATCACGGCCGGGCACAACGCCCATATTGCCTGGGGTTTTACCAACGTCATGGTGGATGACATGGATTTCTATTTGGAGAAGATCAATCCAAAAAATCCCTACGAATATGCGTTCAATGGCAAATGGCGCAAGATGGAGGTGCGCACAGAAAAGATCAAGGTCAAAGGGGGGCAGGTGGTTGAAAAGGAGATCCGCTTTACCCACCGGGGACCGATCATATCTGAATTTCAAGAGCTGGGTGATGTTGCCGTGTCCATGCGCTGGACCGGAAATGAATTCAGCAATGAGTCCCGCACACTGTATCTTCTGAGCAAAGCCACAAATTGGGATGACTTCAAGGGCGCCATCAAAACCTTCAAAGCCGTCAGCCAGAATATCGTGTACGCGGATGTGGACGGCAATATCGGCCTCTACTGTGCGGCTGGCATCCCCATCCGTGAGAAAGGCGCTGGGGTTGGGATCATGCCCGGCTGGACAGATCAATACGACTGGAAGGGATTTGTGCCCTTTGAAGAACTTCCCCACAGCTTTAACCCGGCATCCGGCAGCCTATGTTCGGCCAACAACAAGACCGTTGGGGACGGCTACCCTTACTACATCAGCGCCTGGTTTGTGGCAGACTACCGCTACCGGCGAATCAAGGAAATGCTGGCATCAAAAGAAAAATTCTCAGTTGAAGATTTTAAAAAGATGCATGCAGATTGGAAGTCAAAACTGGTTGAAGATATGCTGCCGGATGTGGCGGCGGTTGCCTCATCTGCCGGAGATTTGACCAGCCTGGAGCGTCAGGCAGCAGGCTTGCTCGCGGCCTGGGATGGTGTGCTGACGGCTGATAGCAAGGCAGCAGCTTTATTTGAAGCGTTTTATATCAGCTTTTTACGCAACGTGTTTGCAGATGAGCTGGGCGAAGAATTGTTTGAGGAATTTATCACGCCTGGGTTTGTAACCAACCTTGCCGTGGAACGCTTGTGGTCCAACCGCTCTTCCGCCTGGTATGACAACCAGGGGAGTGAGGAAATAGAGGAAACCTTTAACGATGTTGTCCGCAAAAGCTTCAAGGATGCCGTCTCCTGGTTGGAAGTCGAGATGGGCGGCAATCCTGATCAATGGCAATGGGGGAAAATTCATCAACTCGTTCTGGCGCATCCTCTGGGCAGTGTAAAGATGCTGGACCGGATTTTCAAGCTGAACAAGGGCCCCTTTCCCATCGGCGGCAGTTCACACACGGTAAGCCCCTATATGTACAAGTACACCAAGCCGTTTGAGATCTACCACGGGGCTTCCCAGCGCCACATCTATTCCCTGGCAGACTGGAATGACTCCCTTTCGATCATTCCGACAGGTATTTCCGGTGTGCCGGCTAGCCCGTATTACTGCGATCAGACAAAAAAATATCTGGCCAACCAGTATCGCCAAGACCATGTTCGCAGGGATTTGGTCGCAAAGAACGCCATACACACCATGACACTTACTGGAAAGTAGCATTGGAAAAGTTAAGAAATTGACTATGATTAAAAAAATATTGCTGACAGTGACGGGCTGCATCGTTTTCCTCCTTTTGGTTATGACTGGGACCTATTTTTATTTTCAGTTCAGCTTGAAGGAGCTGACCCCTGAGGTTCGTGCAAAGCTTCCAGGGGAGTTTGTTCAGCTAGAAGACGGGGTGGTCAGTTATTACTGGAAGGGGCCTGAAGACGGGGATATTGTGGTGTTGGTGCACGGATTTTCCAACCCCAAATTTGTGTGGGATGGTAATGTGAATGCACTGGCAACAGCTGGTTTCAGGGTATTGGCTTACGATCATTATGGCAGGGGCTACTCAGACCGTCCAAACATTGTCTACGACACGAATTTATATGTGCGGGAACTATTGAATCTATTGAATGCCCTTCACATCACCAAGCCTGTGACTCTGGTGGGTTACTCCATGGGCGGTGGAAATGTTGTCGGTTTTGCTGGGAGATATCCGGAAAGAGTAAAGAAGCTGATCCTAATAGCGCCAGCCGGATACATTCCACAGCCCAAAGGGTTGGCAGCCCTGGCGTCTGTCCCGGTCGTCGGCGAGTGGTTGATGACCGTGGTTGGCAGGAAAAGGGTTTTGGACAATATTCGAAAAGATGTCGATACGGGTCGGGCCCGGTCGGATATGATTGATAAATTAGAAGATCAATTACAATACAGGGGGTATCTTGAAGCCCTCCTGTCCACCATGCGTCATTATCCCATGCATGATTTGTCTGAAGACTATGAAAGCGTGGGCAGGCTCAATATCCCGACCTATGCCATTTGGGGAACCGATGATGAAGTCGTTCCTTTTGCGGGTAGCGAAAAGGTCAAGCATGCCATCCCTCACGTTAAGGTAATACCCGTTGAAGGAGCCAGGCACTCTGTAACCTACACGGAAGCAACAAAGGTTAACAAAATTCTCGTCGATTTGCTGTAAGGTTAAAATGAAGAATGATTTAAGGGACGCTGATAAATATATAAATAACTATTTGTCCAGCAATTTGAAACCAGAATTTAGGGGACGTTCATTAATATATCAATAACTGTCAATTCAACAACGTCAAACGGTTTTCTTTGGCAAACGTTTCACCTCTTCTGACAGCAATACTTATGGCTGACTGTGAACGTTGGAATTGTTGCGCCAGCGCAGTGATGCTGATTCCGAGTTGATCGTATGCCCAGTAGCAAATTAAATCTCTGGCGTTAACAATTTGTGGGCGACGACTTTTTTCCCACACCATTTCAACCGGCATGTTCATTAACTCAGCTACCTTTTCGGCGACCTGGCGTAGATCATAGCCTATGGATTTCAGCTCGTATCGTTTTTCCAGTTGTTCATTTGCCGTTTTTAAAACAGTTTCAACAAAATCACCGTCACCAAGTATTCTTTCATCTGACGCCATTCGCAATTTGGCAGCTCGCATTCCAATAACAGCCGACCATCCCCCGGCGGATCTGACAAGCCCGCCACCCGTCAGCTCGGGGCGCTTTCCGAGTGAGATTCCTTTCTCGACAAATTGATGATAGGCATTTTTTGCTGAGGATGGTTTGTCACCGAAGAAGCCAAGCACGTAGTTTGCCTTATGCCATGGTTGTTTGCATTTTCCCATCATGGAACTGTGACCACCATAGGGGTATCTTTTAAGCTCTTTGATGCTCGTAACGATACCGCCTCGAAGCGGATTCAGGTGAATGTACCTTACCAATTCACGAAGGTATGCGTCCTCTTGGCAAAGAATTGACTTATATCTATTTTGAAATAAATGGCCGTGTCTTTTGTGGCGACGGTTGAAGTAGACAGCATGGCCGGTAAGCAGTTGCCGCATAACTGTCGATATCGGCTTCAATCCAGTCTTCAGAAGTAAGTGCAGGTGATTTGGCATCAACACCCATGCATAGCAAGGGGTATGACTTTCCTCCAAGATAGGCCCCAATCTTTGAAGAATATTATCCCTATCTATATTGTCATGAAAGATCGGTTTCTTTTCGATTCCTCTGACAATGATGTGATGGAGTGCACCAGGGGCGTCTATACGGGCTTTTCGCGGCATACGGCTAACCTACTCAATTAGGATACCAATGTCAACTTATTGAAATATTAATGAACGTCCCCTAAATTGAGGTTGACACGATATGCGTGGTGTGATTTTCAATATTTGTTCATACTCCCACATTTCATTTGCATTCTGGCAAGCGCACCATCTGTTCCAATTAGCGGTTTACGCATGATCACCGGCGACTCTATCGCCCGTCTGGATTAAGTGAAAATGAGTGAAGAATCACACCCGGTAACTGATCAGATTGAGACGGAACTCAGTAAAAAACTGTTCCATTTAAAAACGTTGTATGATGTGAGTCGCGAACTCATTGGGCTGGACAGCATCGAAGCGATTGCACACGTGTTTCTAATGATGTCTACCGGAAATTTCGGCATCCTCCAGGGATTCATGCAATTGCATGATCGGCGGGCCGGGTCTGCCAACACGATCGAGATCGTGGGTATCCAGGACAGCGAACAGAAGTTGCTCGAACAGGTGGCGGGTCGGCTGCTGATCAAGGACGCCTACCAGGGTGACGGCATTAAAATATTAGAAGAGCGCCACAGGGGCTTCCTCCCGGAATTCATCGATCAGATGATGATATTCGAAGTGTCCAATTCCTGCACGGGTGTATTGGGATTGGGCCCCAAAATAATGGGTGACCCTTTCAGTGATGCAGATCTGGATTTGCTGGAGACGCTGGTCAACAACCTGATTGCAGCCCTTAAAAATGCCATGGCCACGGAAGCGCTCAAGGATGCATACCAAGAGGTGAGCACCCTGAACCGGGCCAAAGACAAGGTGATCAACCATCTGTCCCATGAATTGAAAACCCCCATCGCTCTTTTGGGCGGCTCCCTTGGCTTGTTGAAAAGGGCGCTGGCTGAAGTGCCGGGAAAAAAGTGGAAGCGAATTATTGTACGAGCCGAACGCAGCTTGCAAAGGTTGTCCGGTCTGCAGCAGGAAGCATCAGATATCATGCAGATCCGTTCGTATGATAGTGGCCGCATGATCTGCGATCTTCTGGACCAGTGCTCAGACGAACTGGAAACGCTTATTGACCATGAGGCCGGTGAAAAGCCTGTGGCTGAACGGGTGCGGAAAAGAATTGATGCTATCTTTGATGTGCAGCCTGCCCTACCAGAAGAAATTGCCCTGGACAAATACGTCACCACAACCTTGGAAACCATCAGATCAGAGTATTCACATCGCAAGTTGGATCTGCGTTTCGCAGCCAATGCTTTGTCGAAAATATCCATGCCTACAACGGTGATTACAAAAGTAATCCGGGGACTGGTGAAGAACGCTATTGAAAACACGCCAGATGGGGGGAAAATAAAGGTATCAACCACACGAAAAGGCGACGACATCGCTTTGGAGGTAAGGGATTACGGGGTTGGTATCCTTCAGGATCATCAGACACGGATCTTTCAAGGTTTTTTCCCCACCCAACGAACAGATGCATATTCCTCAA
>Ga0180436_10004359_pt1 | contig 12753 bp, 7 predicted proteins | sample SS_ome_2_FD_132434 | JGI IMG/M metagenome (GOLD analysis project Ga0180436, IMG submission 132434) | Hypersaline lake sediment archaeal communities from the Salton Sea, California, USA - SS_3_S_2 metaG | ecosystem: Environmental > Aquatic > Non-marine Saline and Alkaline > Hypersaline > Sediment...
CGTGGTGAACTGGATGCGGCCGCCCCAGAGCGTGCCGAGCCAGTTGAATGTCTTCACCGCGCTCGGCAGGGCGATCATCATCGTCGAGACCATGAAGGTCATGCCGAGGGCCGGGTTCATGCCGGAGATGAACATGTGGTGGCCCCAGACGATGAAGCCGAGGCCGGCGATTCCGGCCACCGAGTAGACCATCGGCCGGTAGCCGAACAGCGGCTTGCGGGCGAAGCAGGTCATGATGTCGGAGACCATGCCCATCGCCGGCAGGATCATGATGTAGACCGCCGGATGGCTGTAGAACCAGAAAAGATGCTGCCAAAGCAGGGGCTGCCCGCCGCCGGCGCTGGTGACCGTGTTGTTGATGATGCTCCCCTCGGCCGAAAAGAAGCCGGTACCGAGGCTGCGGTCGGCGATCTGCATGAAGCCCGCCGCGGTGAGCACCGGCAGGGCGAAGGCCTGCAGCACGGCGGTAATGAACATCGCCCAGATCGTCATCGGCAGACGAAACATCGTCATGCCCGGGGCCCGCATGAGGATAATCGTGGTCATGTAGTTCACGCTGCCGAGCATCGACGACACCCCGACGAACGTCAGGCCGACGAGCCACAGGGTCTGCCCCCAGCCGCTGCCGGGCGAGGCGGCGAGGTTGGTTGTCAGCGGCGGGTAGGCGGTCCAGCCGCTGGAGGCCGCCCCGCCTTCCACGAAAAAGCTTGCCCCAAAGGCGATGAAGGCCGGCCACATGAACCAATACGAGAGCATGTTGAGCGTCGGAAAGGCCATGTCGTCGGCCCCGATCATCAAGGGGATCAGGAAGTTGCCGAAGGCGCCCGCGAGGATCGGGATGATCACCAAAAAGATCATCACCGTGGCATGCATCGTGAAGAGCATCGTGTAGAACTCGGGGCTCATCTGGCCGCCCTCCTGGGCGAATAGTTGTCCGACCACCGGCACGTCAGACCAGGGCCAGGCCACCTGCCAGCGGACCGCCAGGGCCAGCAGGCCCCCAATCAGAAACCAGACCAAGGTCGAGAACAGGAACTGCAGCCCGATCACCTTGTGGTCTTTGGAAAAGACGTAGGTGGAGAGAAACTCCGCGACCGGCCGGCGGGGTTTGGTCGCGGCTGGAATCGCCACGGTTGTCGCAGTGTCACGGGTGATGGTGCTCATGGCAGGGTCTCCTCGAATGCCCCGGTCGCCCCGGAGGCTGGTTCGGTCGGTGTGGTCAGTCGTTTCGGGCCATTTCCAGTTCGGCGGACGGCTGGGTCGCCTCCTGCTCGCGGTACTTCCGCTCCAGCCACGCCTCGAAGTCCTCGCGGGGCTCGATCGTGATCCGCCCCTTCATCTTATAGTGGCCCCAGCCGCAGAGTTCGGCACAGACGATGTCGAACTGCCCGGTTTCAGTGGCCTTGAACCAGACCGGGATCTTCATTCCCGGCACGGCATCCTGCTTGATGCGGAGGTTGGGGAGGAAGAAGCTGTGCAGCACGTCCATGCTCTTGAGCTGAATCAGCACCTCCTCGTTGACCGGCACATGCAGGTCGTTGACGAGAAACAGGTCATCCGGCGTGCCGAGTTCACCGTCACGTCCCGGGTACCGCAGCCGCCATTCAAACTGTCGGCCGACCACCTCGACGGTCGGCGGCATCATCGGACGCCGCATCTTCACGTCGGCCCAGGCGTTCATCTGGTAGATCGCCAGGAACAGCAGCAGCACCGCCGGGATCACCGTCCAGATCACCTCGAGGGTGTGGCTGCCGTGGATGAAGGTGGCCGGACCCTCGCGTTTGGCCGCATCGTATTTCCAGATGAACCAAAACAGCAGCACCTCGGTGGCGATGAAGACCACACCGGTCAAAGCCAGGATGAAATAAAAGAGGCTGTCGATGTCCTTGCCGTGCTCCGAGACGTCCCGCGGCAGCCAAACGTCGATCGAGGGAGCGATCGCAAAGACGGCGACTCCAAGCACGGGCACGGCCAGAAACAGCAGGCTCCAGAAGATGCCGGCGAGACGATTTCTCACGGGTTGCTCCTCGTGTGGGTGGCGACGCCGCTGCTGCCGGTGCTGAATCCACCGTGGCTGGCGAGGGGGCGGTCGGCTCCAAGTTCCCCGTCAAAGCCGTAGGGCAGCGAACGGATGTAGTTCACGATGTGCCAGATGTCTTCGGGGGCAACGGTTCCCTTGGCGGCGGGCATCGGAGCCCCGTTGATCCCGGCGTGAATCCGGTAGTAGAGGTCGAGCGGACGGCGGCCGCCGCGATAGATCGCCCGCCGGAGGTTTCGCGGAGGGATCGTGCGGGGCTCGAGGGCATCGCCGGCGAGCACCTGCTCGAAGCGGTCGGCCCACTCAATTTCGCGGACATGCTCGGCGAGTTCGTCGGGGCTCATGTCGGCCGTGGAGGTTTCCGCGAGCGAGCTGAGCGTGCTGTCGAGTTCTTTGCGGAGCTGCACGATCGGCTTGTTCCAGTCGTCGTAATCGTTGGCCTGGCCGTCGCCCAGGGCGGTCACACCGTGGCACTTCACGCAGTTGGCCTTGTTGCCGTGGTAGAGCTCCTTCCCCAGCGCGATCGACTCGGCGAGGTCGAGATCCTCGGGCATTTCCGGCACCTCGATCACGGCGTCCTCCGCCTCCTGCCACCGCTCGGCAATCGGCAGAAGCGTGTCTTCCACGAGGAATTCGCGGGTCTCTGGAAGGCGACCCTCGTCTTCGTCATCGAGATCAAAGAAGGCCCGCATCAGCCACAGCTCGGTTTCGCCCCGCATGCTGAGATACTTCACATATTCAACGAGGGCTTCGATCTTCTGCTTGCCAAGCAGGTCAAAGGAGGGCATCGACGTGCCGTAGATGCCGTTGTGGAGAATGCGGGCGAGATCGGCGTCTGTCGGCTTGTCAGCCCGCTCGGTGCTCTTGAACTTGTAGACCCCCGGGCGGTAGTCCCGCGGGTAGGGATTGAGGAAGGCGGCCGTCGGCCCCAGGCCGTCGCCGGTGATGCCATGGCAATGGCTGCAGTGCTCGCGGAACAGGCCGTTTTTGCGGCCCACGATGTCGCTGCGAACCGGACCGGCGGCAAGTCGCAGCTTCGCCTCGTCGAGGCCGGTTTCCGGCAGGGCCACCGGGTCGTCGGGTGTGCCGAACATCGCCAACAGGATGGTGGCCACCTGCTCCTCCTGCTCCGGACGGAGCTGCTGCTTGGTGGCTTCAACCATGTTGGCCCGGAATGATGCCGGGGGAGCCCCGCCGCAGCCGGACAGGCAGATGGCGGACATCGCGAGCAGGGCCGCACAAGGCAGCATGGCCGGCAGCAGGCTCGCAGAATGACGTGGTGACGACGGAAGCATGCTCATCCTCCGATGGCGGAAGCGGGAACCTCGATCGAACCGAGATCGGTGACCTCGTCGGCGGTCAGCGTGACCTCGAAGCGGCCCTTGCTCGACCAGCCGAGGTCGTCGTTGTCGAGGACGAGGGCGCCGTTGGGTCCGGTGGCCCGGGCGTGCCAGACCTGGAGTTCCACCTTCTCGCCCGCGGGCAGATCGGGAATCTCGAAGCTGCCGTCGGTGCCGCTGACGGCGACGTAGCCATCCTCACGGAACACGGCGTAGGCCTTCATCCAGGGATGGATGTTGCAGGTCACCGAGACCGGCATGCCGGTCTCGCGGGAGGGCGTGAAGATCGTGCCATCGCCCGCCGGGATCAGCTGGTTGAAGGCGGTGCCGGAGATGTTGGTGTTGTGCCCGATCGGATCGCTGTTGCGAACGTCGACCGGCTGGCCGACCCGTGCCGCAAAAACCGGCGAGAGAAATTCGCAATGCTTCTGGTCGAAGACAAGCGGCTTCTCGGGGATCGCCCGCTCCTTGACCCGGCGAACCTTGCGGGCAAAAACCACAACGCCGGCAAGGCCTTTGGTCGAGGGATCGACCTGCAGCGACTGATCAAAAAGCTTGCGGCCGCCGGCAGTGCAGACCGCCGTATCCTTGTCGACCACCAAGGCTGTCGCCTCCGGCGGGGTGCCGGTGAACACGAAGCGACCCCCGAGGGTTCCCCAGCCGGTTCCGGTCGACTCTTCAGCTTCCGCCGAGCCACCGCCTCCGCCTGAGGAAGCCAGCACCACTCGCAGTTTCTTGGCGGCCTCGGCGTCGGCCGCCGGCCCGTCGACCCGCGGCCGGCCGCAGCCGACAGCCGCAATCAGACACAGACCGATCGCGAGAATCACGGAGCGGATTCCCTCGTGCCTCGTCGGTCGCGTCGGGTTGGGATGGTGCTCGTGCATGCTCAATCGAAGAGGCTCGCGTCGAGGATGATGTCACCCAGATCGGTGCCGTCGGGCTTGACTTCCACGTCCATGCGGCCCCGCTTGACGCTCTTCTTCTTCCCGTCAATCGTGATCGAATCGAGATAGCCGGCCTTCTCGTGCCAGAGCTGAAGTTCGACCTCCTTGGCCGGCAGTTTCTCGATCTCGAAGCTGCCATCAGCGGCGGAGACGGCTGCGTAGGGGTTGTCGCGGACAACGACCCAGGCCTTCATCCAGGGGTGAATGTTGCAGGTGACTCCGGCCGGAATCGACTCGTCGCGGTCGAAGACAATCTTCGTCTGGCCGCCGGCGGGAATCAGACTGTTGGATGCCGGGTTTTTGATCGTGGCGACGTTGCTGTTGTGGCCGATCGGATCGGAATTTTTGATCACGAAGTCCTGTCCGGTTTGTACGAACACAACGTGCGGCTCGAAGCGGCAGTTGAGATTGTCGAGCACCGCCTCACCCTCCGCTTTGAGATCGGGGTGGACATCGATCTTGCGGTCTCTCACGAAGACCACCACGTTCGCCAGGCCCATGTCATCGCCCACGACGACCGCTTCGTTGACGAGATTGTGCTTGCCGCAGACCTCGACGTCTTTGTCGACGGTGAGTTTGACCGGCACGGGGGCATCGCCCCCGAACACGAATCGGCCCTTGATGCTTCCCCAATCGGCGGCAACGCCGGTCGCTGCCGGGAAGAATACAAGGGCCGTCACCGCGAGAGCAGGGAACGACAGGCGGTTGCGGGCAATCGGCATCAGGGAATCTCCAGGTGGGCTCGAGGAATGCTTGAGGGTCGCGGGCGGGGCATCTGGCCAGGCCAGAAATTTCACCACAACATTTATTCTAGTCGCCTTCTTCGCGGCGGCCTGCGGCGATTTGAAGCCGCCGAGGAGCCCAGCAGCGGATCGCCTGCGTCGGGGAGGTCGGCCGATCGCAGAGGATTCTCCAGCGGTGACTCATTCTCCGCCTCGGCCGCAGGCGGCGGGGCCGCGTTGCCGGGCGGGTTGTTTTCGGCTGGTTTTTCCGGCTCGGCCGGCTGCAAATAGGCCTCGAGCGACACCCGACTGTTGGCGAAGGTGTCGTAGTGCATCAGCAGGTCGGTGAGAGCGGAGAGTTGCTGGTCGCTGTCGCCCCGGTACAGTTCCTGGCTGACCGGCTTGTCGAAGGGGATGTTGACCGGCATGCCGGTGTAGGGCAGGAACCGCTTGGGGTTGCCGATCCAGCCGTGCACATAGTCGGGTCGCAGCCGCTGCTGAACCGCTGTCAGTTGCGGGGCGAGCGCCTTGGGATTGCCCGGCGGGGCATAATCGCCAAGGAGGTGGCACTTCACACAGTAATTGGTGTTGGTGACGATCTTCATCGCGTCGTCGAGATGGCCCGGATGGGACCGCTCCCGTTCGGCCAGCGTGCTGTCCTCGTAACGGGCGTCGTAGTCGTAGGGGAACTCGGCCCCGTCGACTGCGGCGAAATAGTCGACAAGTGCCGCGGCCTCCTGCGTGCTGAAGTGGAACCTCGGCATGCGAAGCACCGCCGCCGGACGGATCGGGTGGGGCGCGAGCAGGAACTTGTGCAGCCAGCCTGACTGCACCTTCGAGCCCTCGCCCACCAGCGGCGGCGGCAGCCAGCCCCATGCATCGCTGGGCTTGACGTTGGGATTGATCTCCTTCTCATCGGCGATGACCACCGGGAACAGGAGCCTCGCCAGGTCGCCGCCACGCGGTGGGTAGGTTTTCCCGGCGGCGAGGGCGTCTTCAGGCACATAGATTGTCTGGCTGCCCACCGCCCACGGTTCGCCATCGACGATCGCGTCGCGATAGAGCATGAATGGTCGGTGGGGGATGATCTCGGGATCCTCATCAGCCTCCTCGCGGTCGATCGGCACGAAGTCCTGGTCGACGAGTTCTGGCTTGCCGGTCTCGGGGTCGAGAATCGGCATCCCGTGCAGACTCGCCAGTCGCCGCCCACGACGATCGGTCTCGAGGGAATCCTCGAGTTTCTTGACCGGGAAATGGGGCTGCAGGAAGGCATAGTCGGCAAGGGTTGGGGCCTCGCCGAGTTCGCCCGGCTCATAACGCACGTCCCAGCGATCGGTCTCGAGGACGTGGCAGCCACCGCAGTTGTATTGCTCTGCGACAACGAGCCCATCGAGCCTGGCCTGCTCGCGACGATCAGGCCGATGGAGGAATTCCTCCGCCGGCGGTTCGGCCACGAGCCCGAGCACAAAGGTCATCACCGCCTCGCGCTCTTCGGCGTCGAAGGGAAACTGCGGCATCCGGTATCGCTCGTTGTACGACTTGTTCTCGGTCTTTTTGTAGTCGTAGCTGCGGGGCTCGCGGAGCTTCTGCCAGAGGAAGCCCTGACGGTCGTGTGCCAGGAGTTTCTCGAGGAAATAACCGGTGTCGGGATCGACCGATTCGGGGCTGACGTGAGGCTGTTCGCCCGAGGCATAGGCGAGATCCTGGGCCACCGGCCTGTCGGCCGGAATCCCTGCGGTGCGTTCGTCGCCAATCGACATGTGGGCGGCAGCCGGATCCTGCTCGGAGCCATGGGCAGATCCGTGGCCGTGCCCACCGTGGCCTGAGAGTTGGTGCATCAGGTAAGGCACGATCTGTTCGAAGGCGATCTTGGAGGACTCCTTGCGGCCCCAGTCGGCCAGTGCCGCACCGGCGGGCTTGGCATCCTCGAAGCCGGGAATGTTGTGGCAGGAATAGCAGGCGAGTTTGGCGATCGTCTTCTTGCCGACATATTCGAGCAGGCGGTGATCGCGGCCGGGGCTGTCGGCGGTGAGGCCCACGAGCATCGTCTCATCGCCCTTGATGTCGGCCATCGATTCGGGAAGCCCGCCGCGGGCATACTCCTCGGCCTTCTTGGTGGTGAAGCGGCCCTCGAGGTAAAGCTGGGCGAGCTCCTCGGTGGCGGCCCGCTCGTCGTCGGTCAGGCGGTCGGCAGCCGGAATATCCTCGGGCTGCCAGTCATCGGTCGACTGCATCAGCCACACCGTGGCATCGAGTGCCGGGTCGCTGACGGTGCCGTCGGGAAGCGTGACCGGCTCGAGCAGGACGTTGGGCATCAGCGTCTTGGGGTGGTAGCGGCCCGGCTCGCGGAGCCAGCTGTAGAGCCAGGCGGCTCCGTTGGGGTTGCTCTGCATCTTCGCCCCGATTCGCGAGAGGTTCGGCCCCTGGTTGCTCATCGCACGGGGGAACTCCTCGTGCTGATGGCAGGCGAGGCAGCCGCGAACCTGAACCACCTTGCGGCCCCGTTCGGGATCGGGCTTGGCGGTGATTCCCTCGTAAGGCTGGACGTAGTCGAACGGCTCACTGGCCGCCTGCAGGTAGGCGATGATCGAGCGGATCTCGATCGGCTCATACCGCTGGCTTTCCTCGAGCCCGGCGCCTGAAAGATGGTCCCAGAGGCCGAAGAACCGCGGCATCTTCGTCGAGGGCCGGAAGTCCATCGGGTTGCGGAGCCACGAGTAGAGCCAGTCGAAGCCGACCTTGCTCGCCACGTACCGCAGGCTGGGGCCGACCTTCGGGAAGCGGCCGGGGGTTTCCGGGTCTTTCAGCAGTGGGGCAAGCGTGTGGGAACGGGGCGTGAGCTTGGCGTCTTCGCCGGCTTCGGCATCGCGGGCGACCAGATCGACCAGCCGCTCACGGGCCTGCCTGGTGTCGGGGCCGCTGCGGACTTCGCGAGCCCAGCCAGCCGCCGCCGGGTCGACCGAGGCCAGGCCAGGGTCACCCAGCAGCGCCTCGGCCACTTCGTGGTAGGGCGGTGAAAGCCGCATGTCCGGGCCGACGCGGGTGTCGGCCCCGGCGTAGCCGTTGATTTCGTGGCAGCCGTAGCATCCGTACTCACGGATCAGGTGGTAGCCCTTGACCAGTTTGGGAGCGGGCGGCTCGGGAAACCGGCTGCTCGGCTCGAGGTCGACAACCTGGTGGTGGCACTTCAGGCAGCTCGACTCCTCGAACCGCTCCGAAAGCATCGGGTAGATCCAGTGGTGGTTGTCAAACCATCCATATTCGTCGTGCCAGTCTCTGGCCTGGGCGGGATTGTTGGGGGTATGAGAAGCCCACTTGAACGACGTGGCACTCCCCTGCCCTTCATGACAGATCGTGCAGCCGAAGACCTGCTTGGGATGCGGGCTCAGCGATCCGACGAACAGGTCGAGCCGCGGGTGCGATGAATATGGCTCGGGAACCCCGCGGCGAACGACCAGTTCCAGCGGACGGCCCCAGTCGGGGCTCTCGATGAGGCCGGTCAGGGCCACGCCGCGAGCATAGCTGCGTCCGCCGTCGATCGACTCGATGACGTCGCCGGTCCGCAGGCCCGCGATGGCCGCCGGGCTTTCCGGCAGAACCACACTCACCGTCGGCGCGTCGGGGTCGAACAGCCCCCGCTCGGCGAGCTGCATGCCGTAGGCCTTCTCGAGCTGGCGGTTGCCGTCGCCCTCGATGGTGACCACCCTCGACGATGACGCTTCAGTCTCGCCTTCGCCGACGAGGAGGGGCGGCTTTTTGGGCGTGGCGAGACTGATGGTGAGCGTTTCGAGCTGCGGGTAGGCCGGATCGGTCGGGGCCCCGGCGGCGGTCTTGTCGATCCCCTTGTGGCAGGTGGTGCAGCGGTCGAAACGAGCCACGTCGCGAAAATTGTTGTTGAACGTCAGCTTGGGGAGCCAGATCTGATCGATCCGCAGCGGACTGTTGAAGGCGTCGAGCACCGGCAGTTCGAGCACACTCTTGCCGATGTTGGGAGCCTTGTCGGCAAGGGTCTTGGTGATCATCTCGAGCGACTGCCGATGGTCGGCCAAGGCCTTGGCGGCATCGTCCTCCGGGGCGGTGATCCGCCGCAGCAGCTCCTCGAGTTTCTTGCGGTGGGTGGTGTCGGCCTGGCTGGTGCGGCTTGCTTCGGCGACCCGCTCGCGAACTTCGTCGGCAGTGGCGAGCAATTGGTCGAGCTGCGAGGCGGGCAGGTCATCAGACACCGCGAGTTCGTAGTCGGCCCGGGCCTTGTCGAGCTCGGCCTTGCTGAGCTTGAGCTGGCCGGCCGAGAGATCCTCGCGGAAGCGGCAGCGGTCGACGATGTCACGAAGCCGCTGCAGCAGGTCGCCCCGCAGCACGAGCCGCTCCTCAAGATTCTCCTCGCCGCGCAGCCGCTCCACGTCGGCGGCGGCCAACGCGGCCGCCTCGGAGTCGGCCGCCACGGTTCGCACCTCGGCAAGGAAAGCTTCAGTCAGCGACGGCTCGAGATCGGCCCGTCGGGCCTCGGCGAGCCCCTGCTCGAGTTCGCGGGCCCGCTGCTCGAAGGCCCGCGAATCCTCCTCGGCCACGCGGGCGGCGGTGGTCCAGGTCTCGAGGTCGCGGAACTCCCGCTGGTATTTCTTCCAGGGGCGGTTGTGGTCGGCGGTGAGCATCGCCACGGTGGCGACAAGCAGGCCGATCGCCGACACGCCGAAAACGACGTGCAGCGTTTTCATGTTCCAGAGGGTCTGTTCAGTCGCAGGCATGAGTCGCCCTCGGCGTCGCTTGGAAGTTCAACCTAAAAGTTCAAGGAGATCTCCGGGATGCTCACGATGTACCGCAGGTTCATCGTCCAGCGAAGCACCATCTTGATCGGCAGCGTGAGCATCAACAGCATCAAATTGGCCATCACCATGTATCGTATGAAGCCCATCTTGGCGTAGTAGCGGCGAAACACCGTGACCGCCAAAAGCGGCGGCAGAATCACCAGGTAGCCGCCGAGCAAGAGCAGGCCGGGAGCCTCCCGCAGCAGGATCGTGCCGACCTGCACATACCAGGGGCTGCCGCTGGCGGCCACCGGTCGGGGCATGTTCATGAAGTTCACCCAGAACATGTCCCGTAGGTCGACGTTATTGAGCACCTCGACCTTGTAGGGGCTCCAGTACTCGAAGGGGCCGTAAAAGTTCCAGTTCGGGCCCCGCAGAAAGGTGCCCAGGATGATCAGCGTGATCCAGAGTTCGAGGAATCCGAACTGCCAGGTCAGGTAGGCGAACTTTCGCTCGGAAATCGAGTAATAGCCGTTCCCCTTCTTGTTGAAGTCGAGGTAGGGCATCGCCATCAGCCCGAAGATCACGAGGCTTGGCAGGACCACGCCGGCATACCAGGGGTCGAAGTAGACGAGCATCTCCTGCAGCCCCAGGAAGTACCACGGCGCCTTCGAGGGATTGGGGGTTTTCACGCTGCTCGCCGGCTCCTCCAGCGGGGCCTGCAGCAGCAGGGCCCACACCAAGAGCAGGGCTGAAACGGCAACCATGCAGATCAGCTCGGTGTAGACCAGGTCGGGCCAGACGAGGACTTTCTCGTCGGCGAGTTTTTCCATCGGTGGTTCGCCCCGGGCGATGCGTTCGTCGTTGACCACCGCCTGCTTGGTGGCCACCCAGGTGAAGAAGGCGAGCAGGAACACAAGCCCCACGATCGGCACGTTGTCGGGCTTCATCACGATCAGGGCGAAGTTTTGGTCGGCCATCGAGAGGCCCATCAGCAGGACCGCTGCATTGAACAGGCTCCAGGCGACCATCGGCTTGACGAAGAACCGCCGGAAGACGAACAGGCCGACCAAAAGGACCGTCGTGCCGACGGTGTAGTTGACCGGGCCGGAGAGGGTGTTGACCAGGCTGCGGGCAGCATCCGGCAGTGCCGGCACGGTTCCCTCGGTGCCGGTCAGGGCGAGGCTGGCGAGGATCATCATCACCGAGGCGAAGGCGGCCCACACGGCGGCCCAGCCGGGGCTGTCGTATCGCTTCCAGAGGAGCACCGCCATCACGCCGTTGATGATCGCGATCGCCGCGTAGTAGCCCCCCAAGAAGCCGGAGACATCCTGCAGGAACAGTTCGTTGGAATGCATGGCCGGGGGCCCGTGGGGTGTGGTGCTGGTGGCTCAGAGCGGCCCGCTGATGCCGCCGTCCTTACGAACCCGCCAGAAGTGGATCGCCAGCAGCAGCGCCACAGCCAGAGGGATCGCGATGCAGTGCAAAACGTAGAAACGGTTGAGGGTTTCCTCACCGACGAACCTCGCTCCGAGCAGGCCGAAGCGGGCATCGGAGCCGTCGGTGATCATGTCGATGCCGCCAATCGTCAGGAGCTGCTGCCCGGGGCCCTCGTAGCCGAGCAAGGGCGTGGCCCGGGCCATGTTGGAACCGACGGTGATCGCCCAGATTGCCAACTGGTCCCAGGGCAGCAGGTAGCCGGTAAAGGAGAGCAGGAGCGTGAGCAGCAGCAGGATCACGCCCACAACCCAGTTGAACTCCCGCGGCGGCTTGTAACTGCCGGTGAGGAACACCCGATACATGTGCAGCCAGGTCGTGATCACCATCGCATGGGCACCCCAGCGGTGGAGTTCACGCAGGATTCCCAGGCTCGTCACGTCGCGGAGGGCGAGGATGTCGTTGTAGGCCCATTCGAGCGTGGGCCGGTAGTAGAACATCAAGAGCACGCCGGTGACCGTCTCCACGAGGAACAGGAAGAAGGTCACCCCGCCCATGCACCAGGTGAAAGAGAGCGCGATGCCCTGCTTCTTGATCGACACCGGGTGCAGATGGAGGAAGAAGTTGGTGAGCATGACCACGATCCGATTCCGCCGGTCAAGCGGCATCGGGTGGCGGAAGATGCTCTTCCAGATCTGCGAGTTGCGGATGGTTTCGCCGATGGCCATCTGAGTGGGTCGTTTCCTGTCGGGGGACGCGGGCTGCTCGCTGCGATGTGGAAATTCAGGCGGTCACGAAGGAGGCGGGATCGGACCACTGCCCGAGTTCCTCCTGAAAGGTCTTGCTCTTGTCGACCTCGAGCTGCCCGTCGTCGGAGATGCGAATCGCATATCTCTCCAGCGGCCTGGGAGCGGGCCCCTCGAAGTTGATGCCGTCTTTGTAGAAACCGCTGCCGTGACAGGGGCACTTGAACTTCTGCTCCGCCTCGAGCCAGTTGGGCGTGCAGCCGAGGTGGGTGCAGACGGTCTTGAGGGCATAGATCTGCTCGCTGCCCTGAAACTCGCTGTTGACCACCCACACGCCATATTGGGCGACGAACTTGGTTTCCACCTTGCCGGTCGGGAAGGCCTCCTTGAAGCCGACCTTGAAGCGACTCGGGGGCTCGGCGAGCACGTTGGGAAACAGGAACCTCGCCAGGCCCAGGGTGAACAGGCCTCCGGTGACCGACAGAGCCGTGAAGCCGACGGCCATGAACGACCCCAGCGCGATCGAGAGGAAGCCGCGTCGGTCTTCGGTGGCCGCGGCCTTGGAAGGGGCCGGTCGAACCGGTTTGGCGGGCACCGGCCGCGGGGCGGCCTTGGCAGCCGGCTTGGCGGCGGGCTTGGCGGGCTTGGCCCGCGGCGGGGCGTCTGCCTTGCTGACCGGACCGGGCTTCGCTCCGGCCCTCGCCGCGGCAAGGATGCTTGCGGTGTCTTTGGGCAGGGCAGCCATCTTCGGGGCGGCCTTGGCGGCCGGCTTGGCCGCATC
>Ga0180436_10004361_pt1 | contig 12748 bp, 10 predicted proteins | sample SS_ome_2_FD_132434 | JGI IMG/M metagenome (GOLD analysis project Ga0180436, IMG submission 132434) | Hypersaline lake sediment archaeal communities from the Salton Sea, California, USA - SS_3_S_2 metaG | ecosystem: Environmental > Aquatic > Non-marine Saline and Alkaline > Hypersaline >...
TCAGTCTAACTATATATTCAAAAGCCTCCTTCATTTCAGGAAGCAACATGCTGTCTTCAAATGATTCTGTCCATGGATTATATACTATACTGGTTCGCTGATATCCGTCACTTCCAAGGGTAATGGGGGTTCCGAACGCACTGAAAATATCCCTGAAATTCATGGAATTGAAGTATGTCATACCTACGGTATCATTAAGATTGTTTCCATCCGGATCTCCCTGAGAGAGCGCCAGGGTTACTTCATAGAGGGAATCAAGGTCTCCGGGGACTTCAAGTCCCAATGTCTTCAGGTAGTCGCTTCTCATCATGCGACCGTACACTACAGGTTCAAAACTCCTGGGAAGAGCCCATACATGACCGTCATCAAGTTTGTAAATATTCCTTAGCTCCGAAGGCATCTCATTCCAAAGCTGATTACCCTCTAGAAGCTCATCTATGGCAAGTATTCTGTTTGAATCCTTTAATTCTGCCAGTCTTTCAACATTCGAAAGCGGAAATTGATAGAAACCTTCTGCACCTGTTTCCTCAAGTATTCCAACAATTTTTTGTCCCGAGAGATCCAGAACCTGGTGAGGAGTTATGGTAAGTTCCTTGTCGAACAATTCATTGAACTGCTGCAGCTGCTCATTGATATATTCCATATTTATTGACCTGAAATATACTATGTGAATATCAAATGAATCGGCTTCACCGGCAAATTCCAGGCCCTGAAGATCCGGTCTTTCAATTAATTCCTCCTGCCTGTCCCTGCAACCTGATACAAATAACAGGGAGATCAGTAAAATAAAGAGTAGTGTCTTCCTCAGCATCTATAAACCTCCGTCTCAATGATTATATATTACCCGGGAATCTTTTTGTAACTTTTTACTGAAAAATGACTGAAGTATAATATAATGACAATCGAATGAATATGCAGGAGGCCGTCCATGAAGAAAATCAATATATCAGCACAACTATATACCCTTAGGAATTATACAAAGACACCGGAAGATTTCCTAAATACCCTATATAAAGTAAAGGAAATAGGATACAAGAGTTTCCAGCTTTCCGGCGCAGGGCCCATGGAACCTGGATATGTGAAGGAATGTCTTGATAAAACGGAATTAATAATGTCTGCTACGCATACTTCACCGCAGAGACTCAATGAAGACCTTGACAATGTAATCAGAGAACATAAGCTCTGGGGATGTGAATTCGTCGGAATAGGCATGATGCCGGAAGAATACAGGGATGATTATGAGGGTATTGTCCGTTTTGCAAAAGAATACAGTGAAATCGGCAGAAAACTGAAGAATGAAGGTCTTACCCTCATTTACCATAACCATGACTTTGAATACCAAAAATATGAGGATAAGCTGATTATGGATATACTTATGGATGAATCTGATTCAAGATACCTTGACTTTGAAATTGATACATACTGGGTGCAGTCAGGTGGGGCGGATCCCGTTGACTGGATTTACAAACTTGACGGACGCATGAGATACATACATTTCAAGGATATGGCAATGGACGGAAGAGAGCAGATATATGCACCGGTAGGTGAAGGAAACCTCAATTGGGCAAGGATAATAACTGCCTGTGAAGAAACCGCGGTTGAATGGTGTGCCATAGAACAGGATAGATGCCGAATGAATGAATTCGATGCCCTGAGGCAAAGTTTTGACAATCTGACTCAAACATACGGTATGGAGGGCTGAAGGTGGATAAAGTAAGACTGGCAATAATTGGATATGGAAGCATGGGCTCTTCCCATGCAGAGTATATTATAAAAGGTGAAGTACCGGGTTGTGTGCTTACATGCGTTTTTGACAGTGATGAAAGCAAACTGGAAAAAGCATCCGAGGAGCTCCCTGAGACAGTACACGTTTTCAATGATATGGATGAGCTGCTTAATAGCAAGGAAGCAGATGCAGTACTTATTGCAACACCGCATTATTTTCATCCGGAAATTGCAATTAAATCCTTTGATAATGGGCTGCACGTATTGTGCGAAAAACCCGCAGGTGTGTACACGGAACAGGTAAAGGAAATGAATGATGCTGCCGAAAAGAGCGGCAGGATTTTCTCCATGATGTTCAACCAAAGAACAAATCCCATTTACAGAAAAGCCAAGGAAATGGTTGAATCCGGTGAACTAGGTGAATTGAAGCGATGTGTCTGGATCATCACTGACTGGTATCGGCCCCAAAGCTATTTTGATGCCGGCACATGGCGTGCTACATGGAAAGGAGAAGGAGGCGGCGTTCTTTTGAATCAGGATCCTCATCAGCTGGACCTCTGGCAATGGATCTGCGGGATGCCTGTATCCATGTCTGCAAACTGCTATTTCGGCAAATTCCATGACATTGAGGTTGAAGACGATGTAACAGCTTTTGCAGAATATGAAAACGGGGCAACAGGTGTATTCATTACAAGCACAGGTGAAGCACCGGGCACGAACAGATTTGAAATAAGCGGAGACATGGGCAAGATAGTAATTGAAAATGATAAGCTTGTGTTTCATAAACTTGAGATGTCCGAAAGGAAGTTCAACAGGGAGTTCAAGGGCGGATTCGGCCAGCCTGAGTTTACTGTAGAGGAAATACCGGTTGAAGAAGATAATCCACAGCACAAGGGCATTACAAGGAATTTCATCAACGCAATACTTCATGATGAACCTTTGATAGCTCCGGGTAATGAAGGAATTAACAGCCTCATGCTTTCAAATTCCATGCTACTGTCTTCCTGGTTGAATGAAAAACTGGAGCTTCCAATTGACGGAAGTCTTTTCAAGGAACTACTAGATAAGAATATACAAGAATCCAAAATAGAGAAAAAGGAATCCGATGTAGTTCTGGATACTAAGGGCACATACTGAATTCAGCCAATCATCCTTGGGATGGTTGGTCGGAATTCAGCCAATCATCCTTGGGATGGTTGGTCGAATCCAGCTGATTGTTCATTCTGCACAATAAAATATCTTCTATTTTATTAAACATATTCGAAAACATTGCTTTTCAGTATATTCAATAACACTAAATTGTATGATATCTTATTTTTACAATTTTTTAACATCAGGGGTTTGACAATGGAAATTAACTGGTCTATTATTGGAAAACGCATCAAACACAGGCGTCTCAAGCTAAAGTTCACCCAGGAGCAGCTGGCTGAAAAGGTAAAAACATCGAACATATATATATGCCGCATTGAATCCGGTGCTGCAAGTCCGACACTTTCAATCCTTCTTCACATATGCAAGGCACTGGACTGCTCCATATCATATCTGATAGAAGGCAAGGAACTGATCAAGTACGATCCGAATGCCAAAGAGTTATATAAAATGCTGGACGGTTGTTCACCGTATAAGATTCAGGTGGTAAGCAAGGTAGTGAAATCAATAATTGATTCAGATATCTCTTCCTAATCAGTAGTGTTCATTTCAATGTTGCTTTTTATTGTTTCGAGGCTTCCTGATGTTAATTTAAGTTTGAATCGTATGCAGTCATTCAAATACTCTTTTTCCAGAACTTCAGTATTATCATGAATATATGAAATCAGCTTTCCCATATCATATCCCACTTCTATCTCCACAATCCTGCGCACTCCCTCGGCTTCTGCCTCTATTCTTTCTATGAGCCTGTCGATTCCGTCGCCTGTCAGAGCTGATATGTAGAATTTTCTATCTGTACCTTTTTTAGAAGCATATTTGTCTTCTGCGAGATCAGTCTTGTTAATTATCTCAATCACCGGAATTCCGCCAGCACCAAGTTCTTCAAGAATATCAAGAACTATATCCTTTTCGGTTTCCATCCTCGGACTTGATCCATCCATCACATGAAGTATAAGGTCTGCCTGAGCAACTACTTCAAGTGTTGATTTGAATGCTTCAACCAGTTCATGGGGAAGTTTACTTACAAACCCAACCGTATCAGTAAGAATAACCGGTTCTCCGGAAGGAAGTTCAAGCCTTCTGGCTGATGGGTCAAGGGTAGCAAAAAGCATGTCCTCTGCAAAGACTGTGCTATCAGTCATTTTGTTTATCAGTGTGGATTTGCCTGCATTTGTGTATCCTGCCAGAGCAACAGTGAACATATTCCTCTTGCGCCTGTTGTTCCTAAGTATTTCTCTTCTTGAATCGAGACCTGACAATTCTTTTTTTAGTGTATTTATTCTTCTCAGTATATGTCGCCTGTCAGTTTCAAGTTTTGTTTCGCCGGGTCCTCTTGTACCTATTCCTCCCCCCAATCTGGAAAGCTGCAAACCCCTTCCAGCCAATCGGGGAAGCATATACGAAAGCTGTGCAAGTTCAACCTGCACCTTTCCTTCCCTGGAATTTGCCCTTTGTGCAAATATATCAAGGATGAGGGAACTTCTGTCAAGGACCTTAACATTGAGCATCTGTTCAATATTCCTTATCTGTGCCGGTGAGAGTGAATCATCGAATACGATGGTATCTGCATCGAACTTCCTGCATATATGGTTAAGTTCCTGTATCTTGCCTCTACCCATATAGCTGGCAGGATCAACTGAATCCCTCTGCTGTTCCTCCTTATGGACACATATCCCTCCCGCAGAATCAATCAGTTCAGCCAACTCATCAAGAAGAGCCCTTTGTCCCGGAGTGCTTACACCGGCAGCGATTACCAATTCCTTAACCCGGTCTTTTTCTATTTCCCTGTTTGACCCGAATTTCTGCATTTCCAGCACAAATTCACCGGTCTCCTGAACATTGGTAAAGGGACCGGCAACAACAGCGTGTCCTTCCCTGTCAACGTACGCGCATGTTATACCATTCGGATTTCCTTCATGTGTACCCACGGCTGCCATTATGGCCATATCAGTATTGCTCAGTGTATCCAGATCTATATATGATAATTCACTGTCAGGGCCCGGATGAGTATGGATGCATCTGGTTTGCCTGCCTATATCAAGCCTCCTGAGTTTAACAGTCTTGAAATCCCCTACGGATATTTCCTCTGTTTTTCCACGCGACGAAACGAAGACAGATATTTCACGATTCACCTGTCCGGTTATGCTGCATATTTCATCAATTATAGACTGGTCACAGAGTACCGCCGGATCACTGTTTATTTCAAAAAGCTTTTCCAGACGGGCAATAATGCTTTTCTTGAGACCATTTGTATTACCCGTTATATTATTTGCCATTTAATTCATTCCCCTGCTACGGAGAGTTTTCTTATCTTCACGTGAGGTGAGCCTATGCCGCCTCCCATTCCAAAAATTATCTCCTTTGCAAATTCCTCCATATCACCAAGCATTGCATAATAGTTACCGGACACTGTAATCTGATTGACGGAACGTGCAATTTTTCCATCCTCAATGAGATATCCTTTTGTTCCCAGGGAGAAATCACCCGATATCGGGTCAAATCCTGAGTGAAGTCCGTCAAGACTTACAATGTAAAGACCTTTTTGCATTCTGCTTATCACTTGTTCAAGGCTTTTTTCCCCGGGTTTGAAATACATGTTGGTAGGTGATATTCCTATGGTCGATTTATATGAACCTCTTGAAGCATTTCCCGTTGATTCCACATTATCTTTGGCTGAACTTTTCAAGTTATGGAGAAAAGTTTTCAGAACTCCGTTTTCAATGACATTCTTATATACCGTAGCCACTCCTTCACCGTCAAAGGACGCCGTGGCGGTTCCACCTTTGTAGAAGGGATCGTCTACCAATGTTACGCAGTCTGCAGCTACTTTTTCATTCAACTTGCCTTTCAATAATGAAAGATTCTTGTGTACAGCCCTTGCCGAGAATATTGATGAAACCGCTCCAAGAAGCCCTGCAGAGGCCATTCCGTCAAGTATTATTTCATACTCTCCGCTTTCAACAGGCTTTGCATCCAAAAAATCAAGTGCCTTCTTTACAGCTTTTCCTGCAAGTTCATCCGTATTGAATTTTGAAAAATCATTATCGATGATGAATTCAAACCCTGAGCTGTAGACACCATTCTCTTCTGCAAGTACCATCAGAACCGCATATGCAAAATTAGCTTCTTCGGAAAGGGAAAGCCCCTTTGTATTGTATAGTTCTGATTTACCGTAACCCGTACCAAGCATGCAGTATTGGCTGGCTTTTATTCTACTGTCAAGTTCCAGCGCTTTCTTCTCCATATCCATAGCGAATTCAATCTTCTGTTTCTCTGTAACTTTATCAAGTTCGCTGTTCATATTATTTACAGGCGTATACTTTTCTGATCCCTCAAATATAACATCCTGGTCCTCGGAATCATTTACAATTGCGTTTTCCCTGGCACCTTTTATAAGAAAATCAATGGAATCTTCGGATATTTTCTCGGTGTATGAATATCCCATACGCCCTTCATATAAACCTCTGAATCCCAATCCAGAGCTCTGCGCAAGCTTATATCCGTCTATTTCGGACCTTGAAACCTTTACCTCAAACTCCTCACCGTCGGATACATACACTTCCATATCACCCATTCCGGCCTTGTTGCCGGCCTGGAATATTTTTTCTGCCAATTCTTTGTATTTCATATTATCTGCCTCCGACTGTTATTGAACTCACACGAACTGCCGGCTGTCCAACATTAGCCGGTATACTTCCGCTTGCTGACCCGCACATGCCCTGGTCCATATCAAGATTATCCGCAACCATGTCAATTTTCCTAAGAACATCAGGTCCTTTTCCTATCAGAGTTGCTCCCCTCACAGGTTCGGCTATCTTACCGTTTCTTATCATATAGCCTTCCCTGACCGAGAAATTGAATTCCCCTGTGCCGGGATTCACACTTCCGCCACCCATGTATTTTGCATAAAGACCGAAGTCCACGGATGAAATAAGCTCTTCTTTGGTGTTTTCGCCATTGTCAATGAAAGTATTTGACATCCTGGATGTAGGTGCGTATCTGTAACTCTCACGTCTTGATGAGCCCGTTGCTTCCATTCCCATCTTCATACCATTGAACCTGTCAATGAGATAGCCCTTCAGGATTCCCTTTTCAATCAAAACATTTCTTTTTGTGTCAGAACCTTCATCATCCATATTGGCTGACCCCCACTCATTTGGCAAGGTACCGTCATCTATGGCTGTTACTACCTCAGGAGCAACCCTTTCACCGATTTTTCCTGCAAATACTGATGTCCCCTTGGCTACTGCTGTAGCCTCAAGGCCGTGGCCGCATGCCTCATGGAAGATAACTCCACCGAAGGCATTGTCTATCACGACCGGCATAACACCTGCCTTGCAGTATTCCGCATTGGCCATGACAACAGCTGTTCCGGCAGCTCTCCTGCCAAGGTCCTTCAAATCCAGTCCCCGGATGAATTCATAACCTCCATGGGTTCCCGGATTGACGGTTCCGGTCTGCATCTGTCCGTCCTTTTCTGCAACCGCATTAAGCATAAGCCTGGTGTATACCCTGGTATCTTCACGATAAAGTCCTTCCGTGTTGGCAATTGCCACATGCCTTACCGAATCTGCATATCTGGATGACACCTGTTTAATAATGGAGTCGTATTCCATGGCAGCATTGTAGGCTGTCCTAACTATATCGAGTTTGTCACTCTTACCTACTGTGTCGGGCATAATATCTATTACATGTATTCCATTGGTTGTGGTCTCATTGAGTACCATAACCTCGGCCTGATTTGCTCCTTTTATAGCCTGAGCGGCCTTTAGAGCAGTTTCGACCAGACTGTCCTTGTCAAAACTGTTTGTATATGCATAGATGCACTGCATACCGCAGAATATCCTGATGCCGACACCGAAATCCCTTCCGGTTTGCGTAGATTCCAACTGTCCGTCAAGATAGTTGATGCTTGACCTGCTTGAATCCTCTATGAACAACTCAGCGAAATCCCCACCCGTTGATACCGCCGCTTCCAGTACGGAAGTAATAATACCTTTTGAAATCATATAGACCACCTTTAAATATTAATCCGTTTATTATTATACCATCATTACATTTTCGTTTATGGTAAATTATAATTATAATGTATTTTTACGAACTGTAATTATTTATTCATAGTTATTTAATAGTTTGTTCATAATTCTTACCTATAATAAGTTTAGGGGAGGATTATTTGAAAAAACTATTTTATTTTGCCATTCTAATTTTAATTCTCATGACTTCATGTAATAACAAAACTTCTGAGAATTATATAACCGATTTTCCTGATATTAATTATCCCGATATCACTGAAAATGTTGAATCACCCTTGCCCGAATTAGATTTAAGCCCAGTGTTTTCTATTGATAGTTATAATGATGTAATGATTCATGTTGCATATACAAAACCATTACCGGATAACGTTGAGGTTCTTTTCAATAGTGAAAATGCTACTGTATTCAAGTTCTCATCTACCGCTCCTTATGAAGGGTTTTATCCTGATAAAGTAATTGAAATTAAAAATGGAGTAAGAAATGGTAAAATTCTATTTAAGAAGATTACCTCAGGAGATGGTGAAGGTTGGAATTATGGTTTTATGAATGCTGATTTCTCATTATTGAATGATGAAATATATTTGTTTGCCCGTTCTTTTGAGGATGGACATGCAATAGTTCAAAAAGAATCAGGTTTTGGTGTAATTGACACGAATGGAGACTATGTTATTCCTTGTGTACATGACTATTTACCCGAACTTTACAAAAATATCATAAAAGTCCCTTATAGCCTTTCCTTTAATGAAAAATACTATAATTGCTTTAATAGAAAAAACGGAGACTTTCTATATTCAATTAAGACTATTGAAGATCAGGAAACAGGTAGCATCAGATACTATCGGATTGTTGATCCTGAAAATGAAATAGAAATACTTGACATATCAGAATTTGCAGATAACACTCTAGTGCCTTACAAAGATAATCAGTCAAGAAAATATGGTTATAGAAATGGATTTGGCGAAGTTGTAATATCCCCGGAATATACATTTGCATATGATTTCTCTGATGGGCTGGCTCGAGTTCTCAAAGAAAATAAATATGGTTTTATCAATAATTTGGGAGAAGTTATTATACCATTTGTATATGACAGTGCCGGGTCATTCAATAGCGGTGCTGCTATGGTTAGCCTGGGCAACGAGGAGTTTATGCTTAATACAGAAGGAGAAATCATAGACACATATGACTTCAAAGTTTACAAGGGGTTCCATGATAGAGTCGCAGCAGTTGTGATGAGCGAATCTACCAAATGGCAATATGTTGATATTAATGGAGAACTCCTGTTTAATTACACATATTCAAGTGCAGGTAATTTCTCACATGGATTTGCTCCGGTAGTTAGCAGTAAAAGAATTGATGACCCTCATATGTCCCAGTATTACTATATTGATAAAACAGGAAGCCCTGCATTCGGTCCCCTGGTTTTTATAAATGCAACCGAATTAAACCCAGAAGGTTATGCAATGGCATGGGATATAGGAAGTGTTTTCATAAGTGATGAATATGGTGAAAGATATGAAACGGCTTTTAATTATTATGTAATACAGTCACATCTTCCATGAAAAGGGGATATCAATTTGATATCCCTTGTTGTTAGTTTATTATTTCCTTCAGCATGCCACTCAGTTTGATTACTTCATCCTTCGTGAATGATATGCCCTTTGACATCTTGGACCTGTCCGGCGACCACTCCCTGATATCGTACTTCGGTTCCCTTTCATTCCAGCTTATGTGGTTCAGTTCCTTGCTCCACCCGGAATTGGATACACTGAGTACTCCCAGTCTTTCCACTATTTCATACTTGAAATCACTCATTATTCTCCTCCTTATATTAACAATATATGTTAATTCTACAGAGGGGCCTGATTTCCTTTTAAATTTACAATTTTTGTTATTAATATTTATTGAAGCTTCTCATTTCATCAATATCCTTGCGTTTCTTACTCCTGAGCTTGTAGTCTCTTTCATAGCCAATGGCAATAAGTACACCTAGTTTTTTGTTCCTGGGTATATCCAGAAGTTTCTTTATTTCATTTTGCCTGCTCCATCCCAATATGCACGTACCTATGCCAAGTTCAGTTGCCTGAAGGCAAAAATTCTCAACTGAGATACCCATGTCAATCAATGCATAGTCGAGATTCGAGAAAAAAGATCCTGTGTGTGAAGCAAAGGTTCCCGGTTCAACCACGACTACGGCAAAAGCTGCCGCGTCATCAGTGAATTTATTGAACTTCACGATTTTATTGTATGTGAGACCTGCCAGTTCCCTGACCTTTTCCGGGTCGTCCACTATTATATATTTCCACGGCTGGGCATTGCAGGCAGAGGGTGCAACCCTGGCTGCTTCAACACATTTATCAAGAAGCTCCCTATCAACATGTCTGTTCTCAAACTTCCTTGTGCTTTGTCTGGTTTTTACCAATTCCTCAAATTTCATAAATGCTCCTTCCCATTGCTATTTCTTTATACCTTAATTTAAATGCATTTTCCATATAAATTTTATATACTGTAATCAACTTTTTCAAACAAGGGGATTTGCAAATGCTTGAATATTCCGGCAATAAACTGGTAATCCAAAAACCGACATGTGACTGTACCTACCACAAGATGCCTGACACAAACATATATATAGGAAAAGGAATACTTGAATCGGCAGTTTCATATATAAAGAATCATATTGATGGCAAGAAGTGTATGATAGTCACTGACGATAATTTATATGAGCTTTTCGGAAAGAGTTTGTGTAACATACTTTCCTCTGAATATGAAGTCTATGTAAGTATTCCTCCTTCGGAGAAAGAACTGAAGCCGGACAATGCAGCCCTTGGATTCATTATGATGGAACTTCTTCCTGAAACAGATTTCATGGTTGCACTGGGTTCCGGAACCGTAAATGACCTTGTAAGATATGCATCTTCCCTTGTCGGAAAACCCTTTGTTAGTATCGGAACTGCTCCTTCGATGGACGGATATGTTTCCGTCATATCCCCCATGCTTAAAGGAAATCTGAAAATCAACATTCCCGCTGACTATCCTGTCGTAGGAATATATGACCTTGAAATACTGTCTACTGCCCCACCTGAGATGATGTTTGCAGGATTCGGTGATGTAATCGGTAAATATATTGCCAAAGCGGACTGGATTCTCTCCTCATATGTAACAGGGGAAAAGGTCTGTCCGTATTGCATTGATCTTTCGGAAAAGGCAATTGAAATTGTTCTTGAAAATCTAGATGAAATTGCAGCATGTTCTCCTGAAGGGGCAGGGGCTCTTCTTGAAGCCCTTCTGCTGACAGGACTCGCAATGCTGATAAACACAAACAGCCGCCCCGCTGCTTCAAATGAACACAACATGGGGCATTTCTGGGAAATGAAGAAACTTGCAGAAGGCAAACCCCATCCCTCGCACGGAGAAGCAGTGGGTATCGCAACCTTATATTGCCTGGCCTTTTACAAGGAAGTCCTTTCCCTGGATACAGCAAAAATAGATGTGGAAACGCTTCCATTGGGGAACTATGATACTTCCGTACGGGAAAGGGTTCTGCTGGAAGTTTATGGTGAGACAGTGGGTAGGTCAATAATTGATGACAATCCCGATGAACCTGTATCTTTGGATGAAAGAAAGAAGCGCGTCCGCAACTATATAGATAATATCGACAGAATACAGGATGCACTTTCATTCCTGCCTTCGTATAAAGAAATTGTTGGGATATATCGCAAACTAAAGGGGCCGGAAAATGCGGGTCAAATAGGGATTGAACCCAGTCTATTGAAAGATGCATTACTTTATGCAAAGGATTACCGGGATCGCTACAATGTCTTCAAGACAGCCGATGAGCTGGGAATTCTTGATGAGACCGTTGAGAATATACTTGATATCCTATAACCTTTCAGCTTCCACATCAGGTTCGATATGTATTGAAATTATTGAGTCATCACCGATATATGCCTTAAGGCAGCATTCCAGTTCCGTGGATATATCGTGGGCTTCCTTTATGCCCAGTCTGCTGTCAACCAGTACATGTACATCCACGGCATTTATTGATCCCACTTTCCTTGTTCTCAGATGATGATATCCCCTGACACGGATGTTCTTGTCCAGCACTTCCTTTATGGTTTCAATCTTATCTTCATCAAGTGAAGCATCAACAAGCTGTCCGATATTAGGAGTCAGTATCTTGTAAGCAGCCCTGAATATAAACAGGCTTACTATAATTTGTGCAACCGGATCCAGGAATGCAAAATCAGCCCCAAGCAGATATGCGCCTCCCGCACCCAATAAAACTCCGAGTGAAGAGAGTGCATCGGATCTTTGGTGCCAAGCATTTGCCACAAGTACATCGCTTCCTATGGACTTGCCTACTCCAATCGTGTATCTGAATAGAATCTCCTTGATGATAAGGGAAACTCCTGCAGCTATTAGTACAGAAATACCGGGAACTTCAATGGGATTACCCCGTGTAAATGAAACTATGTTCTCAATTCCCTCTCTTCCTATGGAAAATCCTGCTATGAAAAGAGCTATGCTCACGATTACAGTGGCTATATTCTCCACCTTTCCGTGTCCATAGTTATGTCTGGCATCTGCCGGTTTTCCTGTTATACGGATGGAAACATAAACTATGATATCCGTTGCCAGGTCCGAGAGTGAGTGCACACCGTCAGCAACCAACGCTCCGCTTTTTCCAATCAGTCCCACGGTCAATTTCATCGCACTCAGCAAAGTGTTGACTACGAAGCTTAATACTGTTATTTTTTTGGCTTTTTTCTCTTTCATTGTACTGTCTTTCGTCTCGTCTATATTTAATATACCCTGTTTCGGACTATTTGTTATGTTTAAAA
>Ga0180436_10004362_pt1 | contig 12746 bp, 7 predicted proteins | sample SS_ome_2_FD_132434 | JGI IMG/M metagenome (GOLD analysis project Ga0180436, IMG submission 132434) | Hypersaline lake sediment archaeal communities from the Salton Sea, California, USA - SS_3_S_2 metaG | ecosystem: Environmental > Aquatic > Non-marine Saline and Alkaline > Hypersaline > Sediment...
CCGGCCTCCCTGATAGAATGTCTTGCGGATGTGGCGGTGTCCAACCGTGGACCCGGGCTGGATGCCGAAGACGGGCCGTGTACGACCAGTCTGTTTGGAAGGAGTGTGCCGGATGTTTTTCTTCGATCCGATGTATTTCATCTTTATCGGCCCGGCGTTGCTGCTCGCGATGTGGGCCCAGTGGCGGGTCAAATCCGCCTATGCTGCGGCCTCGCGGGAGCCCGCAGGAATCTCGGGCGCCGCCGCGGCCCGCCATATCCTCGACGCCGGCGGGCTCGGCGGGGTGATGATCGAGCAGACCCCCGGCAAACTCAGCGACCACTACGACCCGCAGAGCAAGGTGCTGCGGCTTTCGCCGGAGGTCTACGGCAGTCGCTCGCTGGCCGCGGTCGGGATCGCGGCCCACGAGGCGGGGCATGCCCTGCAAGACGCCCAGGAGTATCCGCTGATGTCGCTCCGCAACGCGGCGGTTGGCGTGGCCAACATCGGCAGTGGCTTGGGCGTGATCCTGCTCTTGGCCGGGATTGGTCTGGCCCTGCAGCCGTTGGCCTGGCTTGGCATCCTGCTCTTTGGCGGGACGGTCTTTTTCCAGATGGTCAACCTGCCGGTCGAGTTCGACGCGAGCAATCGGGCCAAGGCGCTGCTTGTCGAGATGGGGATCGTGCCGGCCGCGGAGATGCCGGCGGTCAATGCCGTACTCAATGCGGCTGCCTGGACCTACGTCGCCGCGACGCTGCAAAGCGTCCTCACGCTGCTTTACTACATGAGCTTCCTCGGCCGCGATTCCGACTGACCGTTTGGGTCAGTGGTGCAGCGATCAGTGGTGCAGCGAATAGAGAAGGATGTTCAGCGCGATCCGTTCGGCGTCGTCGCGGGAGTAGCCGGTGCATTCCAGCGAGTTTTGCTTCTCCAGGGCGCAGGAGAGGTCGTAGGGCGAAAAGATGACCGCCCAGCGATCACCCAGCCGAATCCCCTCCAGCCGCGGCGGGATTCGCCGCCGCCTCGCCTGCAACTGCCCCTCGCCCCCGGCTGGCTCCCGCAGTTCGACCTCCCGGATGTCGAAGCCGCCGTAGGCCTCGGCCGTGAAGAGCGGATCGTCGGCGGGAATCTCCTCGAGCCGCTCCGCGGGCAGAATCGTGGCGATCTGCTCACGAAAGCCCGAGGCAAACGCCTTCGCCCCGCAGACACTGTCGGCGACCAGTGTTCCGCCCCGCTCGAGGAACTCGCCAAGCCCCCTGCGGCCGGCATCGCTGAAGGCGAAGCGTTTGCGGCCGTGCATGAACAGCAGATGGTAGCCGTAGATCGCGGGGTCTTCCGGATCGATCATGACCGGTGACTCATCGACGCGGGCCCCGAGTTCTCGGGCCGCTGCTCGCAGGATGTTGGCCAGGGCCGCGGGGGCCGCATCACAGGTACCTCCGTGGCGAAGCTTGCCGATCGCCAGCCGGCCCCGGTCGTGCCCGTCAGCTGCCGGCTCGGCCAACCGCTCGGGGAGACTGAAGAGCTCGTCTTTCCGCTTCAGCTCACGGTTGGTCGCATAGGCGAGCACGTTGGCACCGATCGCGAGGGCCGCATCGACCTCGCGAAGAATCCCTTCGGGCAGATTGTTTCGAGAGGCTCCGCCGAGTTCCCAGAGGCATGAGAGGCTCGGCATCGCGCCGCCGGGGAGGTCGTCGGTGGGCGGCACATAGACCAGGCAGGTGCGGCAGCCGTAGTTGATGCCCAGAAGCGGCCGCTGCAGACCCGGTGGCACGACCTGCTCGGCATTCCAGGCCGGATGCTCCGGGGGCAGCAGCTGCAGGCTGTATTCCGGCTCCGGGAAGGCTGCCTCGATCAGCGAGCGGAAGTCGGCATCGAAGCCGTCACTCTCGGGGCAGCAGGCCTCGGCGAAGACGAAGCCTCCCTCGTCGATGTAGCTCCGCAGCTTTTGTGCGGCCTGCGGTCCAAGCTGCAACGCATCGCGGCCGGAGAGCCAGAGCACCGGGCTTTGCAGCAGGTCGTCGAGCCCGGCCGAGGGCGTGTCGACGACATGCCAGGAGAGCCCGGCGGGGTAGTCCCGCTTCCATCGGGATTCCACGTGAGCCACGAGATGGGCGATGTCATGGCCGTGCCGGTTCCAGTCGGGCTCGGGCAGATGCCGGCCCTTGGCGACGATCACCGGCCGACGACCCTTGGCCAGGAAGAGCAGCCCGAAGCTGGTGGCGACCACCGGATCCTCGATCCGCCCGCTGGAGAAACTTCCAGAGAAGCCGTCTTGGGCGGCGGTGAGCACCTCCGCACCCTCGAGGTACCAGTCATGTTCCCCGATGAAGCGGCGGGCGGTGAAGCGGCCCACCCGTTCGAGTCCGTAGAGGTAGTAGTAGAGCCAGTTGGTGCTGCGGGTGCCGGGGTTGCTGGTGACGGTGAAGTTCGAACCCAGCCAGGCCAGGCCGCGTTCGAGGGTCCGCGGCGAGGATCCGCCGCCGCAGCAGGCCACGCTGCCCTCGGCCGCGCGGGCGTCGGGCGTGCCCACGTGCTCGGAGGTGATCCACATGCTGGCGATGCCGGCGCAGGTCATGCTGCCCGATCCCCGACGGTTGCCGACCGTGTAGCCCCACGAGCCGTCGGGGTTTGCACAGGCCACCCAATACCGCTGGGCCCTGAGCCAGACCTCCTGCTGCACCGGCACACCCACCGTGGCCGCCTCGTGGAGGGCCAGCAGGGCGAACTGGGAATTCGAATTGTCGCCCGTGCCCCGCCTGGGACCGTAGCTCCAGGAGCCGGCAGCGATTCCCTCGTTGACCTGGGTCTCCTCGAGCCACCGCACGTTGCGGGTCAGCTGGGGCCGGTCGGCCTCCGGCGAGACCATCGCCAGCACGAGCGTTTGCAACGCGACTGAATAGGTCTCCTCCGGCTCCTGTCCCCGCAGCCAGCTGATCCCGCGGCTGAGTGATTCGTCATCGGCGGAAACGCCGGCATTGAGCATCGCCAGGATGACCAGCGAGGTGGCGCCGGCACGGGTCTCGTTGGATCGCATGGTGCACTCCCACGAGCCGTCGGGCTTCTGCTGACGACGCAGCCATGCGGTCGCCTTCTGAATCGACTGCTCGATCTTCGCCGCGTTGACCGCCGGCGGCGCGGCGACCGCCGGTGGGCCGTGGGCGATGGCCACCGTGGCGAGGGCGATCAAACTCGACAACAGGATCCGGAACATGATGCCTGATTCTATGCTCCACGGGCGATAAACCTGACTGAAAATCGTCAAACTCCCACTTCCCGCCCTCCGAAACCGCCGGCCGGCCGGCCCGTGGGTGATTGCCGCCTTGCACGGAAACACCGATACTGAGTGTGCGGGTGGCTGTCGGCCGTCCGTGTTTCATCCTTTCACAGGTTTCCCGGTGTCGACCACCTCCCGCTCCAAGACCCTCGACGACATTCTTCATGAGTTCGCCCAGCACCGGCGACTGATGCAGGAGGAACTCCAGAAGGTGATCGTCGGGCAGTCCGACGTGATCGAGCAGCTCTTTGCGGCGATTTTCACCCGCGGCCACTGCCTGCTCGAAGGCGTGCCGGGGCTGGCCAAGACCCTGATGGTCTCCACCGTTGCCAGGATCCTCGACGTGGCCTTCAAGCGGGTGCAGTTCACCCCAGATTTGATGCCCTCGGACATCACCGGCACCAACGTCCTCGACGAGGGCGACGACGGACGTCGGCATTTTCGCTTTGTCGAGGGACCGATCTTTACCAACATCCTGCTGGCTGACGAGATCAACCGCACCCCTCCCAAGACGCAGGCCGCCCTCCTGCAGGCGATGCAGGAGCGGGAGGTGTCGGTGGGCCAGGAGACCTACCCGCTGCCCGAGCCCTTCTTCACGATCGCCACCCAAAACCCGATCGAGCAGGAGGGCACCTACCCGCTGCCGGAAGCCCAGCTCGACCGCTTCATGTTCAACATCAAAGTTGGCTACCCGACGGCGGATGAGGAGGAGCAGATTCTGCTCGCCACGACACGCTCGGAGAAGCCCGAGGTGCGGAAGGTGCTCTCCGGCCGGGCGATCGTCAACATCCAGAAACTCGTCGGCAGCGTGGCGGTGAGTGAGTATGTGGTGAAATACGTGGCGGCGGTGGTGCGGGCCACACGCCCCAAGGACCCGACCGCGCCGAAATACGTGGCCGAGCTGGTCGACTGGGGGGCCGGACCGCGGGCGGGGCAGTTTCTCATCCAGGGCGGCAAGGCCCTCGCCGCGATGGATGGCCGCTTCAGCGTGTCGATCAACGACATCCGGCGGATTGCGGTGCCCGTGCTGCGGCACCGCGTGGCCACCAACTTCCAGGCCCAGGCCGACGGTCTCACCAGCGAGGACATCATCGACCGCCTGATCGCGGACGTGGCCGAGCCGGAGATTCCGAAACTCGTGAAGTAGGCCCGGCGGCCGCCGGTGAATCAGCCATGGTTCGGGCCGTCGAGGAATATCTCAAGCCGGACGTGATCCGGCAGATCGCGAGGCTCGACCTGCGGGCCCAGTTCATCGTCCGCGGTTTTCTGCAGGGACTTCACGCCAGCCCATACCAGGGGTTCTCGGTGGAGTTCAGCGAGCACCGCAAGTATGCCCCCGGCGATGACCCCAAAGACATCGACTGGCTGGTCTACGCCAAGACCGACAAGCCCTACGTCAAAAAGTTCGAAGCGGAAACAAACATCACCGGCTATCTGCTCGTCGATACCAGCCGCTCGATGGCGTTCACCCACCGCCAGCAGTTCACGAAGCTCGATTACTCGATCTCGCTCGCCGCCGCCTTGTGCTGGCTGATGATCCATCAGCAGGATCCTTGCGGCCTGATGGTTTTTGACGATGCGATCCGGGCCAGCCTGCCGGCCCGGTCGAAGCGTTCGCAGATCGCCCAGCTGATTTCGCTGCTCTCCAAGGTGCAGCCGTCCGGGAAGACCGACATCGCCAACAGCATCGTGCAGGCGGCCGCCATGCTGCGTCACCGGTCGCTGGTGATGATCTTCAGCGACCTTTTGGCCGACGTCGAGCCGATCCGCGATGCGCTTTTGAGGATGCGGCACCGCGGCCACGACGTGATCCTCTTCCACGTGCTCGACGAGGCCGAGGAGCGGTTTCCCTACGAGGGGGTGGTGGAACTGACCGAGCCGGAGCAGGGGCAGAAGCTGGTGGTTGATGCCGATGCGGTGCGGGCGAGCTATCTCGAGAGTATCGGCCGGTTTCGCGATGACTACCGCCGCAGCTGCTTTCAGGCCGGCATCGACTACGTGGCGATCGACACGAGCATGCAGTTCGACCGGGCGTTGACCGGCTACCTCGCCAGCCGCCGCAACCGCTTCTGACGCCTGGGGGGTCTCCGCGAGGGCAAAACCGGCGGGACGAATCGATCGATGGGCATCTCATTTCTGGCACCGTATCTGCTCGGCGGCGCGGCCCTCGTGGCGGTGCCGATTGCCTTGCATCTTTTGATGCGACGGCAGCCGGTGCCCCATGCCTTCCCGGCCCTGAGGTTTCTCCAGGAGCAGCGGATCGCCAACCGCCGCCGGCTGCAACTGCGACACCTGCTGTTGCTGCTGCTGCGGATTGCCGCGATCCTGCTGTTCGTGGCGGCGCTCGCCCGGCCCACGCTGCGGGGGGCGGGCTGGCTGGCCGACGGCGAGGGCCCGGTGGCGGCGGTGCTGGTCTTTGACACCAGCCCGCGGATGCTGCTGCGGCATGCCAACCGCACCCGGCTCGCCGAGGCCAAACAGCTCGCGGCGGGGCTGCTCGACCGGCTTCCCAAGGGAAGCCGGCTGGCGGTGATCGACACCGCCGGTCGGGCCGCGGCCTTCTCGCCGTCGATCGAGGCGGCCAAGGTCAAGATTGAGCGGCTCGAAGCCGCCACGCCGGTTGACGGGGTCGGCAGGGCCGTTGATGAGGGGCTGCGGCTGCTCGCCGAATCAGGGCAACAGCGGCGTGAACTCTACATCTTCAGCGACCTGACCACCGGCGGCTTCCCGCGGGGTGAGCCCCTTGCCGAGCGGCTCGCCGCCCATGAGGAGGTCTCGGCGATGGTGATCGACGTGGGTGTGGAGGCGACCTCGAACTTTGCAATCGATTCGCTGCGGCTCGCCGGGGAGCGGGTGGCGGTGGGCCGGCCGCTGGAGCTGTTCGTGACCCGCAGCCGGATCGGTGGGGAGGCAAGCCGGCCGCTGGCGGTCGAAGTGCTCGACGATGACGGGAGCTACTCGCGCCGCGCCGCCCGTCCGGTGAACTGGAGCGAGGAGGGCTGCGAGCCGACGCTCTTTGCGATCAACGGCCTCGCCCCCGGAACCCGTCAGGGCCGGGTGGTGATCGTGGGGGCCGACGATCTGGATGCCGACAACTCCCGCGGCTTCACCGTCGAGGTCGGCCCGCGGCCGAAGGTGCTTGTGGTTGCCTCGGCACCGGCGGCTGACCGCGGCCGCTTCGTGGCCCAGGCAATCGCGCCGGCCGCCCTGTCAAGGGCAGGGAAGGGCCGCTTCGACTGCGAACTCACCGGCATCGAAGGGCTTGAATCGCCGGCAGGTCTCGGCGGCTATTCCGGGATCGTGCTGGTCGACCCGCCGCGGCTGTCCGATCAACTCTGGGACCGGCTGGAGGCCTGGGTGGCCGAGGGTCGTGGCCTGGTGGTCTGGCTCGGGCCTTCGGCGGGGAGCAGCTTCAACACGGCTGCGAGCCGACGGGTGCTCGGCGGGGATGTCGTGCGTGTCTGGCGGGACGAGACGGGTGAGAACTGCCTCGCCCCGCAGCAGCTCGAGCACCCGCTGCTTGCCGCCTTCCGGCAGGTTGGCGACGCGGTGCCATGGCAGGACTTCCCGGTCTATCGACACTGGGAGTTTCGTCCGCAGCCTGCGGAGGCGGGCGAGGCGGCCGACCCGGCCGCCGGCCGCGAGGCGGTGCCGATCGCGGCCTTCCGTGACGGCATGCCGGCGATCCTCGAGCGACGGCTCGACCGCGGCACGGTGATCGTCTTCACGACCGCCGCATCCCAGCCGGCGAACGATCCCGAACTCTGGACCCGGCTGGCTGTCGGGTTCGAGCCGTGGCCCTTCGTGATACTGGCCAACGAGTCGCTGCTCTACGCAATCGACACCCGCGAGACGCGGAACATCACCGCCGGCAGGCCGGCGGTGGTTCGCGTCGGCTCCCAGTCGGCCGCCGCCGAGGAGGTTTTCGTGACCACGCCCTCCGGCGACGTCTTTCCCGCCGCGATCGATTCCCGGCGGCGGACCGTGACCGTCTCGGCGACCCGGCAGCCGGGCAACTACACGCTCCGCTCCGGAGGTTCGGGAGGATTTCGCAGCGGATTTACCGCCAATCTCGACGCGGCCTCGACCGACATCCGGCGGCTCGAGCCCGAGGCGGTCGAGGAACTCCTCGGCGAGCGGGTGCGAATCGCCCGCACCGACCGGGAGATCGTCCGCGACATCAACCTCGGGCGGGTGGGAACCGAGCTGTTCGGCTGGCTGATCGTGCTCGTGGCGGTGGTGATGGCGGGCGACTGGATGGTGGCCAACCGCTTCTACGCCGCCCGCGAAGACATCGGCGGCAACGGGGAGGAGTGAGAAACACGTGAACGGGCCAGCCGGCGACAGTGTGGTCTCCCTGCTCTTCGACCCGGTCGGAGGCTGGTCCTTCGTGGCCGTGGTGGCGGCGGCCCTCGCGGCGGTGCTGCTGCTGGTTGGTCCTGATCGTTCCCGGATTTCGTCGCGTCAGCGGATGACCCTCGTGCTGCTGCGGGTGGCCGCCTTTCTGGCGGTAATCGGCTGCATGCTCCGCCCCACGCTCGTCGGCAGTGAGAAGTCACGGCAGGAGGAGCTGCTCGTCGTGCTTGCCGATGCCTCCGAGAGCATGACGGTGGCCGACGAGCCCGGCGGGCAGACGCGGTGGGAGCGGCTTCGTGAGTCGCTCACCGCCGCCGAGGGTGAGGCGGGCGAGATGCTCGCCGACGGCCATCATGCGATCCGCGTCTGGAGGTTTGACCGTGGCGTCGATGCGGTCGAGGTTTCCGCAGGCAGCCCCTTTCCGCTGGGAGCCTGGGAGAAGCGGGCGGGCTCGGGAGAGACCGCCCTCGGGTCGGCACTCGACGATGCGGTGCGTGCGACCGCCGGCACGACCCTTGCCGGCGTGCTGCTGCTGAGTGACGGTGCCCAGCATGCCTACGCCCCCCGCGACATGCCGCCGCAATTGGTGGCCCGTCGGCTCGGTGACTCCGGGGTGCCGCTGTGGACGGTGCTCTATGGTCAGCAGCGTTCCGGGCTGCAGGGGAGGGACGCGGCGGTCGAGTTTCTCGGTGTCCGCGAGGAGGTCTTTGTGAAGACCAGCGTCGAGGTGACCGGGCGGGTGCGGCTCAGCGGTCTGGCCGACCGGGAAGTGCCGGTGCTGCTCTTGGCCGAAGACGAAGAGGGCACGATGCGGGAGGTGGCTCGGATGATGGTCCGAGGCACCGCCGAGGCCACCGAGGAGACGGTGCGGCTCCGTTGGACCCCACAGGCGGTGGGCGAACGGAAGCTCGTCATGCGGATTGAACCGCTCGACAACGAGACGGTGGTCACCAACAACGAGCTGTCGACCTTCGTGAACGTGATCGACGGCGGACTGCGGGTGGTCTATCTCGAGGGGGCACTGCGGGTCGAGCAGCGGTTTCTTCGCCGCGTGCTCCTCGCGAGCCCCGACATGCAGGTCGACTTCGAGTGGATCGATGCCTCTCAGCGTGGCCGCTGGCCGGCCGATCTTGGCGGCCTCGTCTCAGGTGATGTGGACGTCTTTCTGATCGGTGACCTCGATGCCACCGCGATCTCGAAGGACGACGCCGAGCAAATCCGCGAGCGGGTCGAGGCCGGTGCCGGAATCGGACTGCTCGGTGGCATCCATGCCTTCGAGGCGGGGGGCTGGTCGGAGACGCCGCTTTCAAAACTGCTCCCCTTCATGCCGGACCGGCTGGCCCGGCAGGCCTTCGACGAGCCGGTCCGCCGCGACCTGCATCTTTCCGGGCCGCTGCGGATGCTTCCCGCCCGGCGGGCCGGGAGGATGGCAATCATGCAGCTGGCCGATCCGTCCGCCGGTCCCGAGGCCAACCGGGCCGCCTGGCAGGCCCTGCCCCCGCTGGATGGCGCCAGCCGGCTGGGCAGGCTCGCCCCGCAGGCGACGGTTTTGGCGGAGACCGAAAAGCGGGAGCCGCTGTTGGTCGCACGAAACTACGGCGCCGGCCGGGTGGCTGCCTTCGCGGGCGACTCCAGCTGGCGTTGGGTGATGCAGGGGGCCGGCGACGAGCACCGGCGGTTCTGGCGGCAGTTCGTGTTTTGGCTCGCCGGCCGCGATGAACTTACCCGGGAGTCGCTCTGGGTCCGCCCCTTGCGGCGACGGGTCGCGCCGGGCGTGTCGCTGGAGTTCAGCACCGGAATGACCCGGGGTGACGGCGAGCCGATCGACGATGTCACGATCACCGCTGAGTCGGTCGATCCCGATGGCCGGCGGCGGCCGCTGAGGCTCTTTCCCGAAGGAGACGCTTTGGCCGGGGACGTCTCCGGTTTTTCACTGCCGGGCGACTGGAAGATTGCGGTCACCGCGGCTCGTGATGGCGAGGTCGTGGCAACCCGCGAGGCCCGGTTCACCGTCTACAGACAGGATCTCGAACTGGCCAATCCGGTTGCCAATGCCCTCTTGATGCGGCAGCTTGCCGAGGAGACCGGCCAGCGGCCGCGGTCACCCGAGGAGATCGGCGAGATTCTCGCAGAGATCAAGGCCCGGCCGGCGGTGTACGACATCCGGCAGCAGTGGAGCTGGGACTTCAGCGACCCCACCGCCGCCTGGCCGATGCTCCTGCTGACGGTCGGCCTGATGGCGACTGAGTGGTTTTTTCGCAAGCGATGGGGCCTTGCCTGATCTGCCGCGGGCCGGCATCCCCGGGGAAGGCGGGGTTTGAGCCGTCCGCCGGCATTGCTACCCTCACGCCGCCCGTGGACTCCCAGCCGTCCTGCCAACCTCGGGGGGCCGGGCAGTGGAGACTCGCATGCCCGGTCGCAGAACCATTCGCAACAAGCTGCTCGTCGGCGGCCTGCTGGTGTGCGTGGTCGTGGCGATTCTCTCGGCGAGCAGCTTCGTCGGCATCTATTCCTACCGCCGACTGGTGCGGGCTCTCTCCAGCCGGGCTGCGGAGCTTCCGGTGGCCAGTCAACTCGGCGAGCGGGTGGAGCAGCTGCGGCTCTCGCGAGCGCGATGCGGCATCGATCCGCCGATCGACGAGAGCGTGTCCGGGGAGGTTGCAATTCTCAGGGGCGTGCTCGATGACTACCTCGCCGAACTCAATGCCGGCGAGATGGAGGGAGTCCCCATCGCCGACCGCAGCCATGAACGCAAAACGGCCGCGGCAATCGCCTCGAGCCTCGACCGGCTCGGGGCGGCCGAGGGTGGCGTGGCAATCCGTGACGAACTCGACCGGCTGGCCGAGCTGACCGCCGACCTGCCGAGCTTTCTGCAGGAGCAGCTCCACGACCTCGCCCGCGAAGTCCGCACCCGCTACCGCACGCTGATCATCACCACCTGGGCGGCTGCGGCCGCAGCCGCGGTACTCCTCGCAGCCCTTGGATCGCTCACCTACGGCTGGATCTTTCGTCCCTTGCGTCATCTTGCGGCCGGCTCGCGGAGAGTCGCCTCGGGCGACTTCGACTTTCGGGTCGGCCTCGACACCGACGACGAGATGGCCGAACTGGCCGAGGCCCTCAACGGAATGACCGAACGCTTCTGCGCGATTCGCGACGACCTCGACCGGCAGGTCCAGCTGCGGACCCGGGAGGTGATCCGCAGCGAGCAGCTTGCGAGCGTCGGTTTTCTCGCCGCCGGCGTGGCCCACGAGATCAACAACCCGCTCGCCTCGATCGCGATGTGTGCCGAATCGCTCGAGACGCGAATTGCCTCGCTCTACGAAGGGAGCGAGGAGAGGGCCGTCTCGATCCGCTACCTGGAGCTGATCCAGGCGGAGGCCTTCCGGTGCAAGGAGATCACCGAGAAGCTGCTCGATTTCTCCCGGCTCGGCGAGGTGCGGCGGCAGCCCACCGCGATCAAGGCGATCATCACCGATGTCGCCGAGATGCTCCGCCATGTGGGCCGCTTCGCCGGCCGCTCAATCGAGATCGAAGAGGGGCCCGACCTGCTGGTGATGGTCAACCCCCGTGAGATCAAGCAGGTGGTGCTCAACCTGCTCGTCAACGCCCTCGATTCGGTCGACCCATCCGGCAGCGTGGCGGTGCGGCTGCATCGCAACGGCAGCGAGGCGGTCGTCGAGTTTCGCGACGACGGATGCGGAATGACCACCGAGGTGCTCGAGCACCTCTTCGAGCCATTTTTCACACGACGCAGGAGCGGGCAGGGAACGGGCCTGGGCCTCTCGATCGTGCACCGGATCGTGACCGACCACGGTGGACGGATCGAGGCCTCGAGCGACGGACCCGATACCGGAGCGACCTTCCGGGTGAGCCTGCCGGTGGCCGCCGTTGGCGGACAGCCGAAAACGGCCGGCAAAAAGGAGGTGGATCATCAGCGATCGGCAGCCTAGACGATTGCGGATTCTTTTCGCCGACGACGAGACGTCGCTTCAGGAACTGATGCGGATCGAACTGCCGCGGCTCGGTCATGAGGTGACCGTCTGTCCCGATGGCCGGACCGCGGTGCGGGCCCTCGAGCGAACCGCCTACGACTGCGTGATGGTCGATCTCGACATGCCGGGCATCGGAGGGCTCGACGTGATCCGCGAGGTGCGGAAGGTCTCCCCAGACACCGAGAGCGTGGTGATCACCGGCAAGTCGTCCCACGAGTCGGCCGTGGCCGCGATCCGGGAGGGCGTTTTTGACTATCTCACCAAGCCCTGCAAGCTCTCGGAGATTCAGGCGGTCCTCGAGCGGGTGCGACGGCGACGAAGCCTCACCGCCCGGCTGCGGGCCCTGGAAACACGGCTGCGACGGGCCGAGGGGAACAGCCGCCTGATCGGTTCTTCCGCGGCCCTCGAGCGGGTGCGGCAGCTGATCGCGAAGGTCGCTCCGAGTGACTCAAGCGTGTTGGTTCGCGGGGAGACCGGGACCGGCAAGGAACTCGTGGCCCGTGGGCTGCATGCGGCGAGCCGACGGGCCGAGGGGCCCTTCGTGGCGGTCAACTGCGGCGCGCTGCCGGAGCAGCTCATTGAAAGCGAACTCTTCGGGCACCGCCGCGGTGCCTTCACCGGGGCCGACGAGCATCGCCCGGGCCTCTTCGAGGTGGCCGACGGCGGCACGTTGTTCCTCGATGAGATCGGCGAACTGCCCCGCAGCCTTCAGCCGCGGCTGTTGCGGGTGCTCGAGAGCGGTGAGATTCGTCGTGTGGGAGAGAACAGCCCGATCACCGTCGACTGCCGGATCATCTGTGCCACCCACCGCTCGCTGGAAACCATGGCCGCGGCAGGGGAGTTTCGTGACGACTTGTTGTTTCGGATCAACACTTTCGAGATCCTGCTGCCACCGCTTCGCGAGCGGCTCGAGGATCTGCCAGAACTCGTTGACTCCCTCGTGCGGCTGGCCCGCCCGCAGCTCCCACCGGCCGTCGCCGTGGCAAGCGATGAACTGCTCGCGGCCCTTGCCGAGCATCCATGGAAGGGGAACGTCCGCGAGCTGGCCAACACTATCGAATATGCGTTGGTGCTCTGCGAGCAGCTCCCGCTCTCGGTTGAGCACCTTCCCGACCGGCTCCGCCGCGGCGGTGATTCCCCGG
>Ga0180436_10004366_pt1 | contig 12736 bp, 13 predicted proteins | sample SS_ome_2_FD_132434 | JGI IMG/M metagenome (GOLD analysis project Ga0180436, IMG submission 132434) | Hypersaline lake sediment archaeal communities from the Salton Sea, California, USA - SS_3_S_2 metaG | ecosystem: Environmental > Aquatic > Non-marine Saline and Alkaline > Hypersaline >...
CGGATCCCGATGATCCGTATGCGCAGGGCACCGACGGGAGCCGCCAGGCGACGCCGCCGGCGCTCGTCCACGCGGCGAGGCGCTTCGCCGGCGGCGAGATCGCCGCGCTGCTGCTCGACCACGGCGCCGATCCCACGCGCGTGTGGCAGGGGCGCGACGCCTACGGCACGGCGCTCGTCCACGGCGCCGAGGCGGTCGGGCGCGTGCTCGAGGCGCGTGGCCACGGGCGGCCGCTCGATGCGACCGAGGCGGCGCTGGCGGCGTGCGTCGCCGGCGGGGCGGGCGCGGCGCCGGACGCGGGCGCCCTGGACCCGGCGGCGCTCGACGAGCACGACCTCACGCTGCCGCACCGGCTGGCGGCCCGACCCGGCTCGCTCCCCGCGCTGCGGGCGCTCTTCGCGGCCGGCCTGGACCCGCAACACCCCGACGACCAGGGCATGCCGCCGCTCCACATCGCGCTGTGGGAGGGGCTCCCGGACCACGTCGACTTCCTGCTGACGCTGCCGCACGATCTCGCGCGGCGCAACGGCTACGGCGGCGATGCCATGGGCACGCTGATCCACGGCGCCGAGTTCTGCCCGTCGCCCGGCCGCGACCACCTCGCCTGCGCGCGCCAGCTGCTCGCGGCGGGCGCGGTCCCCGACCCGGAGGAGGTGGACGCCTGCGGCGACGAGGAGCTCGTCGGGCTGCTGCGCGAGCACATGGACGCCAGGGACTAGCATGGGGACGGGTGCCGCCCGCGGTGGCGGCGCCGCCTGCCGACGCGCACGCCCGCACCGAGCAAGCGGGTCGCGCCCATCCGCGTGGGCGCTCCGCGCGTCGCGAGAGGAGCGCGGACATGGCGTACCAGTGCGAACTCGTCGAGCAGCAGGCGCGGCCCACGCTGGCCGTGCGCACGCGATCGGCGGTCGAGCGGCTGCCGCAGGTGCTGGGGCCCGCCTGGGGCCAGGTCATGGCCCGCGCCGGGAAAGCCGGCGCGGCGCCGTCCGACGCGCCGTACGTCGCGTACCACAACATGGACATGCAGGACCTCGACCTCGAGATCGGCTGCGCCTTCGCGCAGCCGCTGGCGGGCGAGGGCGACGTCCGCGCCGGCGAGATCCCGGCGGGCAAGGCGGTGCAGTGCATCCACGTCGGCCCCTACGACCAGGTGGGCGGCGCATACCGGGCGCTCGAGGCGTGGATCGCGGAACACGGGCTGCAGCACGCGGGGCCGGCGTACGAGTTCTACCTGAACGACCCGCAGGAGGTGCCGCCGGACCAGTTGCGGACGCGCGTGATGCTGCCGGTCCGGTAGGGGTCGACGTGCGGTTGGCCTACGTCAACGTCTTCGTCACCGATCTGGAGCGGGCGGTGGCCTTCTACCGGGACACGCTGGAGCTCGAGATGCAGTTCGTGGCACCGGAGCACGGCTACGCGTCGTTCGCCGCCGGCAGCGTCCGGCTTGGCCTCGCCGTCGCCGGTCCGGACCAGGCCGCGCTCGTGGGCCGGCACACGGGCGTCGGCTGGGAGGTGGCCGACCTCGAGGCGGCGCATCGGCGCTTGGCCGCGCTGGGTGTGGCCTTCCCGATGCCGCCGACGCGCCAGCCCTGGGGTGGCGTCATGGCGCTCGTCGCCGATCCCGACGGGAACGTCCACTACCTCGACCAGGCGGCCGGGGAACGGGCCGAGCGGTGAGCGCGCCCACCAAGGGCACGGCCGCCGCGGCGGGCGCCGCGCCGGGCGTCGCACCCGGCCCGACCGCGGGCACCGTTCGCGGCCACCTGGCCCTGATGCACGCCCAGCGCGAGGCGCTGTTCGACGCCATCGCCGACGTGCCGCAGGCGCGGCTGTGGGCGCGCCCGAACCCGAAGAAGTGGTCGGCGGGCGAGCACCTCGACCACACGCGGGTGCTCAACCGCGCCTTCCGGCGGCTCTTCGCGGCGGCGTGGCCGGCGTTGTCGCCGTGGGCGCGGCGACGCGCCGACCTTCCCTACGCGACCGACATCGACGACGTCTACGAGCGGCCGAACATGCCGCTGTGGGTGGGCTTCCTGTGGCCGCCCCGGCGGACGCCCGAGCGGCCCACGAGCCTGGACGAGCTGCGCCGCGCCCTGACGGACGAGCACGAGGCGGTCGCGCGCTTCTACGCCGACAAGCCCGAGCCGGTTCTGGGCCACGCGGCGCTGTGGGACCCGGCGATCGGGCGGATCAACCTGATCCAGGGCCTGCGCGTGGGCGTGCACCACGACCTCCACCACTACCGCATCGCGCGGCGCATGCTGGGGCGGTGACCGTGCGCGAGGAGGCCCCGGTGCCGCCCCCGCTCGCGGCGATCGCGCGCGACGCCGCAACCGTCTTCGTGTCGCCTCGCCTGCGCTGTCGCCATTGGGTGGCGGGCGACCGCGCCGCGCTCCTGGCCGTGTACGGCGACGCCGACGCGATGCGCTGGGTGGGCGACGGATCGCCCCTGAGCGAGGCCGAGGCCGACCGGTGGCTCGAGGTCACGGCGAGCAACTACGCCCGCCGCGGCTACGGCATGTTCGCGCTCGAGGACCGTGCGAGCGGCGAGGTCGTGGGTTTCGCTGGACTGGTGCACCCCGGCGATCAGCCCGAGGCCGAGGTGAAGGTCGCGCTCGCGCGCGCGTGGTGGGGCCGTGGCCTGGCGACCGAGGCCGTGCGCCACCTGCTCGAGGCGGCAGCGGCGCGCTACGGCCTCGGCGAGGCGATCGCGACGGTCGCGCCGGCGAACGCGGCCTCGCAGCAGGTGCTGACGAAGGCGGGCATGACCCGCCGCGCCGACCGCGTCGAGGCGGACGGCAGCCGGACCCGCGTGTTCGGCTGCAGGCTGCCGCCGGCGTTCTCGGTCGAGCTCATGACGGCGACCCACCGCGGCCTGCTCGATCGCGTCGCGGACGGCGTCTTCGACCATGCGGTGCGCGCCGAGCACCTCGATGCCTTCCTGGCGAACCCCGCGCAACACCTCGCGGTGGCCGTCGCGGACGGGCGCGTGGTGGGCATGGCGAGCGGCATCGTGCACGGCCACCCCGACAAGGCGCCGCAACTGTTCGTGGCCGAGGTCGGCACGGCGGACGCGTTCCGCCGGCGGGGCGTGGCGGCGGCCGTGATCGACGCGCTGCTCCGGCGCGGCCGCGAGCTCGGCTGCCGCGAGGCGTGGGTGGCCACCGAGGCTGGGAACGCGCCGGCGCGCGCGCTCTACCGGGCGCTGGGGGGCGTCGAGGACGGCGAGCCGGCGGTCGTGGCCGTGTTCGCGCTCGCGCCCGACGAGGCGTAGGGGCGCCGCCGTGACGCGCTCGGAGATCGTCGCCTGGCTGCTGGAAGGCGACGTGTCGATCCAGTTCCGCGTCCACCGCGACCTGCTCGGCGGCGACCGCCCGGACCTGCAGCGCCGCATCGCGCGGGAGGGGTGGGGCTCGCAGCTCCTCGCGGCCAGGAACGCCGACGGCACCTGGGGCCGCGGCTTCTATCGGCCGAAGTGGACGTGTTCGCACTACACGCTGCTCGACCTGGCCTCGTTCGGTGCCCACCCCGACACGCCGGGCGTGCGCCGGGCGATCGACAGGATCGCCCGCGAGGAGCGCGGACCCGACGGCGGCATCAACCCCGCCGGTTCCGTCGCCAAGAGCGACGTCTGCATCAACGGCATGTTCCTGACCTACGCCTGCCACTTCGGCGTGCCCGAGGCGCGCCTGGCCACCGTGGTGGACTTCGTTCTCGGCCAAACGATGGAGGACGGCGGCTTCAACTGCCGACGCAACCGCTCCGGCGCCCGCCACAGCTCGGTGCACTCCACGATGTGCGTCCTGGAGGGCGCGTGGGCGTACGCCCGACGCGGCTACCGCTACCGCGCGGACGAGCTCGCCGAGGCGGCGAGGACCAGCCGGACCTTCCTGCTCCAGCATCGGCTCTACAAGTCCGACCACACCGGCGCCGTGATCCACCCGGAGCTGTTGCGGCTCGCCTACCCCGCCCGCTGGAAGTACAACGTGCTGCGCTGCCTCGACGGCTTCGCCGCGGCCGGCGTGCCGTGGGACGAGCGCATGGGGGACGCCATGGACGTGCTGGTGGCGAAGCGGCGGCGCGACGGCCGCTGGAACGGCGGCGCCGCGCACCCGGGCCAGGTGCACGTGGTGCTCGAGCGCGCCGGCACGCCGAGCCGCTGGATCACGCTGATGGCGTTGCGGGTGTTCGACCGTTACGGCGAGGCGCACCGCGCCGCGGCGCGCGAGCCGCGGGACGGAGGACGGTCGTGACGGGCGCCCTCGGGCGCGTGCCCCCGCCGATCGGGCGGCGTGGCGGCGACGGCCCGCGGTTCCGGTCGGGGCGGGTGCTGGCGTTCCTCGGCCTCGCCTTCGGCCTGACGTGGGGCCTGGAGCCGCTGATCGGCGCGACCGGCCGCCGGGCCGCCTACCTGGAGGCTGGGCTGCACCCCATCGGCATGTTCGTGCCGGCGTTCGCCGCGCTCGTCCTGCAGGCGTTCGTCTTCCGCGACTCCCCGCTGCACGTTCGGACCCACCGGGCGGCGACGCGATGGGTCGTCTACGGCTTCTTCGCGGTCGCGATCCTCAACGCCGTGGTGACCGCGCTCGCGCTCGCGACCGATCTCCGCGGCGATGTCCTGCGCGGCGTCGGGGGTCTGATCGTCACGCTGTGGACGCTCTCGCTCTTCCCCATCTACGCGCGGGCCGGCGCCGACGGCTTCCGCCGTGTGGGGCTGCAACTCGGGGACACCGCGCTGGGCGTGCGCTTCGTGGCCGGGGTGGCGCTGTTCCTGTTGGCGCAGGCGGCCCTCAACGCGCTGTTCGGGCTCGGCGCCTTCCCGGGCGTGCGGTCGGACGTGGGCGGCGTGCCCGTTCCGAGCGGATGGTACGCCCCCGCGCTGCTCGTCTTCTTCGCGATCACGGTCGTGGGCGTGCCCCTGAGCGGCCTGGCGGCCTTGTTCGGCGAGGAGTATGGCTGGCGCGGCTTCCTTCAGGGGGAGCTGACGAAGCTGGGGCCGCGCCGCGGGGTCTTCCTGGTCGGCCTCATCTGGGGTGTGTGGCACGTGCCGGTCTTCTTCGGCGGCGCGCACACCTACCCGGGTACGGCGGCCGGCGTCGCGTCGGGGGTGACCTTCTTCGTGCTGGCGGGGTTCGTCTTCGGCTACGCGGCGATCAAGACCGGCAGCGTCTGGGTGGTCGCCTTCATGCACGGCGTGCTCAACGCCGTCCACGCGTTCGTCGTCACCTACCTGGTGCGACCGCACGACGGGCTGTGGTCGTTCGGCCTGGGGGTGTACGGGCTCGCGAGCCTCGCGCTCGTCGTGCTGTGGATCCTGCGGAACCCGGTCTGGCGTGGCCGCCGCGACCGCGCCGGACCTTCCGCCATGCCACCGGCAGCACGGTAGAGCGAGCGTGCCGTGCCCTCATGATCGCGTAGGCTGCCGTCCACGCACGCCCCCGCGACGGGCGCGCACGGGCGGGGCGACGACGGCTCCGCCGACCTGGACGCGCGGGTTCGCGGCGGCTGACGCCGCGCCGAGAGGAGGAACGCCATGGCCCATTCCCGGCTGTTCTCGATGCCGTTCGCGAAGCTCTACCCGGCGTACGTCCAGAAGGCCGAGCGCAAGGGCCGCACGAAGGCCGAGGTCGACCGGATCGTCTGCTGGCTGACCGGCTACGACGACGCAGGGTTGGCGCGGCAGCTCGAGGGCCAGGTCGACATCGCGACGTTCTTCGCGGAGGCGCCCGGCTTCCACCCCAACGTGGCGATGATCACCGGCGTCGTGTGCGGCGTGCGGGTCGAGGAGGTCCAGGACCCGCTCATGCGCCGGATCCGCATGCTGGACAAGCTGATCGACGAGCTCGCCAAGGGCCGGGCGATGGAGAAGATCCTGCGGGCGTGACGCCGCCCGGGTCCTGGTTCTGCGCCTTCCTGTCGCTCCACCACATGTTCTCCGCCTTCCAGCTCGACGCGCGCTCCGGCGTGTGGCTGGCGCTCGAGTCCCTGCCCTTCGCGCTCTGGACGGGGTTCGTCGTCGACCGCCGGCCCACCGCTGCCCTACCTGACGGGGCTGCACCTGCCGATCGACGCCAACCTGCCGGTGCTGCTGTCGGATGGTGTCCAGGGGCATGCCGCTCGGGTGAGCGGCCGGCCTACGGTTCGCGGCGAGCGAGGCGCCGGTCGATTCGCCGGCGCCTGGGCGCGCTGCGGGATCGCGGCTTCGGCCACCTCGCCGACCTCGTCGCGGCGCTCGCGACGCCGCGGAGGCTGGCGTCGATCCCGGACTCCTAGCCCGGCGACCGGAGCTCGACCCGCACGCTCGCTCCGCGGCCCCCGTCGTGCCCGGCAACGGCGGGGTCTAGGATGGGGGTGAGCATGACGCGCGCCGCTCGGCCCGGCCACCTGGCGCTGGCCGCCTGCATCGCGGTCACGAGCGTGTGGACCTTCTGGGGCGTGACCGAGATGTTCCACGAGGGGTGGTACGCGCCGTTCGAGTGGCTGTGGTTCCTGCTGCCGGCCGGCATTTCCCTGGCGCTCACGCTGGTGGCGCTGCGCTGGCCGCGGGTGGGCGGTTGGTTGCTGATCGGCGTGGGCGTCGGTTTCTACGCCTGGGTGCTCCTGCGCGTGGGTGCGCGCCACGGGCTGAGCCTGGGCGTGGCGGCGAGCTGGTTCCCGGTCGCCGGCTTCCTGGCGGTCGTGGGCTGGCTGTTCCTGCGCTCGGCGCGCGCTCGCCGCGCGCCGAGCGCCGAACGCTCGGCCGCGGCCAGGGGCGCGGGGCGGCGGCGCGATCGGCGCGTCCTGCTCGCCGTCGGCGTCCCGCTGCTGGTGGGCCTGGCGACCGCCGTGGAGCCCGCCATCCGTGTCGCGGGCCGCGTGGACGACGGCTTCCTCGGCGCCCGGCGCATCGACGGCCTGGGGGTGGCGCTGGTGTGGGCGCCGGCCGGGCCGGGGTGGACCAGCGGCGTGAGCTGGGAGGAGATCGCGGGCGACGCCGACGTCTGCCGCTCGCTGAGCGACGACGGTGCGCGCCTCGAGGCGACGCCGCAGGATCGCTGGCGCCTGCCCACCGCGGACGAGGTCGTGCGCTCGCTGGTGCGCCACGGCGAGAACGCCGGCTGCACCTGGGACGGCGGCAGCGGCGCGCAGGACTGCGCCGTGCGGCCCGACAAGGAGACGCCGCTGTGGGACCCGGGGTCGCCGATCATCTACCTGTGGACCGCCGACGAGGCGAGCGCGACGGAGGCCTACGCCGTCACGTACCACGGCGCGGTCTGGGCCTACCCCAAGGACGCCGCGCTGGGCAGCCTCGGGTTCCGCTGCGTGCGGGGGGACGGGGGCGGGTAGAGCCCGCGGCGCCCGCGTCGGCCCCGGGCCGGCGGGGTGGCTACGGGCAGGAAGACCGCACGCGCTCGACGGCGCGCACCAGCGGCGCGATGTCCATGTCGAACTCGTCCATGAACCGGAAGACGAGCGCGCCGCTCGGCAGGAGCACCACGTGGTTGCCGCCCATCCCCTCCATGAAGGGCACCTCGAAGCGGCATCCCCCGGCTCGCAGCGACATCGACCAGAACGAGTGGCGGTAGCGGTTCCGGCCGGCCGCGTAGCCCTCCCAGTCGGTCCGGCCGAGCGCCTCGCGGACCTTGCCGCGGTGGAGGATCTGGACGCCCTCGTGCTCGCCCTCGTCGAAGATCAGCCGTGCGATCTTCGCCGCGACGTCGAGCGTCGGGAAGGCGCCCAGGCCCAGGATCGGGACGCGGTCCGCGGGGTCGGCGTCGCGCGTGTGCAGCAGCCCGAAGCCGTCCGCGCCGATCGGCGCGAGCACGTGCTCCTCGACCAGGTCCCAGTACTGGATGCCCGGACCCTCGCGCGCCTCGACGTAGTTCTGGAGCGCGTAGGACAGCACGAAGGTGTTCGTGGTGGCGTAGTTGAACTTCTCGCCGGGCGCCTCCGGGTAGTCGCCGAAGCGGGCGATGTTGCGGATCGCCGTCTCGCTGTCGGGCGCGAGCTCCAGCGGTTCGTACAGCAGGTCCTCCTCGGTCCGGTCGCCGGCGCGGGTGCCGGTGACCATGTTCAGCGCGTGGGCGAAGGTGACGCCCTGCCACTCCGGGAGGCCCGCGAAGGCGGGCACGTAGTCGGCGATGCGCGCGTCGAAGACCTCCTCGCCGTAGCGTTCGGCGAAGTAGAACATCGCCAGCGCGCCCGCCAGGCTCTTGGTGGTCGAGAACACGCCGTGGCGCATCCCGCCCGGGTACGGGTAGGTCCCGTGGCGCGTCCGGGGCGGGTGCAGGTAGAGGGTGCCGTCCAGGTAGACGGCGCCGAGGCTCGTCGAGGCGTGGGTCCACAGCGACTTCTCGAAGACCTCGGCGATCTCGCCGTCGCGATCGATGGCGCTCAGCGGCGCGACCGGGATCCTTCGCGACGCGGACCGGCGGTAGTCCTCGAGGAAGTCGTCGCCGTCCGCGAAGGCCTTGGGCTCGTAGGTCGCGGGGACCACCGCGCGTACGTCGCCCACCTGACCGGCCTCCAGCACGGCGGTCTCCTGGCTGCACTGGAGGGCGACGCGGCTCATGGCCTCGGCCGTGTACGCGAAGGTCGCGACGCAGTTGCGGACCTCGCCGACGTAGCGGGCCAGCAGGTTGAGGGGGAAGGACGCGCGGCTCCATTCGCCGTCGCCCGGCTCGCGCCAGACCCGGCCGACGCCGACCGCGACGTCCCAGTAGCTGCCGCCGAGGGGCCGCGTGTCGATGACGCCGCGTCGCCTCGGCACGAGCGCGTCGCCGTCGCTGACGAAGTCGAGCGTCACGCTCGGGAACAGTGCCTCGCCCGGGTAGGGCTCGTGTGGCGCGGTCAGGACCAGGGTCCGCTCCTCGAACGCGATGGAGCCCGAGAACGGCGCGGGGTCGCCCTGGGCCCAATCGGGTCGGGCGAAGAAGCTCAGGTCGAGGAAGGGGAACGCCCCGTCGTGCAGCAGTTGATCGACCGTCAGCTGCGTTCGCGGCTGGGTGAGGACGGGCCCGTCCCAGGGTTCCGGCGCGTCGTCGCGACACGCGGTCAGCGCCAACGCCACGCCGAGGGCCAGGACCGCGGTCTTCAAGGCAGGCGCGGTCGCGCGGCGTGGCGTTTCGACCGACATCGTCGGGACCTCCTGCGTGAAGGGGGCGGCGAAGGGTTGCGAGCCCCCGAACCGTTGCACGGGACGCGCCGTGATGTCAAACGGCGGCCGCGGATTCGCGGAGGCCCGGCGCGCGGGCACTCAGGGGATCGCCCACAGGGCCAGCTCCACCACCCCGTCGCGGAACTCCTCCTGGAAGGTGCCTTGGGCGCGGGCGCGCTCGATGAGGAAGGGCGCCGGCGGCGACGCCAGCCGACCGCGGCAGGCGTTCGCCGGGACGCCGGTGTGGCTGGCCTCGCTGCGGTTGCCGACGACCGTCCAGTCGCGCACGGCGTCCACCACGAAGCCGTACTGGAAGGGGGCGCCCCGCAGGACGTTGTCCGTGACGGTGGCGCCGACGAGCGTGTGGCGCGTGATCTGCTCGACCGAGTCGGCGCAGATCCAGGTCGGCTCGCCCATCGCGACGCCGATGCGGATGAGGGCGCCGTCCGCCTCGACGACGTTGCGGCGCACGACCGTGCCGCGGAAGTCGCCGTCGTAGGGGCCGTAGGCGACCAGGTGGATGGCGCCTAGGAGCGTCCGGCCGCGGGCGACGATGCGGTTGTCCTCCACGACCGAACCGGGGGCCCCGAACACGACGATGGCGCCGTCGGTGGCGTCCACGATGGTGTTGCGCCGGACGACGCCGTCCACGCAGGCGAAGGAGATGCCGTCCGCCCAGGTGCCGTCGTCCATGCCGGCGGGTCCGATCTCGTTGTCCTCCACGACCGCGCCGCGGCAGCGCGGCGGCGGGCCCTCGTGCACCTGCAGCGCGCTCCAGCTGCGCGGCTCGAGGATGCGGTTGGCGCGGATCACCTGGTTGCGCGCCACGCCGCCCGCGAACACGAGCGCCTCGCCCGCGCGGTGGCCGAGCTGGGGGCGGTTGCCGTCGATGATCAGGTGGGACAGCTCGACGTTCGAGCGGTCGAGCATGACGACCGCGGTGGTCTGCAGGCTCCCGGTGACGCGCAGGACGGCGCGGCGCTCGTCGGTCGGCTGACCCTGGGTGGTGAGGCGCTGGCCGTCGGCCGTGAACACGACGGGGCCGGTGAGCTCGAAGAAGGCGTTGGGGCAGAGCTCGACCACGTCGCCCGGCTGCTGAAGGCGGGCGTTGATGTCGTGCTGATCGCCCCATGCGAGGCAGCTGCCGAGGGCTTGGGCGGCGCCCGTCGGCGCGAGCGCGAGGACGGCGACGGCGAGCACGAGGCAGGCGAGCACGCGATGGCTGCGCATGATCCCCTCCGGGACGCGGCCGCGGGTGACCGGATCGGCGCGGCCGCCGCGTCCATCCTAGGGCTCGTCGCGGCGCACGGGTCGCCGTGTGTCGCCGACGATCGCGGCACCCGACGCCCGGCGGGCTTGACCGCGGCGCCGTCGGGACCGTACGGTTAGCGACATGGTTAACCAACCGAGCGCGCCCGGTGGCACGGCGCCGCCGGCGTCCGGGCGGCTGGACGCGGTCTTCGCCGCGCTCGCGCACCCGACCCGGCGGGCGATCGCGGCCCGCCTGGCGCGGGGCAGCGCCACCGTCGGCGAGCTCGCCGCGCCCTTCGACGTCAGCGCCCCCGCCATCTCGCGCCACCTGCGCACGCTCGAGGCGAGCGGTCTGGTGGTGCGGCGGCGGCGCGGCCGCCACCACGTCCTCGCCCTCGACGCCGCCCGACTCGACGACGCCGCGCGCTGGCTGGCCGAGACGCGCGCCTTCTGGGACGAGCGCCTCGCCGCCCTCACCCGCCACCTGGAGGAGCACCCGTGACCGAAGCCGTCGCCACCCCCGTGCTGGAGCTCGACCGCGCGCTCGCGGCGCCGCCCGACCGCGTCTTCCGCGCCTGGACCGACCCGGACGAGCTGGCACGCTGGTTCTGCCCCAACCCCGACCTGCCGACCACGGCCGAGGTCGACCTGCGGGTGGGCGGCGCGTACCGCATCCGCATGGGCACGTTCGAGGTCGCGGGCGCCTACCGCAAGATCGACCCGCCGCGCACGCTCGCCTTCACGTGGGGCTGGGCGACGGACGCCGAGCCGGCACGGATGCTGGTGACCGTCACGCTGGCGCCGCTGGACGGCGGCGGCACGCGCCTGCGGCTGCGCCACGAGCGCTTCGCGGACGCCGAGGAGCGCGCCAGCCACGCGTGGGGCTGGACGCGCTCGCTGGAGCGCTTGGTCGGCGCGATGGCGCCGCGACCGGAAGGGGGCGGCGGTGGCGCGGCCTGAGGCCGGCCCCGCGGGACGCGGGTCGGTGCCGCGGGCGCCGATGGCCGTGGTGGCGGCCGGGCTGTGGAGCGGTGCGTCGGAGTTCGTTCGCAACGAGGTGCTGCTGCCGACCGTGTGGCGTGACCACTTCGCCGGATTGGGGCTGACCTTCCCGGCCGAGCCGCTCAACGCGGCGGTGTGGGTGGTGTGGAGTTTCGTGGCCGCGGGCGTGGTCTTCGCGGTGTCGCGACGCTTCGGCCTGCTGGCGACGACGGCGATCGCCTGGGTCGCCGCCTTCCCGATGATGTGGTTGGTGACCTGGAACCTGGCCGTGCTGCCGTTGGCGGTGCTGCCGATCGCGATCCCGCTCAGCGGCCTCGAGGCGTTCGGGATGGCGTGGCTGTGCCTGCGGCTCGCCCCGCCGAACGGCGGCGGAGGTCACGGGCGGGTGCTCGCCGGTCGGGTGGGGCGCGGGTAGGCGGAGGACGGCGCCCCGTTGGGCGCCGAGCGGTTCGCGGTCGGGTCCGCGGGCGCGCCCGCCGCTTCCGGCGACTACCATGTGGGCAGCGACCCGAGCCGCCAGGGGGTCGCCGCGACCATGAACACCGCCCCCCGCTTCATCCTCTACGTCCGCGACCAGGAGCGCGCCCGCGCGTTCTACGAGGCCGCGCTCGAGCTGGCGCCGCGGCTGCACGCGCCGGGGATGACGGAGTTCGCGCTTCCGGGCGGCGCGGTGCTGGGGCTCATGCCGGAGGCGGGCATCCGCCGCCTGCTGCCGGATCTCCCCGACCCCGCGCAGGCGCGGGGCGTGCCGCGGGCGGAGACGTACCTCGTCGTCGCGGAGCCGCGCGAGGCGCTGGCGCGCGCGGTGGAGGCCGGCGCGACCGAGCTCTCGCCGGTACGCCCCAGGGACTGGGGGGACGACGCCGGCTACTGCCTCGACCCGGACGGGCACGTGCTGGCGTTCGCGGCGCCGACGCCGGCGCCCGGCCTGCGGCCGGCCGTGGAACTGCGGCCGTTCCACGCCGAGCGCGACGTCCCGCGCGTCGCCGCGTGGCTGAAGGAGCGCGACGCGCGCCGCTGGTGGGGCGACCCCGTGGTGGCGCTCGGCGAGATCCTCGACCGCGACCCGGAGACGGTCGCCGTCATCGCGTGGGGCGGCCGCCCGGTGGGCGTGCTCTGCTGGCAGGTGCCGACGCGCGACGAGTTGACGGAGGCCGGCCTGGCCGACCTGCCGGGGGACATGGTCGACGTGGACGTGCTGGTGGGCGAGACCGACGCGCGCGGGCACGGCGTGGCGCCCGAGGCGTTGCGGCAGCTGTGCGCCCGGCTGCGCGAGCGGGGGGTGCGGCTGGTGGGCATGGGCGCGGCCAAGGCCAACGAGCCGGCGCTGGTCGCCTACCTGCGCGC